>Ga0315296_10000260_pt1 | contig 48540 bp, 59 predicted proteins | sample YL17G14_18_MG_FD_203921 | JGI IMG/M metagenome (GOLD analysis project Ga0315296, IMG submission 203921) | Sediment microbial communities from Yellowstone Lake, YNP, Wyoming, USA - YL17G14_18 | ecosystem: Environmental > Aquatic > Freshwater > Lake > Sediment | place: USA: Wyoming | collected... | reverse complement strand
CGCCAGGAACGCCGCCAGGAACGCCGCCTGGGACGCCGCCTGGGACGCCGCCAGGAACGCCGCCAGGAACGCCGCCTGGGACGCCGCCAGAGCACGTTTCGGGCAATTGCTAACCCGCATGGCGATGTCTGCGTTTCGGAAGAGCAGGCCAAAACCATGAGGCGCACCCCCTCCCCGATCAGTCCCTTCAAGCCGTACATAGTGCGCCGGCACAGGACGCTGGGCGGTTGCCAGGTGCTGTTCCCCCTGGCGCTTTTGGACAAGTTGGTGTACTCGGCTATGGCGCTGGCTTTGTCCGCGATGGACGAGGAGCGTGAGAAGGGGAATCTGGCCTTCGGGGTGGCGGACCTGGTGCGGGAAGTGAGCGCAGAGACTGAGGCGCTGGAGGGGGCATGAGACGGATTGACTGGATGGGGCCGCTGCTTTTTCTGATCGCCGCGCTGGTGATCGCGGCCTGGCGGCTGCCGCAGTTGATGGACTACGCGCCCCGGGCTGTGGGCCGGGCCTTCGCACACTTCGCGGGGCTGCCATGAAAACGACCCCGCACAAGGCAGTCCGAGAATATTGTCTGGCCTGCGTGGGCGCTACCAAGGCGGGCGGGGCTTTCGACTGCCTGTCGCAGATTTGCTCGCTTTACCCGGCGCACCCATTCAGGGGCAAGCCGATGCCGAAGAGCAAGCGGCCGCCGGTGGACAAGTCGGATCCCGAGTGGGTGGCTCTGGCGGCCGAATCCGACGCGGAATGGGCCAACCGGCAGCGCGAGGCAGATGCGAAGTCCAGGCGGCGGGCGACCAAGGCCCTGATCGAGCAGTATTGCCGGCACGCTTGCCAGCCTGGAGACACTAGCGACTGCGGCGGCACCGACTGCGCGTTCTACCCGCTGCGCCCCTGGGAGGGGCCGGGGAAGCAGGCCAAACACAAAAGAAGTGAGGCCCAGATTCGCCGGGACTGCTTGGCGACCGCAGCCTCCCTTGTACGTCGCCGCAAAGTGCCTAGCGAAGGCCAATTTACGCGAAAACAGGCAGTTGCATGATGGTGGATGGGAGAAACTACGGCCCCCGGGCGGAGTCCCCCCCGTCGCGGCCAGCGAGCGTGGCTGCGATGTCCCCTGGGGGCCAAGATGCGGGGCTCCGGACAGCGCCGATGCACTCTCCTCCTGTGGCAGCAGACGAGCAGACCAGCCCCGGTTCCGTGCGGAACGGGGCCAGCATCGCCGGAGCCCCGTTGTCTCCCGTTTTCGAGGGGGACAGGCTGATCGGTTATGTGTGTGCCGGGGAGGGATTCGAGGATGTCCTACAGCGGGCCCTTCGGGCCTGTGGCTGGGAGATCACACAAGCGGGCGTGGAGGCTGATGCCGGGGATGTCCGCGAAGGAGGGGAATACTGCGAATCTGATGTTGACGTAGTTCCCAGAGTTGTAAAGGCAGCGTCAGAGTCTATGGCCCGGGGTCCGGTCGAGACTCGCCGGGTTCGAACCCTGGCCCGAGAAGGCCGGGGTCCCCGGGCCTAACCGAAAGGAACAGAAAGGAGTCTGTGATGAGCGCACAAGGATCGGGGGGCAAACTCGCCCCCATACCGCTGAACCAGGCCGTGGTTGTGCTGGACCTGACGGCGGCGAGTCAGAAATACAACGTGCTGGGGTCCTGCGGCGTGATCTACGCAGGGGCGGGGATGCGAATGCGGGCGGTGGCCGTGCAGATCAGCCCAAAGGTGGAGGATGGGGACGTGTATCCGGCACCGAGCGGCCAGGGGAAGGTGGCGCTTGCCAAGAACGGCCTCCTGAAAATCGCAAGCGCGCACGGAATCATCTGGGACCCGGTGGGATCGAAGATGATGAGCGATGCGCCTCCGTGCATCGCGTGCGTGGAGACGGGGCAGCGGCTGGGGCGGCCGCCGTTCTGCGCGCACAACATGGGATTCAAGGCGGTCGGCGCGTGGCTGAACGCGATGGGGCAATGGGAGGTGCACTGCGCGACGCGCTACTGGTCGTGGGACGAGGAATTGGCCGAAGTGCAGCGCGTCTATCGGAAGCAACTGCGCGACGGGAAAATCACCGAAGCGGAGTTCGACTCGCGCGTGCAGGATGAATTCCAGAAGCGATTCCGCGACCGGTTCACATTGGTCGAGACGAAAGCGATGCTGCGCGTGGTGCGGCAACTCGGCCTGAAAGCCGCGTATCTGCCGGGGGAGTTGGCGAAGCCATTCCTGGCCGTGCACGTGGAACCGGACATCAGCATCGAAGAGGCGCGGCGGCGGGGCATGTTGAGCGCGCGGGAGATATTCGGGGCGGAGATGCAGTTGCCGGGTCTGCCTGCGGGACTGCCGGCGCCGGATTTCTCGAGGGCGACGGAGGCGGCGGCCGGCGCTGAGGATGAGAACGGAAATTCAGGGGAGCCAGCGGGTGGTGCCTCTACCGACGAGGCGGCTGAAGAGCAGTCGCCGCCAGACGGTGCGCAGTCCGAACTGCCGGCCGGGGGAAGCGGAGTGGTATGCGACTGGCAGGGGTGCGGGGAGGTTCTCACTGATCGGATAGTCGCCTACTGCCAGGGGCCGGTCGGGCAGAAGAAGTTTTCGGGCAAATCATACTGCTGGAAACACCAGGGCATGGCCGGAGCGGGCGTGAAGGGGGGCGGGGCATGAGCGGCTGGTGGTTCTGTTTCGGGATGATCGCGGGGAGCGCGATGGGAGCGTATCTCGATCACCGGCTGGGTTATGCGCCGACGATGTGGGGCGTGGCGGCAGGCGCGATCGCATTCGCGCTTTACAGTCTTGCCTGGTGGTTCGGCGAGCGGGCGGGGAGGAGGCTGCGATGATTCGAATTGCCTTCTCCGCAGATTTCCATATCGGGGCCGCCGGGAACCGGATAGATCCCGAGACCGGATTGAATGCCGCCCTCGTCCGGCGCGCGGAATGCGCACGGTTCGTCGTCGAGGAGGGGATCAGGAGGAATGCTGATCTCTTTCTGATCGGGGGCGATGTTTGTGATTCCTGCAGGCCGACTCCGAGCGAGGTTCGGCTTGCGCGAGACATTCTGGAGAGGGCAGCCCGACATTGGCCGACGCTCGTGCTGTTGGGCAACCACGAAGCACCTCGATCACCGAGTGAGAAGCACGCGCTGGACTTGCTGCGCGACATTGAGGGAATTCGGATTATTGACCAGCCGTCCTTAGTGAGCGCCTGGCGCACCGACGAAGGCGTTATCCTTGGGCCGCCGGGGCTGGAGACCACCGAGGATATGAACCCAGGCTTCCAGATCGCCTGCCTGCCCTGGCCCAATAAACAACTCCTGCTCGGGATGGAGGAATACCGGCGGCTATCGCCTGGCGAACTCAACCAGGCTGTGAGCCGCAAGATGCTGGAGTGCGCGGGCGCGCTGGCACAGGCGCGGGTTCCGGGAGTCCCCTCGATTCTACTGGGCCACTTTTCGGTTGACACGGCGGCGGCCGGGAGCGAGGGGAGATTGATGGTCCTCGGCGGAGATTGGACGCTGCCGCTGCACGAACTGCAGGGATTGGACTTCGATGCGATACTTCTCGGGCACATCCACAAGCCGCAGGAATGGTCGCCGGAAGGCGCACCAATTCTCTACTGCGGTTCCCCCGAGGCGATGGGCTTCGGTGAGGAGACTGAGGAGAAGTCCTTCTGCATGATCGAGATTGACGAGCACGGCGCGGTTTCATTCGAGCGAGTGCCGACGCCGCACACGAACTTTCTGACGCTGGAATTCACCATGGCGGAGCCGTTCAATCCCCACATGCCGTTCGAGGATTGGGGCGTTGGGCAGGCGATCGTGCGGGTGCGCATATCGGAGGGCGAGGCCCATGAGGTTGCGGAAATCACGAAGCGATTGGAGCAGGCTGGCGCACGTGAAGTCCGGATTGAAGTGGTGCGAGAGGCGGCTGCGCCCAGGCGCACGGTCGAGATCTCGGAGCAGATGCAAGCGGCGGACGCAATCAAGGTCTGGCTGCAGGAGCACCCGGACTTCGCGTTGCTGACGGCCGATGTCATGGCGGAAGCGGAGAGAGTTGAAGGAGCGATGAACGGAGGGGGCCCAACATGAGAAAGACCACAAAGCAGAAGACTTGCGAGGAACGCCTTGGAGAGTGGCGCGAATATCAGGAAGGTCGCGAACGCCAGGCAACTGCTGGTCGCAATTACAGAATGCATCTCAGCCTACGACTGATCCACACCGAGCACCCTTGCCCAAAGTGCGGATCGGAAGTCATGGAGCAGGCGGATCATGATCCTGACGTGGCGCACAAGCACAAGGTCACGTGCTGGAATGAGCAGTGCGAGTTCGAGAGCGAGGTGGACGGATGAGATCACTCACCCTCACGTGCCCGATGTGCAGTCGCCAGTTTCAGCGCGGGGCGGCCCTCATCGCCCGCGGAGCGCGATACTGCAGCAAAGGATGCCACAGTCGCGGGATGCGGACCTGCGCCGACAATCCTTGCTCTGAATGTGGGCACCGGAGTGCTCATGCTAAGGGGTTGTGCCAGGCGTGCTACAAGCGACGGCGGGCACGAGAGGTTCCAGAATTTCGCCAGCGGGTACTCGCGACTGCTGCTCGGTCCCGCGATCGGCGCCGTGACTCCCTCAAGAGGCAGAATCGCGTGCATCATTCCCGTCACCACTTCGGGGGCCGGGATTTGTTGACATTGCAACGCGACGACTACCGCTGTATGGACTGTGGCGACCGGCAGGGAACTGCCCACGGGGACCGGTTGGATGTCCATCACGTGGACGGGACTGGTCACAGTACCGGCCTAGCCTCAAATAATGACCTCTCGAATCTCGTTTCTCTCTGCCGCAGTTGCCATCGAAAACGCCACCAAGCGATGGATAGGAGCGCAAACCATGCGGCCACTTAGGATTGTACTTGAGAATTTCGGGTCCTTTCAGGGAGATCACGATATAGATCTCTCTGGTGTGAATCTCGCGGTACTGTCCGGTCCTAACGGCGCGGGCAAGTCAACGCTCAGCGTGGACAGCATCAGGTTCGCCTTGTTCGGAACCACGCGCGGTCCGCTGGATTCAATCATCACGCGGGGGCAGGACAGGTGCCGGGTCGAGTTCACTTTCGCCCTGGGCGACGAGACGTATCTCGTGAGCCGGCAGCGCAGCCGGAAGGGGAGTGGGAGCACCCTGCTCTCATTCCAGACCAACACCGGCGACGGCTGGCGGATTCTGGACGGCAAGAGCGCAGTCGAAACCCAGGCGCGCATCGAGAATCTGCTGCGCATGGGCGATGACCTCTTCGTCATGACGGCCTGTGCAAACCAGGGGAATGCGGCCGCCTTTTCACAGGCGAAGCCGGCGCAGCGAAAGCAGGTGCTGGCCGAGATCCTGAACCTGGAGGCATGGGAGAAGCGCGCGCAGATCGCGCGGCAGATGCAGTCCGACCTGGCGGGCAAGACAGAGAACGACCGGGCGCGGCTTGTAGAATACGAACAGCAGGCAGCGCAGGCAGAGGCGATAGCAGATGAGATGACCAGACTCGAAGCCCAACAGCAGACTCATCAGAGCAGCGTTGCGGCCAAGGAAACAGAACTCGCGGAAGGACAGAGTGCGCGCGAGAACATCGTGCGCGACGAAGCAGCCGACCGCGCCCGGCGGTCCCAGTTGGCGGACATCAGGAAGCAGTTGGCCACGGCGGAACAGGCAATCGCAGAGGGCAAGGGGCGCATCGCGGCGCTGCAGCAAAAGGCCGGAGAGGTCGAGGAGGTCAAGGCGGCGATCGCAGAAGTCGAGGAAGCACAGACCCAGGCCGAGGCGATGGAGGGGACGCGGCAGGAAGACGACCGGCTGAAACACGAGGCGGACCTGACGCAACAGAAATACGAGGCGGCATTCCGCGAGCACAGGGGGGAAGTCGAAACTCTGACTCGCCGGATAGCGGACGCGCAGCGAAATCATGGGCGCGAAGTCGCTGACTGCGAATCGGCGATCCAGGGGCTGCGGAAGCAGAGTGAAGTTCTCGACCAGGTGCCGTGCGCCAATCCGGTTGACGAGGCCACGCGCCCCTCGTTCTTCGCTATTCGAGACAAGTGCCCGCTGATCGCCCAGGCGCGAGAAGCCGCCGCGGCACTGCCGGCACTTGAAGAGAAACTGAAGGGGCTGCTCGCGCAGCAGCCGTGGGCCGAAGACGAGACGCGGCTGGAGGAACTTCACGGCCAGGAGCCCGGCGCAGAACACATGGGGGCGGTGAATGGTGTCAAGGCGAAGCGCATGGCATTAGGCTACGACGCGCAGGCCCACCAGGAACTGAAGGCCGCGGCTGCGCGGATGAACGGATTGCAGCAGCGGCTGACCGAGTCGGAACGCGCCGGGGCGCAGACCGCCGAGATACAGGCAGCGGTCGAGACGCGATCAGCCGAACGGGAGAATCTGGGCAAGCAATGCGAGGAACTGGCTGCATCCCTGGGCCCCGAGAAGAATTGGCGGGGGTTATTGGATTGCATAGACCGTCAGATCAGTTCGGTGCGCAGCGCGATCGGCGACTTGCAGAAAATGATTCAGGGCTGCGGGCGAGAGCGCGGGGCGACGCAGGCGCGCCTGGAGGCGGCGAAGCAGGCGGGGGAGCAGGCCCAGAAACTCGCGGTTGAAATCAACGCGGCAGGCCGTCGCATCACCGCCCTCAAGATCCTGGCGCAGGCTTGCAGCAAAGCGGGAGTGCCAGCGCTACTGATCGAGCGCGCTGTGCCCGATCTGGAGGCAGCGGCCAACGAGGTGCTGACCGTGCTGACCGACGGCCGGATGAGCCTGCGGCTGCAAAGTCAGCGAGAGACGAAGGCGGGCACACTCCAGGAGACGCTGGATGTGCTGATCGCGGACGAGAATGCAGAGAGGGCGTATGAAACATTCTCAGGCGGGGAATCGATGCGTGTGGACCTGGCGTTGCGGGTGGGGCTCTCAACTCTGCTCGCACATCGGGCGGGCGCCCGCTGCGAGATGCTATGTCTCGACGAGGTTGCCGCGCCGCTGGATATGGAAGGGAGAACACTTTTTGTGGACTGCCTGAGCCGCATCGCTGACCGGTTTGCTACCGTGCTCTGCATAACACACACCGAGGACCTGAAGGATGCCTTTCCCTGTCTGATCCAGGTGACCAAGGACGCGAACGGCAGCCATGCGGAGGTGATCGCGGCATGAGCGGCGATTCCAGCCTCTGGTGGGATACGTCCTGGAACCCCGTAACCGGCTGCACTCGCGGCTGCACCTACTGCTGGGCGCGCCGCATGGCCCAGCGCCTGCGCGGGCGCTTCGGGTATCCCGCGGACGATCCGTTCAGGCCGACGTTCCATCCCGACCGGCTGAATGAACCCTACCGATGGGGGAAGCCGCGTCGCGTGGCGGTCTGCCTGATGGGGGAATTGTTCGAGCCGAGTCTGCACCCTGATTACCTGCCCAAGGTCTTCCGCGTGATGCAGGACACACCGCGCCATCTTTACATGCTCTTGACGAAGGTGCCCGCCGTGATGAAGGCGCGCCTTGCTTGGCTAGAGAAGTTGCATGTCTGGCCCCTGTCCAACGTCTGGCTGGGCGTCAGCGCCGAGAACCAGGCGGCAGCCGACGAGCGCATACCGATTCTGCTCCAGACGCCTGCGGCGCACAGGTTCGTGAGCCTTGAACCCCTGCTGGGGCCTGTCGACCTGGAGATGGAATGGGGGCAGGGCGTGGGCGATCTGGTGCTCGACACGACTCTGGGAACTTCGCGGCTGGATTGGGTGGTGGTGGGCGGGGAGAACGGCCCGGGCGCGAGACCCATGAACCCCGCGTGGGTCCTGTCCACGCGCGATCAGTGCTGGGACGGCGGGGTCGACTTCTTCTTCAAGGGATGGGGCGAATGGGCTATCATGGGTAATGACCCGGAGCGATTCCGGCGGGCCCGCGGGCACGAGTTCCCAGACGGGCGGGTCGTCTATCGGGTGGGTGTGAAGGCCGCGGGCCGGCGCCTCGAGGGGCGCACGTGGGACGAGATGCCGTGGTAACGATCGAGCAGCGTCTCGCCCGGATGCGCCTGCCCACGACGAAGGGGATCTGTCGGTGGTGCGGGGAGCCAACTGCGAAACCGCGCCGCACTTGGCACGACGAATGCGTCGAGCAGTATCTGATGCTGGCCAGCCCGGCAGTCGTGCGTTCACGGCTCTTCGAGCGCGACCAGGGCGTGTGCTGGGAGTGCGGACTCGACTGCGACGCACTCGAAGCGGAGTTATTCCGCCTGCGGGTGGCCGGGGGATCGGATGGGATGGGGATGTATTCCGAGCGCTGGCGGGATTTTCTGCGGCAGATGGGTCTGGAGCGACTATGGAACCGCACGGCCTGGGAGGCCCACCACTTGGTCGCAGTCGCCGACGGCGGCCACGGGTGGGACCTCGATAATTATCTGAGTTTGTGCTGGCAATGCCATGCGCGGGAGACACGGCGACAACATCGGTTGTGGGCGCGGCAGCGAGCTGATGCCCGGCAACCGCTCATCGCAGCACGACAGGCGCTGCTCCGCATCATAAAGTGGCGACAACAACAACTGGGACGCCGGATGCAACCTATTCTGTTTGCGAAGGGCAAGCCGTGAACCGCGTTCCGCCCGGCGGCGCGGGAGCAGGCGGACAGGCGGCGGCAGCCGCTGAGAAATAACATGGAGAGGAGAAGGTGAGCGATGGAGCGATTCGTGATGAGATTGCAGGTGCCGAGTATCAGATACGTCAGGCGACTGGACGACGACGGCAACGTCGTGGGAAGCGACCCCGTCGCGGTGCTCCAACTGCGCAGCGACGCGGAGTCGGATCTCGACCCGCACGAATTGTGCGAGAACCTGCGCGACAAGGTCGGCAAGCGGATGGTGGTGGACCTGACATTGGAGCAGGCCGAGTTGTTCCCGGAAAAACCGGCGGCGGATCAGAAGCCGAGTGGCAAGGGCAAAGGCAAAGAGCGGAAGCCGGAGATTCTCTCGGGCAAGATCGGAGAGTAGGCTATCAGGCCCCGGCGCGGATGCATTGCTGGAGCCTGGTTCAAATCCGGCCCGCCCTCGCTCAAGTGAAAGGAGAATGGGATGGACAAGTCGAGCGGAAATGTATGCGTGAGAGGGCGGAAGCACGAAGTCGTAATCGTTGTTACCGACGGGCCTGGGAGAAAGGGAACTCTGATCTTTCGCGGTTGGAAACACGATGCACTATTCAACCAAGAGGTTTGCATGGCAGCGAACAGAGACAAGCCGTCTGCGACCATCGTGAGCGGCCCTGACCGCGCGCTGTTTGTGGAAGGGCTTCGTGCAGCCGCGAATATGATAGAGGCGCGGGCGAAATGAATCCGGGCGCGGCATGCCGCCACCGGCCCGAAGGGAGAAGGATGATGACAAGAACGCCGTGCCAGTATTATGGCACCAGACCTGGAGAGATAGAATGTATGGTCGCCGTTGTCAAGGTTGATTTGCATTGTGCGTGCTCCGACGGGAAGATGTTCTACCCCCACAATTGCTATCGATTTCAACGTGCCCGTGCCGAGGCCGCCGAGCAGGATGTAGAAGCCCGGCGTGAGCGCAATCTTCTGCTGGAGAAGCACGTAGCGGATGGTTGGGCAGGATTGCGCGACCGGGTGATTGCCGCCGAGGCGCGGCTTGAGCGGGTGCGGATACTATGCCAGCCCATCGCTAAAATGGACATTGACGAGAACCTGCTAGACGAGGTGGCGGACGTGCGGGCTGCGCAGTTGGCCTTCCGCATTCTCGCCATCCTCGATGAAGGGAGAGTATGATGCCACGTGCGGATGAGAACGGCTGCCCGGGCCAGAGACGATAACAGTGAAGATTGAACTCGGCCAGACAGTCGCCGGCGGTCAGCGGGTGTGGATTGACCTGGAGAGGTTGGTCGCCACACGCCTGCTGATTCAGGCCAACTCGGGCGGCGGGAAGTCGTACACGGTGCGCCGCATCGTGGAGCAGGCCGACGGCAAGATCCAGATTCTGATCATTGACCCCGAGGGCGAGTTCTCCAGTCTCCGAGAGAAGTTCCCGTATGTTGTGGCTGGCAAAGGCGGCGACGTGGCCACGGAGCCGCGCATCGCGGCACTGCTCGCCCAGCGTCTGCTCGAGTTGAGGGCCAATGCAGTGCTCGACCTCTACGAAATGCGGCGCATGGCCGACCGGCGCGAGTTCGTGAAACTCTTCCTGGACGGCCTGATCAACAGCCCGAAAAACCTCTGGCATCCGGTTCTGGTCGTGATCGACGAATCACATGTATATTGCCCCGAGGGCAAAGAATCCGAGTCCAGCGACGCCGTGATCAGCCTCTGCCAGCGCGGGCGCAAGCGCGGATTCTGCGCCGTCCTGGCCACGCAACGGCTGGCCAGTCTGAGCAAGGATGCAGCAGCGCAGTGCGGGAACATCCTGATCGGGCCGACGACGCTGGACATTGACTGCAAGCGAGCGGTGCAAGCCCTCGGTCTGTCACGGGAGAAGCAGGCCGAGATGGTTCGCCAGATGATGCGGCTTGATCCGGGTCAGTTCTTCTGTCTGGGCCGTGCCATCTTGAGCGAGATCACGCTGACGGAGATCGGTGTTGTCCAGACGCATCACCCGGAAGTTGCGATCGCCGGCAAGGTCGCGCTGGGCCCGCCGCCGCCGCCGGAGCGAGTCCTTGCCATGCTCCCCAAACTCAGCGACCTGCCGAAAGAGGCGGAGCAGGAAGCGAGCACTGTGGCCAGCCTGCAACGCCGCGTCCGAGAACTCACGCACGAGGCCGCGCTGGCTAAGCGCAGCGCCGTGGCAAATCCGACCGAGCAAGCTCACACCGCAGCGCAGATCAAGCGCAGCGTGGAAGCGGCACGCCGTGACTGTGACCGACAATTCAAATCCTTTAGCCAGCGGGTGCAGGCGGATATCGCAAAGATGGCCCCGGTGCTGCGCCGGGTTGCCAGGATGGCTTCGGATGCGGCGGATACCTTCATAAGGCTCGCGGATCCTCGCAATATTGCGGGAGCGAGTGTGGCCCGTCCGACGAGTGCGCCGTTGCCGACTCCACGTGCCGCGGCCAGACATAAATTGACAGATTTATCAAATCGTCAATCGGCCGATGCAGATACTGGATCGCTCGGCAAAGGTGCGCTGAAGATGCTGAAGGTGCTGGCGCAGCGATCGCCGATTCGTTTGAGCCGCAGACAACTCGGCACCCTAGCCGGATACACCGCGGGCGGGGGGACATTCTCCAACTACTTCAGCCAACTGCGCAGGGCCGGGGTGATCGCCGAGGACAGGCAGGGCGTGTTTGCAACCGAGGAAGGAATTGATCATGCGGGTGCAGTTCCGCCGGCGCCGGAGACACACGAGGAACTCGTGGATATGTGGCGCCTCAATTTACCGGCCGGACCCGCAAAGATGTTGGACGTTCTCATCGGGTCCTGGCCGGATTGGATGACTAAGGACACACTGGGTGAGAGGTCAGGCTATACAGCCAGTGGCGGCACCTTCGGCAATTACTTTTCCATCCTGCGCCGCAACGGCCTGATCGAGATACGGGAGCAAGAGGTGCGGGCGTCGGAGAGTCTATTTCCGGGATAATTGAGGCGACATAGGATGGGCAGGACAATCTATCGGAAATTCACACAAGTCGCTCAGATTCCGGTGGTGTCGTGCAAAAATCTTTCGGAAATTCACACAACTCGCTCAGATTCCGGTGGTGTCGTGCAAAAAAAAATCGGAAATTCACACAAGTCGTTGTGATTTACAATGGGATCGCGCGGAAATCTATCGGAAGTTCACACAAGTTCTTGTTGTTACCGGTGGGATCGCGCGGAAATGCGCTGGCAGAAAGCGTGGACAGGAACGGGTGGATATTATGGCCGAGGCTAGGCGTGCTTTGCGCGGCAGGTTCATACGCAGGAGAATATGCGAATCCCGGTCTATCGCGGCGCTGATTGAAGGCCGTGGCCCTTGGGCAGGACTGCTCTTTGACAGGCTCATTCTTCACGCTGATGACCAAGGCCGTTTCATGGCGGAGGCGCGAATCATCAAAGCAACCTGCCTGCCTTGGCACCGACGCACCGAATCCGCCATTAGCGCTGACCTCCAGGCTATGCAGCAACACGGATTGATTGAGTTATACGAGATGGACGGCACCAGTTATGGATGGTTTCCAAACTGGCGAAAGCACCAGCCATCACAGAAGTCCGACCGTCTAGTAGCCTCCGAGATTCCGCCTGCTCCTGGAGACAGATTGGAATCGGTTCGGAGTCAGACTGGAGGCAGTTCGGAGCCAGTTCGCCCGCTAGAGGAGGAGGATGAGGTTAAGGAGGAGGTTAAAGGCACGACGCGCGATTCCTGGCCTGCAGAACGCGCACTTCTAAAAGACATTCCCGGTTACCCTTTCAGCGAACGCAAAGACCGCCAACTCCTGGACACGCTCGCTGGCACTTACGGCCAACTCGACCTAGCCAAGGAACTCCAAAAACTCAAAGCCTGGCTGATTGCGAAGAATATGCTCCCCCTGAAGGGGCAGTCGGGGCCACGTCAGCGAATTCGGCGCTGGATGCAGAAGGCTGACGAGTTCAGCGGTGGTGCTGATGCCGCACGCCCTAGAATAGTGCCAGCAACAGAGACCGGCGACCTGCAGTCTGCTGAAAGCCTGCGCCGTTCCCGTGAGCGCGTGGAGGCGCGACAGGCTTTGAGGCGTGTGGCCGCTGCCGCGCAGGGGATGCCGAAATGATTGCGATGGGAATTGATTTGGGCCGGCCGGGCGCGGCCGTCGTGCTCACAGACTACACAGCGGGGAAGCCCTTATGCATTGCGCGGCTGACGATCCCGGTGAAAATCAACGACTACGACTATCAGCGCGGCATTGCCCGACTGATGCGCGAGCACAAGCCCGACATCGTGGCTGCCGAGAGGCCGGGGCATTGGGGGCGAGCGATCATCGGCCTTTCGCAGGCTAGGTGTGATTCCCTGGCCCGCGCGTCTGCGCAGGCGATGCAGATTGCCTACGTGAACTTCGAGCCCGTCAGCGTGAAGTGCGCGCTGGGCTGCAGCAGGACGGCGCCGAAGGACCAGGTTGCCCGGGCAGTTATGGCCCTCGTGCAGATAGAGCCCGGCGATCAACACCTGATGGACGCGGCGGCTATAGCCCTACTGGCGCTCAAGGGCAAAAGAGAGAAGCCGCGGGGACGCAGGAGGACCGGGAGCCGGCATGTGGGGTCGCCGGAGATGCCGGCGCGGGGAAAGAAAGTATGGCATGACCAGGCGGAATCACCATAGGCAGTCGGTCGGCAGGAAGAGGACGGCGCGGCCTGCGGGCACGCCGACAAATCAGGCGTGGCCAGCTCGGGTGAAGAGGGCGGTGCAGCAGCGGTTCCTGGCTGGCGAACGCCTAGTTGAGATTGTGAGGCAGACTGGTGTGGGGCGCACCACCATCAACACGTGGGCCAAGCAGGGCGGCTGGCATCAGGCGCAGGTCAAAGTGCACATGTTGTCGGCGCAGAAACTCGAGCAGACAGTGAGTGACCGGCTTGCGGAGATGGACAAAAGCCATCTCGAACTGCTGGCTGGTCTGCGGGCTGCAGTCTTCGTGAGCTTGTTTGAGCGTGACGCAAAAGGCGATGTGAACCTGAAGAAGCCGCTGCCCTTGAAAGGGGATGCGGCGAGGGCGATTGACCGGATCGTGAGCCTGGAGCGATTGATCGCGGGGCAGCCGACTGACCGGCACGATGTTACGGGCATCGGGGGACTGCCCAAGGCCGAACAACTGAAGGCGGTGCGCGAGATGCGCGACCTGCTTGAGGACGCGTTGGCGGGGCTGCAGCCGGACGAGACTGCGGATGCTTGACCCCGACCAGTGGCCGAGCATGGGCGAATACCAGCAGGCTTATGGGGGACTTGTGTTACTGCGTTGGCCAGAAATCGGGCGGCGCGGGTTCTGCCGAGTTTGCCAGAAATCATTGACCAGCAAGCGATTCGGTTGTTGCTCGCCAGAGGAGCGGGTGGTGGACTCCTACCGGTGGCACTACAGTAAGTGCGCCCTCGAATACGGACTGCGCTTCTGGGCTGGCCTTCACTGGCTCAAGCGGCAGGTGATTGCGCGAAATGGCCACTATGCCTGTCAGCGTTGTAGAGAAGTGCAGGAGCAGAACGGCTGGCCAAATCCGCGATTGCTTGAGATTCATCACACGGACGGCAGGCATGGTGAAAAAATGCACCACCTCGATAATCTAGAGGCGCTATGCAGACGTTGCCACAGGAAGGCACATCGCAGAAAGCCGATGGAGGTTGCGCCGTGATTGATCAGCACGCGCGCGCCGAGCAGGTGGTGATCGAGAGGGCGCGGGAGGACCCAGCGCTCTTCGGCAGATATGTGTGGGGCTACAAGGCGGCGGCTCATCATCGGCGCTGGCTGGAACTGCTGCAGTCGGGGGCGGACAGAATCATCATCTGCGCACCGCCTGGCCATGCCAAGACGATCTGGGTGTCGCAGATATGGGCCTCGTGGTGGGCGGGGAACAACCCCGACAAGCACGTGATCATCGCCAGTGTTACCGACGCAGTCGCGGTGCAGATCACGGCAGCGATCAAGCAGAGGATGGAGGACAGTCAGCGATGGTTGCGGGTGTTTCCGGGAGCGCAACCGGACAAGCGTCGGGACTGGGCAGATTCACATTGGAGTTTCACGGCGAAGAGGTCGGGTGATAAGGACCCGTCTTGCGCAGGGTGTGGGATAGGCGGCAGCGTAATCAGCCGGCGCGGCGATCTGATTCTGTTCGACGACCCCGCGAAGGGCGAGGAATCTGTTGCGACGCAACATCTCCGGGACCGGGCTTGGAGGGACTTCACCACCTTGCTCGAGACGCGGCTGACGCCGGGGGGCATAGTGGCTGTGATCGGGACGCGGTGGCACACCGACGATGTGATAGGGCGATGCCTGAAGAGCGGTCTGTGGAAGAGGGCTATCTTCCCGGCAGTCTCGGAGCTCGGCGAGGCATTGTGGCCCGAACACTACCCGCTGATGGTGTTGGAGGACCGGCGGAAGCGGATGAGCACGAACGATTGGCTGTGCCTGTACCAGTGCTCGCCGGTTGCGCCCGGGGGCAACATCCTGAAGGAGCAGTGGCTGGGATTGTGGGACAATGCACCGCCCTTCAAGCACGTGATTTGCATCTGGGATTTCGCGTTGAAAAAAACCGAGAGGGGATCGTTCTCGGCTTGCATCGTGTTCGCGGCGGACCACGAGAACCGGTGGTATGTATGCGACGCATGGCGGGGGCGAGGGGAATGGCCGGAGATCAGAGTTCAGGTGGCCCGCATCATCGCCGAGTGGAGGCCGGCGGCGGTGCTGATCGAGGAGACGCAGATGGGGTTGGTGGCACTGGCCGAGATGCGAGCGCAGACGAACATCCCGACGATCGCGGTGCATCCGGGCAAGGACGACAAAGAGTCCCGACTATCGGCGGTGGCGCTTCACTGTGAGGCGGGGAAGGTGAAGATCAAGGGCGGAGAGATTTGGACGCGCGACCTGATAGACGAACTGGTGAGTTTCCCGGCTTCGGCCTACAACGACTGGGTGGACTGCTTTGCTTACGGACTGAAGCACTTGGCGGCGCACACGCGCGGCGGGAGCATGAGCGGGATCGCGCTCGGCGGGCGCAGCGAAGCGGCGAGTATGGGACGATGAGCGGAAATGACCGGAAATGACCGGAAAAATCACAAATCAGGCGACGAGGGAAAGTAAAGCCGGAGGCTGATGCGAATGCCGAATGAGACGGCGCGAGCCCTGGTGAGTTACCTGTCCTCGACCTTCGGGGACCTGGGGGCGCTGGCCTACAGCCCGAACGACCTCTCGATCAGCAAGTTCAAGGAGATGCTGAACGATTCGACCGTGGCGGCCGGGTACGATTTCCTGCGCTTCACGGTGTTGAGCCGGGTGGGAGAATACACCAACGCCGAGGATCCCGAGATCGAGGAGTTCGTGCGCGAGCAGATTGACCGGTTGAGCGGTGCGTTCGAGTTGACGCTGTCGGATATCTTCACGGCCGTCTGGGCCGGCGTCTCCGTTACGGAGATGGTGCTGAGGCCGATCACGGAGGGCAAGTGGGCAGGCAAGGTCGGCTTCCAGGCGCTGCACACGATTGACCCGGCGACGATTCAGCCGCGCGGGTTCAAGATGAGCGACAACGGCTGGCAGATCGAATCGGTGAGCCAGAGGGTGGGAGCCAAGAGCGTCGAGTTGCCGGGCGAGAACCTGATCGTGTGGAGTCACGACGCAGCGTTCGGGAATCCGTGGGGATCGAGCATCTTCCGCGCCTTTTACAAAAACTACTTCACGAAAGACTTCGCGATCCGGGTGTGGGGGATATTTCTGGAGCGGTATGCGATGCCGATCCTGCGGGGCGCGGCGCCGCCGGGGAATTCGCTGTGCCCGATCCACAACCAGGAAGAGAGCAATACCCTCATACTGCGGGAGGTGCTGGAGCAGTTACTGACCAAGGCGGTGCTGGTCCTCCCCAAGAGTCCCGATCCGGGGCAAGACCAGGAAGCCGCGCTGCCGCACGTGGATTTTCTGGAGCCAGCGCGCAGAGGAGATGCAGGCGAATATCTGACGTCGATCCGGTATCACGACGGCGAGATACTCAAGCGGATGCTAATTCCCCGCCTGGTGCTAGAGGAAGCGCAGATGGGCACGCGGGCCCAAGCGACCGTGCACCTCGAGGCATTCATGCTGCGGCTGCAATACTACCTGGCGATTCTGAAGGCCGTGCTCGAGGAGGGGATCATAAGGCGGCTGATCCAGATCAACTTTGCGAACCCGACGGACTATGGAGAGTGGCGATTCGCGCCTATCAGCGAGAGCGATATTTCGCAGTGGGCGGACGTGATCTTCAAGTTGACGAGCGCGGGTTTCATGTCGCCTGCGGAGCCGACGCACCGGGACTTCGTTGCCGAGACGCTGCACCTGCCTGCTGCGGCGGAGCCGGAGGGCGAGGCGCAATGAAGCGGCTGCCTCAAGGTTTCTGGCGCAGGCAATTTCCTCATACGTCAGGTTGGCTGAAGGACTTGCGACGCGGATACGAGTCGTTCAGCTTGCTGCGGAAGATGCGTAATCCGCACGAAGCGACACGAATGGCCTGCATGTGGGCGACGCAGGCTAGATGGAGTTGCCACAACCCGCCGATGATCTATCGGGACAAGAGACTGTGTGAACTGCACCTGAAGCGGGTGAAGGAGATAACGCGGAACTTGGAGATGGTGGCAGGGCAGCCCTATGGTAGCGCGTGACCACGTGCACGCGGATGGTGCGCCGCCGCGCTGGCTGCCGGCCATCTACAGGCGTCGGGCGCTGAATGATTTCCTGAAGCGGGAGAAACGGATCACACAGGCTTGGGCGCAGCGGCGCCAAGCCCTGCTCCTCGAATTGCGTGGGCAGGTTGACTGGTCACTCCAGCAGCCTGCCCACATTGGTTTGATGACCCTGGGATTCCGGGCCTGGTTCGAGGACGCGCTGATCGCGTTGGCGCGCGAGATGCTGCATCTGGGCTGGAGGGATTCGGCGAATGATTGCCTGGCAGCCCTGGGGGCGAAACACAAGCTGCACTCTGAGGCTGAAGAAGTGCGCGCGTTCGCGGTCGCGGTGAAGTTGCCGGGGCCGCCCGCGGCCGACGACCTGAACGGGCTGGTGAGTTTCATCGGGGCAAGTCCCGGACCGCCGGAGCAGGCGCTCGCCTGGTATCGGCAGTATGCGCTGAAGCTGGCGCGCGTGCAAGACCTGGGCGTGCTCGATGACGTGAAGGCGGCGGTTACGCGGGGAGTCCGGGAGGGATTGCCGACCGACGACGTGATGAAGTTGATCGGCGAGCGGCTGGACGTTGCGAAGTCGCGGCTGGAGACGATCGCGCGCACGGAGAGCATGAAGATTTACAATGCGGGGCGGCTGCTGCAGACCCAGGGCCTGGGGGACGCGGTGGCGGCGTATGAAGTGCACTCCATCACCGACTTCCGGCTGTGCGAAATCTGCAGGCTGTACGCGGGGCGAGTGTTCCCGGCGGGGCAGTTGCAGGGGAATGCGCCGCCTTATCATTTCGCGTGCCGATGTTGTCTCGCGGCAATCTTTTCCTTCGAGCAATGGGAGGGGAACTTGCCTGCGGGTGCGATGCCGCTGCCGGGCTTCGGGCGGGTCGTGATGCCTGCGAGGTTCTGACCAATTCCATTCGGAGGGAAAGCAACTGGCAAGGCGGGTCGCCAGGAATGGACGCGGTCACGATCATAGTTTGCGGCACGATGGCGATGATGGTGCGGTCCCCGGCGAAGGGGAACCCGAAGCCAGCGCCGATCGTGAATGTCTGCTACGCGAGTTACCGTGATAGCCGGGGGGCGGAGTGGCACGTGCAAAGCGAGCCGTGCGTGATTTACCCGCGGCGCAAGTAAATGGCTGATCTGAAGCCGCAACTGCCGCACCGATCCAATGGCAAGCGCCACGCGAACGGTCTGCTGAAGAATTTGCAGGCCCACCCCCGCAAGGCGTGCATCGAGGGGGAGCACATCTGCCGGTTTCTGGGCAACGGGAGAGACACGGCAAACCTGCCGACCTGGGTCTGCTTTCATCCTGCGGGCACGCAGCAGGAAGTTGAGCCCCACGACGCGAGTTCGGTGTGCGGATTCGGCGAGGGTCTGAAGAGCACGAACCGGTGGCGCTTCTGGACATCGGGCGACCTGCAGGTATTCGCAGAGGAGATCGGGAGGGGCCGAGGTTGGGGGAAGCGCGTGGCGGCAAGATTGGGCAGGTCGCTGCAGGCTGTGTTCAACTCGCGGAAGCGGCTACTGGGCAGTGCCGTGCGCTATATCACAGCGCCGCAGGTGCTGGACGAGTCTTGTCGGTTATTCCACGAAGCGCGGCTCGCCCGGGTCCGGCTTGCGAGGTTCCGGCGCGAGCACGGATTGAATCACGAGAACGTGCGGGCGGCCTATTGGAGGCGGATGCGGAGGGGCGTGAAAGCACGCGCAAAAAGGGCCTTGGGGAAATGATATGGTGCGATGCAATTGCTGCGCTACATGGCGTTCCCGCAGGCACTGGAGTTTGCGGACGAGGACAGCGACCAGCAACTCGTAGTTCGCAACGTGCAGGTATTCCGGGTGGGGACGTTCCGGGGCGACACCTACGACCAGGGTTATCTCGATAAGATCGTTCGGAACTTTCAACGGCTGAGGCGCGGGGGATTCACGCCGGCGTTTACCCTCGACCACAGCGGCGATGTCCAGAGCGTGATCGGGAATGTCACAGACGTGCGGCGCAAAGGGGACGTTCTGCATGCCGACCTCCTGATTCTGGATGCCGATGCGATTGAGCGGGCCCGGCGCGGATTGCTGAGCCGTCTCTCGGTGGATATAAACGCCGAGGGCCAGGACGACACAGGAGCAGTGATAGGGCCGGTCCTGCGGGCGATCGCAGCGGTGGCGATCCCGCAGGTGAAATCGCTGCAACCACTGGTGATCAATTCGGAGGACGGGATATTCCGAGCATTCGAGGATGATTGGGACATTCGGCGGTTTGTGTGGGACGAGAAGGAGAACGAGATATGGCACCGAGTGCGAGAGCCGGATGACTTCCAGCCCGAGACGTTCCGGCGCAAGGAGATACAGGGGGGCGCAAAGGCGATCTCGATCGTGGTGGCCCGTCTAAAACCCGACAAAGTGCCTGAGGGCAATGATCCCAACTCGGCGGTCGTGCAGGCATATCGGTTCGCAAAGAAGACCGATGATAACCCGGGCGGGTGGACGGTGGCAGAGGCAAAGGATTGGTGGGCGAAGCACAAGGGCGAACATGCGGATCGGGCCAGCAAGTTGTGGGCTGACTTGAACCGGTGGATGACCCTCGAAAACCGGCCTGGGGAAAGCAATAGAGCGGACGATGGAAAGGGCAGGACGGAGGAGCCGAAGATGAAGAAGTTCAGCGACTTGCTTGCGAAGATGAAGGAACTGATTACCGGCGCTGAGGCCGAGATCAAAGGCGAAGACAAACCCGACCCTGCGGCCGTCGCCGAGATCGAGAAACTGCGAGCGGACTTGAAGAGTCTCGAGGACAAGGGCGAGGCAGACCGTAAGCAGTTGGCCGAGGAGGTGGGGAAGCGGGCGGATGAAGCAGCGAAGCGGCGCGCCACCGACGCCAAGCACAGCGTGCAGGCATACGTCGAGAAGGGGATCATCGCGCCGGCGGCCTCTGCATTCGCGGAGGCGATCCTATCGCTGCCGGCGGAGACCACGCTGAAGTTCGCCGAGAAGGACAAGGCTGCGGCCGACCTGGCGGTCGCGGATCTCTTCAAGCGATTCGTGGAAGCGCAGGGGGTGGTGCTGACGCTGGGCGGGCGCGGACACGCCGCCTATCAGGCGACGCCTGGGGAGAGGCCGGAAGCGAAGGAAGTGGCCGTGCGCAAGATGGCTGAATCGAAGAACCCGGAGATCATCGCAGGGCTGAAGGAGCGGGCGAAGACCGAGTCCGTAGTGGCCAAGGTCCTGCAGGAGATGAAGTTGCTGGCGTAGTCAGCGAGCCGAGAAGGTTAGCCGAGGAGGATCGAGATGCCGAAGATTGCAGGAGCGACGAGCCACCCGGACGTTTCGGGGAAGGCATTCATCAAGGGAAATTCCAACCCGCACGTGATTGGGGGATTCATTGACAGCGGGACGCTGGACCCGGCGCACACCGGATTCACGCACATCATCCGGGCCGGGAACATCATCGGCAAGAACTCGAACACCGGCCGCTGGCACGTGATCCGGGGCGGCTACACCGCTGGGGCAACCAACGTGGGGACTACGAAGGTGGTCCTCGCGTCGGCCACCCTGATCAACAGCGGTGACAACGTGAAGATCGTGCCGTTCGACGGGGCCAGCCCGGAGCAAGACCTGGGGGCTGTGACCGCGAAGAGCGGCGGGGCCCTGACCGTGACCAATGCGCTCAGCGTGACGGTGGCGCAGAGCGCGTGGGTGTGCGCTTCGCCGGCCACGGACTACGACCAGGACGTGGCGGCGGGGATCCTGATGACCGACGTAACCCTGAAGAACGAATATGGCGCGGCGGTGCACGCGATGGGAGACATCGCGGATGCACTGGCCGTGATTGATTCCAGCGAAGTGCGCAACCTGTATGGCAAGGCGCAAGAGGAATTGGAAGGGCCGCCGCACTTCTTCTCCTTCGACTGAGGAAGGTCGCGGTAGGAACGAGTCCGACGGAGGATTGAGATGGCAGAACTTCTCGTTGAAAGCGATGTGGCGACCGAGAGCGTGCGGCTGTTCGAGAACCGCAATTTCCTGATGGCGCGGCTTTTCCCCGAAGAGCCGGTGCGGGGCAGCATCACGGCAAAGTGGGACGTGCTGAAGATGCCGCGGACGGTTCCACCGGCCTCCGTGGGAGGCTCACCCGCTACGCGCCGGAACCCGATCGTGCGCAGCCGGAAGAGTTTCACCATGGCGCGGATACGATTGCGCGACCTGGCAGCCGGAGTGGACATGCGCTTCGGCGTGATGCCCGGGAGCCAAACCGAGCGCTATGGAATGGCTGCGGTGCGCGACAAGTTGTTTGCGCTGACCGCCGAGATCGAGTTTGCCAAGGAGTTTGCCAGGGCGTCGGCGCTGACGGGCAGTTACGTGATCACCTACGAGGACGGGACCACGGTGACCGTGGACCTCGGGTTCGCCACGACCCACAAGCCCACGGCGGGGGTGACCTGGGCGACCACGACAACGAACATCATCGCCGACATCATGACCTGGAAAAAACTCGTGCAGCAGGATTCCGGGCAGGATCCCGCAGAGCTCTGGATTGACGACACCGTGGCCGGGTATCTGATCAACAACACCACGATCCAGAACTACATGAAGGAGCCCGTGAACGCCGGAAGCCTGATCCGGGACGGAAGGCTCGCGCGCCTGTGCGGACTGGACGTGGTGCAATACAATGGGGGCTACGACGCGAGCGGGACATTCACGCAGTTCATTGACTCCGGGCACGTGATCATCGTGCCGCGCCCGGCAGACGCGGGTATGCAGATGCTGACCGGGCAGTCTGAAGACGTGCGGGCGGCCGACAACCCGGGCTTATTTTCCAAGACCTGGATGGAGGAAGACCCGAGCGGCATTCACTGCCTGGTGGAGCAGTACTTCATGCCGGTTATCAAGGTCCCGGACGCAGTGGTTTACGCCGACATCGTGCCGTAAGGGCGGCAGCGAGGACAGCGGAAGCGGAGAGAGATTGAGATGCCGACAAGCCTAATGCGCAGGAAGGCCGGATCGCTAGTAGGGATAACAAACCTGGCCAAACCGTCTGCGCGCTTCGTGGTAGTGCTATCGCAGACGGGCGCGATCGCAGTGCGCGCCGCATTTGGCGCGTGGCGCGCGCCGTTTCCCTGTGTGCTCGAGACGCTGGACATCGCGGTCCAATCCCTGGGAGCGACGGGGGGCGAGACCTCGGTTGACGTGAATCGGGCAATTGCACCGGGCAGCGCGGCGGCGACCCTGCTGACTGCTCCCTTCTCCCTGGCCTACGACGCCGCCAATGCGTACCTGACGGCAGTGCCGAGCGGCGGGGCGTTGGCGGTGGGGAGCGGGAACGTGATCAGCGGCGACGTTGACACGATTTGCACGAGTGGGGCCGCTGGGTTGACACTCGCAATGGTCTTTCGCAGCACCCACGTGGCCAGTTAGCGGCGGCCGCAGACGGAGAAGGAGAAACCGAGATGCCGACAAGCGTGCAACGCCGAAAGGGCGGATCCACAGCGGGATTGACGAACCTGGCGAATGCCTCTGCCAGGTTCACAGTGATACTGTCGCAGACCGGGACGCTGGCCGCCCGGGCAGGGTTTGGCGCCTTTCGCGCCCCGTTCCCGTGCGTGCTGGAGACCCTGGACATGGCAGTCCAGTCATTGGGAGGAACCAGCGGGGCCACCTCGGTTGACGTGAACCTGGCGACGGCGCCGGGGAGCGATGCAGCCACCATCCTGGTGGCGCCTTTCTCCCTGGCGTACAATGCTGCAAACCTCTTCCTGACAAAGGTTCCGAGTTGCGCGCCCCTGGTCGTCGGCAGCGGGAACGTTATCAGCGCGGATGTTGACGCGGTGCCTGGAACTGCAAGCGCTGGACTGACGGTCTCGCTGGTTTTGCGCGCCACGCACGTGGCGAGTTAGGGGCACCGATGCCTCGAATCCGCAATCTCTATCCGGGATTGACACTTGCCGGCAAAGTGAGGGTCGAGGGCGAGGAGTTTGACATCCCGGACAACCAGGACTCCTCAGCCCCGGCCTCCGCAGATCAGATTGCACTCGATTATGCGGAAGGGAAGCGACTGGTCAAAGGTCAGCGGGGGGCGGAGATGGCGGGCGCCCGGTCCACATTCCTCATGCCCGAAGCGCCCTGGAAGCGCGAGGGGGCGGGAAAAAGCACAGACAATGGCAACGGCAATGGACCCGAGGGCCCGGCGGACGAATCGGCGGTGACAGAGGCAGCCGACGCTCCTGTTCCAGCCCAGGAGCGGCAACGTGAGACGCTACCCCAAGATGAACCCGAACCGGAGACCCCGCCGGGCCGCTCTACTCGCAGCAAATCCCACAGGAAGTAGGTGCAGATGGCCTACTGCACGCAGACCGACATCGAGGGGGTGCTGCCGCTCCTTTCCCAGATATTGTCAGGCAACACTTCGATCAGCGTAGCGAATGAGATTTCTTACGCGGATGCCGAGATTGACGCGGCGTTGCAAGGACTCTGCCAGGTGCCGTTCTCGGTGGTGCCGCCCATCATCACCAACATTTCACGGCTGCTCGCGGCCTCCCGAATCGCCATGCACTCGACTGCCAAGTTGGACGAGGAGCACATGGCGGCGGCGAACGAACTGGCAGAGGAGGGGCGGGGATTGCTGGAGCGCATCCGTAACGGCGAGTTGGCCCTGGAAGGCGCGGGGCGGACCGAGCCACAGGAACGGGTGAGCAGGATCGAGTTCGGGGGCCAATATGGGCACCCCGTCTTCTCGACGCAACCAGAGATTGCATGGGGGACAAAGGGGCAGCGCAGCCAGACGGACGATCAGGCGAGGGGCGTGGCCTGATGGGCGTCATGCTGACGTTCAAGTGGCAGGGACTCCCTCCCGTCAAAATGGCGCTCGAAAACCTCTCTCCCAACGTGTACCGCAATCAACTCTTCGGGATGCTGGGGCAGATCATCATCCGGTCGAGCATGAGGACGTTCGCCGCGGAGGGGAGGCCGGCGAGGTGGGCACCGCTGAAGTGGACGACGATTCGGCGGCGGCTGCTAGCGCGCGCGGGCAGGCGGAAGACGAAGGGGCCGCGGGGCAGCATCCTGCTGCAGCGCGGGGGCACGATGATGCGCGGCGTTAGGATTCTGCAGGACGAAGGCATCATGAAGGCTAGTGTGGGGCAGCCTGGGGTGGGCGATGCCACGGGGCGCGGAGTTTATAGAATCACCGGGGACCTACTTGAGATAGGGACTGGATTGCCGCGCGGGCGGACGCATCAGTTCGGAGATCCGCGGCGCAACATTCCGAGGCGGCCGTTCCTGACCCAATTGCCGGAGGACGACCAGGCGATGCACAAAGCCGTCGAGTTTGTGATCCAGCACGCCCGGGGAGTCGCCTAGCATGTCGCTGCCGGCGAGCACGAGATACCTAGTAATCAGGGACGCGCTGTACGCGCTGCTGCACGACCATGCGAATCTGAGCACCGTGGTGACATGGTGCAAGGAACTGCACAGTTTCGCGGAGGTGCAATCGGCGGGGGCGTTCCCGATCGTCGCGGTGGTGCTGGCGGACCAGATCAGCGATGCGGCGTGGAACCTGTCGGGCGGGACCAGGGATTACCACTACAGGTTCGAGATACACGTGGCGGTGATGGACCTGACCAGCCCGCAGACCTGCCAGGACTCGCTGCTGCAATATCTGGAGGCGATCGAAAACATCCTGCAGTCGGACCAGACCTGGGGCGGCTCCGTGACCCAGTCGTGGGGGCAGACTACCGAGTGGCTGATGGGGAGAGATGACAAGCAGGCGTCCTACATTGCGGCCGGGGTGATCACGCTGGAGGCGCGGGCGCGGAAGCTTTAGGGAAAGCAAGAGCGAGATGAACGGATTTGAGAGTTGGGCGAACCTGGGCGGCATGGGAGTGATCGCGGTGGCGTTCGCGTGGCTGCTGAAAAACACCCTGGAGAACCAGAAGCGCATGGCGGAGAGCCACGCAGAGGACAAGCGCCGGTTCAGCGACATCGTGCAGAACCACTTGAATCACAACAGCGAGGTACTGACGCAGCAGATGGGCGCGATGCAGAGCCTGACGGCAAGCGTGGACAGGGTGGTTGAGAGCACGCGGAAATGCGCGGAGAAAAGGCCATGACCGCCGCAGGGATCAACGAGCGCAACTGGCGGATGCTGCAGACCCTGAACCCGGCCTGCCGCGAGCGCGTTGACAAGATGATTGGGCGGCTGAAGGCGTTGGGATACCGGCCCGTGATCTGGTCGGGGCTACGGACGGCCCGGGAGCAGGCTGGTCTTTACCAAAAGGGCAGAAAGTGCATTCTGGGGAAATGGCGTCGGTGGCCACCAGCGGGATCCACGGTCACGGATAAGGATGGGTACGCGCGGAAGAGCAATCACCAGGAGCGCTATCCCGGGAGCGGGGGATTCGCGGCGGACGTAGTGCCGTGCAAGCGGCGCGGACAGACCGACGAATACGAGCCGTCATGGAAGTGGCCGCCGCACGTGTGGGCGGACTGGAAGACGGCGGCTATGGAAGGGGGGTTGGCGTGGGGCGGCGATTGGAAACTTGGGGACAAGTGCCACGTGGAGATGGCGTGATTTCCAAAGGAGGATATGAAAATGAGACGCACGATTCTGATAGTAGCATTGGCAGCGATCATGCTGCTGACCGTCCCGACAGTATCGGGAGCGGACAACTTCCTGCAGAACCTGGTGGGGTTCGTCGGGAATCCCGACGGCTCAAGCATGATGTTCCTGCACGGACGGACGGCGCAAGCGATAGGGCCGTCCATCAACTTTCAACTCGTCGGCCCCGTGTATCTCGACATCGGGGTTCTCACCAGCAATACCGACACGAGCGTTCGGGTCGTGCCGGGCATATCGCTGGGTGCGAAAGTGAGCAAGGCAAGCGGCAACAGCATCGTGCAAGTGATCGCCAACTCCGGGCTACAGGTATTCGCTGGCGTGGCCTGGACGCCGGATTCGTATGGCGGGACGCGCATCGGGAATTGGGAACTAAAGAATGTGGGCTTCTACGGCGGCTTGCGAAAGACGTTCTGACGGAGGTTGACATGAGCGCAATCAGCAAGTGGATAGATGCGCAGGTGCAGCATCGCGCGGCAGCGGCTGCCGATGCAGCCACGAAGCAGGCGCTGGATGAGTTTGGCAAGGCGGCATCGGCCTGGTTGAAGAGCCAGGAGAAGATGAACTGGAATACGTGGTTGCGCAAGTCCTGGTTCGGAGGCGTTCTCGCAGCAGCCGCCACCGGTGTAGCGCCCCTTGTCATCGCCAAGATGAGCGACTGGGTAACACTACTCCACGGGAACAAGGCGTTGTGGGCGATTCCGGCAGGGGGAATCCTCGGGTTCGTGATCGCCGCCGCGCAGAATTGGCTGAAGCACCGCAAGCCGGTGCCGATGTAGCCTGCGATGCCCGGCAATAGCCTACCTCTCGATATCGTATTCGTGACGGGGGCCCTGCCTTTCGACGGGCGCACGCCCCGGGTTGCGAGCCTGGGCGGCTCCGAGAGTGCGTGCGTATTCATGGCAGAGGCCCTGGCGCGCCTGGGGGCGCGTGTGCAAGTGTTCTGCAACTGCACGGAGGAGGGGGAGCATTTCGGAGTCCGGTATCACAACCTGCAGTCGTGGCAGACCTTCAGACGCTTTTTCGAGTGCGACGTAGCGGTGCTGCTGCGAGACCCGGGCCTACTGGCAGCCGAAGGTGTGGCCCAGTTGCAGTGCCTGTGGGGCCACGACATCCTGACCGTGGCGACGGCCAAATACCTGCAGGCACTCCTGCCGTTCATGGACCGGATGCTGCTCTTATCCCAGTTCCACGCCGACCAGTGGCTGGGGCATGTGCCGGCGCTGAAGCCGATCATAACAGAGACGCGAAACGGATTCCCGGCTGAACTGGTGGCGGCCGAACCTGAGCCCGACGGCCGTCAGCCGTTGCTGATCTACGCGAGTCGCCCGGAGCGGGGCCTTTCTCACCTGGCGGAGATATGGCCCCGCATCAGGGCGCAGGCGCCGGAGGCGAAGTTGGTGCTGTGCACCTATCTGCATCCCGCGGCAGATAAACGGCCAGAATGCCTCATGCCATTCGAGCGGGTGAGCGGCCTGGAGGGAGTCGAGAGCGTGGGCGGGTTGAGCAAGCCGGAGTTCTACGCGCTCTTGAAAAGAGCCTCGGCGCTCGTCTATCCTTCCCACTTCCCCGAGGTTTCGTGCATCGCGGCAATCGAGGCACAGGCGTGCGGATTGCCCGTGATCGCGGGGGATTACTGCGCGTTGAAGGAGACGGTCAGCCCGGAGGCGGGAGTGCTGGTGAAAGGGGATCCGGCGAGTGAGGAATACCAGGTGGAGTTCGCGGCGGCGGCCGTGCGCGCGCTGACAGACGGGGCGCAGCGCGCGACATGGGGCGAGGCAGGCAAACAGAACAGCAAACGCTATGCGTGGGACAGGATTGCGGGCGAGTGGCTGGAGATGTTCGCAGATGCGCTGGCCTGGGACGAGAAGAACCTGGTGCGGTCGCTGCGGCGGCATGGGGACAGGGAGGCATTGGTGCAGGCGGGCCTTTCGACGGACGCGCGCGAGGGGCTGGATTTTCTGCGATCGGGCAAAGCGTATTTTCAGCACTACGAAAAGGCGGCGGCCAAGGAGGGTTACGTTGACGACGTGGCCCAGATCGCGCAGAGCGCGCGGGGGAAATGGCTGGCGGAGCAGTTGAAGGGGTTCGGGGACAAGGTTGGCGCGGGGAAGAGGCTGCTCGATTTCGGCTGTCAGCAGGGGGCGTTCGCCGTGATCGCTGCGGAGATGGGCTGGGAAGTCGTGGCGGTTGATTGCGCCGCTGCGAATGGGGAGAAAGCCGAGCAGATCATCGCAGAGCGCGGCCTGGCCGAGAAGGTGAGAGTTCAGATTGCGGCGTCGCCGCTGGACGCGCAGGGCGGGCCGTTCGAGGCTGTGTGGGCCGGCGAAATACTGGAGCACGTGGCGGATCCGAGGGGCCTGCTTGAGCAACTCGAGCAGATATTGAAGCCGGGCGGCCTGATGCTGCTGACCGTGCCGTTCGGGCCGTGGGAATCGCAATCGTGGCCGAGCACTGATTCCGGCGTTCGGGGTGCGGACGCAGAGCAGCAGGCGGTCTATCACGTGCGGTCGTTCTCCTCGCGCGACCTGATGGACATGCTGGAGGGCAGGCACCCGGAGATACTGCAGACCGAGGCGGGCACGACGGCAAGGGGCGAGAAACTGGGCTGGTTCGCCGTCTGGTATTGCAAGCCGGACAAGGTGGTGCCGATTCACAGGTTCTCGTGGCAGAGAAAGTTGCGCAAACGGCCGCAGGAGAGTTTGAGCGTCTGCATGATCGTGGGGGGAGAGAGGGGAGGGCATACCCTGGCGCGGACTCTGGAATCGGTGAGAGAGATCGCCGACCAGATTTGCCTGACCTTCTTCAACGCGCCGCAGATCGCCAGGGAGATCGCGCGGCCATATCTTGGTCGGGATGACATCGTGCAGGAACACCAGTGGCCCAACCGATTCGACGAGGCGCGTAACATCAGCATCGCGCCGGCAACAGGCGATTGGATTCTATGGATTGACGACGACGAGGTGCTGGTGGGGCCGGACCGGCTGTGCCACCGGCTGCGTGAGAATGTGTATCTCGGTTACGTGATCCGGCAGGTGCACATGATGGTTGACGCTGAGACCGTGGTGGACACGCCAGTCCGTTGTTTCCGCAATCGTCGGGGCATCAGGTTCTACGGCGTGATACACGAGCAGCCGGAGACGGAATTGAATCATTCCATCGAGCCGAATAGCACACTCTCGAACGTCATCATTGCGCACGACGGCTACAGAGACGAGAAGACGCGGCGGCTACGTTTCTTTCGGAACTTGCCCTACCTGGAGCGCGATAGGCAGGAATACCCGGAGAGGGCGCTGGGGGTGTATTTCGTGCTGCGGGACCTGGTGCAGTCGGCGCGGTTCCTGTGCGAAACACAGAACATACCGCTGCCGCCGCCGGCATGGAGCCAGCCCTATGCGCTGCTCGTGGAGGCGGTGGAATTGTTCCGCGGCAAGATCCCGCAGATGGCCAACCAGCCCAGGTATCACCAGGCGTTGGAGTGGTATGGGAAGGCGCTTTTGATGCTGGGAATCGGCTACGAAGTGGAGGCGCAGATGGCGGTCGTGCCCGCGGAATTCCTGCGTTCCGGGCAGGATTTCAAACTGGGGGCGCGGGCGCGATTCGAGACGATCGAGGAGGCGGACCAATACCTTGGGGAAATGATAAGGCAGGGAATCACAGCGGCGAAGGCAGCGGAGAACGAGGAGTTCGCATTCGATGAGCGAGATGACGGACAACCAGCCGAAGAAGAAGCCCAACCTGAATCGCAACTCGAAGCCGTCACAGCCTGAGGCGAAGACGTGCGTGGTGTGGCTGGGGCCCGGACGGGAAGTCTCGGCCCTGAACAGGATATGGAAGACGGGCGAACTGGTGGTGGGCGAGGATCCCGAGACGGTGCGGCTGTTGTGCACGAACGGGGGATTCCACAGCCCGGGTGTAGCGAAAGACGAAGGCGGGAACATGACGGGCGGCGAGCCTGGTGCAGCAGACGACTGCTCAGCGGCGCTTTTGAAGCGTCTGAGAATCTGGCCGATGAAGGCCAAGGACAGGGAGAAGGACGATGCCAGCAGGTAGGCTATCACAACTGGGCGCAGGCGTGGAAGTGAGTTCGTGGGGCGTGGCGGTGGCGCCGGTGCTGTTCGAGGACAGGGCGAACGTCCTGGCTTTGGACCGGGACATTGCGATCGAATATCCGGCGCACATTGCGGTCGGGATTCGGGGTTTGCGCCGGGTGCGCAGGGGCGTTGACCTGGTAGGCGGCCGGATCGGATTCGACGCGGGGCCCGATTCCGTGCTGGGGATGTTCCTGCTGAGCGCCTTCGGGGTGCAGACCACAAGCGTGGTCGGCTCAAGCCTGTGGACGCACACATTCACCCACGTGCAGAGCGGGTTCATCCCGTCGCTGACGATCGAGGTGGATAGGGGGACGATCCAGAGCAACAGATTCACCGGCTGCCGCGTGAACGAGATCACGTTGAGCCTGGACGCCGACCCGACAGCGGTGCTGGCCTGCGAAGTGGACATCATTGGAAAGACGGCCGTGACGACCACCAAGGCGCAGGCTACGTTCCCGACAGAGGACGCCTTCTCGCGCACCGGGTTCAAATTCTTCGTGGACTCGGCCGAGGACCTGCTCTGCGACCAGTTCAGCATGACGTTCCGCAACCTGCTGGAGCGCCGCCATACGGCGGGGGGATTGGCGAGCGTGGGGCAGGTGGTGGCGGGCAACTTCGAGGTGGAGGGGCGATTCCGGCGCATCTTCGAGAACACCGACAGGCGCGCCGATTACTGGGCGGGGGACCGCAGGGACATCGGGTTCGAGTTCAGTGTCGGCAGTTTCAAGTGCGTGATGCAGTCACCGAATAGCGACTTCAGCGAGTATGACGCGGATCCAACGGAGGGCTTGATGGAGGAGAACGTGGGCTTCCGCTGGCTGACCGTGACCGGGAAGAGCCCAAACGTGCGGCTGACAGATGCGACCTCGGGGTATTGACATGGCTGGTGACGAGATCGCAGGATCGGAAGAAACGCAAGAGGTTGACCTGGCGGAACTGACCATCCGGGAACGGGTGGTGGAACTGCAGGCCGGCAAGCGCCGGGCGCGGGTGCGCCTGCGGGTGCTGGGGTCGCGCAGCAAGTTGAGGCAGATCACGCGGGACGCGTGGGCGCGCGAGATGGCCCGGATCAAAGGCGATCCGGAGACGGTGGCCTCGATCAGGGAGGAGATAACGGCAACGCCCCGTGAGGCCCTGATAGACGAGGCCATCGCGCTGGACCGGACCGAAGTGACGATGCAGGGCCTGCGTGACAGATTTGCGGAACAGGCGGACCGCGAGATCCATGATCCGGTGATGCCGCAGCGGGACCAGAACGAAACCGAGGCGGAATTCGACGCGCGCAGGGCTCAAAACGAGAGCGAGTTGAAGGCGGCAAAAGAGGCGCGGGAGCGCAGGACAGAGGAGATTGCGGCAGAGGCGCGGCCCAAATACGCCGACACGACACTGGCCCAATTCGTAGAGATCTTGCTCGAGAACAGGATGACCGAGCGTGCGATGGGGAAGGCGAGCGAGGTCTCCAACGAGCACCTGCTGCTGATGGTTTGCCACAAGGCCGATGACTCAGGTCGGCCCTACTTCGCGGGTTTGGAACAGGTGAAGAAATTGCCCGATGCCGTGCGCTTGAAACTGATCGAGGACTACGCGACTCTGGATGCCGGGGACGGGGAGGCGGCGCTCCCTTTAGAATCGCGGATAATTCCGACTTCAGGCTAGCGTGCCTGGTGGGCGAGAAGTTCCACCTGCTGCCAGACGACCCGGCGATCGCGGGGATGCCGTGGTTCGTGAAGGAGGCGCTCTACATCCTGGCGCTGGATGAGGCTGCGGCTTCAATTCCGACGCAATCAGGTTCCACAGTTCGGGCACCCGATCGCATTCGCAAACATCCTGGGTTATACGAGCGCTGGATCCGCGACCAGCGGGCGAGCGCGCTAGCGCGCAGCCGCCAGGGAGCGGATCGCGCCGGCAGAGGACACTGAAATGCCAAGAGCCATCGAGACAGTGATCGGGATACGCCTGCAGGACCTGGCAAGCCCGGCGTTACAGCAGACGCTGCGCAACCTGGGGGTAGCGGAGAAAGAGACGCTGCAACTGAACCGCACCATCGCTGCGACAGCACCTGCGGCGGCGGGTGGATTTCGGGCGATGGCCTCAAGCGTGTGGAGTTTCGCCACGAGCATGAGGGGCCTGGTAGCGGGAGGGGCGATCGCAGGGCTGGTCTATGGTCTGCGGAATGCGATGAGCCAGGTAGAGCAGTTCGGCATGACGGTGTGGCGCGTTCAGGCGATCATGGGGGCGACGAGCCAGGAGGCGGCGGGATTTGTGGACGCGCTCGACGATATTGGAATGGAGGCGACGCAGATCGCGCGCGCGGTCTATTTCATGGAGCGGAACCTTGGCGCAGCCGGGAACAAGTTGGAGCAGATGCTCGGGACGCTGGGCATCAACATCGGCACGATGAAGTCAGCCGAGGAGCGATTCTGGGGGATCATCAAGGCGCTTGGACGAATGGAGGATACGCAGCGGCGGACGTCGGTGGCCCAGCAAGTGTTCGGTCGCGGCGCTCTCAACCTGATGCAGATTATGGAGATGACTACTCAGGAGTTGCGCGAACTTGAGCAGGCATCCCAGAAGAGCCCCCTGCGGAATGTCTTCACGGCTCAGATGACCCAGCAAGTCAAAGATTATCATCTGGCACTTCAGCAGTTGCATGATACGTGGCTGGCATTCAAGGCGGAACGATTGTCGCCAGTTATGAAATTCATGACTGGCATCGCGCAATTTTTGGGAGGAGGCGGCATACCTGACTTGTGGAGGACGGAAGCCGAAGAGCATTGGAGGGCAGTGCAGGCACTACCCCCTGGCTGGCGGCGCCCTGCGGAAAGGAGAGAGCGACTTCGACCACCGACGCCTGCTGAGGAGGATGCTTTACTGCGGCAAAGGCGGACACGTGCACTTGAGGCTGAATCTGGTAAACGTTCTGCTGTGATTGCAGAGGCGGGGCGCAAGGCCCGGGAAGAGGAGATGCGGGCGACCGAAAAGATGCACGATCAGCATCAGCGGAACCTGTTGGTGCAGCGGCGTGGGGCGGAGGCCGAGCGCAGGAAGCGGAAAGAGTTTGGGGCCGAGGATGCGCGCCTGGCAAATGAGCGGATTGCGGAATACAAAAAGGGGATTGAGACGCAACAGGAGGCGGTCAGCCGACTGCTAGGAATGCGCGCAACGGAGCTGGAAATTGCCAAGCTGATCACAGAGGAGCGACGGCTTTTGGGAAGGTTGACCGAGGATCAGATCAGCCAGGAGGAGAGGGCCGCGCGCAATCAGCTGCTCTACGATCTGCAGCGGCGGCAGCGTCAGATAGAGTGGATGCGATTGGCCAAACAGGGACCGCGTGAGTGGGCACCAACACCGGGGGGCATCGCCCCGGCGGGCGTGGGCGGGATGATGATGGCGGGTCGCAAATTCGCGCCGGAGGCCCCGCGCGAATTGGAGAATATCCGAAAGCAGATCGGTGAGATCACCAACGAACGGTTGCGGGGGGAGAAGGCAGCAAAGGAAGCGCACGAGGCGGCGATCAAGCGCCTGGCCGAGTTGCCGGGAGGGATTCAGGCGGCGAGGGGCCTGGTGCGACCGCTACAGGATGAGGCCGAGATCGCCCGCTGGATTCAGCAGGAGACCGACGACCTGCGGGAGCAGGAACAAATCCGGGGGCGAATGCTGGCACGGGCGCTTGGCATCGAAGAAGAGATTTACGATCTACAGCAATGGCTGGTGACGCCGGAGAAAATGCGGCCGCAACTGGAAGAGGCGCAACGGATACGCGATGCGTTGAAGGACATGATGGACGTGCCCGAAGACTTGCAGCGCAAATGGGCGGATCTGCAGTGGGGGAAGTTCTTTGTCAAGCAGGCGGAAGATGCCGCCGATAAGCAGCGGCAGATTTGGGACAAGTCGCGCCAGGATTTCGAGGAGATGTGGACGCGGGCATTTCTCGATCTGCAGACGGAGGGATTCGGGGCGATCACGTCGCTTGGGCGGGCGATGTTGAGCGCGGAACTGGCGGCGCGATTCAAGCGCGGGATGAAGAGGACGTTGGACGAGTTGACCGCGATGAAACTGGGGCCGAGGCCGCCGGAAGAGGTGAACCTGCTGGCCGGGAACACTATGGTGAACGCGGCCAACATCTTTGCACCGGCGGCGGCGACGATGCTGCAGGCGGCGGGAATCTTCGCGGGTGCACCGGTTACCGGAGGTGCGCCAGGTCGGAAGCCAGGAGTCGGGGCTCCTAGCGTCGGCGCATTAGCTACCATTCCACCAAGTGCGGCCTTTTCGCAGGCGCAGTTGAGCGCGGCGGCGCAAGCGAATGTGCGTATGCTGGCCTACCTGACAGGGTTTGCCCCCCCGGCACGCGGCAAGCCAGATGCCAGGGCCAGATACAGCGGCCAGGCAGCGGCGCTTACATCGCAGTTAGCCACTGCCTCCATGGTCGTCGGCCTGCTGAGTAGTTTCATGGGGGAGGAGCAGGCGGGGGCGATCCAGGACGTGCTGGGAGGGGCGGCGGGATTCGCGCAGTTGGCGCCGCTGCTCGGCACCGCGGCCTGGCCCCTTGCAGTCATTGGGGGCGTGCTCGGTCTCTTCGGGCGCAAGAAGAAAAAGCAGCAGGCGGGCCGGCAGATGTTCAACGCGCCCGAGCAGTTCGAGATCCAGGCATATCTGTATAACCTGCGGAGATGGTGGGGAGGGATGCCGTCTGCCTCGATGGTGGAGAGCAGGGCTAACCAGGTGATTGACTGGATGAACAACCCGGTCGTGATGCCCATGGGCGGGAACATGGCAACCGGGATGGCAACGATGATCCGAAGCGAGATCAGCATCGGCAGGTTGATCGTGCAGGTGCAGGCGCCGAGCGGGAAGGAGGGGAGGGCAGCTGCGAAGGCGGTCTATCGGCAACTGGACTATTACATGCAGTTGGACGCTTCCAGAGTGGGGGCGGCGGGGACCTGGTGAGATGCCCGCGTCCGTTTCCAGCCTGACGATGCTTGCGAACCTGCGGATGGAGGACTGCAGGCCGCTGGGGCGAATCGCGTATTACCGGGCAGGAACCGGCAGCCCGCAATACGACATCACCGACAGACTGCTGCTGCCGGTGATAGTGACGAGGCCGCTGAACGCATTCGCCACCGCGGAGATCAGCCTGGACAATGCGGACGGATTGCTCAATCCCAAGAATCTGGTGAGCAGTTTCAACTGGACATCGAGCGCGTGGGACCCGCTGATTGACGATCACCGGATCGTTGATATCCAGATGGGGGCGAGATGCAGGATCAACGTGGCGAGCGGGGCGACGGTCAACACCGTAACGGTGCCGCAGTCGGGGACTGCCGGGCAACTGACGGACAGGATTTTTGGGGCGAACAGCGTTGCGGATACGCCCTGGGTGGGGTGGGGAAACGTGGGGCAGATAACCATCCGCCTGGACCTCGGAACCCAGAGGGCCATCAGAGGGGTTGCCTTCAGGGGGCAGACCGATGTGGCGAGCGCGCACAACATCCACCTGCCGGACAGCGTGCAGATCGCGCTCTCGATCGGGAGCGCGGCGGGGCCCTACACGACGTGGGCGGGGCCGGGGATGGCGATCTATCGGGATTCGCACGGGCCGATGGCGTACGACATCACGCACGACCTGGTGCGCGACTGTCAGGCGCGGTGGGTTGAATTCCGATTGTTCACCCAGAGCGCGCGGCAATACCAGGTGGATGAGGTGGAGGTCTATGCAGCCGACCAGAGTCTGAGCGACTACGACACCATGTTCTCGGGGCGGCTCGGCGACAGCATGGAAGTGGCGGACGACAAAATCATTCACCTGGAGCAGATTCGCGACCGGATGCGGCGCATGGACGACCTGTTCCTGGAGATCACCAGGAAGTATCACGACACCGACATCTCGAGCATCGTGTTCGATCTCTACGTGAACTCCACGAAAGGGGCGGGCGTCTCGACGACGCAGATGGCGGTGGACGTGGCGAGTTTCAACATGCCGTGGTGGAAAGCGCAGAACCAGAGCGTCTATAAGTCGGCCTGCGAACTGGCGCGCATGATCGCGTGGGAGCACGGTTGGGATCCGATGCAGGGGAAGATTCTCTTCCGCTGGCTGCGCGACGACCTGACGGTCGGAGAGCGCGTGCTCGAGACTGGGCGCGGGCCCTGGCGAGAGTTCACTCTCAACGCATCGGGGCGCGATCTGCGCAACAAAGTCAAGATCAAATACGGAGAAAATCTGGAATGGTCCATACCGGCCATGTGCGACAGTGACAGCATCGCGCGTTATGGGGAGCGGTATTTCATCATACAGGACCCGGCGATTCCAAGTGCCCAGGTAGCGGTCGCGCTTGCCAACGCCGTTCTGCAAGATTACGGATCGGTGGCTCTGGAGGGAACGATAAGCGGCGACGGCGACGGGTATCTGCATCCGGGACAAGTGGTGAGCGTGGTGGATTCCGACACCTCGATGGCGGCCACCACGCTTTTCCGGATCACTCAACTCGAGCACCGGCTAGAGGAAAAGCAGGAGGGTGCGAAGGATTGGACGACCAGCCTGCGGCTGCGGGGGATCAGGCCGAGATTCGTGAGCGTAGTGAGCAGCATCCGCGCGAGAGCGAACAGCGGATTCGTGGAGATGGACTGGGGCGCGCCGAACCAGGTCTATTGGAAGAACTTCGGATGCTACGTCTCGCGCAGTTCCACCAGCATCGGGAGTCTGTTTTTGAGCACGGACGTTTTCTCGGGAACGTGCTCGCCGCTCACAAACGGGTTGGAGTATTGGCTGACCGTGAGGGCCGCCGATCAGGACGACGCGGCAGGGAAAAGCGCCGGGCCGATCAACGTCACGCCGGCACTAGGCGGGCCCCAGGCGTGGCGCTACGGCGCGACTGCCTGGCAGCCCACCGTGACTAGCATCAGCCCGGTGGGAGTGACGCGCAACCGCGCCAGGCAACTGCGGATAACCTCTCCGATGAAGATGTTGGGGCAGTGGACTTCGTTCCACGTCTATCGGTCTTCGCCTTCGACGACGACGCCCGATGTGGTTGTTACGTTCCTCGCCGCCACGCATCGGTTCCCACCAGATTGGAATTGGCTGACATTCCTCTGGACTGATTATTTGGAGGATCCCGGCACGTACTACTACCGGGTGGCGGCATTCGCGCCACGCAACAACATGGAATCGGATCCCTCAAACTGGATCGTGACGACGGCGGTATGAGATGAGCAATATCGGGGACATACTGCGCAGGGCTTCGCCGAGTGAAAGGCGGTCCGAGAGACTTTTCCGGTCGGGCATCATCAGGGCCGTGTCGGGTTTCTATTGCACCGCAATCCTCGATACCGACGCCGAGGGCACCGAAGATCTGATCGAGGGAATACCATTCAGTCCGGCGTGGAGGCCGCGCGTGGGCGAGCGGTATCTTTTCGGATACATGAACGACGCCCCGAACTCGATCGTGGCTTTGCTGCCGCTTCTCTCCTCGATGGGCGACAGCAGCAACATGACGGGGTTGGGAGCGCACGATCACCTGGCGGAGCCGGGTGGACATCACCGGGTGGTGGATGATGCGGGCAACGTTCTGGTGGACATAGACCCGACGGGGCTTGGAAACATCAGACTTCTCAATGGCACGTTTTTTTACGATACGGCAGGCGCAGATGTTTCGCGCGGCGCGATCATCACGGGGCAGGGCGCGGCGCCGAACACCAAGTGGACGCGGCTAGCGCACCCCGGCGCGGGAAGGCTGCTGACCACGCCGGACGCGAACGATGTGGCCTGGGGCCTGACGGCGGTGCGGGGTAGCATCCTCGTTGGCAATTCAACGCCGGTCTGGTCGCTGCTGGCGAACCCTGGGGCCGTGGGGTCGGTTCTCATAAGCGGGGCGACTGACCCTTCCTGGAGCACGACGGCGCAACTCGCGCGCATGGGCCTGGGCGCGGCGGCGGATGCAACCATTCCCCTCACCATCACCCCTACAGTATCTTACCAGGGCATGCAATTCCTGAGCGGCACGAGCGGCCAGGGGGCAAGCATTTTTTCTGAACCTGGAGCCGGAGGGATATATCTGGCTGCGAACGCCTACTTCACGGCAGCGTCGGTATGCGCGAAATACAACACCGGTTACGGATGTGCCATTATAGTAATAGATAGTTATTCTAAGGGATTTATCTTCTATTCGTCTCCCTCTGGCGCGGGCGCGCCCTCCTGGACAGTTGACATGGCTTGTGCTCTTGGTATGGTGGCCATTCGGCAGGGCCTACAAATTGGCACGAGCACGCCGCCATCTGTCGCCGGCTTCGGCGTCGGCACCGCGCCGCTGGGCGCGGGGCAGTTATCGGTAGCATCGCACATCACGCTCGCGGGCAACCTGCTCTCGACAGCCGTGGGCGCGACGAACCTGGGCAGCACGACCTACGAACTCGGCCACATTTACGTAGCCCAGGACAAGCGCATCTATCTGGGCAACGCTCAAGAAGGGAGTATGTACTATGATAGCGCGTCGGGAAAAGTCATCATCACGAGGTAAGAATTGGCATGCACCGGGAATATAAGTGGTGCGCCCACGTCGCCTTGTGCTTACGGCACGGAGGTTCTCTGTGAGGCTGACCAGTGCTGCGACTGGACTCCCGGCCCTAGCGTTTGCTCCGGCAGCGTTACGGCGGCTTGCTATGGCATGGGCAAGGAGGCTTGTGACGCGCATCCTTGTTGCTGGTGGATATTTATGTTGGGGTATTGCGGTGCGCGACTGTGCACCGACGTTACACCGGACTATTGTGTGTCTTGCGGGTGTTCTCTGGGTGCCGGTGAAGGGTCGTGTGCGGCCGGCTGTGGCGGCGTTAGCGACCCTGACCTGTGCGCTGGATGCGACACCTGCGACGGCGACTGGCAGATCAGCAACGACAGGGGCGACATGCCCTGGAGTATCCTGGTAACGGGGAAGGTGGATATGCAGGCGAGCGGGAAAATCAATGTGGTGTCGGCGAGAACCCTTGACTGCAATGATATGAATTTCGCGGCGAGCAGCCAGGTGAGCATCGCGTCGGGCACAATTACGGTGGGATGATGAAGCAGAAGCCCATAACAAAGCGGGAGATGGCGCGTCTCGGCAAGCAGTTCAGAGTATCCGTGGCGAAACTTACGAACCGCATATTTCCGAAGGGCTACATGTTGCAGTATCGGGTCTTGCCGCCGCAGGCGACGCCGAAACAATCACAGAGCAGCGGAGCAGCCGCCGCGAGCCGTCCCGACGTGGAAGAAGTCTGGTGCGCGTTCAAGCACCTGGCGGCGCTTGAGGAGCACCTGCAGGAGTCGTCCGTGAACGCCCTATCGCGGAAGGACGGATGCTCCCGCGCCTACCTGGACACCATGCAGGCGCAGGTCGTGGCGATGCGGCGGTGCCTGCAGGCGCGTTACCTTGGGATACATACGAGAGAATCATGTCCGCGTTGCAGTGCGGACAGAGGAGAGAGACATGGCGGCGACACCTGAACAGAAACTCACTGCCCTGCGAAGGCGGCTGATAGTGGTAGAGGAGCCGATGAGCAGGGGATTCGGTTTCTGCGCCCGCACAGCAGACTTGCTGGCGGACGCCGACATGAACCTGACCGCACCGCAGAGGGCGGAGGTTATCGCCCGCTGGCAGGCGATACGAACGCTGATTGTCGCGGCGGCGGGCAACCTACCCGCGAACCTGGCGACTTGGGAACCCGATCGCGCAGAGTATGGAGGAATGTGAGATGATACTGCTGTCGGACTTGCTTGAAGCGATCAACGATTTCGAGGGTGCGCCCGTTATGGTGGCCCAGGCGCTGGGGCGCGAGGCAAAACCGCTTCGGATCGGAGACATGGTGCAGGGCGCGCTGGCTGCATCGCGTGGCGGCGGTGAGGAAATCACCTGGGCATATGAACTCGGTTGTGCAATCGGCACCGCAATGCGCGACGGGAAGCCGGCAGAGATCGCGGCGACCGCCGACCAGATTGAGATTCTGTGGCGGGCCGTCGAAGCAGGGCAGGTTGCTGGCGGCGCGATGGTGCTGAAGCCGCTACGCGATGCCGTGCGGAAATGGCGCAGGGAGATGGCCGAAGAACAACAGGCTCCGCGCACGGAGAAAGAGGACGAATCAATCAGTCGGCGAATCGGCAAATGAATGCAGGGCGCACAGGGTTGCCAGGAATGCGATGAAGAGACGATCTCCGGCGGCATCGGGGACGGGCGAACAGGGTTTGGGTTCGGGATCAAGATCAGCAAGTTCTGCGCGGCGGCCGGAGAAGAGGAAGCACTCTGCGTCACCCTGCCGGCGGGCTGCATCGCGGCCACATTGCGCGATCCCGCGACCGGCGAATCGGTGCCGTGCTGGTTCGAGGTCGGCGACGAAGAGAAAATCCGCAGGCTGGCCGCGCAAGCGGATCTGGACATCGTGGGAACGCAGGCAGCGGGCCGATAGGCAACTACCGAGACATCTGGATATTGTTCACAGCCTAGTCCAGCGCTACTCGGGGCGGGGGATAAGTGAAGAGGAATTGTTTGCGACCGCACAGTTGGGGGCATGGAGAGCGATCGCAATCAGCGGCAGGCGACAAGGTGTACGCCTGCGCCGGTTCATCGGACGGACTGTGCGCGGAGACATCCAGCATCTTTTCCGGGATCGCGGATGGGACATCACACCGCCCCGTTCTATCACAAATCTGATGCCCAGATACCGCAGAGCCTGCGAGCAGGTTGCGCAGGGGTTGTCGCCAACCGAACGGGTTGCCTGGATTGCGGAGCGCCTGCATCTCTCTATCAGCCAGGTTCTCGAGATGGATACGGCGACACATTGCTGGCGAGCCGAATCGCTGACCGACGAGATGATTCAGGCTGGAGTGACAGGCGAGACCGTCCCTTCCGGCGAACAGGCAGATCAGATTCTACTCGTGATTGCGGGAAGGTTGGCTGCGTTCTCGTCGCTGCATACGCTGACGCTGGGGCAGCAGATCGCGGTCCGTAGGCGGCAGGCGGCGCCGCTCTGATCGGAATCCGCTGTTATATGAGTGAGGAGCAATTCGCAATGAAATGCCCTAACTGCAAGACTGAGAATCCGCTTGACGAGCGCTTCTGTTGGCGCTGCCACGTGCCGCTGGGGGAGGAATTCCGACCCCAGTGGGGCAGGTTCAGCAAGATGGTGAGGCCCAGCCTGCGGCCCCTTCTCGTCTTGCTGGGCCTGGCAGCGGCGGGCGGCATATTCTTTGCAGTATACGCGCTCGTGAACCGCGGCTCGCCAGCCGCGGCCGCCACGGCTTTCCTGCGCGCCGCCGAGGCCGACCGCCTCGATATGATGTACCCCTGGATTTCTGAGGCCTCCAAGCGTGTCATGGGCCGCAAGGAACTCGCAGGGCTGATACGGGTGCAAGCGCCGGCATATGGAAGGGCGCGCTTTTCGGTGCTGGACGCCAAGGTCCGGGGCGACAGGGCGGTAGTAGCCGTGGGCGCGGAAGTTGAGGTCCCGCAGACGCCTTCGCATCCAGGCGCGGTAATGCCGGCGTCACCTTTCGATCTGCCCATGGTGAAAGAGGAGGACGGCTGGCGCGTGGACGCCCTGAAGATGACCCGCGCGGGCCCAGCGCCGCCCAGTCCTTGATCTTCGCCGCCCCTCAATCGCAGCGGGGCCGGGGGCTGCCGCGCCCCAGAAGAAGGAACGGGCCCCTTGCCGGTCGAAACACCCACCGGGCCCTGCTCGACCAAAACACGTAACGAGAAGGAGGATTGATCATGCCACGCAGGATAGCCATCAACGGCTTCGGCCGCGTCGGGCGGCAGACGTTCAAAGTCATCATGGAGAATCCTGACAAGTACCGCGAACTCGAAGTGGTCGCGATCAACGACATCACCGACGTGCAGACCAACGCTCACCTCTTGAAGTATGACAGCACGTATGGCAAGTTCCAGGGCACGGTCGAGGCGACGGCTGACGCGCTCGTGGTCAACGGTCACCGGGTGGCAGTGCTCGCGCAGAAAGAGCCTGCCAAACTCCCGTGGCGCGACATGAACGTTGACATCGTTCTGGAATGCACCGGCCTTTTCACCGACGTCGAGAAGGCAAGCGTTGAAGTTGATGGGAAGAAACTCTACTGCCATCTCGCCGCCGGGGCGAAGAAGGTGATCATCAGCGCGCCCTCCAAGGGCGAGGATGCCACCATCGTCATGGGCGTCAACGACAAGACCTACGACCCGGCGAAGCACCGCATCATCTCGAACGCCTCCTGCACCACGAACTGCCTTGCTCCCGTTGCTCACGTACTGAGCAAGCATTTCGGCATCCAGCAGGGGTTCATGACCACCGTTCACTCATACACCAACGACCAGCGCATTCTGGACCTTCCGCACAAGGACCTGAGAAGGGCGCGCGCGGCTGCCTTGAATATCGTGCCCGCCGCGACGGGAGCGACGAAGGCCATCCACCTGGTGATTCCCGAACTCAAGGGCAAGATGGACGGCATCGCGCTGCGGGTTCCCACCCCCACCGTGTCCATCGTTGACCTGGTTGTAACCGTGGACAAGCCGATCCCCGGCAAGGACGCCAAGGAAAGAGCCGACGCGGTGAACGCGGCCTTCCGCAAGGAGGCCGAGGGCGAACTCAAGGGGATCCTCGAATACAGCGAGGAGCCGCTGGTTTCGACCGATGTGAGAGGCAACGAGGCTTCGGCGGTCTTCGACTCGCTGCTGACTTCGGTCCTTGGCGACAGGAAGGTCAAGGTCCTGGCCTGGTATGACAACGAGTGGGCATACTCGGTGCGGCTCGCCGACCTGGCGCTGTTCGTCGGGTCGAAGATGTGAGATGAGGAGGTCGCTCGCTGATGAAGAGAACCGTTCGCGATGTGGATGTCTCCGGCAAGCGCGTTTTGATGCGCTGCGATTTCAACGTCCCGCTCGACGAGCAGGGGCGCATCAGGGATGAGCGCAGGATAGAAGCCTGCTTGCCCACGATACGCTATCTTGTCGAGCGCGGGGCGCGCGTGATCCTGATGTCGCACCTGGGCCGGCCGAAGGGCCGCGATCCGAAACTCACGCTGCGACCGGTGGCAGAAGCGCTTGCTCGTATGCTTTGCAGGCCTGTGCCGCTGCTGCGGGACTGCGTCGGCCCGGAGGTCGAGTCCGCAGTGGCAGCCATGAAAGACGGCGACGTTGTGCTCCTGGAGAATGTTCGCTTCTACCCCGAAGAGGAGAAGAACGACCCTGAGTTCGCGAAGAAACTGGCGCGGCTTGGGGACATATACGTCAGCGACGCGTTCGCGACCGCGCACCGTGCGAACTGCTCTACCGAGGGAGTCGCCCACCTGCTGCGCCCGGCCGTGGCGGGCTTCCTGATGGAGAAGGAGTTGAAGGTCCTTGGCGATGCTCTCGCATCGCCCGAGCGGCCATTCGTGGCGCTGCTGGGGGGCGCGAAGGTATCCGACAAGATCAAGGTGATCGAGAACTTGCTGGATAAGGTGGACACCCTGCTCATCGGGGGCGGCATGGCCTTCACCTTCTTCAAGGCCAAAGGCTACGAAGTGGGCAATTCCCTGCTCGAGAAGGACCAGGTCGCATTCGCTCGAGACATGATGGCCCGCGCGCAGGCCCGCGGTGTCGCGCTGGAACTCCCGCGCGACATCGTCGTGGGCCGGGCGCTCGAGGACGGCACGCCGACAAAGGTGGTCCCGCCCGACAAGATACCGGCAGACCAGATGGGCGCGGACATCGGGCCCGAAACCACGAAGGCTTTCGCCGCTGCGATTGCAGGCGCAAAGACCGTCATCTGGAACGGCCCTGTCGGCGCTTTCGAGTGGAAGCCTTTCGCCGAGGGCACGCGCGCAATGGCAGAGGCACTGGCTCAATCGAAGGCAACAACGATAGTCGGAGGCGGCGAAACGGCGGAAGCGGTGCAGGAGATGGGCTTCGCCGACAAGATGACGCACGTATCCACCGGCGGCGGCGCGAGCCTGGAGTTCCTGGAGGGCAAGGTGCTCCCCGGCGTCGCGGTTCTGGAGGACGAGTGAACGACATGCGCAAGCCCCTCGTCATCGCCAACTGGAAGATGTTCAAGACGCAGGACGAGGCGGGCGAGTTCGTGCGCGCCTTCCTGCAGCAGGCAGCAGGCCTGGACGAAGTTGACACCGTGATCTGCCCGCCTTTCACCTGCCTGACCGAAGTGGGGCGGGCGTTGAGGGAAGCCGGGGCGCGAGTCGCGCTGGGCGCGCAGGACTGCTTCTGGAAAGACGAGGACGCTTACACCGCGCAGATTTCCCCCCGCATGTTGTCGGACCCGGCGATCGGCTGCAAGTACGCCATCATAGGCCACTCCGAGAAGCGCGGCCGCCTGGGCCCGCGAAAGCAGGTCCCTCCCCCGGAATTGCTGGGCTCGCTTGCCGACAACGATCAGACGGTGAACGCGAAGACAAGGGCCGCGCTCGAGCACGCCCTGACGGCGGTGGTTTGCATCGGCGAGACAGCCGATGAGCGCCAGGCCTGCAAGACCCGGCAAGTGGTTGATGACCAGGCAAGGAAGGCCCTGCGCGGCATCACAGCCGAGCAGATGAAAAGCGTGGTGATCGCCTACGAGCCCGTCTGGGCCATCGGCGCGTCGGAGCCCTGCAAGCCGGATGAGGCCGTGGAGGTAATTCGTGACATTCGCGGCACAGTTTCCGACCTGTTTGCTATTGACACTGCAGAAAACACGCGTATACTTTACGGCGGCACCGTGAAGCCCGACAACATCGCCGGCTTCATGGAGTTTGAGCAAATTGACGGGGCACTGGTTGGCGGAGCGAGCCTGGACTCCGAAGGATTCGCAGCGATAGTGGCTACGAGCCGGGAGGTGAGTTCACGCTCCAGGAAGTGAAATTCAACGCGCGTCGGACCCCGAGGTTCGGGAACTTAGGTGGTGTGGCGCAGCGCCCATCACAGTCTGATAAGCGTTTCGAGTAACGGCAGCACCGAGGATACCAGGCCGCACCCAGGAGGAGGACGTGATGGCCGGCGGCTTCTCGCACGAGCGCGCCCTGCTCAGCGCTCTGAGCGCAAGCCAGAGTGATCTGGTGCATGGCGTTCTACGTTCCTCGGACCTGGCCAAGGTCTCAATTGCCGAGGCGCGGCACAGCCTGGCGACAATCCTGACCGACCTGGTAGCCCTGCTGCGTTTGCGTTGCGGCCCCCACTGCCAGAGCAAGGCCTTGCAGGAAGCCCTGTCCTCCTTGAGTGCGGCGGCTGCTGCGCAGCGCCTCACGGTGGAGAAGTCCACCGATCTCGCCGCTCTCGCGCAGCGATTCGCAGCCGAGGTTGCCCCGCTGTTACTGGCCGGACGCCCCGTCGAGTTCGTAACCGAGGTGCAGCCCATAGTGCTCTCACCCCACGTGGCCGCATGCCTGGCGATGGTGATCAACGAACTTCTGCTGAACGCCGCTCAACACGCCTTCCCGCAAGGCCGCGGCGGCAAGATCCTGGTGCGCTCGGCGATGACGCCTGATGCCTTGCTGCTCGAGGTCGCTGATGACGGGGTCGGGGCGCAGCCCAAACACTCCTGCGTGCGGGGCGAAAGCCCCTCCTCACCCCGCGGCCTGGGCTTGCGGATAGTGAAACAGATAGTGCAGCGCCAGTTGGGCGGCAAGTTTTCTATACGCCTGAGCGATGCGGGTCGCGGCACCATCGCTCAGGTGCGCATTCCCTGCTGCACAGAGCACCGCGGCCGCAGGCTTTTCTGTCATCTCTCCGGTGGTGTGACCTGAGTGCAACTGGAGCCTTTGCGCATCCTGATCGCCGATGACGACCCGCTGGCGAGGCAGTCGCTGTGCGACCAGATCAGCACCATCGGCCACCAGGTGATCGCCCAGGCCGTGAACGGCAGGCAGGCGCTTCATTTCGCTGCTCAACTCAAGCCCGACCTGGCGATCCTCGATGTCAGGATGCCCGACCTCGATGGGTTGGACGCCGCGCGCGTGATCGCCGAGCGCGACCATCTGCCCGTCATCATGCTGACAGCCTACGACGACGAGAATCTCCTGGAGAGGGCAGACCAGGCCGGGGTCCTCGCTTACCTGCTCAAGCCCTCCGATGAGAAGCGGCTGCGAGCGGCGCTGCATGTCGCGCTTGCCCGTTTCCAGGAACTGCAGACCCTGCGCAGCGAAGTCGAGAACCTCAAACAGACCCTCGAGATCCGCAAACTCGTCGAACGCGCGAAAGGAATCCTGATGGACCGCCTGGCGCTCAGCGAGGGGGAGGCTTTCAAGCGCCTTCAGAAGAGGGCCCGCGACACAAACCGCAAACTGGGCGATGTCGCCCGGGCGGTCATCGAGGCCAGCGAACTGATGTAGCGGGCTGGTCTTCCCGCTGGCTGATTGCCTACGCCGCCACCTCCTCCCTCACTCTGGGCGGCGCGGCTGACGACTGACGGTACAGGTAACCGAGTTCCCCGCTGTCCCACATGTCAACCAGCAACTGGGCCACTGCCGGGTCGAACTGTGCTCCCGCGAGGCCCTTGATTTCGCGCACGGCCGATGATGGGAGAAGCCCGCCCCTGTAGGCCCGGTGCGAAACCATGGCATGGAACGCATCTGCAACGGCCACCACGCGGGCCAGGATGGGAATCTCCTCGCCCTTGAGCCTGTCCGGATACCCGCGCCCGTCCCAGCGCTCATGGTGGCTGCGGATGATCGAGAGCACGTCGGGACTAGGCTCCAGCGGACGCACGATTTCCTCCCCGATCAGCGTGTGCTGACGGCACATCTCGCGTTCCTCATCGGTCAGCGGCCCGTTCTTCAACAGGACAGAATCGGGGATGCCTATCTTCCCCACGTCGTGCAGCGGGCCGTAGGCTCGCAGGCCCTGCGTCATCTCATCGCCCAGGCCCAGTTTCTCGGCCAGGCGACAAGCCAGCGCGGCGACAACTTCGCCGTGCGCTGCGCTGTAGGCATCCCGGGCTGCGAGCGAACGGACCAGCACGTGTAGCGTCTTGAAATACGACTGCCTCAGATCCGAGTATGCCTTCTCCAACTTTCCGTGCAAGTCCGCGCTCTGGATCGCTTTGCTCGCCATGTTCGCCAGGGTCGTCAGCAGGTTCAACTCCTCCGTGCTGAACTTCTCGTCGCGAATCGCCGCCAGTGCTCCCCCAAGCGTGTCGGATATATGGAGTGGAGCGGAGATGACATCGCAACCCGCGCCCCACGTCACAGCCATCTCGTTCGGCTCATCAGCCGCCTCAGCCAACCCCAGCGAAGGCCCGCTCTCTTCGGCTGCGCCTCTGGCCACTTGCACCGATCGCTCGCGCTCTCCCTCCAATGAAACGAGAGGTCCAGCGCTGTATGCGTGAACGCACCGGCCCGTGGCCCTATCCACCAGCACCAGCGACGCCGCGCCTGCTTGAACTTGCGCCGCCAGGGCATCCGCCACCAGGCCGGAGATGCCCTCGATGTTCAGGTTGCCTGCCAAGAGCGTGCTCGCCTCGTAGAGATTGTTCAAGCGCGTCACGCGCAGGTCGAGCGCTTCGGCCGTTTCCCTGAGTCGTCTGATCAGCATGCGGTTTTCAGCGCGGTGTTCTCGTTCCTTGTCCGCGAAATAGGCGACGGTGCAGGTGAGAAAGGCAAGCAACCCTATCAGCAGCAGGGCCTCACTGTATTCGTCCTCTGGCACTTGATAGCCGTAGGACAGAACGACGACCAGGGCCACGCCGAGCAGCGCGATGAGGCCGATCGCCAGCCACATTATGTGCTTCCGGCGTATATCGGCGATGAAATCTGTGCATCGGGCAAGCGGCTTCGCTGGCATGAAGCCCTCCTGTAAATACTTGCCCTCCCCCAAACCGGCCATGTCGTGCGGGACTGAATCTCCCGCCGTCGGCCCAAAACCCATGCGGCGACCTGTTGTTCCACGATCGGGGCGGTTGTCTCGCGTTTCCTCGCGCCATTATTGGCGCGAATGGCCACAGGCTCCAGGGCTAGCCCGCCCCGCCGCGCCGCGCCAGCGCGCGGGCGGTTTCTATCTGTTCCGGGGTTACGGCCCGCTCGAAGGAGCGGAATCCGGCCAGGCGGAACCCGTGCTTCTGCGCCAGCGCGCTTATCTCGCGCACCTTTTCCAGGCTCAAATCCCGCCCAAGACTGAACGGCTCGTAGCGCCCCTCCAGGGCCAGGATCATCGTCTCCGCCATGCAGGCGTAACTGGTCTTTGGCGGGAAGCCGAAATCGAAACCGAAATCCACGTTGCCCGGAACGCTCACCACCCCTCCCTCGATCACCAGCACATCCCGGCGCTGCCTGGCAACCTGCCTGGATACATCGCGCGGCCTCGAAACATCGCAAACCACAGCGCCCGGCTTCAGGTGCTCGGGGCGAATCACAGCGTCCACCGCGCTGGTAACCGTTACCAGAATATCCGCCGTGGGTAGCGCAGAATCGGGGTCTCGCGATACCACCGTGTTAGCCTTGCCGGGCAACTCGGCGGCGACCTCCTCCAGGCGGTCGGTCTGCAGGCCGACCAGTATCAGCGAAGGCACCACCTCAGACAGCATCTGCGCGCAAACCCGCCCGATGGAGCCTGCAGCGCCAACCACCGCAGCAGTGCACCGCGCGGGATCGTGCCCCATCATTGCCGCCGC
>Ga0315296_10000258_pt1 | contig 48826 bp, 54 predicted proteins | sample YL17G14_18_MG_FD_203921 | JGI IMG/M metagenome (GOLD analysis project Ga0315296, IMG submission 203921) | Sediment microbial communities from Yellowstone Lake, YNP, Wyoming, USA - YL17G14_18 | ecosystem: Environmental > Aquatic > Freshwater > Lake > Sediment | place: USA: Wyoming | collected... | reverse complement strand
GACCATGTGCGTGAACTCCCCCTCAGTTAGCCGGTAAACTGAAATCAGATGCGGCCCGCGCATCCTGTTCCTGATGTCTTCGTCCTCTAACCTGCTCCACACGCCGGACTTGAAGCGGAAGAACGCGATCGCAAAGACTTCGATGCCCAGTTTCTTGTAATCAACCTCGGCATGATAGCCTTTTATGAAGCCTTCTCTCTCTAATTTGTCCTTTATCTTGCCGACAGCTTGCGAGGTGATCCCCAGCTTCTTCGCTATCCCAGTGCACTGCATCCTAGCATCAGTTATCAGATATTTCAGGATCTCTTTCTCGTTGTCCGAGAGTTTTTTCTCCATTTGAGGCGGTTTAATAATTAAACTATTTATGTTTATTCGATTTAAGTATTTAAATAGTCAATCGTAAAATTACTCGCTAAATCTTAGCATTTATCAATAGGGTGGAAAATGGCAGACAAGTCTGTTTTGAAAAAAATCCTGGACAAGAACCCGAATGAACCGGAGTTCCACCAGACAGTTACTGAAGTCTTCCACTCTCTCGAGCCAGTTTTTGACAAGCACCAGGAGTTCGTGGAGGCGAAGATCTTTGAGAGGTTGGCTGAACCCGAGAGGGTAGTTATGTTCCGCGTCCCGTGGATGGACGACAAGTGCGAGGTGCAGGTGAACAAGGGTTACCGCGTGCAGTTCAACAGCGCGATAGGCCCGTACAAGGGGGGTTTAAGATTCCACAAGACCGTCTACCTGGGCATGCTGAAGTTCCTGGGTTTCGAGCAGATACTAAAGAACGCTCTTACAGGCCTGCCGATGGGCGGCGGTAAGGGTGGTTCGGACTTCGACCCGCACGGCAAGAGCGACATGGAGGTCATGCGCTTCTGCCAGAGTTTCATGAATGAGCTCTATAGGCATACAGGTCCGGACACCGACGTGCCTGCGGGCGACATTGGTGTCGGCGGAAGGGAGATCGGTTACATGTTCGGCCAGTACAAGAAGCTGACCAACCAGTTCACAGGCGTGCTGACCGGGAAAGGCCTCACATGGGGCGGAAGCCTTGTGAGGACTGAGGCCACAGGATACGGTTTGATGTACTTCGTTGAGGAAATGCTCAAGGCGAAGGGCCACACCGTCAAGGACAAAGTAGTTATCAGCTCAGGATCCGGCAACGTCTCGATATACACCGTAGAAAAGTGCCAGCAGATGGGAGCAAAGGTTGTCGCTGTCAGCGACTCCGACGGTTACGTCTACGACCCGAACGGCATAAACCTGAAGACGCTCAAGAGGATTAAGGAAGTCGAGCGCGGCAGGATAAAAGAGTATGTCAAGGCGCACCCGAAGGCCAAATACACCGAGGGGTGCTCGGGGATCTGGAACATAAAGTGCGACATAGCATTGCCGAACGCGACGCAGAACGAGCTGGATGATAAGGCCGCGAAGGCGTTGATAGACAATGGTGTCATGGCCGTAGCCGAGGGCGCTAACATGCCGTCTACGCCAAAGGCCATAGAGCTATTCCATAAGCACTGCGTACTCTTCGGTCCAGGAAAGGCTGCGAACGCAGGCGGTGTTGCAGTGTCGGGCCTCGAGATGAGCCAAAACAGCATGAGAACTGCATGGTCATTCGAGGAGGTGGATGCGAAGCTGAAGGTCATCATGCAGAACATCCACAATGCCGCTCTGGAGGCATCGGAGGCTTATGACAGACCGGGCAACCTTGTCGACGGCGCGAACATCGCCGGTTTCCTAAAAGTCGCAGACGCTATGATGGCACAGGGCCTTGTCTAAGGCCCGGGTTTTTTTATTTTATTCTAATCTCTTCCCTAAACAAACCCGATGAAATAAAAAGAGGGGAAATAGACAGCCGCATAAAGGAATGGCTGTCGGAAATCAACAACACTTAAAACCGTTCAGAATCAGCTTTTACACGACTCTTATTTCTTCAGCTTAACGTTCTGAGCCTGCTTTCCGCGCTCGGAGTCGACTGGGTCGAATGTGATGTTATCGCCGTCGCGCACGTGTGCATCGCCCAAGGCTGTGTGATGGACAAAATAGTCGTTACCATCGGCACCGCTTACGAAGCCATAGCCTTTCTTCACGTTAAACCACTTTATTGTTCCTTCCATTGTTATACCCCGCCGGACTGGTTTAAGCCAGTCAGGCCTAAATTTAGTGATTTATTATTTAAAAAGTTTAAGGTGATCAAGTGCCCCTCAGTTCGCCTATTATTCATCATTTATCAGGGGTTGTTCGCTTCGTCATTGAGGCGTCTAATTAGGCGGATAAAGGCTTAAAACTACTTGCACTTCCTTAAATCGAGTGAGACTGAGTTTATGCAATACCGTTTCCCCGTAGGTGCTGGCCCGTCGTCAAAGACGTGCCCCAAATGGCTTTTGCATCTCTTGCAGACGACTTCGGTCTGGTGCTTGCCATGGCTGTTATCCATTCTTAACTCCACAGTCCCCAACGAATCAAAGAAGCTCGGCCAGCCGCAGCCGGAGTCGAATTTCTTCTTCGAATCAAAGAGCTCTGCCTCGCAGGCTGCGCAGACATAGACGCCGTCGCTTTTTTCTTTCACGTACTTTCCGCTGAACGGCGGTTCTGTTGCGCCTTTCCTCAAGACCTCATACTGCTTCTTTGTCAGCTTCTTCTTCCAATAGCTCTCTGCCTTGCCCCCAGCAGTCGCGTATTTCACCATCAAAATCTATTACAGGAAAATAAAGAAAAGCCTTTTATCCCCTTAAGAGCAGATTATCCGATGGCCTCTGATTCTGGCATCACAATACAAGCCCTGAAGGATCAACTTGCGATTTGATTACGAGCACTTCTGGGGTCATTGCAAGTTCTGCGAAGGGTTCTGGCGCGGCGAAAGAGCGGCAGTGCCAGTCAGCGACTACAACGCGTGGAAGTGCACCTATTGCCAGTACAAAGGAGACTGCGACGCACTAGCTAGATTCATAAAAGCTGGACTGGATCAGGGAGAAACCTTACGAAAAGAGTAGAAGTTTAATGGCTCAGCACCTAGCGGCCTTAGCTGCCTTCTTTTTCCTTTGCCTTTGCAAATCCCTCTTTGACATTGACATTTTTTCCACCCCCTACGCTATTATTAATAAACCTTACCAAATCCCGGGCCACAGCCGGTATCTGACCTTCTTAGTATACTCCTTATACCCTTCGAGTTCCTTCTGGAGCATCTTATCCTCCAGGTAAGTCCTTGTGATTATAACAACATCAAAGACAGCAGCCATGGCCAGCCCGTAAAGCGAGCCTAGCATAAGAGAAATGCTTGGCAGGTACCAGATGAAAGCGGCGTACATCGGGTGGCGGACATACGCATAGGGGCCAGTTGTGACCACTTTTTGCCCCCGGTCCTTTTGTATTTTGGCGGTCCTTGCAAGGAAGCTGTTGACTCTCATGGTCCAGAACATCACCGACATTATCGCAAAGAAGCCCAAGTAGCCTACCGCCTTTGCCCATAACGGCACAGACGACCAATGATGTATGACAGCGTCGAAGGCGACAACAGCGAAGAAGGCGACACATAACACGATGAACAATGCTTGGATTATACGATCCCAGCCCTTTACGTTCTTTCCGCTAATCCTCATTCGCTCCTTGAGTAGATTTGGGTTGTGCTTCGCGAGCCATGATGCTATCAGCCCCATGATTCCCATCTGCGTTAGTAGGTAGGCCCAAGCATCTGGCCAGTAGAAAGTACCTGTGGGTATGAAGATCATGGCGCCATAGAAGAGCACTACCGCGAAGAGCAGGGCAAGGATCTTCAATTTAGAGATTGCAGTCATTCCCAAGTTTAAGGAAACAGAAAGAAAAGGTCGTACTACTTATTTCTTAATCAAAAGAAGCACAAGCACGCAGGCCGCACCCAGCGCAGAGATCAGGTTTAGTGCTCCGACGGTCGCGTTTGTCGAAATCAGCCCGGCTGTGATGAGCGCGATTCCCGCCGTCTGTAGGAATGCGAAGCCCTTGGTTATCTCCCTGTCGCCCTTGAGCATGGATATGATTTGGGCTATCCATGAAACGACAATCAGGATCATACCCATAGAATTAAGAGAAAGCAGTTCTCGAGGGGGATCCTTGTAGATATCTTGGTGAGACAATAAGGTTATACCGGTTTCTCTTTTGGCCTCAAGCGGCCACCGCACTTCTTGCAGAATTCAGCATCCTCCTCATTCCTTGCACCGCATTTAGGACAGAGGACTATGACCTTTTCTACCGTCTTTGGCGGGCTTGGCTCTTTGCCAGACTCCTTCTTCGGTGCGTTCTCCTTTTGTTTCGGCGGCCCGCTGGCTGACAGGGCGATATAACCGATGACCCCGACAATAATCATTACCCACCCGCCTATGGTGACGAAGTTGCTCATCTCGAAGTTCTTGCAGGTTTCTATATTCTTTGAGCTGTACTCGGATGGCATGGCGAAGACCGCATTGCAGTCTTCCTCTTCTAGATCACCGCTATATGAATTAGTGATGTCATGCCACCCATAACCGAATATTAACATCACAAAAAACCCCAATAGCGCGATGCCACCCAAGGTACCGGAGTCAATTGCCATTTTCCCTTTCTTCTCTAATGAAGTAGCGAATAAAAATCAACTCATCACAAATATCCCAAGGAACTGTGACTTAGGCCTAGTACCCCCATCTCTTCTTAAGCTCAGGACTCAGCGGGAACTTCACTCTCTCTTCCACTATGAGCGGGCGCGCCCCGCGTTTTGCTATCCTTAGCCTGGTAACGTGAAGATGCTCACCCCTCGATTTATCTGGGTTAACTTCCACCCCTGACAAGTGTCTTGAATACTTCCTTCCTGCCCTCCTTATCTGTTCGAGTTCATCAGCTCCTTGAACAGCCTCTACAGCCTCGACCATTCTCGGAACAATATCGCTAAAGCCACTTTCGCGATGAGCTTTATTGGCCATGTGCTTCACTTCTGAGAGAGTCCGCCCCTTATCGCTGAACATCATTTGGAAGTTCTTGTCTGCAGGGGGGAGTAGCGGCATATTATTTGTGGGGTACTCTGCTACAAAGGGACTCCTGTGCGCTCTGCCTGCCTTGGCCTCCTCGGCCAGCCATTTGTTGACGGCTCCCATCACCATCCTGCGCGTGTTGAAGTTAATGTGCTGGGCGGTGTCGTGTATGGTTGGTATAAAGACCATTGTCGGCTTTTCAGCCCTGATCAGCTGGTCCATTCTCCTCTGGTCATCCGACTTTACCCTGCTCCTGGCATCATAGGTCTTGTCAGCCCTGAAGTTTATCATCTGGCGTTCCTTAAACCCTAAGATGTTGGCCCAGACAACCCCTTCATTCCATCTTTCCTCGGCTCTGGCCTCCTTCGGCATACCCTCAGGCCGGTCGTGGTAGCCCCTGGACACAACAACGATCTTCATCTTATTCCTCGGCTTTCGACTCTTCTCCAAATTGGGCATATTCATATAAGCCAGAGAACCTGCGATGTATCTGCCATCATCGGTGTGTGGCAGGAAAACCAGGACCCTTTGGTTCTTAGGCAGGCCTTCCTCGGTGACTATGTGCGGTATCATCGCTGGGGCCACTATTCTCCTGACGGGTCTAAATTTGTATCCTTTGCTGGCTCCTCGTTTCGGGGTTCTTATCATGTGATCTATACTAGGTCGCAAAATATAAAAATAGGGCAGCAGTGGATTGTAAACTAAATTGCAGCACAAAAAGTGTCAGTCTCGCCATTAATTTCTAGGTAGTAAGGGTTACATTTTTGTGTTCGTATCACTAAATAGCAGGGACAAAGAATGAAAGCGACCGACCTTAATAGAATCAAGAGAGTGACCGAGGCCGATATCAGCAAAATCAAGGGAATCGGGAGGACCTATGGTCTCCTGCGAAAACTTTCTGCTATAAACGGTTCGAAGGTTAGCAGGGCATTGTTAGACCGCGTAATGTATACTTCTGAAGCATTGCCTCCCTTAGGGAAGGAATATTGGTGGTTCCTTTTCTTCGGCAAAAGTGGGGAAAAGCCCGTACAACTGATGCTGTTGGTATTCAGAAAATATGGGAAGAAGATGCTGTTTGACGATAAAGAGATGATGTTTAGAGAACTGGGAAAACACAAATTCCAAGCCGTCACCGCCGGCTGGATATACGATGGAAAACGACTTCGTGATCTGGGGGACACGAACGCTATAATAGATATCCAAAAGAAAAAGATAGTCTCTGAGATCTCGGGCAAAAAGATGACGCTTAATGGCGGCTTTCCGGATTATAGGCTGAAGGTCGGGGGCATCATCGATTTGCGTATCAGGAAGGCAGATTATCTTGAGGATAGGGATGCATACGGCATTTTCATACCCCCGTTCGGCATGGGCTGGGTGGACATCTTCTCAGACGCAAACGGCACTGTATTAGGAAGAAGGTTCAAGGGGGCAGCGCACCTGCAGAAGGTTTTCGGCGTGACGATATTCGGCCCGTTCCATTGGGGAAGGGTGGTCTTTCAAAATAACTCCGTGGCCACGTTTTTCTGTCTTAAGACCGGGAAAAAGTCGAAAAGATATCTTTGCTGGTATTTGACCTTCTATGATCATGAAAAGAATGAGATTATAAGGTTTCATCGTCCAAAGCTGGAAATATCAAAAAGAAATGGAAATAAGCCCCTATGGATCGTCGAGGGGAAAGATAAGGATAAGCACGTTAGAATCGCTTTGGAAACTTACGCCAGAAAACAATTCGTCATGAAAGGCGGCGGTTCACAGGTTTACGTTGAGTATGCTGTCATACCCAAGGACTTCAGTCTGAAGACCAAAGACAGGACGGTTACTCTGAAGGACCTGGGCAAAGGCGTTGGGACGTTCGAGGATGCGTATTGGTAGGGCTTCTTAGTTTTACCTTATTAATTCTGCAGCCCTAGCTTTTTTATACTCTTCAAGCGGTGTCGTCATCGCCTCGTAATCTAGCCGCTTATAAGTTCCCCAGCCAAGCCCCTTCGCCTTGCACATCGCAGCGGACATCATCGTACCAAGCGAGTGCCCGCCCCTTTTCATTGGGTTTAGGTGACTCATGAACCACTCATACTCTGCGATATTGTCTGCAGCCGACTTTTTGTCCTCTGCTTGCATAGCTTGCTCGTAGACTTTGCTTAGATGTCTCATAACCCCCTTCCGGTCTGCGTCTCTTATGAACTTGAACACTCCTTTTACAGGGCGCCCGGCTCGGGTTCCTTTCAGTAGCAGACTCCCGCTGATGCTTTCCCCTCTCCGCCCTTTTAAAGGGCTCGTAAAGTTTATTGAAGTTATTGTGCCCGATAAACCCTTTGATTTCTTTACACTGAAACCTTCTGGCTTCCGCTCTAAAAGCCTGATGCCGCCTTCAAGCACCGGAGCATTCCACTTTTCAGAGATTTTTGAGTTTCTTCGGGTCGGCACACGTATAACCCGCAGCCACGGTATCCTTCTTGCATCCTCCTCAAAGTGCGGCGGTTTGATTCCGACATCCTTAAAATACGGCGAGTTCGCCATTAGAGCCATTACAATGCTCCTCTCGAGCCTTTTAGAGCGCGGCAGGTCCTTCGAATAGACCATATCCCGCTCCGCTAGGTATCTTGCCGTACACGCCTCCCTAAAAAGTTCGTCATGGCTCAGCTTCTCCGCATTCGATGAGATAACAAATCCTCCGACCCTTTCGCCGAATAGATCGGATATGTGACGCTCGGGGGTCAAGAGCAGTTTTTTCGCCCTCCTAAGGGTATAATGATCTTCTCTATAGTTCCCTACTCTCGGAACCTTGTGTATTGCAGGGGTCACAGGCTATTTAGCCTTAAAAAACATAAATACCCCACTTTTTATTCACTAAAAACAAACTCGTGAACTACTCCCGACTAAAGTCGGGAGCGTCCTGCTTCAATGACCAGGCTTGCCAAAAGAGGTAGAGGTCCAATCTCCACAGGCGTAGATTCGGGCGGTCCCCGCCCTATACCATAAGCATATAATTGCTCGGTGTTTTATAACCCGATTAGGTTACGGCGCCAGCACTTTCAGCCATGCGCCGAAAATTTAGAAAGTGGGGGTATATAAAGCTGAGCCATCCCTTCGAGCAGTGAGCAGTGTTTACTCAAGCATGTTTTTATTTGTAACGATGTATATTTAGGGTCGCATTCATCCCCCGGCTAAAGCCGGGAGAGTTCTGCGACCTTTGATTAAAAATGGGACGACCCCAATTGCCCAGATTGGCACTTGGTGCTATATTCACAGTTGGCGTATTCCCACCTCCCGGATACGCCCTACTCAACCTTCTTTATCCTACTATTGAATTTCGCAGTAGGCAGGTTCTTTACACAAGTGTCGCATAAGGGCTTTGGACCAGAAGTAACATCTACTTGCTTGCGGCAATTTGAGCAAAAATCATATTTTTTCTTTTCCATAATACTCTAGAACGACAATGAAGAAAACCTTTAAGTCCCGCCTCCCCGCTTCTAACCGTAAGTTCAAATCTATAGAAGTTGCCCCACCATAGAGAGGGTCTTATTTTTATAACCTATAGGGTTTATAGAACATGAAAAAAATCCTGATCCTGATTGCGCTACTTGCAATCGCGCTGGTGTCGCTCGTCGGCGCCATATCATATTCCGATTGCATAGAAACTTATTGTAATGCCGACTACGAAGAATGTTCTAAATCGGTTTGCTCAGGGGCAGTCGGGGATTGCACGGACTCCTCCTGCGAACAGATATACCGTGGCGAGTCTTCGTCGCAGTGCATCGGAGCCTGCCGTATATTGAGCGACGACTCCGCATGCCTCGACGAAATGATGCCGGCAATCGCGGACTGCATGACCGAATGCTGGGGCGTGGAAAAACCGGCCTATTGCGCTGAGGCCTGCGTCACCGGGCTGCACGACCAGTTTAGCCACTGCGTAGCCCGGAAAAAAACTGAATGCCCGCCCAACTCAATCCAGGAGAACTTTTGGGGCATGCCGAAAGGGCCAGACACATGCGTTAAGGGCTGCTGCTGCGGCTACGGCGGTGAAGGGGGGTTTAAGCCAGTTGGCTGGACCAGCAATGCCCGTTACGACTGGGACGGTGCAGGGAATTGCGTCGAGATTCAGCCGCCACAGCACGGGGACTGCTCACCAGGCTCTACTTTTTCGGAAACGGCACCGTCATACTACTCTTACCCCGTTCAGGGCGGGTCTTGCAACTGCAACCAGGGATACCGGCCCAACTACCCGAAGACAGCGTGCCTGAAGTGCGGTGGCGCCTCGTCGCCGACAAACGAGTACTGCGAGTATGAGAAGGGCGAGAACTGTGACAGCTGCCCTGAGGACTGCGGGTGCGGCGACCCAACGTTTGAGACATGCCTCCCGACCTATGAGAGATCAAACCTTATTGGCTGCTACAAAAAGACGCCGGTTGCAACCATAATCCAGGGCGATGTCCGTGTCGTTGACAAGAATAACAACGAGCGCCGTCTGGAGCAGGGCAAGCCTATCCTGCCCGGCGAGAAAGTCAGGCTCTACACGAACCGGGACGCGGATACATTCGTCGAGATCCACTGGCCTGACGGCAAGATAGGAAGGGCGATACTCCCAAAAGAAGCTTACGGCGACGAAGAATATGACGAATTCGTGATTGGTGAATCTCGCTCTACGACCGGCGAATTCGACAGTACGATAGACATCATAATTGATAGTATAGACGCGGGCGAACAGGGCTTCAAGATAGGATGGTGGCTAGGCACCGTGTACAAGGGCGTGAAGCTAGCTTCAATCCGGGGTCTCCGTTTCGTCGGAGGAACAGTTAGCTCTGTCATCCTCGATACCAGCGCCCCGCTCGGCACGGGAATCACCTACATAAACATCAATTCGGAGGTAGTAATTCAACCGATGTCAGACGGCTCTCTCATGCTGACGACTCTCGAGGGGTCGCCCGAGATTGTCTACGCAGGTGGCAATGTCACTGTGCCAGCAGGGCAGTATTCAGTCATAGGCGCGAATGGGGTGCCGTCCCAACCGCAGCCCTTCGACCCCTCCAAACTAGACAGGTGGTGGGAAAGATATGGGACCCAAGACGGTGACAACACTCTTGTTATAATACTAGTGGTTGCGGCTGCCGCCGTCGCTCTCCTGGCGGTCTTCATACTGTGGAGAAGACGAGTTAAAAAAACATAGCTAGAGATAGGATACGCAGCAGTCGCTAAAGAAAATGATTTAGGTCCCGCCTCCTAGAGTCGGTCTGCGATTCGCTGTTTACGGTTTTGAACTGGTTTGCAGTTCACTGTTATCTAGTCCTAAGGTTTAAGGAAAGCGGGAAGAAAAAGCAGATACGCATGTTTTTCTTCCAGTAGCAATTACCTATCAAAATGAATCGGCAGACCATTTTGGTTATTCTGATTACATTAATTGTGACTGCCTGTTTAGTTATGGCTTATCTAGTTTTTTCGCAGCCAAGCGATGGGCTTATCCATAACACCAACGCCATGCAGCCAAGAGACCTCACCCCCAATGAAGCCGAAGAGCTCATGAGCGACTTTGCCTCATGGAGCGACATATGTGTGGAGTCGGTGAAACCGCTGGATGTCGGCCAGACAAAACCCTTCAGCCCTTGGAGCCCCGACGGGGAATGGATAGCCTACAGCAACTGGTTTGACATTTCCGAGAAGAAGAGGCACAACTTCGATGTGACCGAGCCTGTCGGCGTATACGTCATAAGATACGACGGGACCGGCAAGAGGCTGGTCGCCCCGGACGGCTTCAGGCCGTCTTTTGGCAGGTATCAGTGGGAAATCGTCTACGGCAAGAACGGGACGACCGGCGCGACAGAGACCTACAAGAACATGTCAATGCGGGAGGGGGACATCTGGATAGTGGGCTTCGACGGGTCCGGCAACAGGCCCATCGCCACTGGCCCGGAGAACGACGTGATGAAGATGTACGGTGGGACATCTATAACATACGACGGCAGGAGCGTGGTCTACAACATAATGCGGGACGTCGCCGGCGGGGTCGGCATCGCCGATATCAATGGCTCCAACAAAAGACCGCTCGTCGTGGGCTCTGGGCTCTGGGGGTACTCAGGGGACGGAAAAAGGATATTCGTGACCTCGGAGAACGCATACAAGAAGAGCTACATAATCGGCGGCTGGATGGACATGCTGGATGCTGGGATAGACGTGGATGACGAGAGCGCGGGGAAGGTCGAGTGGGTCACAAGGATGAACATGGACAACTACTACGGCCATCCGCAGGTGAACCTGCAGGGGACCATGATAGCCTTCGACAATCCGCAGTATCCGTTCGAGGAGAGGAACATATGGGTAGGCACACTGGACGGCTCGAACAGATTTTATCCCGTAACGGACTACGGCCTCAATAAGACCCATGGCGCTTTTGCCAATCATCCAAGATGGGGCCCCGACGGGAAGTGGATAGTATATGATGAGCAGACAGATGTCGGCGGGGGGCAGGTAAGGAACAAGGTCATGGTGGTCAATGTGGAGACCAAAGAGAGGAAAGAAATCGCCGACCTGATGGTGAAGGACCACTGTGGCTTCGCAGAGCCGGGGTGGAGCCCCGACGGGAAGAAGATATTCTTCTACGCCCCGGACCCGGACAACAGGAACAAGCCGTCCGTATGGATCGCTGTGCTGAAGAACTGCAGCGGGGTCGCCGGTAAGACAAATGGCGGGCCCGGCACTAATGAAACGGGATACAAAAACCCGTCCAGCCTTGATACATCCTCATATCCTGCTTTCCTCCGCGGTGTCTGGGCCTCGAGGATAGACGAGGCGAGGGAATACCTGCTGCGCGCGGGGGAGCTGAGGAAAGCGGGCTTCGACACGATAGCCCTGGAGGTTGAGATTGTCCTTGACCCGGAGACCGAGCAGCCTAGTTCGCTAAGCGACGACGTCTGGCTGTTCTACCTACAGGCCTTCAAGAAAGCTGGGTTCAGGGTGGTTTTGATACCGAATCCCATGCATCCCAATATGGACATGTGCAAGGGGTTCGACTGGGACGGAAATGAGGAAAATGCGACATATCGCAGAAGCTATGAGCTCCTTAAACGGTTCGATCCCGTAGTCCTCAAATGGGCGAGGATCGCCGAGAAGTACAAGGCGGATGGGTTCGTCCCCCTCAACGAACCGCACATCCTTGTAGCCGACTACACCGAGGCTGGCAGGTGGCTCCAGGAGATACTGCCGGGGATAAAAAAGTCCTACAGCGGGAAGCTGATAGCCGCAGACACCATGTCCAGCAGCGGCAGGGAGAGCGTCCCATACCCATACAACTACAGCGGCTATGACATGGTCATGTGCGGCCCGCCGGCTGGCCGGCAGGACGTCTCAGACTGGGAGGGCATGATAACGGGCTACATATCGGCAGCCGGCCAGCATGTCAAGGATTACGGCTTGGAGGGTTTCGGGCTTTACGAGTGGGGCGGCTACAGTGGCGGAGTTTGGTACGAGGACGCGCAGATGTGCCCCCTGGACCAGTGCCTGAGCCAAGAGAAGGCCGGCAAGATAACCAAAACCGGAATCGAGGAGCTGGGGGGGAAAGCCCTGCTCAACTTCCCCCGGGTTTCTGCCGGCTGGGCGGATTTCGGCACGTCGTCTTTCAAAGCAACAAAAGATTGGTATCTCTCGATCGGAGAGGCAATCAAGCCGCTGGACGACAGGGAATGGGCCCGCGACGAGCTTATCGAGATGGAGAAGGAACTTGGCGGCAAGGAGTATAAGTACATATTCGATGTCAGCGAAGTGAACACGACGTGCCCATAACGGTTCGCAGTTCTCGGTTTTCAGTCCTGCTGTTTTTGCCTCAGATTAGCATCGGCGGTACATTGTAAACCGTAAACACGAGGTTTGGCAAAGCCAAACCTGTGCCCCAGTCCACTTCTGTGAACTGCGGGCTGAAGACTATAAACAGAAAGTAGTCCCGCCTCCCAGATTTGAACCGGGGATCTTCCGGTAACGGCCCTTCTGACGGATTACTCCGCCAAACAAACTACAGCCGGACGCGTTAACCAGACTACGCTAAGGCGGGAATAGATTGGCGAGTTGACAAAACTTAGCATCGCTCGCTGCCTTTCTTGCGCGGTTATTTTGACATTACTGTATAAAAAACGCGCCGAGTGAGCCTACCACAGATATTCCGGGAAAAATAAGAAAAGCCTCTAGGTTGGTCAGTTACCGTCCTAGAGAAGCTTTATCAGCCTGTTCTTGTCTGCGCCGCTTGCCCTCTTCGCAAGGTCCTTTTTGCCGTAGACGCCCTCTATCCACTTAGCCCAGTCATCTCTGCTGGCGTGGTAGTTGTAGACGTCGTCGGGCATAGTCTTCAGCGCAGCCTTGAGGTCGCCTAGACCCTTCAGCACGCTGCCGTCGCAAACATAGAAATATTTGTTTGGATCTGTATTTGCCATTTTGTCCCCCAGTTTGGAGTGCTATTAATTATGTATAGGTAAAGAAAACCTTTGCGGTATGAAAAACCCAAAGAAAACTGAATGCGGCCGCCGGGATTCGAACCCGGGTCGCGAGCTTGGAAGGCTCGAGTGATACCAGGCTACACCACAGCCGCAAGATGTTTAAGGAAACCTGGCGCTTACTTAGAAAAAGGGGAATAAAAAATGAATTCATGCGCACTGCGCGCAGATTTTCCTGAAGTATCTCTCTATCCACAGGAAAGCGACAGATGCGCTGAACACTGCGGAAGCGACGAGCCCTATCCAAGCCCCAGTCACACCGAGCCCTGTGTGGTATGCCAATACATAAGCCACCGGCAATGTCACCAGTATTGCCCTTGACATTGTTATCACGAGCGACGGTAAACCCCTCCCCATGCCCTGGAAGGCTGAAGAGAGTATTATGCTAATCCCTATGAATGGATAGCTGAAGGCTATAATCCTCAGATATCCCGAAGCCATATCTATGACTGCTGCATCTTTTGTAAACAAATGCGGCGCTATCCAGGATAGCACGAACATGATCGCCCCTATCGTTATAGTGAAGGCGAGCACCAACTTTATCGCCATATGATAAACTCTCCGCGCGCCTTGGTAGTCCTTGGCGCCCCTGAAGTAGCCGACCATGGTTATCGCCCCGGCCCCAAGGCCCAATATCGGGAGTATCGCTATGGAGTCGAGCCTGAAACCTACGCCATAAGCCGATATGGCGGCATCCCCGAAACCTGATAGTATCAAGTTGATTCCCAGCACGGCGATCGAAAGGCCTATCTCGGCGACGGCTGCAGGCAGCCCCACCCTTAGTATGTTCTTCATTATCTGCGGCGTGAAGATGAACTCACGCGGCTTTATCTGCAGGTACGTCTTCTTCCTCACGATTATGTGCCAAATGAACCCAAGAAGGGCTATGCCCTCGGATATGACGCTGGCCAAGGCCGACCCCTTGATACCCATGCCCAAGGTATAGATGAATATCGGATTCAGGACTATGTTGATGAGCGTATACATTATCGACAGCTTCATTATCATCTTCGTGTCGCCCTGGGCCTGCAGTATCGCGGTCATCGAGAAATTCAGGAGGAATATGATACTGCCGGCGAATATCACCGACATATAATCAGCAGCGAGATGAGCCACCCCCGGGCTGCCGCCAAGGCTGTGGGCCATAGGGTCTATGAATAGGATCATGATTATGAAAATCAGCGATACGAGGAACGACAAAAGGAGCGAATGAAGTCCGGTCTCCTCCGCCCACTGCTTGTTCTTCTCCCCTATCCTTTTGGCCATCAGCGTGGTAGTGCCGATACTGATGCCGCTGCCGATCGCTATTATCAGGAAGAAGACAGGGAAAGACAGCTGGACTGCCGCAAGCGCGTTCGGCCCTAGCCCACCGACGAAGAAGAAGTCGACGAAGTTGAGCAGGGTGCTGAAGACCATCGAGATTATCATCGGCCAGGCTAGGATCAGCAGCCCCTTCTGCGGGTTCTCCATCAGTTTTTTGATTTGCTCGTTCATAGGCGCATATTTTAATCTCGTTCAACAAAAATTGACTTTGATGGATTCTATATATCCTCCTTCGGATGACAGCCACCTTATGCTAGAGGCGCTTGAGGAATTCTTGAAGGCTTGTCCAAAGACAGTTTTGGACATGGGCACCGGCTCGGGGATACTTGCCATAGCCGCTGCGAAAAAAGGCTGTAGTGTAACTGCAGTTGACATAAACCCAGATGCGATAGACGCGGCAAAAGAAAATGCCAAAAAAGAAAAGGTAAAACTAACCTTCATCCTTTCGGACCTTTTCGAGAAAGTCAAGGGGAAGTTCGACCTGATAGTATTCAATCCGCCATATGTCAGGACCGAGGATTCTGAGGTTACGGACATGCAGAGCATCGCTTGGCAGGGCGGGACTGATGGGATGTTAGTGATTGACAGGTTCCTTAAACAAGTGAAAGGTTTCCTTAAACCCAGCGGCAGGGTCCTGCTGCTGGTCTCTTCAACTGACGACAGAGTCCCGCCTATCCCGGGATTCAAAACAAAGGTGCTGAAGAAGAAATCCTTATTCTTCGAGAGGCTGTTTGTGTTGGAGGTAGAGCCTTCTTAGGCTCTCTCCTTTCCTCTGGGAACTGTTATTCTCCTTCCACACCTCTTCCCGCACCTGATTGTTTTACCAGCGAGATGCTTAGCCACCGCACTCGTCCAGCCGCATGGGCATCTCACAGGCACGGTCGGCCTAGGTTTTGTTGCCATGGTTATTTCCAAGTCTCAAAGAATAAAAATTAGTCTATAGCCTTCTTAGGTCCCTGAGTTCGCTCTTGAACTTCTTGCTCTTCTCCTCGATGTCGGAGAGGTTCCGCTGGCGGCCCTTGTCGTCGATGACTTCCATCTCCTTCTTTACCAACCCGGTGAACACGTCCATGATGTTCACGAACTTGTTCGCCATAATGTCGGACCTCTTCAGGAGCCCTCTAGTAGTGCCTATGAATATTACTGCAACACCGATGAACTCTATCAGGGTGTAGGCAATCTCATTGTTCCTCAAATCGCCTATCTCCGTGTTAACCTCATGCGCTCTACTCAGGTTCTGGAAGTTCCAGTATAATCCGAGTATCGTCAGCAGGGCACCTATCAGGAGTAACGTGGCTACCTCACTATTGATTGTCTTAACCATTTTTAGAAAACACACCGCATATATTCGAGAATAAGCTTATAAAAATGAAAGGCGGTTAAAATGCTGTTTTTATTCTTGGTACCGTCTTTACATTATTATACTCTTGGAGGTGCCAAAATGCCAGAAAAGAAGAAGGCTGCAAAGAAGACTAAGAAGTCATCAGGTTGCTGTTGCGGATGCACGTGCGAGTGAGCCTGGCGCAAACAGGTACCTATTTCTCCTTTATTTTTTATCATTAAAATCTAAGTTTTTTGGAAGCGCGTGCTGATAAAATGGACGTCATGGACTGCATCAGGGGCAGGCGGAGCGTCCGGAGCTATCTGGACAAGCCGGTCGAGAAAGAGAAGATAGACAGGATCCTTGAAGCTGGAATCCTGGCGCCGTCTGCCATGAACTCCCAGCCGTGCAGGTTCACCATCATAACCGACAAGAGCAAGATCAGGGAGCTCTCCGACAAGACGAAGAAGAATATCGGCGTTCTGGGCGTGGGGCTCAGCATAATGGAGAGGATGAAGTCTAAGGAGGACACAATATTCTACGGCGCGTCGCTTCTCATAGTAATCTCGACAAAGAAGGATTCCAAGTGGTTTAAACTGGACTGCGCCCTTGCCGCGGAGAACATGATGCTTGCCGCATATGGCATGGGGCTCGGCAGCTGCTTCATCGGTTTTGCGACCAGCCTCAACCACGACAAGGAGGCGCTTAAGGAACTTGGGGTATCTGACGATTCCGAGATAATCGCTCCCCTGATTTTTGGCTACCCAAAGGAGTGGCCGAAGCCTAAGGAGAAGAGACTCAATGTCCTGAAGTGGATAGGGTAACAGACTGTCAAAAATCGGTTTTCACTCTTCGGTTTAGAGTCTTGTCAAACTTTTTGGCAAAAAGGTGCGGTATCTCCAAACTGTGGCGACTGATCCTTGTTTTGAGGACATCGCCCTTTGCCAAAGTTCATTAAGAACTTATAGGATTTTTCGCACTTGCCATGTTCTCAATTCAAACCCTATTTATATATCGTTATATTCAAATATGACACGTTATAATCGGGGATTAAAATGACCATGAAACAAAAACTGGACGAAGTCATGAACACTGTGGAACGTGCAATGAAAGATAATCCCCGAGAAACAAAAGCCTTCATGGCTTTTATTGAGAAGGTTGAAGCCAAGGGTGCTTTAGATGTAAAAACCAAGGAATTAATATCCGTAGCACTCTCCATAGCAGAGCACTGTGAATGGTGCATTGCCTTTCACGTGAAGAATGCAATAGGGGCAGGGGCAACACGAGAGGAAATAATGGATGCGTGTTTTGTGGCCGTTGTCATGGGGGGCGGGCCATCTTTAATGTACGTCAAGCTGGTCATGGACGCTATTGACGAGTTCTCAAAATGACCGACAGCTTCAAAATTTTCAATGCCCTTGGCGACGAAGTCCGCTTAAAGATAGTATTATACCTAAAAGACGGCGAACGTTGCGCATGCGAGATACCAAAGGCAGTTGGCCGTGCGCAGCCCACAGTTTCCCAGCACTTGAAGATTCTGAAGGAAGCGGGCATCTTGAAGTCGCGAAGGGACGGCAAGAAGATATTATATAGCGTCTGCTGCCCCGAGGTGCTGAAAGTCATTGAGTTCTCAAAGAAGATAAAGCCCTGCAATTAATGCGCAAAAAGACTGAAAAAGATGACAAAAAACTGGTATCCTGTTATAAACTATGGGAAATGTATCGGCTGTCTTGCTTGCGTAAGCTTCTGCCCAACGAAAGTGTATTCTGAGGTTGGCGGTAGGCCAGCAGTCGTGAATTCCAATGCCTGCCCCGACGGGTGCAGGGGTTGCGAGAGCATATGCAAAGCAGATGCCATAACGCACAAAAGGGAAAATCCAGTCTTATCAAAGCACGCTTCAAAAAATGAAAAAAGAAGCAAAAAATAAGGAAACGAGGATCACAAAAAAGGGCTATGTCAGTCGAAAGCTGTTAGAGCCCGAAGTGATAATTGCGCTAGCCGTACTTGTGCTTTTGATTATTGGCTTGGCTTGGTGGATAGCTGCACAATCCTGCTGCCCCAAAAAGGATTCCCTAATTGAAGCGGGATCTCAATTAAACTCCTCACCATTAACCGAAGTCCCAAACCAGTCGTCTGTCGCCAAAGTCGAAGTCTACCACTTCCACAGGACGCAGCAGTGCTACTCCTGCATCCGACTAGGCGAGCTTGCCGAGAAAACTGTGAAAACATATTTTGCAGATGAGACAGCTTCTGGGAAGCTGGTATTTGATCACATAAACTACGAGTTGCCTGAAAACTCGGCACTCTCGGATAAGTTTGAGCCTTCCGGGGCCTCGCTTTGGATAGGGACAACAATAGGTGACGAGTTCCACAAGGAGGAAGACACAGCAGTCTGGTACAAGCTGCAGGACGAGCAGGGCTTTATGACTTATCTTAAGGGCATTATCGATAAGCGGCTTGCTGGTGATTTGAGTTAATTTTCAAAAGAATGGATTTCATGGGCTTTATGGAAGTGATGGGGACGAGCAATATCCCTATAATAGCAGCTTTTTTCATCGGTCTTATGACTGCCATCAGCCCGTGCCCTCTTGCGTCCAACATAGCTGCTATAGCATATACTTCAAGGAAGATGCAGAGTGCGAAAGCAACTCTTATCACCGGTTTCTTATATACCCTCGGCCGCGTATTTACTTACACCTCAATAGCAGTCTTGATAGTCTGGGCAGGCCTCAGCAGCCGCTCGATTTCCTTGACGCTTCAACAGTACGGCGACATAATCCTCGGCCCCTTACTGATATTTGCAGGAATAATAATGCTTGAGATAGTCAAGCTCAGGCTGCCAAGCTCCGACCGGATGGACTCGTTGAAGGCCAAGCTGGCCGAGAAAGGATATCTCGGAGCGTTCTTCCTCGGCGCTGTCTTTGCACTTGCCTTCTGCCCGTTCAGCGCCGTCCTGTTCTTCGCGATGCTTATACCCATAGCTATACAGGCCGGTGATCCCATAATAATACCATCGGTCTTTGCTTTCGCCACTGGTCTGCCTGTGATAATCCTCTCGATAATACTCGCTAAGAGTGTGTCAAAGCTGGCTTCCACAGTGAAGAAAATACAAACAGTTGAGGCTTATACAAGAAGGGCGGTCGGTATAATCTTCTTGCTGATAGGTGGATATTACTTGACGCTCGCTTTCGCTTAAACTGGAAAAAGTCTAAAATGAAAATACAGGTTCTCGGGACGGGATGCCCAAAATGCAAGCAGCTGGTGGAGAACGCCAAGAAAGCCTTCCCAGAGGCAAAGGTGGAGAAAGTAGAGGACATAGACAAAATACTCGAAGCCGGTGTTATGATGACGCCTGCATTAGTTGTGGATGGAAAAGTTGTTAGCTCTGGGAAAGTATTATCCCCAGATGATATCAAAAAACTCGTGAAATGACTGATATATGGTTTCAAGCATTGGGATCAGGGATCGCTGCCCTTGGCGATTACCTCTGGGCGCATGTGTTGACTTGCCTTATACCTGCGTTCTTCATCGCTGGGGCAATGGTTGCTCTTTTGCCAAAGGAGATAATCACAAAACGCCTAGGGAGTAAAGTCCCAATCTACAAGGCATATCCGCTCGCAGTAGGTGCCGCTCTTTTCCTTGCAGTCTGCTCATGCACAATACTCCCCCTCTTTGCAGGTATAAAGAAGAAGGGAGCTGGTATAGGGCCTGCGATAGCGTTCCTCTATACTGCCCCAGCGACTAACGTTCTTGCCGTAACCCTCACAGGCAGCGTCATCGGCTGGGATTTCGCATTCTTCAGGATAATTCTGTCCGTTTCATTTGCGATATTGATAGGAATAATCATAAGCCGCTTGTTTAGGGAAGAGGAGAAGAAGGAAGAAAAGGAGCTGGCTTCTGACCACGTTAAAGTGCCCAAAAATCATTATAAGAAATTGCTAATGTTCTTCGTAACGCTTTTTACAATACTCATAGTCGGGGCAGCCGGGATACGTTTGGACGTGAAAGCCGGCGGTATGCTGGCATTGATTGCGTTCCTTGTTTTACAACTTAGGTTAGGTTTCACCAAAGACGAGATACATAACTGGTTGAATGAGACCAAGATGTTCTTCAAGATGATATTCCCGCTCTTACTCGTCGGAGTGTTTGCAGCAGGCGTATTGACGGCATTGATACCTGAGAACTTCTTAGGCACTTATGTCGGCACCAATACGCTACTGCCAACGCTGGCAGCCGTGTTATTCGGGGTCTTCATGTACTTCCCGACACTCGTGGAGGTGCCAATGGCGAAGATGTTCCTCGGGTTGGGTATGGCTAAAGGCCCACTATTAGCATACCTTTTGGCCGACCCTGTAATCTCACTACCTACAATATTAGTCGTAAGGAAGATTATGGGTGGCCAGAGGACGCTTGTCTATGTGCTGTTGATAATACTGTTCACTACGATCTCGGGCTTATTGTACGGGAGTCTGGTAAGCTAATAGAATGCAATGGGTTATAAAATCTGTCAAAAAGATCGGTTTTCCAAAGAAGGGTGTGACCCCTGGAAACTGAAGCGATGCATCTATGTTTTGAAGGATTACGCCTTTTTTGCGATGTAGTGTAACTTTGACTTATGCCTTTAAGTGATTAACCGACTGACAGATGCGCGTGAGCAGTAGCTAAGCCATAATGCCCTTGGCCTGCAATTCAGTCTGGCCTAAATGGAGAAGGTAGTCACCTCGTCTTCATCTCCAGATGTGGAGAGCGTACCTGAGTAGGTGCTGACCTGCCCCTTTGCAACGACTCTTACCGTGTATTGCACTGGGCCCGAGTCCGAGCATGATGTGTAGTACCTGACTTTGACCTTGTATGTGCCGCTCGGCGCGCCGCCTGTCGGCCAGAAGATGTTCTCAGGTTTCCCCATGACAAAGTTGCTGCACTTGTTGTCTATGTCAAGCTTTCCGCCAGAAGACGACTCGTCGTTGTTGTAGTCTATCTCTTCGCTTCTCGGGTCTATCACATGGAGGTCAAGGTCGACTGACGAGTGCCAGGTAAGCGTGACTTGGACATCGCCCGTGCCGCCGGCTGTCGTCTTTACGCCCCAGCACGGTGGTGGGCTAGCATCAGTAGCCTTGGTCCACTGCGTGGTGTCGCCAAGATCCCCACCGTCAAACTGCTTTGTCTGGCCGACACCTATCGTGTGCGTGCCAAGGTTCCTCCAGTACTTCGAATAGCATGGTACGTATAGTGGATCATAATTCACTTCAGAGACTGATAGTATCTCGACAAGTTCATAGTCACCTGGCGGAACCCAGCTTTCCCCGTCCTGCCGCGGGTTGTCAAACGACCATATAAGATTGTCACTTGCGCTCCACCAAGCCGAATCCTGGGGGTTCTTCGGCACCCAGCTCTTTATGCAGACGCCATAGCCAGTCGTTACGGGCTTGCCCCTGCAGTAGTCTGTTATGCCATAGCTGCCAGACAGGTAACTGTGCGAGTTCTTGACCTTTATCCACCCGCCCTTCGAATTCATTTCATCCTGCCACGATGTCGACGACCATGTGGTCCATAGCGAGAAGTGCGTTGTGTAAGCTGACACCGTACCAGTTGCGGGGTCAACAGTCCCCGGCACTCTTATCCACTTCTGCATTGCCTCGTCATAGTAGGCAAGGCCCCCGACCGTTGACGGGTCGACGCCCTGTTGTATCGGCAATGTGACCTTCACCGGCAGCTCGAAATTGAATCCCTCGGGACCAAGCTCATATACCGGGCCTGCAGGCGAAAAGCCAGTGGGGAACGAAGGTGTCACGTCATTTCTCTGGTTGACGCTAAATACCATAGTGCCCGCCTGCCCGTTTTGCCCAACGGGCACTGCGCTAGCAGGTATCTGGACGCTTGCGCCGTTTAAGGTGCTCACCGTGCCCCCCTGCCCGCTTGTCAATGACAGCGAGTTAAGCGAAGTCTTCGTTACTCCATTTTGGCCCGACGTGCCAGGCTGGAATCCGGCCGGCCCGCCCGAAAGCACTACGGCCACGACTACTACGATGATTATTATCACAACAAGAGCGACCGCGAGAATTGCAGCTATTTTATATTGAGGCATCTTTTGGTTCTTCTTATGTTAAGAGAAGCCGAATAAAAAGGCGAGTAATTAATAGTAACGGACCGGCCGGGAAACTAACTGTCTTCGGTCTGCAGTCCTCAGTCTTCTTCTTGAGGACATTTTGACCACCTATTAGCTTAACGTGTGAGGGCATGAAAGTGTTTTTCTTCATGAAATGCCTAATTGGAGCATGAACTACAGAGTGATTTTGGAGCAGACCGAGACTGGTTACACTGCATATGTGCCAGCTTTGAGGGGATGCGTCAGCCAGGGCAAGACTAAGGAAGAGGCCATAGACAATATAAAAGAGGCGATGGAGCTTTATATAGAAACGTTAAGGGCTCACAACCAGTCAGTGCCTTCCGAAGAGCGGATAACTATCGCAAGAGTCCCAGCACCGGCATGAAACTGCCCGTTGTTTCTGGCAAGGAAGCCATAAAGGCATTTGGCAGGCTCGGCTATGTAATCGACCGCCAGCGTGGCAGCCATGTGATAATGGTCAAGACCGGGCCGGAATTCAAGCTGGTTTCCATTCCTCTTCACGATACTGTCGACAAGGGAACTCTTCACAGGATACTGACCGACAGCGATTTGACAATCGAAGACTTCTCGAAGGCCCTTAAGAAGAAAGCGTAGCCGAACCTGGCTCTTGCATCACTGGCCTCACTAATACCCACTTAGAAGACAGTAGACTGAAAACTGATACGGACCGGCCGGGCCTCAGTTTCTTGGTCATTCTTCAGCCCTCGGGCATTTCACCCGATACGTATGCGAGTCGCTCTATAAAAACCAAATCGGGGCGAACAGTCGACCCCTGAAAATTGAAGCGATGCATCTATGTTTTGGAGTTTACGCCCCTTTGATGTAGTGTAACTTTGACTTACGCTCTTTAAGTGATTAACAGGTCCCAATTCGAGGTCCCCCAAATTGGAGTGGGCTCTTTTTCCACGCTTTTATACGCCCCCCAATCATCCAACAGCAAAGCTTTTTGAGAGGTCGGCATTAATCTATTGATGGACACGCGCGCTGCCTCTGTTTTCTTAGTCCTTCTCACACTTACCCTCATCGCTTCCCTTGTCACAGCTGCCGAAACGCCCATCTTCACAATTAAGACGGATAGCGACAACGATGGCCTGCCCGACAGCGAGGACAACTGCCCTTATAATCACAACCAGAACCAGAAGGATACCGACTTTGACGGCGTCGGCGATGGCTGTGACAACTGCCCGAAGGTCAAGAATCACGACCAGAATGATTCTGACAGCGACGGATACGGCGATGCCTGCGACAACTGCCCGCTCCTGCCCAGGGGCAACCAGTTTGATTCCGACAACGATGGCGTGGGCGAAGCCTGCGACAACTGCCCGAACGTCCCGAATCCGGACCAAAAGGACTCTGACTACCCGAAATTCTGCGGTATCGGGGCACAGATGAAAGGCCGTTGCAGGTCGGACGGCGGCGACGCCTGCGATCCCTGCCCGACAGTCTGGGGTATGGATCAGGGCGACTCGGATGGCGACGGCCAGGCGGACTCCTGCGACTGCGATGACGGCATCTTCAGTGACTCCGAGGACGGCGTGGACTGCGGCGGTGCATGCCCGACAGAGTGCGGCAACTGCCGGCCCCTGGTCCTGAACGGCCCGTATGACGACAAGATAAACATAGTCTTCGTCCCGGACGCGGACTATGACAACCTGACGACCTTCGTGGCCGACGCAAGGGCTCTCATAGAGAACGGCTTCTACAAGGAAGACACCATTTCAGCGAACAAGTGCAAGTTCAATTTCTTCTACTATCCCGATGAGGGCGACTACCAGCCGATATGCGAGAACTGGACGCTCCCGAACGGCATCTTCACGGACTGCCCATTTGCGCACACCGCCATAATACTCTTCCCGAACGCCAGCCAGAGGGCGTGCTCCTCCGGCGATCTCTGGAGGGTCTCTGCGCCGTTCAACGGGAATATGACGGTAGTCCATGAGATAGGCCATAACATCTTCGGGCTGAAGGACGAGTACTGCTGCGATGGCGGCTATCGCCAAAGGGATACCCTCCCAAACATCTATGAGACACTTCAAGACTGCCAGGCGCTTTCCTCGGACCCTGCTGGCTGCTGGAACTTCTGCCCCGAGCAGAGGTGCTGGCCCAGCAGCGATGCGGACATAATGCAGTGTGTGGCCTGGGGTAATGATCCGCTCGACTGTAATTGTACGAACTTCGCCCAAACCTATGGCTTCCCAGTAGCCGACTGCGTCAACAACGCTGCTGGCTGCCAGTCTGATCTCTGGATGGACTGGTGGTCTGCGACTGGATTCACAAAGAATGACCTATCTATGGTCTCTCCGAACTGGGATGACTACCGTGGCAAAGGCTTCCAGCCCTGTTGCGTCAACGGCGGCGACGGGTGGTGGAAATCTGACGATGACACCTGCACGATGTTCGGCCACAACGAGGATTTCCAGCCCGACTGCAAGGCCAGGGTGGCAAAAGGGCTCGCCAGCAGCAACCTGCCTGCCTGCCAGTTCAGGCGCTTTTGGAACGCGAGCACCCTGCGCTTCTTTGAGAGCAACTCGGTAGTAGTTGACTTCCACATCGACATGGAGGGCTTTATCGCCGCCCGCAACATCCGGGTCGTGCCCGGGCCAACGCCGAGGCGGCTGAACACCGGCGGCAGCTACACGATCATGACAAGGTCTGCAGACCGCCACGTTCTTGACACCTTCACAATCGACGACCCCCGGGAATACGACCTCCCGCCCCAGGAGGGCTTTGAGCCCGGGCGGATGGATGCAAAGACGGCGAGCTTTACGGCAGTCGTGCCTTTGAGTTTTGGTATAGACGAAGTGGAGATAACCGATATCGCGACAGGCGAAGTGGTTGGCACTGCGGACGTCTCGCAGGCCGTCGGGGACTTCTGCAGGCTCAATGCCAGCGCGCCCGGCTGTTCCCCATCAGCTGGAGGCACTGGTGTTCAACCGCCCGGAGGCCAGCAGACCAATCAGGGCGGGCAGGGGCAGACCGGCCAGCAAGCCGGTTTGGGGCAAACAGCCCCGGCGAGGGCTTCGCAGGCCGACCAGATGGCGACAATCATCATTGTAATAGTAGTGATAGTCGTACTGGCGGTAGTCCTGGCGGTCGTGGTTAAGCGCAGGCCGCATGGGTGAAGCTGCAAAAACCCCTTAATGATGAAAACACTCATCGCCTAATACTCCCGCACTGGCTCCAACGCTAGGGTAGCCAACGAATTCCAGTCCAAGTTGAAATGCGATATCGAGGAAATCAAGAGCAAGCGCTCCTACGCCGGCCCGACTGGCTACTTCTCCGGAGGGTTTCGCGCGGCCAGAAAGAAGCTGGACGAGATAGAACCGATTCAAAAAGACCCGGCAAAGTATGATCTTCTGATACTCGCATACCCGCTTTCGGCTGGCAAGATGCCACCGGCCGTCAGAGCATATACTGTCCAGAACAAAACCAAGCTCAAGAATGTGGCAGTAGTTTCAGTCTCCGGTTCGGGCGATGAGAAAGCGCTGGATGGCTTTGAGGAAGCCACCGGGAAGGCAAAAGCGGGTTTCTAAATGTCAACATCACTGAAGGTGAAGGCGCATCGGTCGGCATCATGAAAGTAATGGACTGGCTGGGAAACTAACTGTCTTCGGTCTGCAGTCCTCAGTCTTCTTCTTGAGGACATTTTGACCACCCTTTTGATTAGCTGACTATGGAGAAAAACGTTTTTAAAGGCCAAACGTATAACATATACGTAAAACAATGGAACTAAGGGCTGAAGTGACCAAGGTGGGCAACTCGCTGGGTTTGATCATACCTTCGGCAGTAGCAAGGAAAAACGGTATAGCATACAAGGACAGAGTGATTATAAAAATAATGCCGGTTACGGAAAAGAGCAGGTTTTTCGGGGCTGCAAAGAGCCTCCCAAGCGGCCAGAGCGTGAAAGATGAAGAAAGAAGGAACTGGTCCTAAGTATTTCTACGACACCTACGCGTTGGTCGAGCTCATGAAGGGCAATCCCAGCTATGTACAGTTCGTTATAGAGAAAGATGGCGTTACTTCTCGATTTAATCTAATGGAGTTATACCGATTCCTAATCAAAACTTCTGGGAAGGCCAAAGCGGATAAACAATTCGATGCGCTCCTTCCCTTTACTGTAGAGTTCGAGGACCAAGACATAAAGGGTGCCGTTTTGCTTAAGGAGAAGAACTTGGACCTTTCTTACATAGACTGCTTGGGTTATGTTGCAGCCATCCGACTGGGTCTCAAGTTCCTGACTGGCGACAAGGAGTTCTCTAAATACAAGAATGTGGTCTTTGTCAAGTAACCCGGCCTCACTAATGCTCATTTAGCAGACTGTAGACAGCAAACTGAAAACTATAACGGACTGGTCGCTGGCCGCACAGTTTTTGGTTGTTTCAGCCATGGATTTCACCCGAAATGTATGCGAGTCGCTCTATAAAAAAGCCTCTGCCAAAAAGGTGCGGCCCCTGAAAACCGAAGCGACTCATCTATGTTTTAAGATTTTATAAACTTAGCCCTTAGACAAAACAATTAGATGCGTATGATCTGTATCGGGGACTGTGGTTGCGCCGGCGGCCGGCCACTCCTTTTGACAGCGGATATTATAGCGACTGCTACGACGCCTATGACTATTATTATTACCAAGATTATCAGCAGGTTCATGTCGACTCTAGAAGTGGCGGGTGCCCTCCAACCCGGGCCACCTTGAGTCCCGTTTGAACCATTGCCTTGTTGCAATCCAGAGGGCCCTGTCCTGGGGATGGTGCTTCCCGGACCGGTTCCAGTTGGTGTCCCGTTGTTGCTGGAAGTTCCGGGGGCAGTCCCAGGCGGCTGAGTACCGACAGGCGTCCCGTTGGTGCCAGGGGTTCCAGTGGGCGGAGTCCCAGTGGGTGCTGCACCCGTGCAGCCTTCGTCTATCTGTCCGTCGCAGTCGTTGTCCACGCCATCGCCAGTCCCGCTCTCACAGCGCTCGGTGGTGTCCCTACAGGTACAGTCCCCGTTGGCAGGGTTACAGTATTTGTTCGTTCCGCAATAGACCGCGCAGCAGGGATTTAGCTTTTCGCAGGCCCCCCAGTCACCGGAAGATGTGCAGTTTTGCATCCCTTGGCAGGCGCCAAATGTGCATGGCCTAACCGTCGAGGGGGTGCAGCCAGTGCAACCCTCGTCCATCTCGCCATCGCAGTCGTTGTCTATCCCGTCGCCAGCTTTGTTAGCCCCGCACCTCTCCCGTGTGTCCTTGCAGAGGCAGTTGCCGGTGGTGGACCGGCAGTACTTGTTTGTCCCGCAATAGACCAGACAGCAGGGGTCGAGCTTCTTGCAGGGGCTCCACTTGGCTGAAATGTTGCAGCTCTGCGTCCCCGGACAGACTCCCCAGTTGCAGGATTTTATATTCGGCGGGATGCACTCAGCGCAGCCCTCGTCTATCTGCCCGTCGCAGTCGTTGTCTATCCCGTCGCCCCTAGCATCAGAGCTGCATCGCTCCTTAGTATCGGCGCAGATGCAACTGCCGGTCGGCGGGTTGCACTTCTTGTTCTGGTCGCAGGTCACGCCGCAGCACAGGTCAAACTTTAGGCACTCACTCCACTCACCAGTGCACATGTCGCACTCGCGGTAGCAGTCGTCGCACTCATCAGTACAATCGTCGTATTCGTCATTGCACTCTTCCATGCAAGCGAAGTCTTGCGGGTCGCAAATAGGGACACAGGCTAAAGAAAATCTTACATCGCACACGTTTGCGCAAGTCCCATAACTGATGGAACAGAGAAAGTCAGCACACCCGCTTGCGGGTATGCAGGACGAGGACGCGTCACAATGTCTCGATCCGGGGCATCCATCAACTGTGCAGTTTTGTGCCCTCGCATTGAGGTTACATGAGCACGGCAAAATAATTTGCGGGGGATTGATGATTGGGTAGCCACACACGCCAAAAGGCGGGCATATGAAAAAGAGGGCAAAAACTACAACAAGAAGGGTACAAATTTTCATTTTTGTCTCCTTGAGATTATTGCTTTGTTATAAAAAAACAAAACCAAGACCGTAAACTGAAAACTATAGACCCAAACTTTATAAGGAGAGTGCTTTCCACTTCGTTCTAAGCCCTTCAACGCGGAAGCCAGGCTAAGAAGCGTTGAAGTGCGGGTCCTGTGGGTGGAGACGTGCCGTCTAGATGCGTATGATCTGTATCGGGGACTGTGGTTGCGTCAGGGGTCGCCCCAATTAGAAGTAACGGACCGGCCGGTGGCAGTAAATTTTTCAGTGTTTGCAGTCATAGGTTTTCACCTAAAAACATAATGGGAGAGGCTATAAAAGCCTAATCTCTCAAAAATTTACGAGTTCTCCAAACTGAGCCTACTGATCCTTGTTTTGAGTATTTGGGCAAGAAGTAGGGGTGCGGACTTTTAATCGCGCAGCCATAAAATTACGGGGATGGACCAAAAAGAGCTTGAATTCCTGATCTCGCAGGGCGAAGGGTATAACCTCAGTTTTAAGCAGTCGTACTCGGATAGCATTGCCAGGGACTTTTGTGCCTTCGCCAACGCGAACGGCGGGAAGGTGGTTATCGGAGTAGGCGATGACAATGCTATCAAGGGCGCGGCAATCTCCAACCGGTTGAAGTCCCAGATACAAGACCTGGCAAGGAATATGGACCCTCCGCGTGTGGTGGCCGTAGACGAAATTGCTGGTGCCATAGTGGTAACCGTCCCGGAGGGCGCAGCCAAGCCGTATTCAGCCAGTGGCAAGTTCTACATGAGGTACGGCGCGAATTCCCAGCAGCTCAGGCGGGACGAGATACGAGCGTTCTTCAGGAAGGAAGGGCTGGTCTTGTTTGATGAGATGCCCAGCAGCAGGTTTGACCTTTCCAGGGATTTCAGCGAAGCGGCATACGAAAGCTTTCTCAGACTGGCGGGCATAAGCCGGGTCCTGGGAAGGCGCGAGGTTTTGGAGAATCTGGGGCTTGTCAAAGCGGGCGTGATAAAGAACGCCGGGGCTTTGCTGTTCTGCAAGCGGGCAGCCAGCGCATCTCCAAGCGCGACGATAATGTGCGCGCTCTTCAGGGGCAGGGAGAAAGTCAAGATACTTGACAGCAAGGAGTTTGTCGCCGACCTGCACGGCAACTACGAGCAGGCGTTTAAGTACGTCCAGTCCAAACTGAACACTGAATACATCATTAAGGGAGGTGGACCAAGGCAGGAGAGGCTGGAGCTGCCAGAGGAGGCGCTCAAGGAGGCTGTGCTCAACGCGATAGCGCACAGGGATTATTTCTCGACAGCCAACATACAGATATACATATTCTCGGACAGGGTGGAGATAGTGAACCCGGGAGGGCTTGTGCCGGGGATGAAAATGTCCGACCTGGGGAAAAAGAGCATGCCCAGGAACCCGCTGCTGTTCGGCCTTATGCAGCGCATGGAGCTGGTTGAGCAGGCTGGGACAGGAATAGCGAGGATAAAGAACGCGCTTAAGGAACGGGGCCTTAGGCCGCCGAAGATAGAAGCTGATGAAGACTGGTTCTCAATCACTTTTGAGAGACCGGACCTGCAGGCGGTGAAGACCCCCCAGAAAACTACCCAGAAAACTACCCAGAAAATTATAGAGTTAATCGGGCAAAACCCGGGCATAACGCGAAGAGAGCTTGCAGAAGCGATAGGCATTACCGAGGAGGGGATCAAATTCAACCTTGCACAAATGCAGAAAAAAGGGCTTCTGAAAAGGGTTGGTCCGGACAAGGGTGGGAGATGGGAGGCACTCAAATGAAGAAACACGACCCTGAAATTGAGAGGAGCATTAAAGAGTTTGATCTAGCCTGGGAAGAGTTCTACAAAGGCAGGCCGAAGCCGAAGACCGATGAAGAGGACCGAAGGCTGGACGTGGAATTCCATGACTGGTACAACAATGTCAGGAAGCAGAGCGACACGGGGAAAACCCCTGCAGAGATGGGCGAAAGGATGCTAGAGCTCTGCTTCGATGACGAACCTGAACCGATTAAGGAACTGAGCAAAAGGGAGCAGCTGTCTAATCAGAAGAAATCCGTAAGGAAAAATCAATAGATTACTCACTGTGACGGGTTCTCCAAACGGTGCGGCCCCTCCTGGGACCATTTCTTAAAACACACAATGGTAGGCATTTTTTCCTTCAGAAAAATTTACGCCTCCATCAGAATTTACGGTTTCTTCCGACCTAGGCTAAAAAACAGCCATCAGTCAGCCCTAAAGAAAGAACGGACCGGCCGGGATTCGAACCCGGGTCTTGGGATCCGAAGTCCCAAAGTATATCCTGGCTAACCCACCGGCCCGTAGGGCTTTTATTTGAAGTTCCTTAAATTAAACCTCAAGATGGAAAAAGACGGTGGCGGCATCCCTGATTTCGGCCTTCCGACGGACTTCCAGCTTCCTGACTTCTCGCAGATAGGCCGGACCTTCAGGATGCTCTCCTGGCTGCCTGCGATTTTCACAGCAGCGATAATGTTCGTGGTCTCATTCCTGGCGCAAGTGATTTACAATGGAATTGTCCAGCCGGACTACAACATAACCTATGGCGCTTTCATGGTCATGGTCCTGCTTTCACTGGCAATAGCGCTGATAACCGGCGCATTGGTGAAGATAACGGTCGGCAGGAAGATGCGGCAGCACTCGATTTTCTAGTCTTGCGTCGGGTCTTGGGCGGTCGACAAATCTCTATTAAACTTTTGTTTTAATTTGATATTCTCAACAATAATATAATGAAACTGGGAAAAAATTCGTACATAGGTATAAGCTTAGTAATAGTCGCAGTAGTCTTGGCAATGGTGGTAGGCTACTTTCGATTGGCAGTAGCCCAGGTGCAGGCGTATGCCTGCGGCATGACAATAGAGGAATGCCCGCATGCGAAGAACCTGCCGCCTGAGGTCTATGCCGGTTATTCGATATCACTTATAATAGGGATTCTCGGCCTTTATCTGATGATAAGCGACTTGCGCTCAGTGAAGATAAAATCCCAGTCCGCCGAACAGTGGAAGAAGGTCACTAACGCTCTAGTCGGCGACGAGAAGAAGCTTTACGATCTTATCGCGTCCTCGGACGGAGTCATGTTCCAGAGCGACCTGGTCGAGAAGAGCGGATTGCAAAAAGTCAAGGTCAGCAGGGTCCTTGACCGGCTTGAGGCTCAGGGTTTCCTCGAAAGGCGCAGAAGGGGCATGAGCAACGTAGTTGTCCTGAAGAACAGACAGCCTTTATAAGTCCCGAGGGGTTATATTAATCTCATCATGGACATCGGACTTATACTCATCCTTATCGGCAGCCTGATACTGACGGTCGGCGACATCGTCATGAAGAAATGGGTAGCCGGCGGCGCCAACAGCCTCTACCTTTATGTTTTGGGTATTGGGATATACTTGGGCGGGACGCTTTTCTTGGCCGAAAGTTTCAAGTACAAGAACATCGCCGTCGCCTCGGTCATATTCATTCTAGTGAATGTTGCCATCCTTGTCCTGATCAGCTGGTATTACTTCAAGGAGACCCTTTCGCCGCTGCAGCTAGTTGGCATAGCCTTGGGAATAGCTTCCGTCGTAATCCTAGAATTGGCTTAACAGCTTTTATTCCTTTCCCCCTAATTTACGAGATTAGTAAAACCATGGTTACACCACCCGTTAAAAGGTCCAGACAACCGCCATTGATTGATTTTCTGGATTTAGGCGCTGGCAAACATTTCGACAGAGTCTTTGGCATGTCGCAAAGGAAACGGACAACAAAAAAGGGTCGACCCTTAAGGACTCGAAGGATTGTCGCCGTTGATATCGCGCCCCCCAGCCGGATACCCAAAGGAGTCGAATATGCTCAAGCGGATGTTGAACGTTACCTAAGGGCATTACCAGATGAATCGGTAGCGGTTATGAACGGTGATAATCTATTCGCAATACATATCGCCCGCAATCGCCGGTTTCCCAGCCTTGATGCAAAAATAGACTTCGCCATTAATCAACCAATTGACCCCGAGTTATTCTCCCAGGTAAAAAGGACGCTGAGGCGAGGTGGCCGACTTTATCATACGAGTGTAAAATGGCACAATGATGCTTTGGTCCAAAAGCTTAAGGATGCAGGGTTTAGCATTACTACAAGGCCTTTGACAGAACAAGAAGCCATCAATGGCCCAGAGACTACGCGAGAATACTACGAAAGCTGGAAACAAGGCGAGTTCTACAGGCGTTTTGGCCAGAACGGATGGGCACTTTGGAGATTAGAAGCTATCAAAAAGAGAGAATAACTTTAGGATTTGAACCAGCCTAACTTATAGAAGACCCACGTGGTCCACACCATCGCCGAACCGATTACCAGGACGACCTGCCATAGGTACACGGGCCACGGGACGTCTATGAGGTTCATCCCCATCAGACCGCCGATAAGCGTCGGTATTACGGCAAGGCATGTTATTATGGCTATCACCCTCATGACCTTGTTCGTCTGGTGCGAGGTCGTGTTCATGTAAAGGTCGATCAGCGATATCAGGTTCTCCCTTGCGTTCTGAGCAGTCTCATAGAGATAAGTCGCCTCGTCGCGCAGTATGCCAAAGATCTTTTCATACCTCTGGTCGAAGCCGTCCAGAGGCACGCGTTTTGAGGTTATGACTGTAAGTACTTCCCTGAAGTGGTGCATGTTGGAGATCAGCTGGTTGACCTCCTTCTTAAGTCGGAAGGTGTCCTCTAAGAAATCCGGAGGCAGCTGGTTGAACGGCAGGTTTTCTAATTTGAATATCTCGCCCTCCAGCTCCGTTATCATCTCCTCGGTCTTGTCAAGCATGTATCTCAGCAGGTTGTAGAGCACGATCACCACCAGCGGCTCGTCCGGGGTGTGGCTCTTCTTGGCCTTCTCCATTATCTCCTCGAACAGCTCGCTCTTGACCTTAGACAGGGTTATGACGTCGCTCCCGTAGCATATTATGAGCACGCCGGAGCTCCTTATGTCGGATTGGTCTTTGTATGCGGCCGCACCGGATATCTTGGCAAATATCATCGAGTAGTGCTCGAAATAATCGATCCTTGAGTGTGCCTCTTCCGTGAGTTTGCTCTCGAGAAATATCCTTGGTATGCCAAGTGCTGCACTAATTGGTCCATAATCCGCCTCGGATATCTGCGAGATGTCGGCCCATGTGTGGTCTTTGTTCTCCAGATAAGCCTTCATCTCTTTGAGGGAGATGTTGTCCTTTATGTTGTTGAGCTCCTTGTCCATCACCCTCACGCGAATGCGCAAAGGTTTTGTTCTCTCTGCCAGCATGGCTGCCCGTGGCGTAATGCCCCTGCCGACAGCCCTGCCGCCGACGGCAAAAATCCTTGCGAGTCTCAGCATCCGGAGCAGTGGGGTCTTTGTGATAATGCTGCTCTCGAAGATTGCGAACAAGTCTAGTAGCGGTGTCAATACTATGAAAAGGTCCAGCAGATGCCACGAATCGAGGAAGTGCTTCTTCTTGTCGCTTGCCAGGGAGAGCTTCAGGACGTACTCGGCTATGAATATTGAAAGTATGGCGTAGTCGGCGACCGCTAGGGTGTTCAGGATTGTATCAGAAAGCACAAAGAGAAGGGGTAATACGATTATCGGCACCATCAGCAGTGCCAGGAATATCATCAGCCCGTCAGAGAAGATTGCGTACACGATTGGTTTGAGGCCGTGCTCCCGGACTGCAATATCCTGTTTGTCGTTTTCCATTTTACAAAAAGCTGCTCCCGGCGGGAAGACCCATTTATTGCGTTTCTTTGGATAAAAGGTTTATGCTTGAACTGCCATTTCATTGTATTGTAACTAGTTTCATACAAACATCCACTAGCTGTAACACTGCAAATATAACCAATCCTAAAAGGGAGAAAACCAAAAATGGAAAACACTTGGAAAATTGGTTTCCTGGGCCTGCTCGTTCTTGCAGGAACTGGATTGGTGATGGCCGAGTTGGTCGGTCAGGGAGTCAAAGACTCCGCAACTGCTGGAGAGAAGACAATAACCGCTGGGCTTGATGGCGCCACCTGCTCTGGTGGCTGCGGACAAAAGCTAGGGAGCTGCGGCGCGGATTGTAGTTGCGGCTGCCAGAAAGCTGCCGGAACTTGTACAGGAGACTGCGGCAAGGCTCTAGACGCCTGCACTACGGGTTGCGGGTGCGGTTGTTCCAGAGGGGGCTAAGCCCCCTCCTTTTTCTTTTTCCTTTGATAGCTTTATCATGTCACAAAAGAAGCTCTCCAAGGCGACGTTCAAGGTCGATGGCATCTACTCGCCTGGGCATGCCCGTCGCTGCGAGGCCATGGTCAGGAACGCTGCTGGCGGGATCGAGAGCGTGATGGTCGACGACATGACAGGAACAGTTACAGTGGTCTTCGACGCCAAGCACCAGACGCAGCATTCGGTGCGCGACATAATCGACGAGACTGGGTATACCATAATCGATTGATTTTTATCTAATAACAAGCAAATCAAAACGTGGACTGCGGGTTTGCAGTCTGCCTCCTACCTTACAAATCCACTTATGTAGCTGCAGCCAAAGCGGCCTTCGGCTGCCTCGCCAGCAGCTTTTCCGTGCCGGCCTTTGTCAAGACCCAGTCCAGTTCGGCGATTTTCCTCACAACTGGCGACTCCCGATTCAGTGTGTACAGGACTCCGTTGCCTATCCGCCTCGTTTCCTTGACCAAACCTAGCTTTTCAAATGGCGGCCAGAACTTCTCGAGTGTCGCCCTGGATACATCTGCGCCATGTGCTATATCCGCCTTCGTGAGATCATATATTTTGTTCTCCAGCAGGAAGTCGACTATCCTGACCGATGGAGTGTTCCCGAGTGCTTGTACAAGAAACGATAACGTCTTTTCAGCCATTTTTAATTGCATAATTTGTTACTTGAAGTATAAAAATATATGTTTTCAAAATTAAATTTTTGTAAGACAATGGAACAGCAAAAATATTCAAAACAAGCCGAGTGGATTATCTTCAAGTTGGTCCGGAAGGGCAGATGGGGCCACTATGTGATAAGAGAAGACACCATTCCTACGAAGCAGGGTTTATCGCCGCCGCTTAAACCTGCACTTCGGGAACTTGTCGCAGCCGGAATCCTAATGAGGAAGCACGGATTGGGCATCTTTACCTACAGCCTGAATCCGCATATGAAAAAGGAGATCATGGAGATATGTAGAAGGATTTCGCTTGAACAATGGTAAACGTATATGCTACCTTTCTTTTGATTTTACTGCTATTCTCTTTAGCCTCTGCAGCGGAGCTTAAATTGACTGGTGAGTTGCATCCCGGCTCAATTTTGGTCATGCTGCAGAATACGGCCGATCGCGAGGTCTCATTCGCCCTCAAACTGCAGCTCAAGGAGAAAACAGGCGGCGAGTGGAAGCTTGTCGAGACCTTAAAATGCAGTACAAACTCCTCGGTCGGGCCGCTACAGCAGAAAGACTTTAATTGCAGCTACACCACCCCCATTGAGTCTGGCCAGTACAAGATATACGCCCGCGCAAGTATAGTGGGCAGCACCTACACCTATAGGGATTTTTTGTTCAATATAAGTGGCAACGGGTTTGTCCCTGGTCAAAACAAACTTAAGAAAGCAAATAATTCAAACTCCTCTGTTTTCGAAGCCGCTGGGAAGAAAGAAGACGTTATCGTCAGCATTATCTCTGTCCCGGACAAAGTAAAAACCGGCGAGCAGTTTTTTGTCATAGTGAATATTACCTCTAACAAGGACACGACCTTAGAGATCTACTCTTATGTCTATGAAGGGAAAACTTGCTATTCGTTCCTCGGCTGGAAAGGGAATTCCAAAAAATACAAGTTCACAAAAGGCGAAACGAAGACCTTAAACCTGACGGACATTGTCAGCCACGATGCTGTTAACGGGACCTACCAGCTAAAGGTGCGTGCAAGGGAAACGGTTGGCGCAGGGTTTAAGGACCATGACATAGTGAAAACGATAGAAGTGGAGCAGGTCCCTGTCGATTTGTTTAAGGAACTGCCCAAAGAGGCGAAAAAGCCGGAGGCCGATGGCGGCTTGCCGATACAATTGCTCCTTCCGCTCTTCGGCTCGATACCGCTTGTGGCGATAATCCTAAAGAAGATCCTCTAATGTAAACACTGCCTTTAGGAGCAAGTATCCCGTTTTAGTAACTGAAAAGTTTTTAAGCTTAAAATATCAATAAAGACCAATTAACTCCCCGGTATGAACCTGCAATGCAGGGGGAATGCCGGGCTTATCACTCTCCTTCTGTTCCGGCCTCTGGGAGCAGTTAATGTCCAAGAGGCAAGCTATAGTATTCATTGACGGGAACAATCTCTACCATAACCTGAAATCCTTTTCAGTTAAACCCAGCCAAATCGATCTTTCAAAACTTTCAGAATCCGTATGCGGGCATTTTGACTGTGAGATGAAGGCTGCCCGATATTACAATTCAATCCCCAGCATCAATGACGGCGAAGAAACCTATCGCCGGCATATGCATTTCCTAGACCGGATATCGGCTCTGCCAAAATTCACGGTCCACACAAGAAAGCTACAGCCAAAGACTCGGAAGGAAAAAGGCATCGATGTCATGATTGCTATCGATATGCTGAATCTTTGCGTGTTAAGGGACGAGTGCGACTGCTGCATTCTCATTTCAGGCGATACCGATTTTATCCACTCCGCGGAGATCATAAAAAGCTATGGGAAGGAGGTGTTCAGCGCATTCATACCTCGTGGTTACTCCACTGAGTTGAGGGATAAATTAAGGTTCTTCGTAATGAAGGAAGATTTTCTTAGGGACAATTCACTGAACGTCTAAGGCTCTTACGACTACTTTCAGCATTCCTGCCCCTCTTGCTTGAATATACCTTTTTATTTTCTCTACCATCTAATAACCTAGATACCAAGTGGAAGAGAAGTCCCAATTTAGGATTGTAAGTAGCATATCCCTTCTCTTCCTAGCCCTTGCCGTCTTTGTTGTCGCGGAGTTTAATGAAACAAATACTACTGAAAACTCGACTGTCGAAATCCCGACTGAAGACATCTCTAATCTGACAGTCAACGAGACGCAGCCTGCGGTTAATGAAACCCCGGTTGTCTCAGATGAAGTCCCTGTGGTCCAAGAGGAACCTCCCTTGGAGATAACCGCCAGCGACAAGGTATCGCAAGAGGTAATCGACAAGATAAACGAAGAAGGTTACGCTGATGTGATTGTCATGCTTAAGGCCAAGAGAGTAGACTCGCCAATGCAAATAATGGGAGAATCTGGCGAGAGTCTTAAGGAGGCGCGGACTGAGTCACTCAAAGCATTGAAGAAGGCAGCAAAGAAATCGCAAGATGAGGTTCTTGCATACTTGAATCTTGCTGCTGACAAACTTGGGGTGGCTTCTGGAGAAAGTAATTTCAAGCTGGGTCACAAATACGCCACTATAAGCGCGATATCCGGTAAGGTGACTCTCAGCGGGCTAAAAAAACTTGAGGAGAATGGACTTGTGAAGAGCGTGACCTTGGATGGAATTTTTGAAGCTTTTTTAGACGATAGCATTCCGCAGATACATGCCAATGATGTGTGGTCAATCCAGGTTAATGGCGTTAACCTAACTGGATTGGGACAAACTGTTTGTATCATAGATACTGGAGTCGACTACAACCATTCTGCTTTAGGTGGTGGGTGGGGTAATAAAATAGTAGACGGACATAGATACGTCACATACGAGTTTGGCAACAATAATGTAGACCAAAGCTGTTCGATTAACAATTCAGCATGCTACGATGACCATGGACACGGTACCCATGTGACGGGCATAGTCATATCTGGGCATTCGACGTATAAAGGCACTGCACCTGGCTCAAAAGTAGCTATCATAAAAGCTTTGAATAGCACAGGTTCCGGCACTTTCTCGGACGTGGCAGCTGGTATGGACTGGTGTATTAACCATTCCTCTGAATACAATATCTCGGTTATAAGCATGAGCCTGGGTGCAGATTGCGATTATGCCGGAGGTTATTACTGTAGTTCCACGGCTTGTGATGACCTCCCCGGATTAGAACTGGTCGTAGCTGCTATGTATGATGCCTATGATCAGGATATACTGGTAACAATCGCTTCCGGCAATGACGGTAAAACTAATATGATAAGTAGCCCTGCATGTATCTCGACTGCAACAAGCGTAGGTGCCGTCTCTAAGGCAGACACAATGTACTCTGGAACTAATAGAGCTCAAAATCTGGACATCTTGGCTCCCGGAGTCCTTATTAGGTCTACCTACCCCGGCAATCTCCTGGCTGATGCAACAGGTACTTCTATGGCTACTCCGCATGTCGCAGGTGCAGTAGCCCTGCTGAACCAATATGCCAGTCTTAGTGGGTTCACGCTTACATCACAACAAGTCGAGGACGTTTTGAAGGAAAATGCAGATGACATAGGGTACGATTGGCCTAGACTAAATGTCCTTGCAGCGATAAACTCCTTAGAATGTAACTCGCCAGAACCGCAGAACTCTCTCAACTGCATAGATAAAATGATAACCTATTCTGAGGATGCTCTTCTTAATGTCTCGGCCAACTTCACAGGTTGCACCATAACCGCCGAGAACATAACGATAGGCTCCAACGGCACTGTAATCTATGATAACGTTTCCTTAAATGTCAGGAATCTGATAGTAGAGGCTGGTGGTGTCGTGGAGTTTAAGAACGGCGGGAGCACAGTATGGCAGAACGGAGTCGTCAACGTCTCCGGCACTCTTGTCTACAACCACGAGACCGTGCGGATGAACGTTGCTTCAGATAACCAGTTCGGGATAAACGTGTTGTCCGGCGGGAACCTGACAATAAGCAACGACACGGAAATAACAAACGGTGGGAACACAAAACACTACTACTTCAGGGCGCTGGGCGGGAACCTGAGCATATCAGATTCGTCACTAAGCTATCTGGGCGCGGACGGGATAAGGATCACTGCAGCTGTGGATGTCCATGTTCTAGGCAATATCTCTTTCTCCCACTTGAACGATTCTGCGATCCTGACATACAGGAACCTGTCGCTGACTGGGGATTTGTCAGTCACGGGCTCCTATTGGGGTGTGATGATAGGCAACAACGGTCTTGTCCTTGACTGCCAGGACAACACAATAGACGGCAGTGATGCAGCCAGCAGTCTTGGGATAAACGTAGTCAACAAGAACGATACTACAATCCAAAACTGCATCCTGACCGACTGGGCCTCTGCCATAAGGCTCTACAACGGGACACACGGTTTGATAAGCAACAACAGAGTCTCTTCAAACCTGTTGGGCATAGACCTGCAGGCTGCTTCGGATCACAACACCATAATAAACAACAACGCCACGTCCAACAGGGACTATGGGATTGTCCTGGACAACAGCAAATACAACAACATCAGCAGCAACAATGCCACTTCGGGCGGTGAGGGCATAACACTTAAAGCTTATTCTGACAATAACACTGTCGCCCACAACAACGCGAGTCTGAACGATCATTCCGGGGTCATTATTTATACAAGTTCGAACAACACGCTAACCGACAATACTATAAGCAGCAATAACTGGACTGGCTTTGAGGTCATGACCTCGCAGAACACCACTGGCAATATCTTTAGCAACAACACTTTATGCTCGAACAATTTGGGTGATGGCAGCTATTATGACATATACGATGCAGATTCTGTCAACGGCGACAACAACACCTGTGATACTACATACAACTGGAATGATACAGATACGTGGGGCTGCACCCACTCGTGCTCGGCAGTCAGCTACACGTTCAGCAAGACATCAAACTCTTCTGTATATGGCGTGCACCGGGGCGAGAACTTTGAATACAACATAAGCGTCGGCGGCGCGACGACCATGCTCTACAATGTCACTATCACCGACTCGCTGAATAGCACTCTGCAATTCATAAGCTCGTCGCCCGCGAACACGACACCTGGCCTCTGGAACCTGGGAACGGTGGCGCCCGGGGAGACCAAGACTCTCATAATAACGGTAAACGGCACGGAGTACGCAATCGACCTGAACAACACCGCTAACATGAGCGCGATTGCGAACAGCACAGTCACCACAATGAACGATTCTGTCCTTGTCAATATCACCCTGGCCGTCACTTTGAATTCTCCCTCGGACGGTTATGATAGTACAGATACTGATATCGTCTTCAATTGCTCCGCAGAGAGCAATACTAACTTAACCAACATTACGCTCTACGGGAACTGGACTGGCACGTGGCAAGCCAACGAAACCGCCAATCTGACAGGGCTCTCGAATTTGACCACGTTCACGAAGACCCTATCTGTAGGTTTGTATGTATGGAATTGCCTAGCTTATGACAATGCAAGCGTCTTTGGGTGGGGAAATGCCGATTATGAGTTAACCATCACTGCTCCGCCGAGTTGTGGCGACCATATTTGTAGCCCAGGGGAGACCTGTTCCAGCTGTGCTGGGGACTGCGGCAAGTGCAAGAAGGGCGGAGGCGGGGGAGGCGGTGGCGGCGGGGTTAGTGGCGGGTTCACCCTCAATGCTGGCAAGATACTGCAGAACGCCGCGCTACCAAACCAAAGCAAGACGAATGCTAGCGGTAATGCATCCAATATGACTGTTAAAAAGCTTGTGATAACTGTCAAGGGGGGTCTGCAGGACGGGAAAGAGTTCGGCATAGTTGTAACAGACAGCGAGGGCAACCCAGTCGAAGGCGCAAGTGTCGTTTACGCCGGCCAGACTACGACGAGCGGCATTGACGGAAAGGTGACATTGCGCGCGGTTCTGGGTAATAATTCTATAAACGCGGCCAAGGAGGGCTACGAGGGCGCGGCCAAGGAGGTCACAGCCTCAGCCCCGGAGATACCGATACAAATTTCCGGCGGAGGGATCATTGAGACGCCCAATAAAGTCAAAGAACTGGACTGGATGCCGATCCTGCTGATGATTGTTGTTATAATCCTATTGGTGATGTTCCTAGGATATATGGCTTTCGTGAAGAAGAAAGTAAAAAAGGTTTAAGGAATGTCTACTACCCTACCCTAAACCCGCCCTTCGGAGCCTCGGCTTTCTCTTCCTTAGGCTTCTTTGCTACTGCTGGTTCTTCCTTTTTGGGCGGAGCCTTGCTACTCTTTACCTCCAGTATAACCCAGACGACTGCGATAATTGTGAGTATCACTACTATCCCAATTAATATCGGTGTCGGGTCGCTGGCTTCCCCCTTCCCCACCGCCGTCACCTTGGTCTTCGTCACGTTTTTGGTTACAACGCACTCAGGGTCCTTGCCCGCTGTACAATCCGGGTCGCAGATCCCGTCCCTTTCACCGTCACAGTAGTCGTCCACCCTTCCGGACGGGCAGTCGGCAGGGCAAGAGGCCCTGTTCTCCACATAATCGCATATCCCGTCCCCGCACATGACGCAGTCCTTCAGGCAGTTATACCTGGTCTCCCCCGGGCTGCAGATCCCATCGCCGCAGGCTGCGCAGTCTTTTGGACAGGCTGTCAAATTCTCGTTGACGTCGCATATCCCATCCCCGCATTTGCCGCAGTCCTTCGGGCATGTCTTCCGGTTCTCAACGCCAGCGCATATTCCATCCCCGCAGGTCGTATTAGCATAAAACAATACGGCTTTGTTGCATACCTTGACGATATAATAGCCGATGATCCTAGGAGTGAACCTGATGATACCTGTCGTGTCAGTCTTGAACTTCAGCTTCTCTATCTCGCCGCTGGAGTTATAGAACCAGATCTCCAAATCCGATCTCTCCTTTATGGGCGTGGCTACTCCCTGGAATATATCAGTTATGTTTATGATTATCTCTTGGTTGTAGAGCCTGATCTCAGGGATAATCTCGATATTGCAGTATTTGACTTCATGGCCGGAGCAGAGCGGGCACTGCCCGCCGACGAGCGCATGGCCAAGGCCAGTAAGTCCTATCAACATCAGAAAAGACAGCACTATCAGGCACGGGCCTCTCATGCTAATCTTTGAAACTCCTTAAATAAAAAACGCTTTTAATCAGGGTTCTTGCCTTTTACTGAGCTGTCAGTACGCCTCGGACGGGCAGCGGATAAAGAAATGGTCCAACGGGTCGGTCACCTACTACATCGGAGACCACTTCGAAGTTGAAAGTGGGACTAATACCCCTTACTACCTCGCCAATAGTGAAAGAGTCTCAAAGAAGAACTCCACAGGGACCTTCTATTACCACGACGACCACCTGGGCTCGACTTCAGTCATTACGGACTCCTATGGATCCATTAAAGATCAGTCGCAGGTATAAAGCCCTTCTTAGCCGAGAAACTTTTGGTGATGACATAACCGTGCTTTAGCCCAAGATCGGCTGCAATCTCCTCGGTACGCCTGACGTCCTGCTCGATGGCAGTCTCTTTGACCTCTATGGCGATTCCACGCTTCTTCAGCACAAAATCCAGCTCCCCGCCGGAACGGCGTTGATAATAGCGTATCTCGTTGCCCGGCTTGAGAGCATTGAAAACCGCATTTTCCAGAACCGCTCCAGACGAAACTTGGGCCATATGGTTTAAGATGCCGGTATCACAGAGGTAAACCTTCTTTGCGCCGCTAATCTCTCGATCGGCGCTTCTACTGTACGGTGGAACAAGGCTGATGAAATAAGTGTACTGGAGAAAAGAGAGATAAGAATTGACAGTGCTCCGGCTCACTCCCAGCTCCGAAGAGATTCTGCTAATGTTCAACTTTGACCCAGCCCGCGCGATGAGGAGGAGCATGCACTCCTGTAACTTGCCGATATCCTGGAACTCCGCAAGGGAACGGACGTCCTTCTCGAAGTAGGAGGTGTATACCTCCTCGATGATTTTTCCCTTGAGTTGCTCCTCTGCCAGCACGACTTTTGGGAAACCGCCATATCTCAGATACTCGTCGTATGGTTTTATCATGCTCTCATAGTAAGCCATGCTCTTGCGGCGGTCCTTTTCCTCAAATTCCGTGTAGAACTCCTTGCGCACACCTTTGAACCAAAGAAACTCCTCAAAGTCCAGCGGGAAGAGTTCAAAGACCAACTTTCTCCCGGCAAGGCTTTCAGGGAAGAGATTCTTCAGGTAGAAGCTGCTTGAACCTGTGACAAAGAACTGGACGTTGTAGTGGTCGAAGAGGTACTTGATAGTGCTCACGGCATTTGGAGCTAGCTGGAGTTCGTCTAAGAACAAATACGCCTTCTTCTCCTTGGTTATCCCATATCTTTTGAGGTTCTCCCAAACATTGTCGTAGTCGTTCTCCTCGAATACCCGGCGCGTCAGCGGGTTCTCCAGGTCTAGAAACGTCTTGTTCCCGCTCTTTATCTCGCCGAAGAGCATTCTTAGGAGAGTAGTCTTTCCGACTTGTCTCATACCGGTAATTACCACTATGACTGGTTTGTCTACATAACTGCGGAGCTCCTTTAGCAGCTTGCGCTCATAAAGTTTTGTCTTTTCGCTTGACATTTTTATGTCAATATTGTTGTCAATAACAACAAAATTAGAAGTTTGGCCTATTTAAATGCGTAGAATATGTGTGTTTGGCGATGACATAACCCTGTTTTAGCTCAGGGGGTACCCTCCTAATATGCCCGTATGTTCATAGGCGAGCGCGCCAACGGGAACATGGTCTCGGACAGTGAATACACTTATGTCTACAACGACGCCAACAGTCTCTCGAAGGTCTTCAAGGACGGGAACCTCTATGAGCGGTACTGGTACGACCCCGACGGGCAGCGGATAAAGAAATGGTCCAACGGGTCGGTCACCTATTACGTAGGCGACCACTTCGAGGCGGAGAACGGAAAGAACACCGACCCCTGAGTCCGTAGGCAAGAACCCTACATAGTATCTTTTAATCCGGCAGTTGTTAACTTCATATGACCTTCTACCAAAAGGGCGCCAATTTCGAGCGCAGCATTGTCCGCGATTTTTGGGAGAACGGATTCACTGCGATACGCGCGGCAGGCAGCGGCTGCGCACCCCAGCCGATACCTGACGTCATCGCGATGAAGGGCAGCAGGATAATAATAATCGAGTGCAAGACGACTGCAAAGCCGACATTCCGCCTGGGCAAAGAAGAGATAGCAAAGCTGCGCGCATTCACGGAGCGCGCCGACTGCGAGGCATATCTTGCTTTGAAGTTCAACAACGTAAAACCGAAGTTCTTCCCTCTAGACCTTGTCGCCGGCAGGACAGTCACAAAGAACGACACTGCCCTAAGCTTTGAAACCCTGCTAGGCATCCAGAAGACGCTCTGAGGACCGTTCCATGGAGCTCTCATTCCCCTTTACCCAGGTCCAGCTCTTCTTGGGCTTGACAGGCTTTTCTTCTTTTTCCTCCTCTTCTTCGCCAGGGCCTCTTCGTTTAAGGAGGACTATCACCAGTATGATGCCGAGCATCGCACCAATGGCTATGAAGTAAGGGGTATAATCCGGAGGCTTCTGTATTATCACTACAGGGCCGGTATCCGGGTTCGAGGGCGCAAGCGCTATCGCCTCTGCCGCCAGGATCCTTGCCTGGGTGTATTTCCCCTCGCTGAAGGCCTCGGCAGCCTGGTTGTACTTGTCTATCGCGTCGGTGTTGTTCGATGCCTTCACCGCCGCATATGCTTGGTCCAGCCGGTCCTTCGTCTCCTTCCTGTCGTAGCGTGTCGCCAGATTGCTCTCGGCCTTTTCCTTAAACTCTATTTCACCGGCATAGTACTGCGACAACCCCGACTTTATCCCTGCAATATCCCTCTGCAGTATCTGCACATCGCTCGGGTTTATCGACGCGATATATGCCGTCCCCTCAAGGCTTTTTGCCATCGCGTTGTACCGGGTTATGAAATCGCTCCAGGATGCGGTAAAATTCTCCGCCAGTGCTAGTGTCCTGTTCAGGTGGTCTTTATAATCCATCAGCTCTACGCAGTCCGAGGAATCCGAGAACTCCTTAGACGCGTTGCTCAGTTCCGTTATGTTCGCCGCCAGTTCAAGCGAACTCTCCTGTAGCAAATTCACCCTGTCATTGAAATCGTCGAAGATGTTCTTCTGTATCGCGCCCTCGCTCCTGAGTGATTTAAGGAGCCCGGCGTAGTTCTGCAGGGTCGCGTTCATGCCCCTCAGCTGTATCGCAAAGCTCTCATCGCTCAGTGAGCTCCCAAAAAGATAGCTGCTGCCCGTATCCATCGCGTACTTCACAGACATCAGGTCGCCCAAGACATCGTTGTCCACGCCAACAACAGACCCGCTCGTTTTGCTGACAGGCATCACCAAGTTCTGCTTGTTGCCGTAGTAACTGAACTCGCAAAGCCAGTATGCGCCTTCGCATGTCACAGGGCCGCTCACCTGTATAGTCTCACTGTCGGAACTGTAAGGGTTGCACAACGTCCCGGCGTGCTCCTGGCTCACCTCGGCTGACACCACTGCGATCAAAAGCAGTGCGGCAAGGGCGTATTTTTTCATGTCGTTGTAATTAACGTATCTTAAATAAAAAAGTGGAAGTGCGGATAGTCCTGTTGAATCCCCAGGAAGAGGGCAATATAGGCTCGGTAGCGAGAGCAATGAAGAACTTTGGGTTTAAGGAACTCTACCTTGTCAATCCATGCGACATAGGTGGCGGGGCAAGGGCCTTTGCCAGCCATGGAAGAGATGTTCTAGAATCTGCCAAGACAGTTTCCAGCTTCCAAGCAGCGGTTGAAGGTTGTGACTACGTTGTTGGCACAACGGGAAAGAAGGGCGGGCGCAAGACCCCGAAGAGGGAGGCTGTCACCCCGGAGCAACTTAAGGAGATGCATCTCGCGGGCAAGATAGCTCTCCTCTTCGGCAACGAGGCCTCGGGGATACCTAATAATATACTAAGCAAGACGGATTTCGTCGTCAGGATACCCGCCAGTCCTATTTACCCGATCTTAAACCTGGCCCAGAGCGTCTGCATAATCCTCTACGAGCTCTCAAAGAAGCGCTTCAGCAAGACGGTCACGGGAAAACCGTTAGCGAAAACAGAGCGGGAACAGCTTGACCGCTTCACCAAGGAGATCATAGCAAAAGTCTACGAGCAGCCCCACCAGAAACGTTTCATCTTCTCGACCTTAAACCGCATCTACGGCAAATCCATGCTGACCGCCCAGGAGAGCAGCCGAATCATAAGCTTCTACCGCAAGATTTTAAGGAGGATACCCTGATTCCAATCATAAAATTGTTTTTATACCCCTTGTTTCAAACTATACGCTGTTTCTGACAGTTTTCACAGATCATTTTCAAGAATTTCACGTTTAAGGAGGCATGAAAAATGTATCCCGGAGGCCAGATGGCATACGACAGGGCTATAACTGTTTTTAGCCCTGATGGAAGAATATTCCAGGTAGAATACGCCCGAGAGGCTGTGAAGAGGGGAACGACCGCCGTAGGCATCGTCTACAAGGACGGGGTCCTTCTAGCAGTTGACAAGTCGATAGATTACTCGCTGCTTGTGCCGGAGTCCATAGAGAAGATATACCAGATAGACGAGCACATAGGCGCCGCTTCTTCGGGGCTGATTGCGGACGCCCGCAGGATGGTCGAGGACTGCAGGCTTGAAGCGCAAAGAAACCGCATGGCATATGACGAGGAGATATCCGTTTCTGAACTAACTCGCAGGATATCAGACACCTCGCAGATCTACACGCAATACGGCGGCATACGGCCGTTTGGCTGCGCTCTTTTAGTATCCGGTATAGACTCAAACGGCATACAGCTGTTCGAAACTGACCCGAGCGGGGCATACACGCAGTATCTGGCGACAGCGATAGGCGCTGGCAAGAAGGAAGTGGAGACGTTCTTTGAAAAGAGCTACAAGCACGGGCTGTCAAGAACCGATGCGATAAAACTTGCTGCTGACGCGCTCAAGCAGGTGTCTTCAGGGAAATTCACACTCTCGAACGTAAACGTCGCGGTGATTGAAGAGAAAGACAGGAAGTTCACGATCCTGCCGCAATCCGAGATTGCAGCCGCAGTGAAGAAGAAGTAAGATGGCCCTAGAAAAGAGCGTCATCGCCAGATTAGAGAAATACGGCGATCACTTTGAGATTCTTGTCGACCCAAAAGGCGCGGAAGAGTTCAGGTCTGGCGCCAAGGTGAACCTTGAGGAGATCCTTGAGGTAGACTCGATCTTCAAGGATGCCAGCAAGGGCGAGAAGTCCAATTCTGAAGCACTAAAGAAGGCTTTCGGCACAGAAGACGTTATAGTCATAGCCGAGAGAATACTCAGGGAAGGCGAGATCCAGCTCACTACGGAGCAGAGAAAAGAGATGGTCGACCGGAGGCGACAGAAGATAATACAGTCGATATGCAGGGATGCGATCGACCCGACCAACGGCAGGCCGCACCCGCCGGAAAGGATAAAGAACGCGCTCGAGCAGGTGCACTTCAACATCGACCTGCACACGCGTTTTGAGGACCAGCTAGACGACGCGATAAAGCTCCTTAGACCGATAATCCCGATAAAGTTCGAGAAGCTGAACATAGCGGTGAGGATACCAGCAGAGTATGCGCAGAAGGCTTACGCCCATCTGCACCACTACACGGTGAAGAAAGAAGAGTGGCAGAGGGATGGTTCAATGGTTGTGCTTATTGAAATACCCGCAGGATTGCAGGACGAGCTATATGGAGAATTGAACTCCTTTACCCATGGCAACGCCGAGACTCGGGTAGTAAAGGATATGAAAAATGGCTGATCTGGAGTTGAGGGGAGAGATCGTAGTCCCGGGCGAGGAGCTTGGTTCCAACCTTAGGAGGGGTGAATTCACCTATGCCGACAACGGGAAGATAAAGGCTGGGGTATATGGCATTAAAGAAGCTAGAGACAATGACGTTTCAGTAATCCCTCTTTCTGGAAAGTACATGCCAAAAGAGGGTGATATGGTCGTCGGCATTGTTTCTGACGTTTTAAGAACCGGCTGGATTGTCAACATAAACTCCCCGTATACTGCCTACATGAACAAAGAGAGGCGCAGGGACCGGGAAGACGATGATGCCTTCGATTTAAGGAGGCTCTACAAAGAGGGCGACATAGTCTCCGTCAAAATCAGCAGGGTCGATGAAGTCAAGAGTAGCTACGCTGACGGCCCGAGAAAACTCATAGGCGGCAGGATAGTGATGCTTAACGCAAAGAAGATACCTCGTGTCATCGGCAGCAAGAAATCAATGCTGAACCTTCTGAGGGACAAATCGGGCTGCAGGATCGTAGTCGGCCAAAACGGCCTAATCTGGATAGACGGCCCGGAGAAGAACATGGAGCTTGTAGTCGAGGCGATACTCAGGATAGGAAAGGAGTCGCACACGAAGGGACTGACAGACCGAATCTCCGAGTTCATGGACGAGGGCGTGAAGAGGCTGGGGCTGAAGGTCGTGCAACAATATAACAATAACCAAAAAGAGGATGTCGAAAAAATAGACGACACCGTTGATGTCGAAAAAATAGACGACACCGTTGAGATAGACGAGGAAATTGACGACATAACAAAATTGATTTAAAATGAGCGGAAAGGGCGATGTGCCCCTGATTGTTAAGGGGAAAAGGCTTGATGGTAGGAAAGCTAATGAGATGAGGCCGATAAAGATAACGGCCGGGGTTTTGAACAGGGCTGATGGTTCATGCTACCTTGAATGGGGCAAGAATAAGGTAATAGCCGCGGTATACGGGCCGAGAGAGTTGCACCCGAAGCACCTGCA
>Ga0315296_10000257_pt1 | contig 48945 bp, 38 predicted proteins | sample YL17G14_18_MG_FD_203921 | JGI IMG/M metagenome (GOLD analysis project Ga0315296, IMG submission 203921) | Sediment microbial communities from Yellowstone Lake, YNP, Wyoming, USA - YL17G14_18 | ecosystem: Environmental > Aquatic > Freshwater > Lake > Sediment | place: USA: Wyoming | collected... | reverse complement strand
AAGCGGCCTGAGGGGGATACCTGAATATGGACAGAGGAAAAATAATTGATCATAGTGCATCTATGGAAGCCGTTTTCAGGTCAGGAATACCGGAGGAGCCAATTTCCACAAAATTCGGGACACAACCCCATTCTAGTGTCCCCCATATTTAAGATTAACGGAAGAGAGTCTCATGGGGAGCGGCGGAAGCGCCGGGAGAGGCCGTCCATCACCTCGTAAAGCACAGGGACGATGATGAGGGAGGTGCACCTCCATTCCATTTGACAAATGATAACAAGGATGTTATCATATATTTATGAGATGGGAAGTCTTCTACTACCAAACCGGACGGGGCGAGAGCCCGATTGAAGACTTCCTGAATGCTCTTCCGCGTAAGGCAAGGGCAAAGTGCGTTGCATACATAGACATGTTGGAAGAGTTCGGTTTTAACCTGCCCCGATCCATAATAGCAAAGGTTCGGGGAGAATTATGGGAATTGCGCCCCGAGTGGACTGGGACAGAATATAGATTTTTCTGCTTCACACTTTTTGGGCGTCGTTTTGTCATTCTTCATGCAATTGTGAAAAAGACACAAAAATTGAAACCGAAAGATATAGAAGTAGCAGAAGCCCGGATGGCTGATATCCGGAGGAGGTTAACCTATGAAGGCACATCGCCAATACGTCAAAGAGCAGATCAAGCGTGACCCTCGGTTTGCCAAAGACCTAACAGAGGCTCGGGCCGAGGTGCGCTTGGCAGTCATGATCGCCCGTCTGCGCGAGGAGCGAGGCTGGTCACAGCGTGACCTTGCCAGGATCACCGGTATAAAGCAACCTCAAATCGCCCGTATTGAAAAGGGCAGGCAGATGCCTACCCTTGACACCCTCTGGTGTTTGGCTGATGCCCTTAATGCCCGGGTCGTCATCGGTCCTCACCAGTACCTCGAAATCCGGACTGCTTGAGCTTTATTGGGGCGAGGGATTAAAACTCAGGGGGAGCGGCGGAAACGCTTGGAGAGGCCGTCCATTACCTCGTAGAGCACAGGGACGATGATGAGGGAGATGGCCGTGGAGGAGATGAGGCCCCCGCACACCACCCTGCCCAACGGGATATGCACATCCATCCCCTCGGATGCCCCGATGGCAACTGGCAGAAGGCCTCCGAATGCCGCAAGGGCTGTCATCAGGATTGGTCTCAGGCGAACCTTTGCCCCCTCCAGCACAGCCTGTCTCCTGGGCAGGCCGGCGCGGTGCCGCACAAGGATGAAGTCCACCATGACAATGGAGTTGATGGCCACGATCCCGATGAGCATGACAAGCCCGATAAACGCTGTGACCCCCAAAGGTGTCCCGGTCAGGAAGAGCGCCAAGATCGCACCTGTGGCAGCAAAGGGGATGGGGACCATAATGGTCAGGGGATGGATCAGTGACTCATAGAGCGAGGCCAGGACCATATAGATGAGGAGGAAAGACATGACGATCACAATGCTGAGGGAGCCAAATGCCTCCTGCATGTCCTTGTATTGCCCCCCGATCTCGAAAAGATACCCCTCAGGCATGGGAAATCTTTTGAGCACGGCCCCAATATCATCCGTGACCTTTGACAAAGACCTCCCTATTGCGCTTGCAGACACAATGGCCACGCGCCTGGAGTTCTCCCGCGTAATAATGGCCGGGGACTGGGAATAGGCTATCTTTGCGATGTCCCTCACAGGGACCGGCACGCCCATCGGGGAAAATACAGGGATGTTCCCGAGATCGTCCAGGCTTGCACGGTCCTCGAGCCTGAAGCGAACCTTGATATCCATCTCCTCACCCCTCTCCCTGTAACGGGATGCGACCTTTCCATCAACCGCGTCCTCCACCACCATCCCTGCCATGCCGCTGGAAAGACCGTAGAGTGAGGATCGGAGGCGGTTGAACTTATAGACCACCTCCGGGTTCCCCTCGGACAGGCTGGACTGGGCATTTGCAACGCCCGGGACATTGCTGATTAACTTTCGCACCCTGTCGGAGAGAACCTTGAGTGTATCCAGATCGTCTCCAAAGATCCTGATCTCAATAGGTTTCTTACTCCCTGAAATGTCCCTGCCTGCCTTCTCAAACGAGATGGTAGCTGAGGGGTTCGCCCGCTTGACATTGTCCATGATCCCGAAGAGCTCGCCATCGGGAGTGACCCTCTTCCTCCCCTTTTTCATCTTTACCATCATCATGATTTTGTGGGGGCCCTGTGTCTCCCCTGTCATGGCTGCGTTCTCCCCTGAAAACTCATCCTCCCCTGCTATACCGATAATGGTATCAACGTCTTTAAACTTTAAGAACTTATCCTCGATCCCGGAGAGGATCCCCCCTGAAGTTTTAAGGGGTGTGCCGGGAGGGAGGGAGATCCGTGATTCATACATCCCTGCAACCATCTCTGGAACGAATTCCTTCCCAATAAGGACAAACAATAGGCCCGTGACCGCAAGCATGGCCGCGCATACCAAACCGACAAGCTTCTTCCTTTCCAGGCACCACTCAAGGAGCTTTACGTATGATGTCTGCAGCCGCGAGAACCACCATTCTCCTTTGCCCTCATCGGCCGTCCCCATCTTTTTCCCCTTTGTCATTGAAGAGAGCATCGGAATAACGGTAAAGGACACGAGGAGAGAGGCCATGAGACTCCAGAAGAATATGAGGCCAAAGGGTTTGAAGAGCTGGCCCGTAATGCCGCTTGTAAAGGCCAGGGGGAGGAAGACGATTACCGTGGCAAGGGTTGCCCCCCAGACAGCCGTTATTACCTCTTTTGTCCCGTCAATGGCCGCGGTCCCGGGTGTGGACCCCAGGCCCCGGTGCCTCTCAATGTTGTCTATGACAACCACTGAATCGTCCACCAGCTTCCCTATGGCAATGATAAGCCCCCCCAGGGTCATGATATTGATCGTAAGGTCCGAGAAATACATCATGACAAAAGTCGCGAGGAGGGAGAGGGGAATTGATAGGGCAACAATGATCGTGGGGCGCACGGCCCTGAGGAAGACCCACAGGATCACGACAACGAGGAAGGCACCCTCAAGGGCGCTGTCCCTCAGGGCCCCAAGGGAGTCCCTCACGAGATCAGCCATGTCAAAGGCCACACTCAAATTCACACCTGTCGGGAGCTGGGCCTGGATCTCCGGAATAACCTTGATGACCCGGTCGCTGACCCTGACCACATTGGCATCGCTCTGCTTTGTCACCATGACGGCAATGCCCTTTTTACCATTGGTTAACGCAAGGCCTTTGGGGTCTGCATATCCATCAATGACCCTGGCAATATCCCTGAGATAAATGGGGCTTCCATTGTGGAATCCGATCACGGTCCCCTCAAGGTCTTCCATGCTCTTATACTCGCCAAGCCCTCTCAGTGAATACTCCACTCCTCCCTCAAGGAGTTTTCCTCCGCTGACATCCAGGTTCTCAAGGCGGATCATCTGGACCACCCGCTGAAGGGGGATCTTGTATGCAAGAAGGCGGGATTTCTGCACATCTACCCGGATCTCCCTCTTCTTCCCGCCGATGACAATGGAAGAGGCAACCCCGTCTATCCTCTCGAGGCGGGGCGCAACCATGTCCTTGCCAAGCTTAAGGAGCTCTCCCAGGTCCCTTTCTCCTTCCAAGCTGAAGAACACCACCGGCATCTGTGAGATGTCAATCTTTACAATGATCGGCTCCTTGACCCCTTCCGGAAGGAACCGTTTTACATAGGCAACCTTCTCCCGGACATCGGCAGTGGCAGCATCCAGGTCCTTTCCCCATTGGAACTCGGCCATGAGGATCGCCGTTCCCTGCTGGGCATAGGCCTTTACTCTCTTCAGGTCAGCCGCTGTCTTGACAGCGCCCTCCAATGTCCTGATGACAGCGTCTTCAACCTGTTTGGGGCCAGCCCCCTCGTACTGGACAATGACTGCGATGTTGGGAAAGTTGATCTTGGGCATGAGGTCTGTATTGATGAATGTAAGACTCACGCCCCCGAGGACAAGGAGGATCCCTATGCCCATCATCACTGTAACTGGCCGCCGGACTGAAAGCTCAGATATGTTCACGGCGATCCTGCGTCCCCAACTGTCTCGGGCGACACCCTCTGGCCGTCCTGGAGGAGCGACTGCTCTCTCACAACCAAAAGATCTCCCTCATTTATGCCCGATAGGGCCTCCACCCTCTCAAGATCGTCAAAGCCAAGGGTAATCTCCCTGAGGGACACCCTGTCTCCGTTCACAACAAAGGCAAGGTCTTTCCCGCTCTTGTGGAGCACCGCTTCTTTTGGAAGGACGATGGCTGAGGACTTCTTGCCGGTAATGATGTCAATCCGTGCATACATCCCGGGCCGCAGCTCGCCCCGCGGGTTGGGAACCTCTATTTCAATATTGGCTGTATGGGTAAGGGGATCCAGGACAGGGGAGACAAGCTTCACCCGTCCAGGGAATGCCTTTCCTGGATGGGCCTCAACATAGACATACGCCTCCTGTCCCTCCCTTATCCTTCCAATGTCTGCCTCTATCACCCCTGCTTTTGCCTTGATAACTGAGGAATTGAACACCTGGGCAATGGGTATGCTCGGCGCCACTGCCGCCCCCGGGGAGAGAAAAATCCGCGCTACGACCCCAACCATTGTGCTCTTTACAGGGGATTCCTTGAACCTCACCCCGACCTCATCCCTGTTGACCAGGGCGATCACATCGTCCTCCTTCACCTTGTCCCCTTCCCTGACGATGTTCTTTATGAGCTTTCCCGGAACCCGTGAGAAAACTATTACCTCGTCCTTTGCAAGGAGCGGACCGAATAATGACACCCTGTCTCTGATCTCGGACAAGGTCACCATTGTGACCGGAACCGGGAATGCCTCCACTGCCTCCTGGGTTTGTGCTGAGCCTTTTCCTCCCTTGCATCCAAGTGCAAGGACCATCAATATGATTGTTATTGTTAAGGCCCAACATTGATTTTTTTTCATTGTGACAGCTCCTTTGGCAATCTCCCCACTGCCCTATCAAGCTCTGCCCTGCCTGAAAGGCAGTCGTGGACAGCCTGAATATATCCAAGACGCGCCCGCCTCAGTGCTGCCTGGGCATCAAGGACCTCAAGATTGGTTGCATGACCTTCGTTATACCTGGCACTGGCAGCAGCAAGGTTTTTCTCCGCTGCCTTGACATTGATTGTCTCTGCCCCCATGGCTTGCTTGCTCGCCTGGATGTTTTCATATGCAGACTGGACCTCGAGCCTGACTGCACCTTCAAGCTCGCTCAGGGCCAGTCCGGTCTTTTCCTCCAGGGCATGTGCCTCCTGGGACTTCCCAACGGATGCAAGCCCATCAAAGATGGGATAGGAGGCAGCAACCCCCACGGTGTATCCCTTGATCCAGTCCTTGTCCAGGGGCGGGAAATAACTTCCCCGGCTTGTGTCGTAATTGGCAAAGAGGGCAACGGTGGGAAGGAATGCACCCCGCGCAATCTTCCTGTTCAATCCGGCCATTGTATACCTCTCCCTCAGGGCCTTCAGGTCCGGCCGATCCTCTATTGCCTCAGCCAGCTCCTTGTCAAAAATAATATCCTCGTGATCATATTGAAGCTCTCCCTCCACCTCGATCTCTGTGCCCTTGGGATAATCCAGGAGGAACACAAGGGAGGCCTGGGCAATGGAAAGTGCGCTGCGGGCGCGTATGAGCACGGGCTCAAGGGACGCCACCTCCCCTTCTGCCCTGAGCAGATCCAGGTTGGATACAATACCCTGGGCGTAGAGCGCCCTGACCATGTCCAGGTGCTCCTTTGCAAGGCGCTGTGAGAGCTCTGTGACCCTGACAACCTCTTTCATCAGGAGGATGCCGTAGAATGCCTTCTTCACCCGGGCCGCAACCTCAACATTGGTCCCCTGTGCATCTGACTCGGCAGCATTGAGGTTGGCGCGCGCCCCCTTCCTTGAGTATAAAAGCCTACCTCCGGCAAATATGGGCCACTGGAGCGACACCCCTGCGCTCATGATGTCTCCCTCCCTGTTCGTCCCGATCCCAAATGACTGCATAGGGACTCCATACGAGGTCGGATCCCCGGTGGTCATATCCACCACCGGGATATAATAAATATCCCCTGCAACAGTCTCGGGGAGGAGGTTCGAGCGGGAAATGCTCCCGTGAAGGGTGATCTGGGGAAGGCTTCCTCCGAGGACCTGCCTTGCCAGTGCACGGGATTCGTTTATACCAAGCGCAGATCTCCTTGCCGTGAGGTTCCTCTGCATGGCAAGGTTCAAAGCCCCTTGAAGATCAAGGCTCAAAGCCCCTTCAGCCGCTATCAGGAGGGCAAGTATAATGCTATGCAAGGATGCCATTGAAGATCACGTCAAGAATGGAGTCTTTCCATGAGAGGAGGTTGGAATCCGGCTCAAAGATGCTCCAGTGTTGGACAGCCATATAGATGATCCCCATCACTGCATGGGTCGCAGCCATATACTTTACGGGGCGGAATATCCCGGCCCTTATGCCATCGGATACGATCTCCTCGAAAAAGTTCACATGCTCGGCAATCTTGCCCTTTAACTCGTCTCCCAATCTCCCCCCGATGGTCTCCTCAAATAATGGGGCCTCAACGGTAAAAATGCGATGAAGCTCCCTATTATCATAGAAAAACTGGAGCTGGGTGGTAATACATGCCTCTATCTTCCCTTTTGGATTAGTGGCCTTGTCCGCAGCGGCCTTCATGGTCTCAACCAAACCCCCGATTTTTTCCGCAATGAAGCGGATGAAAAGCTCATCCTTGTTCTTGAAAAATTTATATATGGTCCCGATACCGAACTCCGCCTCTGCTGCAACATCTGCGATGGTGGCAGAGCGGAAGCCCTTTCGTGCGAACACCCTCTCAGCCGCATCCAGGATGTCGTTGCGATGCCTCATCTCGTCCCTCTCCTTTCGGGAGTGCTTGGGAACATTTGTTCTAATTTTGAGCATATATTCTAATTCTGAACTATTATTACCAATAACAAAAAGCTTGTCAAGTAGGGTAAGGGGGGTTCAAGACCATGCGGTTGATGATCTCCTGCTTAAGCTCCGGCGAGAGGTCGTCAAAATACGCCGAGTAACCCGAAACACGCACCAGGAGGCCCGGGTAGCGCCCGGGATGATCCCGCGCCTCAATTAGCACTTTTTGGTCAATTACATTGACCTGCATCTGCATACACCCTGCTGCGAACCCGCCTTCAATGAGCCCCTGGAGCCTGCGTGCCCCATCGGCCCCAGCCACGATCCAGGGGTCGAGCTGGAGGTTGAAATTAGAGCCATTAAGGGCAAGGCGGAGGGGAAGTGCTGCTGCCGAACTGAGTGCCGCCGTTGGGCCCTTGCGATCCATTCCGTTTTCTGGCGATATGCCCGATGAGAAGGGCTCCCCTGCAAGTCTGCCGCTGGGCAGGGCGCCGACCGCCTTTCCAAAGGCAACATGCGCGGTGACGGAGTAATACCCGGCTGCATAATTGCCCCCCCGGAAGTTCTTCTTCCCGGAGAGGCATGCCCCGAAGATCTGCATGACCCGTCCCACATATTCGTCAGGCAGCGGATGGCCGTTGCCATATTTGGGGGCGTTCCTCAACCTTGAGCGCAGCGCCTCCTGATCGCGGAACCCGCTCCTGCACGCCTGGACCACCTCGGCGATCGTCGCCTTCCCTTCCTTAAATACCACCCAATCCACTGCCGCAAGGCTGTCGCCAACATCTACGACCCCGACCCCCTGGATCCCGCTTCCGTTGTAGGTTGCGCCCCCGCAGGAGGCATCGCGCGCATTGGCGATGCAGCCCTTGAGTAGCATGGAGGTCAAAGGTGTCGGATGCCATCGTGCATTGGCCTCCTCAACGCCGCGGAGGTCGCTCAGCATTCGGGACACCCCGAACCCAATCTGGATCCGGAGAAGGCCAACGAGGTCCTCCATGCTCTGGCATTTCTCAGCCAAAGGTGTTGCAGCGCCGGTCCGTCGCCAGCGGCCGAACCTCCTGCCGCGGTTCAAGGCCATCTCAAGATATATGGGGAGATTCAAGAGGACAGCGTCCGTGGACATGTAGCTCTTGCCTGAAGCAACCGGCTCAACGCAGCCCACATTGGCATAATCCAAGGCGTCCTCCCTGGATATTCCACGCGATACGAGCAGCGGGACAATGACCTCATCGTTGTAGAGAGCCGGTGAGACCGAGCTGCGTGAAAGAGCAGATGAAATCCTCTGGCGATAGGCCTGGGGGCTGCTGCGGTGAATTCGGGCGTGGTAGTTTGGCTGCCTGGTGCGAAGCTGATCCATGAGATCAAGGAACAGATATGTTAGCTCGTTTGTAGCGTCCGCCCCCTTGCGATCCGTGCCGCCAACCACCACTACCTGTCCATTGAAAAGGCCGCCGTGGAATTGGGAAACGCGCATTGAGAATGCAGGGATGATCTCGCAGAGCTTCACGGCAAAGCAACCCAGGAGCTCATAGGCCCCGTCGCGGTCAATGCTCCCCTCAGCAATATCCCGTTCGTAGAAGGGGAAGAGGACCTGGTCAAGCCTGCCCGGGCTGACAGAGTTGTCCAGGGACTCCAGATTGAGGGCAATCTGGGCGAAGATGATGGATTGGAGCGCCTCCCGGAGTGTCCGCGCAGGTGCGCGTGGAACGCGGCCGCAGACCTCAGCGATCTCCTCAAGCTCTTCTCGCCCGACTGGATCGGATTCCTCTCCGGCCAGCCTCAGGGCTTCCTGCCTGTAGCGCCCGGCAAAGGTATCAAGGCCGTCGCAGACCATCTTAATCGCCTCCAGAAAGTTCGCTGCGTCCGAGCCTTTTCGTTCCCCGGCCAATCCGGCAGACGCCTCTTCGCGGAAACCGGAGGTCCCTCGCTCAACCAGACCCTGAAAGTCAGGGACAAAGTGAGATATGCCTCCGATCTCATTTAAGAGATAGTATTTGGGGGCTATCTGGTTTGCCATGAACCTTATGAGACGCAGCAACGGCATTCCCTTCACGGCCATGATGCGATTGAACCAGAACGGCAGGACCTCACGCAGGAGCCTTGAACGGTCCTCCCTGGACACCGTGAGTGGATTTATGGGACGGCTGTCGAACCGGAACAGGTCCTCCATCATCGCCACTCCATGAAGCTCCGGATACAGCCCTCCGCCCACACGATGGGAGGTGAAGTTGCCAACGAGCAGCTCCCTGGGATAGATGCGGACCATTTTTTTTGCGAGGAGGAAGGAAAGGGCACCGGCCTTCCTGTTGATCATGGACCTCTGGCCCCCGGCCTCCTTGCGGAAATAGCGAGTGACAAGCATGGCACGCTCGACGCAGAGGGCAGGGGCGAATGTGCGCACCTCTTCATGGAGCGATCGCACCCGCCCGCTCAATTTGGTTGTCGCATTCAAGATATCACCTCCAGGCCCCCTGCACGGAGGCTTATGGATGCCCTGCTCAGGAGCCCGGGATCCCAGCCCTTATTATGAATCGGAAGGGGAGGGATCGGAAATCCCAATCGGGGGAGCTTTGCCTCGCCCATAGCGTGGTATGGAAGCAGATGAACCGTCTTTACCCGCCCCTCTTTGAGGAATGCGGCGATATCCCGAAGATTTGCATCCGTGTCCGTATAGCCGGGCACTATTGGCATCCTGAACTCCACAGGAGCAGCCGCCTCCATCAATTGCCGGGCACTTGACAGGATCGCTTCGTTTTCAGCCCCGATGATCGCACGGTGCTGCCCTGGGTCAATCACCTTGAGATCAAACTGGATGAGATCGAAAAGCGGGACAAGGGGTTTGAACTGCTCCCATTGGAACGCCCCGCATGTTTGAAGCACAACGCCAATCCCCTCGTCCCTGCATTGGCGGGCAAAGGCAGCAACAAAATCCTTCTGGAACATGGGCTCTCCGCCGGAGATAGTGACCCCTCCGCCCGATGCATTGTAGAACGGCCGGTCGCTTAGGACCTCATGAAGAAGCTCCTCTATTGAAACAGTCCTGCCGACCTTCTGCAGGGCGCCGAACGGACATGCTGGAACGCACAGCCCGCAGGCATCGCATAGCTTCCGGATGATCCGCTCTCCGTCCCTCTGAAGGGCGCCGCATGGGCAGGTCTGGAAGCAACAGCCCGAGCCATGGCAGCGGTCTGCATAAAAGGCCATCTCGGGATTGGGGCGAAGCGACTCCGGGTTCTGGCACCAGGGGCATCTGAGCGGGCACCCCTTGAAGAAAACAGTAGTCCTTATCCCGGGCCCGTCATGGACGGAGAACCTCTGCACATCAAACACAAGGCCTTTAATCTGCTCTCTTCTCACAAGTAACGCTTCTTGCAGTATATATCAAGGGACACAACCATTCAGCATGTCACCCCGTGTCATTGCGAATCCGCCAGCGGCGGATGAAGCAATCGCTACCAATGAGATTCCTTCGGAATGACAACACGCGTTTTCCAGCATGGCGCTTAAGGACTTGAAAGGGTGCACGCAGGGGGTTAATCTTACAGCGATGGACAGGACAAAACTCTTTTGGGTGGCGATCCTCTACTTCGCTGAGGGATTTCCATTTGGCCTCGTCCTCAATGCCATCCCGGTCTTCCTCCGGACCTCTGGCGTGGGACTGAAAGAGATAGGACTCATGAGCCTCGTGAGCCTTCCATGGAGCCTCAAGTTCCTGTGGGCGCCTGCTGTGGATGCTGTCGGAAGCAAGCGGCAGTGGTTCGTATCATGTCAGCTCCTCCTCGTGATCGCCATCGGCACACTCCCCTTGATCACAACCGGAAACATAGGTCTCCTCCTCTGGGTGCTTATCATTGCCATTACGCTCCTCTCTGCGACCCAGGACATCGCAATTGACGCCTATACAATCCAGCTCCTCGACGAGAAGGAACTGGGCATGGCCAATGGAGTGCGTGTGACAACATATCGGATCGCCCTGATCACTGCGAGTGGGGTCTTCATGGCCACTGCCGGATGGCTTGGTTGGTCCCCGACATTTCTCCTGGCCTCTGGCCTAATCGCCTGTGCAGCTTTTATTTCAAGAAAGGCCCCCTCTGCATCTCTTACGAGCGCATCGGTTGGCAGCTTCTCATTGAAAGGCGGCGCAGTGTTTCATTATGTCGTAGAGCCCTTTCGCCAATTCCTGGAGAGGCCAGGGTTCATCATGGTGGCCCTCTTCATCCTCCTCTTCAAGCTCGGGGACATGTCCATGGGCTCTATGATCTACCCGTTCTGGGTTGACCGCGGCTTCACCCTGCTTGAGATCGGTGCAGTGCCAGGGACAGTCGGTGTGATCTCCACGATCCTGGGCGCTCTCCTTGGGGGACTTCTCACGAGCAGGTGGGGAATATTTAAAGGGCTTTGGGTCCTCGGGCTTTTCCAGGCGGCCTCCAACCTTGTCTATGCAGGCGCCGCTGCCCTGCCTCCTGACAAGTCCCTAATGATCGCTGCATCAATAACGGAGTCCTTCACCGGCGGCCTGGGCACCGCGCCCTTCCTGGCCTTCCTTATGCGGATATGCAACAAGTCCCACGCCGCCACCCAGTATGCCCTGCTGAGCGCCCTATTCGGTCTTGCCCGCTCGGCCTCCGGGGCATTCTCCGGATTTGGGGTGGAGGGTCTGGGCTACGCCGGTTACTTCACGCTCACCTTTTTCCTGGCCTTCCCGGCCTACGTCATGCTCCCCTGGGTGAAGCGCTGGCTTACTTCTTCCCCTGTATCTCCCTCTCCATCCGCTGGAAGCGGCGCCTGATCTGGTCCAGGGCCTCTTCGTGGGTGATGATATAGAGCTGATTCTTTTTTATTGCTGAAATGACCTGGACGGCCACCTCCTCTGCTGTTATGACCCTGCCGAGGAAGTCCACAGAAACCTGGATATGCTCTATACCGGGATCCTTAAGTTGCTCCGGCCGGTTCCTCTCGCTCTCCGTGATCCTTGTATCCACGCTCATCGGGCACAGCACAGATACGCCGATGTTGTAGGGCTTGAGGTCCTTCCTGAGCGTCTCCGACAATCCCACCACTGCATACTTTGTCGCGGTATAGACGCCGAGCCACTGAGTTGCCACAAGCCCGGCCATGGAGGCAGTGTTTATAATGTGTCCCCCCTTCCCCTCTTCGATCATGCAGGGGACAAAGGCCATGATCCCGTGGATCACACCCCAGAGGTTCACTCCCATGACCCACTGCCAGTCCCGGTATGTGGCCCTCTCCAGGCCGCCGACAATCGAGACGCCCGCATTGTTGCAGAGGATACTGATTGGCCCGAATGAGTCCCGGGCGCGTTCTGTCAGGGCCTGGACCTCAGGCAAAGAGGAGACATCCGTCCTAACAGCGATGGCATTCCCTCCTGCCTCCTTTATGGCATTCACTGTCCCGGCCATGCCTGTCTCGTCAAGATCTGCAACCACCACCCTGACACTCTCCCTGGAGAGGGCAAGCGAAATGGCCCGGCCGATCCCTGAGGCCCCCCCTGTCACTACTGCCGTGCAGCCCTTGATAATATCCATGCTGGGTAATCTAAAAAGTCCGCACCCCCATGTCAAGCCTATGGCCCATCCAGGCATATAATTTATAAACAGGGGGATGGCCGGGAAAGGGGTAATTACTGTGGATTTCCTGTTTATAACCCTGTGGACAACAAGTTCATTAATCGGTCCTTCCTTAAATATTGTAAAGATTTAATGATACATGCTAAAAAGGGATAGGGCCATGATCGGGTGTAAAAAGCATTGGCTTGCGGTTTTATCCTGGACAGCGCTGCTCTCAATCTGCCCGGCAGCCCTGGGCTCAGAGCCCCTGATAGACCGGAAGACCGGCACGCCAATCGTCCCCAATGTCCTCAATTGCCTGGATGACCTCTTCCGCTCATCAAGCTCTTTTGCCGTGATCAGGTTTGTCGTCACCAAGCCCAGGGCCACAAGGACGCTTGAGATGAAAGCGTGGACAAGGGGCACAGAGGAGGCGCTCATCGTAATAGAGAAGCCCGCCCGCGATGCCGGGACTGCCACCCTCAAGGTTGGCGACAACCTGTGGAACTTTCTCCCCAAAATCTCCCGCACAATCCGGATCCCTCCTTCCATGATGCTCAGCTCATGGATGGGAAGCGACTTTACCAACGATGATCTCGTCCGCGAGTCGTCGCTCCTGAAAGACTTCACTGCGACACTCAAGGGCCGTTCAAAAGACCCGGATGGCTGGATCATAGAGCTCAGGGCAAAGGAGGGCCTGGTCGGCCTCTGGGAAAAGATTGACTACATCCTTACCCCTGATGCCTCACTACCGCTTCAGGCAAAATACTACGACCGCAAGGGCCGGCTCGCCCGCACAATGGACTTCAGGGACGTCAAAGTGTTTGACGGCCGCAGGATCCCTTCCCACATGGTGCTCACCCCGGAAGACAAGAAGGGACAAAGAACCGAGATGATCTACATTGCAATTGACTTTGACGCCGATGTGCCGGAGAGCACATTCAGCCTCTCCCAGCTGGAGAGGGCCCGGTAGCAGTGAGGTTAAGCACCCTTAGTATCGCCTGGCGCAATCTGGGGCGGAACCGCAGGCGCACGGCCCTGGCCCTTACAGCCATCGCCCTCGGCCAGCTCACCCTTGTGGCGGTCAACGGGATGATGGCTGGAATGTTCGACAGCATGCTCAAAACCATCACAGGGCCAATGATCGGCCATGTTCAGATCCACCACAAGGACTGGAGGGAGGATCGCGCCGTTGACCTCTACATAGACAGGCTCCCCGAGGTCAGGGCCGCCATAGAGTCCCTGCCCGGGGTAAAGAGTGTCTCGTCGCGCCTATTCACAGCGGTCCTTGTAGCACCGGGAGAGCAGACAGAAAAGCCTGCAGACGCAGAGGCAGCCATTGTTGTTGGCGTAGATGTGGATACCGAATCGCACAACAACGGTCTCCTTGAAATCCTTCCGGCCAATGAGCGACCCGGGGGCCGCAATGTCGTCATGGGCACGGTCCTGGCCCAAAGGCTCGGCGTGACGCCCGGCCGCCTCATCGCGGTCATCGGCCAGGACGCAGACGAGTTCCCGGTGAGCGACCTGTTCACGGTGAGCGCGGTCCTCAAGAGCTCCGTTGAAATCGTGGAGCGCGGTATTGTCATGTCCCTGCCGGACGCACAGGCGTTTTTCACCCTGCCGGACAAGTGCCACGAGATCGTGGTCCGCGGCTCTGACTACCGGATGTCCGGGGCCCTTGCCGACACAGTGAGGCAGATCCCCTCCCTGTCCAACGCCGAGGTGCTGACCTGGAAGGAGGCAGTACCGGAGCTTGCCAGCATGATTAACATCAAGGGGTATTTTGACCTCATCTTCGTCGGGATCCTTTTCCTCGCTGCAGCTGCCGGGATCGCCAACACCATGATGATGTCCACCTTTGAGAGGACCCGCGAGATCGGGATGCTCCTGGCCCTGGGCAGCGGGCCCGGGCGACTGGTCCGGATGATTGTCCTTGAGGCCACGATCCTGGGCTTGGTGGGAGTGGCAATCGGGTCTGTCCTGGGCACGGCCGTTGTCCTCATCACCTCCCACACCGGCATCAACTACGTTGCCATTGCCGGCGTCGGGACAGGCGAGGCCCTGGACTTCTCCTACAAGGGCCTGAACATCTCGCTCCTCATCTATCCTAAGTTTGAGTTCCGCCATATTATATACGGCCTTGTGGCCGTTACCCTCACATCTGTCCTAACATCCCTGTGGCCCGCTGTTGCGGCCGCACGGCTTGAGCCCGCCGAGGCCATGCGCAAATGATCGGGACGGTCTCCGCAAAATACGCATTCAGGAGCCTGTTCAGGAGGCCCAGGAGGACCGCGATCTCCGTCATCGGCGTGGGCATTGGCGTCGCCATCGGCATGATCGCCATCGGCTACTACGGCGGCGCCGCAGAGCTCCAGATCCGCGCCGTCTCAGAGAGCGGTGCAGGCCACCTGAAGGTGGTGCCTGCCGGGTGGCTGGAAACCCATGAGAACTCGCTCAGGCTAACGGACTGGCAGGGAACACTTGCCGCAGTCAAAGCGACCCCAGGGGTGAAGCGCACTGCCATGCGCGCCCGGACCAACGGGCTCCTGGCCTTCGGGAACCGCACCGTAGGGGTCGAGGTCGTGGGCGTGGAGCCGGATGCCGAGGAGGCCTTCAACCGCATCATAAAGAGGAGCAGGTTCCAGGGGCGGTATCTGCAGGCAGGCGACTCTAACGCCGTTGTTATAGGACGGGAGCTGGCCAGGAGGCTCGATGTGGAGCTTGACGATGACCTCCTCGTCACTTTGTCCGGCCGCGGAGAGATACGAAGCGCCATGCTCAGGATTGTGGGGCTCCTTGAGACCGGGAGCCGCGATATTGACTCCTTAATCTGCCATGTGCCCCTCAACGATCTCGTCTCCATCACCGGCTACGAGGGCCCGGGTGAGATCGCAATCATCATTGATGACTACAAGCTCATTGACCGGATGCAGAAGGCCCTGTCCCCACGACTGCCGCCGGGCAACGCTGTGATCACATGGATGGAGGTCTCACCTGACATTGCCGCCAATGTCAAGGGCGACTCCGCCTTCTTCAGGTTCATGAACCTCATCGTAGTAATCGTAGTCATGCTCGGCATTATGAGCGCCCAGCTCACCGCGGTCCTCGAGCGCCGCCGGGAGCTCGGTGTCCTCACAGCCCTGGGTATGAAGCCCGGGAGGATCGTGAGTCTCATCCTGCTTGAGGGCCTGTTCACGGGCCTGGCAGGTGCGGCCGCCGCCTTGCTCCTGGGCAGCCCGGTGCTCTACATCCTCGCTACCAAAGGGATTGACTTCGGCGCCATCGTTGGCGGGGATCTGGCCGTAGGAAATGCCCTCTTTGATCCGTATATCTACGGAGACTTCGGCATCTGGATCGTCTGGTATGCCCTGAGCGTCTCGGTGGCGGCCACAGTAGTCGCCGCCATCTACCCGGCCTGGTTTGCCGTGAAGACAGACCCGGCCGCAGCCATAAGGACGGTGTGACATGGGAAACAATACGCTTGTCTCGGCAAAGGATGTGAAAAAAACATACAGGACAGGGAATGTGGAGGCACCCGCGCTTCGCGGCGTCTTCCTGGACATCAATGAGGGGGACTTCCTTGCACTGGTGGGCCCTTCCGGGAGCGGAAAGACCACCCTGCTCAACCTGATCGGCGCCCTGGACTCTGTCACGGCCGGTGATCTCACTGTTCTCGGACGCGATGTGTCCGGCCTGAGCCGCCATCAAAGGGCAGAGCTTCGCCTCAGCTCCCTGGGTTTTGTCTTCCAGGCCTATAACCTTGTGCCGGTGCTCACGGCCAGGGAGAATGTGGAGTTCGTCCTGGAGCTGCAGGGGATGGGAAGAGAGAGGACGGCCCGGGCCAGGGAGGTCCTGGAGGAGCTCGGCCTTGCGGAGTTCGCCGATAGGCGTCCCCTTGAGATGTCCGGCGGACAGCAGCAGCGCGTAGCAGTAGCCAGGGCTGTGGCCTCACGGCCGAGGCTCGTCCTTGCAGACGAGCCCACTGCGAACCTTGATGGGGAGAACGCCGAGGTCCTCATGCACATGATGCGCAGGCTCCGTGACGAGCACGGCATGACCTTCATCTTCTCCACACACGACCCCAGGGTTGTTCTCCACGCCTACAGGGTTGTGACCCTCACCGACGGGAAAGTGACCTCGGACGAGAGAAAGGAAAGCCACGACTGACATCCATATTGCAGATAAGATACACAATTCTGCTTGCATCCTGCGTCCTGCTCCTGCCTGCTGCATCCTGGGGCCGCGAGGTGTGGAAAAGCGAGGACGGCTCGCAATCATTCGACCTGGATACCGCCCTCAAGGGAACGCTTGTCATGACCCATGCTCCGGACGACCCCTTGCTCTATCCGGAGGAAAACAGCTCCTCATCCCTGTGGCGGGGCCGGTTGGGCCTGAAGCTCCAGCCGATTGAGCCCCTGCATGTTGAGTTTGCCTACGAGCATAGGATAACGCTTGTCTCTGAGGGCGCCGGGGGCGCAGGGCTGTTGTTCCTCCCTTCCTCGGCAAGGGCCCCCTTCAGGATCAGACAGCTTGATTGGGAGATAGCCTCGTCAGGCGACACCTACTCCTACAGGCATGAGATAGACCGCGGCAGTGCGTCATACGACTTCAAGCTCGGCGAGCGCCAGGGCCAGATCACAATAGGCCGCCAGGCAATCGGTATGGGCAGGGGCGTGATCTTCGGAGCAGTGGACATCTTCTCACCCTTCTCGCTTGTGGAGGTGGACAGGGAATGGAGAAGGGGCGTTGACGCCGCACGATGCGACATACCCCTCGGCGAGAGGAGCTCCCTTGAAATTACTGGTGCCTTCGGAGAGACATGGGAAGAGAGCGCCTTTATCGGTCACATTCAGGGTATCAGTCCTGCCTCAGGAAACGATCTCGGCATAATAGGGGGAAAGCGCGGGGAGGACGAAATGCTTGGCGCCTCTACATCATTCCGGGTGGGAGGGGCAGCCGTTTACCTTGACGCCGCTGCCTTCAGGATCACAGATGAGGCGGGATACGAAAGACTCTTTGGCATCGACCGCTATACTGCAAAGGCAGTGGCCGGCGCCTCTCACAAGCTCGGAGAAGATTATCCAACGCTCCTTGTTGAATACCACTACTCCGGCTTCGGGGTGGCGAAAATAGAAGACCTCCCGGCCCGGCTCGCTGACACAACGTTCACTCAGAGGCTCCTTCGCGGAGACATGCAGATCATCGGCCGCCATGCCCTCGCCCTCCAGTTGATGTGGGAGATCTCATATTCCCTCTCCCTTGACCCAGCCCTCATCATCAGCCCCATTGATGGTTCCGGCCTCTTCCAGCCCACCCTGCGGTGGGACTTCTCTGACAATGCGATCGTGATCCTTAGCGGCATTCTCCCCTTCGGCCCAGGCTCACAGAACGGCATGCCACGGAGTGAATACGGATACTCCCCCCGGGGCTTCTTCCTCCAGCTCTCGGTTTATGACTGAGGACTCTTTATCAGGTGATGCGGAGGTCGCAGGAGGGAAACTCGGTGATGTAGCCGGGGCCGAAGGCAGTGGACGGCGTATGGTATCCGGGACGAATCTTCCCGGCAAGGACGCGGGAGACTGACTCAATGGAGGTAAACACGGTCAACTGATAGCCCTCTGGGGTGACAAGTGTTCCTTCCCTGACACGGCCCTCCTTGTTCGTGACGCGTCCCCATATTTGAGTGCTTCCCTTTCTTCTAACATCGGCACTTGGTCCTGCAGCGCCCCTATCCACATAGGCCTTCATACGCCGCTGGACAAATCCAATCCCAAGAAGCGGCGCTATGTTCCGGATGATGCGCATCCCCCGGACCCAGCTCTTGCGCGTGGCCATGTAGAAGACAATGTTGGGGATGCCTGTTGAGCAGTAGGCAGTGGAGATGTCTCCCCAGGGGATCGTGACGCTTTCGCGGGGCCGATCGCGAAAGGGAATCAAGGCCGTCTTCCAGGCAAGGGGCACACGCCTGATGCGGCCGTTCTCGCGAATTGCGCCTCCCTGGGAGATTCCCTCCAACATGGTCTTCATGGTTCCCCTGCTGAACGATCCCATACCGGCTATGGCCATCTCCAGGAACTCTGCATCCGGCAGGGCTGCCTTTAGACTCGCAGCAAGGCAGTCGGTAGGAACAACATCCAGCCCCACGCCGGGGAGGAGAACACAGCCCTGCCTTTTCGCCTCCTCATCCCTGGCGCGGCACGCCTCAAACACAGCGATTTCTCCTGTGATGTCCAGGTAGTGTGTGCCCGTCCGCAGACATGCTTCGACGACGGGGCGGCTCGTCCCTGAGAACGGTCCTGCGGTCAGGAGCACGGCAGAGACTCCCTCAAGTTCCCTTTCAACCGCCTCCGGGCTGTCCAAAGAGAAGACCCTGCACTGCAATCCCAGGCGTTCTGAGATGGGACGCACGGCTTCGTTCCGCCTTCCGGCCAGGATGGGCGACATCCCCCTGTGTCTTGCCTCTTCAGCGATCAGGGAGCCTGTGTAGCCGTTTGCGCCGTAGAGCATCCACCTTTTCATATTCTTTAGCTCAGGCATTGCCAACCCCTGTCAGCTCCTGCATCTTTGTGGGTTTGAGTGTGATGAACAATCCCTTGCCCTCGGAGAGCACCTCTCCTTTACGATTGCGTAATTCTGACCCCATCCTGACCCTGCGCCCCCTGACACTGATGATCTTTGTCTCAATAAAGCACGGAACGCCCAGGGGGACCATCTTTCTGAAGCGGATGGTCAGCTCAGCGGCCACGACAATATAACCGGCCATCCAGGCTGCTGCCCCCATGGCTTCATCCAGAACAGAGGTGATGCCCCCGCCGTGGGCATGGCCGGGCGGCCCCTGAGCGCCGGGTCCGAACAGGAGCTTGGCACAAACCGAGCCGTCCGAGTCCTTTCGATAGAACCTGATGAGGATTCTTTTGCTTGACTCGTCATCAATGACGAAATTCGAAAGGGTGCCGCCTCCAAAGCGCTCCATCAGCTTCCATCCGGGATCTTCCCGTGTGACCCAATCTGCGGCTTCCTTCTCTGTCTCCGTAATCCCTTTGGTCAAATCTTCCTCATCAGCCTTTTTGAAATGAAATAGCCGATGTCCTGTGCATAGCGCCCGAATATCAGCTTCCTAAGGGAGGCCGTAAAGATGGTCCCAAACATGGGCAGGGCCAACCTCATATCTGCGATCGGGGAGCGGATCCCCAGCCTGTTTCCTATGGTCAAGGTCATGTCGCTGGCCGTGGTGAAGCATTTGTCAATGTGCATGATGTGTCTGGCATTTTTAATTTTAGCCCTTGCACATGTTCCAAGGAGGAACACCCTTTCCCCTTGGGCGTCTATCTCCTCGTCCCCTTTCCCGATGACGAAGACCGAAGGCTTTGCCGTTGCAAACGCTCCGGGGCCCGCGTATTTCTCAAAGGAAGCGAGGAACATCTTCAGGCCCATGACGCATCCGGTGAGGCATTTGGCGCTGCTGCCGTCTCTGTAAGGCCCCCACAGGAATCGCATGGGAGAGCGAAGTCGGGTGAGCTCCTTGGAGACGTCCTGCCAGCGGTAGAACTCATCGTCATACGGCATGACCCTCTTGGCCACCTCATCGAGCCCCTGGATGCCGGTCACATCGCCCTTCAGGGTGACATCCTCTATACGCGATGGGGTATAGCCCCGCGCCACGGCAAGCTTGAGGTATGGAATGTCCTCAAGTCGGAACCCGAGTAGTCGCGCACAGACAATGTCCACGGCCACCGCGTTTGTCCCCATGATGATAAGACCGAGCTTCCGCAGCTTCGGAAATGCTTCGTTTCCCACCCCGACATCTATGGCATCCACGACAATGAAATCCGGGTTGCCCGCTGACAGGAGGTCCACGATCTTCTCGTCCAGGAGGAAGTCGTGGCGGATGGCGCGCTCGTCCTCAGAGCAGATGCCGATGTTGAGTTTGACCGCCCCGGTCATATTGGACACGCAGTGGCCCTTTAGCTTGGGGATATAGACCTTTGAGTCGGCCCGGGCCATCTTCCTGGCGACCCTCAGCGTATCGTGGACCGCGCCGCCGATGAACACTGTGTCGCGCAGCTCCTCGTCAATGCAGAAGATCCCCACTGGACTTGGAGCAAGGCGGTTCACCCTCTTGACCTCATCATAGTATCCGGCGTATCCGTAGCAGGCCCTGGTGGGAAAACCCATGGCAGACTTCTCTCCCATGTCAACCCGCTTCACCCCTGGAGACTTCGCAAGGGCCAGAAGTGCCCCACCTATAACGGCCGGGTTGGTGCACGCCTCTGTGCCCAGGATGTCGGGGTGTCCAGCGAACACCACATTCGGCTTGGCAAAGATGTTCCCTGAGGGCGCGTAGCCTAGTTGGTTCATGCCCTCAGTCACCAACCTTTCTATAACCGAGCGGTCGTATTCCTCGCACCGCCTGATTAAAACGGTGTTATCTCCCGGCCTTTTGGCCCCTTTTGTCATCACAGCTTACCTCCCTTTGGCGCCATGAAACTCACTGCAAGCATGTGCACAAGCCCCCCGCGCCTGACCATGATGGCATATGCCAGCACTGCAAAAACAGCAAGCCCGGGAAGCCAGCCGAGCCAGTGGATCAAAAGGCTTGCTCCCACTGCGCACCCGAGGGGGACAAAGATCAGCAACAGAACATAAAGGCATATATGAACGGCCGTGATTTTCCTCGCCCTATTCCAATCCACATCGCCGAGCTTATACCCTTCCTTCACCCACTTAATAATGAGGGCCATGAGCCAGGGGAGCATAATGATGCCCATTCCATAGAGGGCCAAAGCCACAGGCGAGGTCGCCCATACAGCGGCGTTCTCCAGGCCTGGATGGGCGCCCCAGTTGAGAAACGCAGCCCTGTTAAAAGAGAAAAACCTCTGATACCCTGTGCCGTCCCAGCCGTGGACGAGTATGAAAAACATTATGAAGTAGGCCAGGGCAGCCTGAAGGAAGGCCAGATATTTCTTCTTCTTCATCAAAAGCTTGAATACCACCCAGAACCCGAGGATCCCCTGGGTGATATTGGTGATGACGAATGCGGTAACAAGCCAGGCTGGAAGGGTCTTATAATAGAAAACCTGCATCGTCTCCCAGTTGGTGAAGGCCCATAACAGGCATACTCCCGAGGGAACGAAGAAGAGCGACATAAAAAGCAGCGTATGCGTGAAGAACATATTTTGGAATGCGCTGCCGCTTCTCCTGCCCTCCTTAATCAACTGCCTGCCCGCTGCAAGGGCGAACCCTGCACCCAGACCATAAGACCAAAAGAAATCTACCTGGATCATTGTATGCCTCCTTTCTCCTTGCATAAGCCTATCCCATCCTGTGCTCAAACTGCAACTTCCGCGATTACGTCATTTCGAGGCATAAATTTGTCATTGCGATCCTTAAATTTTGTCATTGCGAGGCTTAAATTTTGTCATTGCGAAGCTTAAATTTTGTCATTGCGAAGCTTAAATTTTGTCATTGCGAAGCTTAAATTTTGTCATTGCGAGGAGCGAAGCGACGAAGCAATCCCTGTTTTACATTACGATGTTTTGATGATAATATTTCATCGGAATAAAAATTAAGAAAGGAGGAATTTCATGAAAAAACTATTGCTTGCCCTCCTTGTCGTTGTGATACTGGTCCCGCTTGTTGTTTATTTCGCCTTCCCCCAGGCCCTGGTAAACCTTGCCATGGAGTTGGAAAGGAAGTTGGCCGGTCTCACGGAAAAATCCATCACGGTTGACAAATTCACCATCTCCTACCTGGAGGGCGGAAAGGGTGACAATGTCGTGCTTCTGCACGGATACACCGCCGATAAATCCAACTGGGTGAGGTTCGCAAGGCATCTAACCCCCAAATACCATGTCGTTGTGCTGGACCTGCCCGGCTTTGGCCGGAGTTCACATATTGAAAACGAGTCATACACCATTGCTGCCCAGGCGAGCAGACTGAATAAAATCGTTAACGCCCTCAAACTTCCAAAATTCCACCTGGCTGGAAACTCCATGGGTGGGTCGATCTCCGGCCGTTACACCGCAGAGCATCCGGACCGGGTCTTGAGCCTGGGATTGTTCGATTCAGGCGGTGTCTATTCCTGCCCGCATGAGAGTAAATTTATTAAGGACCTCTCCAAGGGGAAGAACCAGCTCCTGGTGGACAAACCGGAAGATTTTGATCGGGTGATGAAAATTGTGTTTGTCAAGCCTCCCTTTATTCCTTTGCCGGTTAAAAAATACCTCGCGGAGCAGGCCGTGGTGAACCGGCAATTTAATGAAAAAATCGGTCAGCAGCTAACGAAGGAATATTATAAGCTGGAATCCGACCTTGGAAAAATCAAGGTAAAAACCTTGATATTATGGGGTGATAAAGATCAGCTTATTGATGTCTCTTGCGCGCAGCTCATAGAGAAAGGGCTGTCAAACCATACCACGGCAATCATGAAAGATTGCGGGCATATTCCCATGGTTGAGCGGCCCAAGGAAGCTGCGGACTATTATCTGAAATTTCTTTAAGGAACTTAGGAAACGCCGGCAATCAGAACTTCACCGCGCCCTCAATGTAATTGATTAATGCAATGCAATGTAGTATATTTTAATGCAAAGGAGGTGATGGAGATGGCCACGCAGATAACCGTGAGGCTACCGGATGAATTGGGCAAAGGTATCTCAGGCATTGCCAAAAGGCTGCATTTGAAACGTTCCGCCATTGTCAGGATGGCACTTGAGAAGTTTATTAAGGGGGTTGGGAGTCATGATGAAGAAACGCCATTTGATCTGGTTAAAGACCTTATTGGGAGCATCGCCACCGGCTTGCCGGACCTTGGAGAGTCCCACCGCAAATATCTGACGGAACGAATCAGGAAACATGCATAGCATCCTGCTCGACACGGGTGCATTTGTTGCCCTTCTTGATAAAAGTGAGAGAAACCATAGTCAATGTGTGGAATTCTTCAGGGAGTTTAAGGGCAGAGTATTCACCACAGAACCTGTTCTTACCGAAACCCTTTACCTTCTTGGCCCATCTCTACAGGCACAACGGATTTGCATGGATTTTATCCTGAGCGGCGGGGCCACTCTTGTTCCGCAATCTACAGAGAGCCTTTCTCGATGTATAACCCTCAGGGAAAAATATGGGGACATTCCAATGGACTTTGCGGACGCGACCCTTGTTGCCCTCGCAGAAGAAACTGATATTGATGAAATATTTACCCTGGATAAAAGGGGTTTTAACACATACCGGATCAGAGGAAAACAGAGTTTTAAGGTATGGCCGGAATAGACAGAGGAAAAGGAAAGATCTGGCCCTGCTTCGGGGGCATGGAGTTATAAACCGCAATACCATCAATAAACTGTCGAGGGAAACTTAATCAATTCTTTTAACATCTCCATATAAAGTTGGAAGCATATCCTGTTTAAGTCTAAACTTTGTACCATGATTATGTTTTGTCCGGGCATCAAAGTCTATGAGGACAAATCCTCTTTCGATTGATCGCAAAAAATTATTCAGGCTGAATTTTCTCAATATCATAATTTCTGTATAACGAAAATACTCACGTTCATTTTCATGTTTTACTTCTGCTCTTATGTAAAAACAGTTTAAGAGCTTTGTTCCTGCCTTATGGAAAAGATCGTCAAAACCCCAATATGGTTGTGGATCCAATTCCTTTAAGCCCACTCGACTTTTAATAGATTTGAGCCACTCGGAATGTTTTTTACCAACGGTAGATGCATCAAAAGAGACCAGTACTTTTCTTGAGTCGCGATCAATAACAACCTTGAATCCACGGTCTGTCCTTGATAAGCCATTAATTGTTTGTCGAAAACTCTTCTCATTAGGGATATCCTTATGTTTCCAACCGTATAAAGGTAACATCATCTTTGGTACAAATCTTATAGCACGCGGAGAAGGCTCCATATGAAATAGTGTTGTCAGAGAAGATGTGTCTAATCTCTGACATTTCAATTCCCATTCCGCAGCATTAGGAATTGGAAGATTGTTTTCCTCTATTCCAAGCAAATCTTCCAGAGTGTTACCAATTCCACCAACATTTCCAGGTCGGGCATTGGGAATCCATCCCATTTTACGAATGTTTTTTAATCTCCTAATGAGAACTTCTTTGGATATAAGTTCCATTAAAATTAATTCTCAGATTTTATTACTTTGATGGGAGGCCGCCAAAAATCTAATAGATATTCAAAAGTAACTCCCATTGTAATATAGTTGCTTGGCCATCCAAAAATGCCAATCTTATTAACAATGTTCGTCCTGTCCCAGATTATTATATTTCTAAGCTCATATCCGCGCTTTCTCAGCTCTTCAATAAGTGCGACGTGAATAGTTACTCTTTTATTTTCCCACCACATGTCTGGAACATTTATGACACAATGCGCCTTGGGTCGAAGTAATGGTAATAATGATTCAAAGATATCACCCATGGCTTGGGTATATTTGTCAAGTTGCATCGTCCCAAGGTCTCTTGGATCTTGAGAATATTGCTCCACTTTCCCCAATTGATCATTATCCCTAAATCTTCTGGATTTATTTTTCCTTTCTCTATTCAATAGATTGGCGTAAGGCGGAGAAGTCCATATAAGGCTAACAGTCTCGGGGTTAAAATAGTATGATATATTTCTTGCATCATCCTGAATAGCAATCTGTTTCGTATCACTAAAGAGGTTTTGTTGCCGAAGACGTTGTTCGCATAAATTTATATATTTTTGTTGAAGATCAAATCCGACAGCGTTTCGACTAATATCTTTTGCAGCAACAAGAGTTGTGCCACTTCCCACAAATGGGTCTAAAACAATTTCTCCTTTGTGAGTAAATAGCTCGATAGCTTTTTTGCTCAAAGAAATGGGAAATGTCGCCGGATGCATATTTTTATCCCGGATATCTCTGGCCTCGTAATAGAATTGCCAAACACCAAGTTGGCTTTTAAGCCAATCTTTCGCAGTCATACAATTTATATGGGTAGGAGGACAATTGCAGCTTCTTTGGAATCCTATTGCAAGTTTGTGCCTATATAATTTGTTTCCTTCCCTTACGACTGTTGCCAATGGTTTGACTTTCATATGGCTTTTGTAGTGTACCCCATCAAGGTTGCATACTCGCCTATTTAGTATTCCGTTTTTTCCCTTTCGCTCTGGCATGATGGCTCAAAATTAAGGTTATCGTATTTATTCCATTGAACAAATTGGCTAATTGTACTCCCTTCCATTAGGACCCCCAATGATTAACTGAATATCATGAAAGTCTTAGCTCTGCAAGTGATAATAAACCGATGCTCTGATGCCTGTGTTACTGGCTCCTATCTATATTTGGAAAATCAATCAGAACTTCACTACAGGTTCAAGGCTGGCCTCAGGAAAGATCTGGCCCTGCTTTGGGGGCATGGAGTTATAGACCCAGTCTATATCGAGCGCTCCAAGCCTTATGCCCCTGAATCTTTTGTAACCGTTAAAGACCCCTCTCACAAGCACACTTTCTGTCTGCATTGACATGCAGAATATCGCAGCTTTTATGCCCTCTGGAATCGCTTTCAGCTCGCCCCCAAAGGCAGCCGGTGAGAACACGATCCTCCGGCTGTCTGCGGCCCTGCTTTGGATCACCGGTGTGATCAAGGGGAATCCGCCCGGCCCGATCCAGGAGATGAATTTTATAGAATCCATCCGGTTGAAGAGCTTCTCAGCCCATGGGCGGAGGATCTTCGCCTGGTTCCCTGTCTTTGCGCCGGGCTTGCCTGCCGCTGTCAGAAGAACTCCTGTTAGAATTTTGCCAAGCGGGACCCTCTCCCGTGCCCCGGCCTCAACGATGTCCATATAATGGACAGTGTGTATACCAAAGTATGCGTTGTAGCGGAACATGGGCATCATGTTGAGCTTTTCGTAGTCCTCGCCCTCTTTCATCTCATGGGTCCATCTCGCTTTTCCCCTCCAGAAGCACCTGTCGTTTGTCAGGACAAGGAACGCAGTCTTGGGGTTGTGCCTGATGTTTTCCTTACTCAAGCCCTCTGAGAACTGGCCCCAGATGAGCGTTTTCTGATCCTTTGCCTGAATAGAGGTGATGAGCGTCAGGTGCGGAAACCCGTCAGGATTGATTGTCGCCAGGATCCCTACCTTGGCCTCGGCCCTGAACGCCTTTATGGCCTCATCGTCCAGGCAATCTTTCCTTATTAGAGATTGCTTCGTCGCTTCGCTCCTCGCAATGACATTATTTTTGACGCTCCTCGCAATGACATTATCTTTAGTCGCTCTTCGCAATGACATTATTTTTGACGCTCTTCGCAATGACATTATTTTTAGACACTCCTCGCAATGACATTATTTTTGACGCTCTTCGCAATGACATTATTTTTGACGCTCCTTGCAATGACATTAGTTTTATGACGCTCCTCGCAATTACAAAAGCGGGTCTTGCCGCACTTCCAGTGCCCGATCGCTGTCGCTTTTATCCCTGGTGAGGCCGCTCCAGTGAACTATTTCCTTTTTCACCCCTGAAGACCTCGCAACCGCGGCAAGGCTTTCCATAAGCTCCTTTGGCACAAGGCTGTAATCCCTGAATTTCCATTCCATGCCGAGCCTTGTATATTTGTCTCTGCAAAGGTTGTTGAAAGAGCAAAGCTCCCATCGGCTCACAAAATCTCCGAGCTCAGAGGATATGAACCTTCCGATCCCTTTCATGTTCTCCTCTGTTGCCGTGGCATCGGGAATTACAGGGGTCCTTATCCAAAGCTCTTTGGGAGTGCCGTGCGTCTTCATATGCTCTTTCACGGCCTTAATGTTCTTGAGGATCCTCTCGTTGGAGCTTCCTGTAAAAGATTTGTGCTTTTCAGGGTCTATCTCCTTCAGGTCATACATAACCATGTCTGTGTGGGGCAGCATCGTCAGGAACGCATCATCAGGGCCCATGCCGCAGGTGTCGAGGGCCGTATGAATGCCCTTTTCCCTCAAGGCCTTGAAGAACTGCGAAACAAACCCTGCCTGCACAGCAGGCTCTCCTCCCGAAGCTGTTATGCCCCCGCCGGACTGCTCAAAATACGCCCTGTCCTTCTTTGCCTCCCTAACAAGGTCATCAACGGCCCATTTCTTCCCGATCATCTCCATTGCCGTAGAAGGGCATGCCTCAACGCAGGCACCGCAGGCCTTGCAGAGGGCCCTGTTCCTGATTATCCCTTCGGGCTGCGCAGAGAGGGCGCCCGCCTTGCAAACGCTAATGCAGCTCCTGCAGTCAATGCACCTTGAGCCGATCCACTGGACCTGCGGCTTGAGCGAGAGGCCCTCGGGATTTTGACACCAGGAGCACTTGAGGGAGCATCCCTTGAAAAAAACCGTCGTCCTGATGCCGGGCCCATCCTCGGTGGACATCCTCTGGATCTCTAAAACCATTGCCTCGGCCATTTTCTCTCAGAACCTGCCGTGGCTGACCCTTGAAATGACCTCGTTCTGCAGCTCCCTGCCTATGCTGGTGAAGTAGGCGTTGTAGCCGGTGATACGGACAAGCAGGTGCCTATAATCCTGCGGATGCTTCTGCGCCTCCCTGAGCACCCCCGGGTCAAGCATGTTTATCTGGAGGGCTGTGCCGCCGTTTTCAGCGTATCCCTTGAGGAATGCCCGGAATTTTTCTTTGTGCTCCTTGTCCCTGAGCATTGAGGGATTGATGGTTATGGTGTGGCTTGCCCCGTTAGGGAGGTTGTTGATGTATTCCATCCAATCACCATTTCCGCCGGTTGCCTTTCCGCCCAGTGCCTTTCCCACGGAATTCGCATTGGATGTGGGTCCATGTATGTCCGCACCATTTGATGGGCAGATGGCGTTTGAAAGGAACTGCCCCTTTGGCCTTCCGTCCGGGCTGGCAGGCAGTATGTAGCCGTCCCCTACCCAATAGTTCCACGAGAGCATCCCGGGCCTGAAATGCCTGCCCGTTGATCTCGTCGTGTATTTCCAGGTCTCATTGCACCAGAGTTCCATCACGCGGCAAGCCATATCATCTGCCGCATCCTCGTCCCTGCCGTATTTCGGCGCCTTGAACCTCGCCAAAGCCCGGAGCTTGTCATGCCCAGCCCAATTCTCCCTCAGCGCCCTGACGAGCTCTGACATCGTGCATTCCCTCCGCTCAAAAACCAGATATTTTATTGCAAGGAGTGAATCCACTGTGGTCGCAAATGTCACGCCCTCAATGGTTGTGAAACTTATCTCTGCCCCGCCCCGGGTAATATCCAGCCCCTTCTCCGCGCATCCCCTGACAAGGCACGACAAATATGGAGTCGGATGGAACCTCGCCCTGATTCCCTCGGAAAGCTCGTAGGTGTCAACGCACTTTTTTACTATTGAGCCCATCTGCTTCTCAAAGGCATTCCAGAACTCCTCCCAGGTTTTGAACCCGGACGGGTCGCCGGTTGCCGGAGCATCCTGCCTTATCTTCTCGGTCTTGCCCGTGATCATGTCCGTGAACCGGAGCAGGTCCCTTCCGCCCGTAAGGGCAAGCTCCACTGCCTTGAGCAGGTTAAGGTTATTATCAACCGTGCCGGAACGGTCGTTGCCCACCATGGTGTTCTCAAGGCAGCCGACCGGCGCATAGTCGTGGATATTCTTCTCGTTGATTTGCTGCGAATACCCGGCTAGTCTCCCCTCCCTCATCATGCCGGCCATGGAACGCTCGTCAAAATTGAGCAGGAACGGGGAGCCCTGGCTTGCAGAGATCATCTCAACAACCTTGTCCAGCAGCTTGTCCGGCGAGTTTCTATGGAGCCTCACATTTGGCTTGGGCTCCAGTATCGGGGTCATATCGTCAATCACCTCAAGGATCGCGTAGGTGAGGTCGTTCGTCATGTCCTTTCCCCCTTCGCCCATTCCGGATATGGTGATAAGCTGACCGAAGCCCGAGGTTATGCCCTGGTTCCCGCCCACCCTTATCATTGCGTCGTAAGCCGTGTTGGCATGGATCCAGAAGCATTTCAGGATCTCCTTGCCAAACTCCCTGTCCATTCCCCCCTTCAAAGAGCGTTCCCAGTATGGAAAGAGGAACTGATCTATTCTTCCGAAGGACACGCCCGGGCCCGGGTAATTCTCATCGCTCATTATCAACATGTGGTTGAGCCAGAGGGCCTGGACAGCCTCCCAGAATGTCTCTGCGGGCTCCCAGGGGACCCTATCCAGGTATTTCGCCATCTGGATGAGCTCGGATCTCCTCGTCTTGTCAGCCTCTTTATCTGCCAACTGCCTAATGAGGATAGAGTATTTTTTTGCGATCTCATGTGGCATTGTAGCTGCTGTCATCATTGCCCTGAGCTGTGCCTTGTGCCCGCTGTTCTTTCCGTCATTGCCAAGGGCCTCGCAGCGAGATTTTATGTCCTCATAGATCCCCTTCCATCCCTTTTTAAGGGCAACCTCGTGGCCCGGGATCAGGTGACCGCTTGTAGCCCCTGAATTACCGTATCCATGGTCGTGGAGCCACTTCATCTTCGCCCTTGCGCCGCTCTTTCCATAAACGAGCCTGCTGCGCTCCCGGTTCTCCTCCTCGGTAAGGCACAGCGATGTCTGGACATTGAACCTTGCGCCTGCTATCAGGTCTCCCGGCAGGAGCTCCTGAGGGACATGGTTGACCATGACCTCCTTGTTGAACCAGGCCCTCCGCTCCGGAAGGCCCCATTTCCAGAAATCCGGATGCAGCTCAACCCGCTGCGCCGCTTGCCTGAACGAGGAGGTGAAGGTCTGGAGAAAGGGAAAGGTCTCAGGGACTATGTAATAACACATCTCGTTGAACTGCACATCCCAGGGGGTGCCCGTCGTCCACGCTGTGAACTCGTTGTTCCAGGCGCGCTTTGTCCCCTTGAAGTAGTAATCTCTCAACCATTTTATGCGCGGCGAGAGCCCCTTGGGTTCCTTGATCCTCATTTTATATGTTCATAATATCCCGAAATTAAGAAGGTAGGGAAGCCCATATGAGGAGCAAGGACGAAACCCAAATTCAGTCTTTTATATCGGAATGGTATTGCTGGAGCGACTTGACAGAACCGATTCCCTTGCGGCTTGCTGCAATTCCCTTTGTGGAGGCCAGAGCAGCAGCCAGGGTTGTTATGTAGGGAACCTTGTTTTTGATAGCGGCCTTGCGGATATATGAATCGTCATACGTGCTCCTTCTGCCGATCGGCGTATTGATAACCAGATGGATCTCCTTGTTCATGATGGCATCCACAATATTTGGCCTTTTCCCGTGTATCTTGTTGATCATTTCCGACTGGATGCCATGCTTCCGGAGAAACTCGTTGGTGCCGGATGTGGCCTTGATGCGGAAACCCAACGCTGCAAATTCCTTTGCCACATCCAGGCTCCTCTGGTTTTTTTCGGCCACGCTGATAAGCACCGTCCCTTCCAGCGGCAGAGACGGGGCGGCCGCCTCCTCTGCTTTATAGAATGCAAGCCCGAATGAATCCGCCAGTCCCAGGACCTCTCCAGTAGAGCGCATTTCCGGCCCGAGAATGGGGTCCACTTCCGGATACATGTTGAATGGGAATACAGACTCTTTTACACCGAAGTGCAAAATCTTTTTCCTCTTAAGACCGAGGTCCGAAAGTTTCTTCCCCAGCATCAACAGTGTTGCAATCCTCGCCATGGACAGGCCGCAGACCTTGGAGACAAGCGGCACCGTCCTCGATGCACGCGGATTGGCCTCCAGGACATAAACCTTGTCCTTCTCAATGGCATACTGCATATTCATAAGGCCAACCACATTCAATTCCTTGGCTATTCTCCTTGTATATTCCTCAATGGTGTCAAGATGTTTCTGCGGAATACTGACCGGCGGGATAACACACGCTGAATCACCCGAGTGTATTCCTGCCAGCTCAATGTGCTCCATTACCGCCGGAACGAAGGTGCTCGTTCCGTCGGAAAGAGCATCGGCTTCGCATTCCAATGCTTCCTGGAGGAAGCGATCGATCAGTATGGGCCTCTCGGGTGTAACCTCAACGGCCTTGCTTACATACTCCCGAAGCATTTCCTCGTCGTGCACTACCTCCATTCCGCGTCCCCCAAGGACATAAGACGGGCGCACCATCAGCGGATACCCTATTCCATTTGCAACCTTTATGGCCTCCTCAAGAGTGCTGGCCATGCCGGATTCCGGCATCGGGATGCCCAGCTTTTCCATCATCTTGCGGAACAGATCTCGGTCCTCGGCCAACGCAATGGTCTCCGGAGTGGTGCCGAGAATGCGCACGCCGGCATCCGCCAACTCCGCTGCGATGTTGAGCGGCGTCTGCCCGCCGAATTGGACAATTACTCCCTCCGGATTCTCCTTCTCATAAATGCTCAGCACATCCTCCACTGTAAGCGGCTCAAAATACAGTTTGTCAGATGTGTCATAGTCTGTTGAGACCGTCTCGGGATTGCAATTGACCATGATCGTTTCTATATCCATATCCCTCATTGCGAATGCCGCATGGACGCAGCAGTAATCAAACTCAATGCCCTGCCCGATCCTATTTGGTCCTCCGCCGAGGATCATAACCTTGCGCCTGCTGCTGGCTTGAGTCGCATCCGGCGCATTGTAGGTCGAATAATAATAAGATGCTTTTTCCACACCGCTGACAGGAACGGCGTGCCAGCCTTCAACGATCCCCAGAGACTTCCGCCGCTCGCGGATCTCCTTTTCGCTCGTCCCGAGCAATGTTGCCAGGTATTTATCTGCAAAACCATCCTTCTTCGCACGTGCAAGCAGTTCGTCCGGCAGATGTTTCCCTTTGCATTTGAGAATCTCCTCCTCAAGCTCAACCAGCTCCTTCATCTGTTGAATAAACCACGGCTTGATATAGGTCTGCCGGTATAATTCATCCACGCTCGCACCCTTTCGCAGGGCCTCATACATGACAAACTGCCGCTCGCTGGACGGCTCATGCAGCATCTTCATCAGCTCTGACAGCGACCGCTGGTTGAAATCTTTGGCAAAGCCAAGCCCATATCTTCCGATTTCAAGGGAGCGGATGGATTTCTGCAGCGCCTCCTTGTATGTTTTGCCTATGCTCATCACCTCACCAACGGCGCGCATCTGTGTGCCAAGCTTGTCCTGGGAGCCTTTGAACTTCTCAAAAGCCCAACGGGCAAACTTTATGACGACATAGTCCCCTGACGGTGTATATTTTTCCAATGTGCCCTCCCGCCAGTAGGGAATTTCATCAAGCGTGAGACCGCCTGCAAGCTTGGCGGAGACGAATGCGATCGGGAACCCTGTTGCTTTGGATGCAAGGGCGGAAGAACGCGAGGTCCTGGGGTTGATCTCTATGACGACAACACGCCCTGTCTTCGGGTCGTGCGCAAACTGGATATTCGTCCCACCGATCACCTCAATTGCTTCAACAATATCGTAGGACCATTTCTGAAGCCGTTTCTGAAGCTCCTGAGAGATAGTGAGCATCGGCGCCGCACAGAAGGAATCACCCGTGTGGATTCCCATTGCGTCAATATTCTCTATGAAGCAGACCGTGATCATCTGGTTCTTCGAATCACGGACCACTTCCAGCTCGAGCTCCTCCCAGCCCAACACGGACTCTTCAATGAGTATCTGCCCTATCATGCTGGCGGAAATGCCCCGGGAGGCAACGATCCTCAATTCCTCAACATTGTAAACAAGTCCGCCGCCGGTCCCGCCGAGCGTATATGCCGGCCGGATGACGACCGGATACCCAAGCTTTGCTGCAATTTTCTCCGCCTCTTCCACTGTATAGGCCGGGGCACTCTCCGGCATTTCAATGTTGAGGCGGTTCATGGTCTCCTTGAAGGCAATGCGATCCTCTCCGCGTTCAATGGCATCGACATTGACGCCTATAACTTTGACATTGAATTTATCCAGGACACCTTTTTTGGCCAGATCGGAGGAAAGGTTGAGGCCCGTCTGGCCGCCCAGGTTCGGAAGCAGTGAATCCGGTCGTTCCTTCTCAATAATCTGGGACATTCTGAGGATATTTAACGGCTCAACATAGGTCACATCTGCCATCCCCGGGTCTGTCATTATTGTGGCAGGATTTGAGTTCACCAGCACAATCTTATAGCCAAGAGAACGAAGCGCCTTGCAGGCCTGTGTTCCTGAATAATCAAATTCGCAGGCCTGACCTATGATTATCGGCCCGGAGCCGATAATCATAACCTTTGAGATATCATTTCGCCGCGGCATTAAGCGAAAGTATAAAATGACATTCAGATATGGTCAACATAAAAAGCTTCTCCCTATATTCCCCGGAACTCGTCGCAGAACAGTACCTGCCTTCTGGCGCCGGGGAAGGTGCAGGACTTTCGTTCCTCACAAACGCCACAGATCCCCTCTTTTTTGCTTGTCTCTTCTGCCCGATCTGCACTTCTGCGGCGGTTCACATGCAGCCCCTGCTTGTTCCATGTCTTACCGGATTTTCCAGTTTTAACCTCGAACTCCTCGCATTGAAAGATCGGCCGCGACTTATTCCTTGGGAAGGTGCACGTCTGATCATGAATACATGTCAAACAAAGCCCTCTATGCCTTGATATTCCTTTCATGACACTTCCCTCCTCTCCACTCACCGCTTTCCCTGGCCGAGATCGCCAATTTTATGAATTTAGAATTTCCTCGACCTCTTCTTTGCATACATCCATTACATATTTTAGGCCCGAGACTTTCGCAGCCTCCTCGGTCAATGCCACGATATCCCTGCGCTTGAGAGTGTCGAGCCGGAAGCTGCGCGCCCCCGCCATAAACTGGGTCAACCCTGTTCTAAGCTTGTCAATGAAAGTGTAGATGCCGATAGCGCCAAGCGGGATCTCTTTGAGCTTGCTGCCGTATTGCTCTTTGAGTATCGAGTAGGTCGAGAATATCTCCTCGGGGGTGCTGCCGAAATCGGAGACGGCCTTGGGAAGCCTATCCCAGCAGCCCTCTTTCCTGTCGTTGATGACCTTGTCAATGTTGTCGCCTACGAAGCCCGGTATCATGAGCGCCCGGCCCATGCAGACCGCCTTGAAATAAGGGGAGCCCATTGCCAGGACTTTAAAGATGTGATCCTCTGTGGAAAATCCCCCGGCCATTGCCAAGTCTGGCACCCAGCCCCCGCGTGTTGCAAGCTTTTGAGCGAACTGAAAGGCCATTGACTGCAAATAGAATGTCGGCACGCCCCATTCCTCCATCATCCGCCAGGGGCTCATACCCGTCCCCCCTCCGGAGCCGTCAATGGTGACGAGGTCAACCCGTGCCTTGGATGACCACCTTATAGCCATAGCAAGTTCACGCGGCCCATAAGCACCGGTTTTGAGCGTGACGCGCTTGGCACCCACGGCGCGGCGGAGATATTCTACTTTGCGCAGGAACTCTTCCTCCTGGATGAAGCCGAGGCGCGAGTGCCGCTCGAATCCCTTCAGGCCGCCGGCCTTGAAAGCGGCCTGGACGCCTTTGTCCGCAGGATTAGGAACGACAATGTATCCGCGCCGCTGGAGCTCAAGCGCCCTGTCGAGGTCGTTGATCTTGATCTCTCCGCCAATGCACTTGGCTCCCTGTCCCCACTTGAGCTCTATCGTCTCAACGCCCAGTTTCTCAACGACATACTCGGCAACGCCGAGACGGGCGTCCTCAACATTCATCTGGACGATGATATCGCCATAATCGCCCTGCCACTCCTTGTAGATCTTTACCCTGCGCTCCATCTCGGGCGACCTGATGACCTTGCCGTCCTTGTTTAGCTCAAGACCCGGATCTATACCGCAGACATTCTCTCCTACGATTACTGATACGCCGGAGATGGCCGCTCCAACCGCAAATGAGTTCCAGTGCTTGCGTGCGATGTCGGTTGACCCCAGGGCCCCTGTAAATATCGGCATCTTCATCCTGACAGGATGGGCGTGTCCATAGACGGCCGTTGTATCCACCTCGGGAAAGATCGCCTTGTCAGGGTTCGCCTCGTCTATTGCCTCTGCACCCATCGCATAGCCCATGATGTTGAGGTGCGAGTAATCAAGCGGATACTCCTTATCGCCGCCAGCGGTGATGGAGCCGAAAGGCCCCGGATATATCACCTCCCGGCCACGGAAGGACGCCCTGAATATCTCGCAGTTCCCTGCGCAGTCCTCCCGGCAGACCGTGCATATCCCTGAGCTGGGTGCAACATCCTTTGAGCGGTTTCTTGAACTTGTAGCGTCGTTTGAGTTCGGTGTCTGGAAGCCCATGATTGTCCTCCTTTCCTTAATCCACTGGTCATAATTGCACATGGTGTGCCAATACATCTTGGCCATTCCTTATAGGTCAAAAAGTTCTGAAAGTACCGCTAATTAGGTGCTATAAACGATTTCTGCTGGTTACTCTATTGGCTGGATTAATGGCTTAGATTATGGCCCATTGGCCACTTTGTGAACCGGCCAGAGGACCCTGGTATTGAAAATCCCGATCTCAGGTGGAGATGCCGAGCTCCTTCATCTTTTTGCGAAGCGTCGTGCGGCTCATCCCAAGGGCCCTGGCTGCCTGGCGCTGACTGTCGGAGGCGGCCCTCAGTGCATAGCGGATCAGTATCTCATCAACAAGCCGGTGCAGGCGGTTGTTAGCGAGCGATGCACTATCCCACTGGAAGCAATAGCTGGAGAGCGCCCGCCTGATCTGGGTATCTGTGGGACGGTCACCAGGGAGCGAGGCTGACTCATCAAATGTCCGGATCGCCAGTGGCAGAAGGTCCTTGGTGATCTCATCGTGGGGGGCCATCACCACGGCGCGCTCTATGGTGTTCTCAAGCTCCCTGACATTGCCGGGCCACGGATAGGACATAAGGAGGTCCAGGACCTCCCGCGATAGTTTTGTCACATTCTTGGAGTTCTCTTCATTGAATTTTTCAAGAAAGTGCTCAAGCAACAGGGGGACGTCTTCCTTTCGATCACAGAGGGGCGGCATGTAGATAGGCACCACATTGAGGCGGTAGTAAAGGTCCTCGCGGAAGCGCCCCTCCTGGACCTCCTCCTCCAGGTTCTTGTTGGTGGCTGCAACTACCCTCACATCTACGGTGATCGTCTTGCTGCCGCCTACCGGCTCGAACTGCTTGTCCTGAAGGAAGCGGAGAAGCCTTACCTGCAGTCTCGGCGATATGTCGCCCACCTCGTCGAGGAAGATCGTCCCTCCATCGGCAAGCTCAAACCGGCCCTTTCGCTCCTCAATTGCCCCGGTGAAGGCCCCTCGCACATGCCCAAAGAGCTCGCTCTCAAGGAGCGAGTCTGGCAAGGCCCCGCAATTTAAGACAATAAACGGCTTGTCTGAGCGCCTGGAGTTGTAATGGATCGATCGGGCCACGAGTTCCTTGCCTGTGCCGGTATCCCCGTAGATGAGGACCGTAGCGTTAGACGGCGCCACGGTGGCGATGGTGGCAAGCACCTCGCGTATTTTCCCCGAGGCGCCTATTATATTCCCCGCACTGTAGCGCTCGGCAAGCCCCTTTCTCAGCTCAACATTCTCTGCAAGGATGTCCTCCTTCTCTCTCATCACGATCCGGTTTATCTTTATCGCCTGCGCAACAAACGATGCCACGATGGTCAGCAGTCTAAGGTCCTTGGCAAGTATCTCTTCCGAAATGAAGTCACGGTCAACAGAGAGTGCTCCGAAGATCTCCTCTTCAGTCCTCAAGGGCACACAGATGAAGGAGACTGGCAGAGTCCCTTCCCGTGAGTAGGCGCCTGTCCTGTTCAGGAATCGAATGTCCTTGCGGATATCCGGGACTGCGACCGGCTCGCCTGACTGGACGACGCTTCCGGTTATTCCCTCGCCGATCTCGTAGGTTCCTCGTTTCTTTTCCGCTGAGGTAAGTCCGTAGGCGGCAACGATCCTCAGCTTGTTTATCACCGCATCGCGCAGAACAAAGATGCCCCGCCTGAGCCCAAGCTGTCCTGCCAGCATTTCCATGAGGCGCCCGAACATCTCGTCCGGAACCAGGGTATTGCCGATTGTGCGGGCCAGCCCAGAGAGCACTGCCAGCTCGCGTTCCTCGCGCCCCTCGGGCACAAAGAGGGCCCGCCCATCCTCGGTCTTGAAAGTATGCGGCACTCCGATCGTCGCCAGGCGCCGTCCAGCGGCCTTGCGTGCCACGAGCGTGTTGTTGCCGTTCTCCACCTCAATCTCAAGGACGACCTGGGTCACATGGCGTAGGCTGGCGAGAAAAGACTCAGAATGCGCCTTCCTCTCAAGCAGCCAGTAGGCGACCGTCTCGAGGTCGTAGAGCCTGGGACAAAGGTAGGAGAAGAAGTCCAACACCTTAGACTCATCATGCCAGAGCTCGAGCATGCCGGTCAGGCTGTCAAAGAAGTAGCGTATGCCGCGGTTGTGCTCCTCAACGGCAAGTAGGGCTTCCCTTAGCTCCTCAGGGGTAGAAGGATTTTTTATATGCCTGGCAATCGCCGCATGGGGATCCTGCGAATAGAATCTCGTAAAGACCTTGTCGCCGCGGCCCTTTCCTGAGGTGAAGCAATCTATAAGCTTCAAGCGTTCGCGCGGAAAGGACTCCGGAACCGCCTTGAGCGCAGACTGGGGTGAGCGGTTGAAACTCACAATCACCACAGGAAGAGAAGCATCCATGGCAACCGTAAAAAATCCACGTAGAAAGACCTCTATTGGCGCTCCCGAGTCAACCTCCAGGACGACATTATCGCCCGGCTTCAGACCCCCCAGGAGTGTGTCCAACTGGTCTATCCCTGTTGAGAACACGCGATCCATCTCTGATGATGATAATCCTGCATAGGAATCTTGTGCAAGAGAAGAGAATCTTCAACGTTTTTTGTCCCTAACATCAGTTCGAGAACCAATAGAAATAGGTTAAACAAGAGACATCCATTTTTGTCGTAATGCGGACAAAATTGTAATATTCAGGAAAGCCCTCATATCACCCATCTTTAGTTAACTCTTTAAAAAACAAAAGATATTTTCTATTTCCTTGATCACTGCGCTTGGCACAATCTTTGATATATACAAAAGAGGATGAGGTCTAAGTGAAAGCGTTATTAGTGTTATGCCCGTATGGGAAATGATGGGGATCGTTCCATCGGCCCAAGGAAAGCCGAAGTGCCTCCGTGGGGAGAAAAGGATAAGGTTTCAGTGAAAGCGTTATTGGTGTTAGCCGATGGAATGGTCTTCGAGGGGAGGGCTTTTGGGTGCCAGGGGGAAGCCACAGGAGAGGTCGTTTTCAATACGAGCATGACCGGGTATCAGGAGATCCTCACGGACCCATCCTACAGGGGACAGATCGTGACAATGACCTATCCCCAGATTGGAAACTATGGGATCAACCCAGAGGATAATGAATCGTCCAGGGTCTGGGCAGCAGGATTTATTGTAAAGGAATATTGTCCTGTCCCGAGCAACTGGCGTTCCGGGGAATCGCTCGGGCATTTTTTGGAGAGGCAAAGGATCCCAGGGATCGAAGGAATAGATACACGGGCGCTGACGAAATATATCAGGGACAAGGGAGCCCAGCAGGGGATCATTTCATCAGTGGATCTCGATCCTAAAAGCCTTCTTGAAAAGGCCCGCTCTGCCCCTGGACTTGTCGGTCGTGACCTTGTCAGAGATGTCGCATGTCAGAAGCCCTATAGCTGGAAAGACGGACGATGGGTTCTGGGTGGACAGGTCACAGGGAGAGAGCGGTCCCGGGGCCGCACATTCAGTGCCCTCGTCTACGATTTCGGGGTCAAGAGAAACATCCTGAGGTCACTTGTGGACTCCGGGTGCAACATAACCGTGGTCCCTGCATCCACTCCAGCCCATGAGGCCCTGGCCAGGGAGCCGGATGGCATCTTCCTGTCCAATGGTCCTGGGGATCCAGAAGGGGTTCCGTATGCCGTTCAGATCGTCAGAGACCTCCTGGGGAAGAAGCCCATCTTCGGTATCTGCCTGGGGCATCAGCTCCTGGGTCTTGCTCTCGGTGGGAGGACCTACAAGCTCAAGTTTGGCCACCACGGGGGGAATCATCCTGTCAAGGACCTCACGACAGGAAGGGTGGAGATCACAGCCCAGAACCACGGTTTTGCAGTGGACATTGACTCCCTGAAAGGAAAAGCTCGGCTCACCCATATCAATCTCTACGACAAAACCGTGGAAGGGATGGAATGTCCTGATGTTAATGCTTTTTCCGTCCAGTATCACCCTGAAGCATCCCCTGGTCCCCATGATGCCTCATACCTTTTCCACAGGTTCAGGGAGATGATGGGGGCGGCCAAAAAGGAGTTCTTTCCTTCATGCCCAAAAGAAATGATATCCATAAGATCCTGATCATTGGTTCCGGTCCCATTGTCATCGGACAGGCATGTGAGTTTGACTACTCCGGGACCCAGGCTATTAAAGCCCTCAGGGAGGAGGGGTTTGAGCTCGTTCTGGTCAATTCCAACCCTGCGACAATCATGACCGATCCGGAGTTCGCCCACAGGACATATATTGAGCCCCTCAGCACGGATGTCCTGGAGAGAGTCATTGAGGCCGAGAGGCCCCAGGCGCTTCTCCCGACACTGGGGGGGCAGACGGCCCTGAACCTCGCTGTTAACCTTGCCGAGGAAGGTGTGCTCGAGAGGTTCCATGTGGAGCTTATCGGCGCAGGGTTGAATGCCATCAGGAAGGCGGAGGACAGGGAGCTATTCAAAGGGGCAATGACACGGATTGGCCTGGAGATCCCAGTGAGCGGATATGTGCGTTCCCTTCAGGAGGCCCTGAAGGTGGTGGAAAAGGTAGGGTATCCAGTGATCATCCGCCCCTCGTTCACACTGGGGGGGACCGGGGGAAATATAGCTTATAACAGGGAGGAGCTTGAGGAGCATGTGGAATGGGGCCTCAATACCAGCCCCGTGCATCAGGTCCTTGTGGAGCAGTCTGTATTGGGGTGGAAGGAATACGAACTGGAGGTCATGAGGGATAGGAAGGACAATGTCGTCATCGTGTGCCCCATAGAGAACTTTGACCCCATGGGGATCCATACAGGAGATTCCATTACCGTGGCTCCGGCACAGACCCTGACAGACAAGGAGTATCAGATCATGAGGGATGCTGCCATCGCGATCATCAGGGAGATAGGGGTGGACACAGGAGGCTCAAATATTCAGTTTGCCGTGGAGCCTGAGACGGGGAGGCTGGTTGTCATCGAGATGAACCCCAGGGTATCGCGCAGTTCCGCCCTTGCATCCAAGGCCACCGGCTTCCCTATAGCAAAGATCGCCGCCAAGCTCGCCGTAGGATATACCCTTGATGAGATCCCCAACGACATCACGCGGGAGACGCCCGCTTCCTTTGAGCCGACAATAGACTATGTCGTGGTGAAGATCCCGAGATTTACCTTTGAGAAATTCCCCGAGGCGGACACCACCCTGACAACACAGATGAAGTCCGTCGGAGAGGTTATGTCCATCGGGAGGACATTTAAAGAGGCCCTACAGAAGGCCATTCGTTCCTTGGAGATTGACTCCAATGGATTTGAGGAGACTGGGGTTTCCACAAGTGACCTCAGAGAGCTTCTCAGAACTCCAGGACCCAAGAGGCTCTGGTACATTGCCGATGCCCTTAGAGCCGATATATCCATTGATGAGATCTATAACCTTACACGGATTGACCGTTGGTTCCTCTTCAATATCAATCAGATTATTGAGATGGAAAATGAACTCATTGCCTTGCGGCAAGAAATCCAGAGGGTCGCTGAAGGCGAATCAAAATTCCCCGAATATGGTCTCTCTCTCCTCAGGGAGGCTAAAAAATACGGGTTCTCGGACGAGAGGATCGGAGAGCTGTTAGGGATGGAGGGGGATGCCATGAGCGTAAGACACAGGGCCGGGATCGAGCCTGTTTTTAAGCTTGTTGATACCTGTGCTGCAGAATTCGAGGCTTATACCCCGTATTTCTACTCAACATACGAAGAGCCGTGCCGCGGCCTTTCTGCCGATGAATCCTGCCCCACACAGAAGAAAAAGATCATGATCCTTGGAGGAGGGCCCAACAGGATCGGGCAGGGGATCGAGTTTGATTACTGCTGTGTCCATGCGAGCTATGCACTCAAGGAAGAGGGATACGAAACGATTATGGTGAACTGCAACCCTGAGACCGTGAGCACGGACTACGATACCTCTGACCGGCTCTATTTTGAACCCCTGACCCTGGAGGATGTCCTGAGCATTGTCAAAAAAGAGAGGCCGGAGGGGATTATCGTCCAATACGGCGGGCAGACCCCTCTCAAGCTCGCCGTGCCCCTGTCCAGAGAGGGAGCAAAGATCATTGGGACCTCACCGGACAGTATTGATATCGCTGAGGATCGGGAGAGATTCAGTCTGCTTCTAAATGATCTCGGGCTCAAGCAGGCTCCAAGCGGGACAGGTCGCTCTGTGGAGGAGGCTGAGAAGATCGCTGCGAGGATTGAATACCCTGTCCTCGTTCGTCCCTCCTATGTTCTGGGTGGGAGGGCCATGCAGATCATCTACGACACGGAGAGCCTCAGGGAATACATGACCAAGGCAGTGAAGGCGAGCCATGAGCACCCGGTGCTCGTGGATAAATACCTTGAAGATGCCATAGAGGTGGATGTGGATGCCCTCTCCGATGGGCACAGCGTCCTTATCGGCGGGATCATGGAGCATATCGAAGAAGCAGGGGTCCATTCTGGGGATAGTGCGTGCGTCCTCCCTCCGTATTCCTTAGGGCAGGATTTAGTCGAGGAAATCCGCAGGCAGACTCGGATGCTTGCAAGGGCCCTGAATGTCGTTGGGCTCATGAATGTCCAGTATGCCGTGAAAAATGGCGAAGTCTATGTGCTGGAGGTCAATCCCAGGGCAAGCAGGACGGTCCCCTTTGTCTCCAAGGCTGTAGGCATCCCTTTTGCCAAGGTGGCTGCCAAGCTGATGGTTGGGAGAAGCCTTGAGGAGCTTGGCCTCTTCCAGGAGGTCATTCCTTCCCACATCTCGGTAAAGGAGGCGGTCTTCCCCTTTATAAAGTTCCCCGGGGTGGATACCCTCCTTGGCCCGGAGATGAAGTCCACAGGGGAGGTTATGGGAATTGATGTGAGTTTTGAGAAGGCATTTGCCAAGTCCCAGATCGCCTCGGGCACCCTCCTCCCCTCATCAGGAAAGGCGTTCATTAGTGTTAAGGACAAGGATAAGCCTCTGATCGTCCCTGTGGCCTCCGGTTTAAGGGAGATCGGATTTTCCCTTGTGGCCACCCTGGGAACAGGGAAATACATCAGTGCCCATGGGGTGAAAGCAGAGCTTGTGAAAAAGGTCCAGGAAGGACGTCCGAACATCGTGGATATGATCAAAAATGGGGAGATCTCCCTTGTCATCAACACAACCTTTGGGTCCCAGGCTATCGCAGACTCTTATTCTATCCGGAGGACCACGTTGATGTGCGATGTCCCGTATTACACCACCATATCCGGAGCCCGGGCTGTCCTGGGAGCAATAAAGTCCCTTAAAAACTCCAGCCTCGGTGTGAAACCGCTCCAGGATTACTATAAGGTCTTTAAAAACAATCGAAGCATTCCATTATACTGAAATACAATTTTGTCGTATGTAATACAAAATTGTAATATTCGGCAGATCTTCCCTTCAGGGCGATTTTTATAACCCATTAAAAAACCTTAAATTATTTTTTTTCATGGCTTTTATCTGTTGGCACACCCTTTGCCCTATATCAAAAGAGAGGATGCCATGAATATCAAGAAATATATCATTGCAGGACTTGTAGCCTTCCTCTCTTTTCCACATATGATAACGTGGGCAGCAGAGGGATCTCCTCCATCCAGAATAGATTCAGGGGACACGGCCTGGGTACTCATCTCCTCTGCACTCGTCCTGGCCATGATCGCACCAGGTCTGGCCCTGTTCTACGGCGGATTGGTGAGGAGAAAGAACACACTCAGCACGATGATGCACAGTTTCATCATCCTGTGTCTGATCAGTGTTCAATGGGTCCTATGGGGATATTCCCTGACCTTTGGCCCGGATAAAGGGCACCTCATCGGCGGGCTTGAATGGCTGGGCCTGAGAGGGGTGGGCTTTGCCCCCAATCCGGATTATGCGCCAACCATTCCCCACCAGACCTATATGGTTTTCCAATTGATGTTTGCTGCCATCACACCTGCCCTGATCACCGGGGCTTTTGCCGAGAGAATCAAGTTTTCGGGGTTCCTCGTCTTTATTCTCCTGTGGGCCACCTGCATCTACGACCCTTTGGCCCATTGGGTCTGGGGAGCCGGAGGCTGGCTTCGTGACCTCGGGAACCTGGATTTCGCCGGGGGGACAGTGGTGCATATCAGTTCCGGTGTCTCAGCCCTCGTCTGCGCCCTGTTCATAGGGAAACGGCTGGGTTTCGGGCGCGAGGCCATGGCCCCTCACAACATGTCCCTGACCTTGATCGGGGCTTCCATGCTCTGGTTCGGGTGGTTTGGATTCAATGCAGGAAGTGCAGTGGCATCGGGAGCGCTGGCCACGAGCGCCTTTGTTGTAACAAATACCGCCGCGGCTGCAGCGGCCCTGGCCTGGACAGTGGCGGAATGGATCCACGGAGGCAAACCTACCCTTCTCGGGGCAGCAAGCGGAGCAGTGGCGGGCCTGGTCGCCATTACACCGGGCTCGGGGTTTGTGGGGCCCATCTCGGCCATCCTCATCGGCTGCGGTGCTGGGGTTTTCTGTTACTCTGCCATCATCATGAAAACGAAGCTTGGATACGATGATTCCCTGGATGTTTTTGCAATCCACGGCGTTGGCGGGACCTGGGGGGCCATTGCAACCGGACTTTTTGCCAATCCTGCGATCAATCCATCTGCATCCGGCCTGTTCTTTGGAAACGCTCACCAGCTCACAAAGCAGCTTATTGCCGTTGGGACCTCATGGGGCCTGGCTCTCGTGGGAACACTTGTCATCTTGAAGGTTGTAGATGTCTTCATTGGCCTCAGGGTATCTCCTGAGAAGGAGTTTGAGGGGCTGGACATCAGCGAGCATGGAATGTCCGCGTACCCGGACCTCCCATTCACCCACTTTGCCCATGAGGTGAGGGATCGGGAGATCGTGGCGAAGCTGAGGGAACTGGAGATCCAAAAAGAAAAGCTCCAGCACTCTTTGTACACGGGAGAACCGCTGAAGGAATAACTTATGAAAAAAATTGAAGCCATTATCAAACCATTCAAACTGGACGAAGTGAAGGAGAGTCTAAATGATATCGGTGTCCAGGGGATCACTGTGACGGAAGTAAAAGGTTTTGGCAGGCAGAAGGGTCACACAGAGCTCTACAGGGGGGCCGAGTATGTCGTGGACTTCCTGCCCAAGGTCAAGCTGGAGATTGTCGTGAAAGATGATGTCGTTGACAAGGTAATTGAGACCATCCAGAAATCAGCGAGAACAGGCAAGATCGGAGATGGAAAGATATTTGTCTATTCTATTGATGAAGTCATCAGGATCAGGACAGGAGAGAAGGGAGAGAATGCAATATGACACAGGAGGCAAACATGATAACGCCAAAAGAAGTTCTATCGTTGGCCAAGGACAAGAAGTCAAGGCTACTGGACCTCAAGTTCATGGATTTCCCTGGGATGTGGCAGCATTTCACCGTTCCCATCTCGGAACTCACCGAGGAGGTCTTTGATGAAGGGCTTGGTATTGATGGCTCAAGCATGAGGGGATGGCAGGCCATTCATGCCAGCGACATGCTCGTGGTCCCTGATCCCGATACAGCGGTCATGGATCCTTTTACAGCAGAGCCCACCCTCACGATGATCTGCGACATTGTGGATCCCATTACCAAGGAGAGCTACACACGGGACCCAAGGAACATCGCATTGAAGGCCGAGGCCTACCTCAAATCCACCAAGATTGGGGATGCTGCCTACTTTGGCCCTGAGCCGGAGTTCTTCATTTTTGATGATGTCAGGTATGACTCTAATTGCCATGAATCCTATTTTCATGTTGACACCAGGGAGGGGATATGGAACAGCGGAAGGGTGGAGAATCCCAACCTTGGGTATAAGCCCAGGCATAAGGAGGGATATTTCCCCGTTCCTCCCACAGATAGCCTTCAGGATATTCGCAGCGAAATGGTTCTGATCATGGAGAGTGTGGGAATTAGGATAGAGAAACAGCACCATGAGGTGGCCACCGGAGGGCAGGCGGAGATAGATATGCGATTTGATACCCTTACACGGATGGGCGACGAGCTTATGTGGTTCAAATACATCGTGAAGAATGTAGCGCTGAGGCATAACAAGACCGCAACATTCATGCCCAAACCCCTGTTCGGGGACAATGGCTCAGGGATGCACACCCATCAGAGCATATGGAAGGGTGACAAGAACCTTTTCGCCGGAAACCGTTATGGTGGTCTCTCGGATTTGGCCCTTCAATACACCGGTGGCGTGCTGCGGCATGCCCCGGCCCTGTGTGCATTTGTGGCTCCCACGACCAACTCCTACCGCAGGCTGGTGCCTGGTTACGAGGCCCCTGTGAACCTGGCATACTCCTCCCGCAACCGAAGCGCAGGAATCCGCATCCCGATGTATTCCCCTAACCCCATTGCCAAGAGAATCGAGGTGAGATTTCCGGATCCGGCCTGCAACGGATACATGGCCTTTGCAGCCATGCTGATGGCCGGTCTGGACGGGATAGAGAAGAGGATTGACCCCGGCGAGCCGTTGGATAAGGACATCTACTCCCTCTCTCCGGAGGAACTCAAGGATGTGCCGACGGTGCCCAGTAGCTTTGAAGAGGCCCTCCGTGCCCTGGAGCAGGACCATGAGTTCCTTCTCAAGGGGGATGTGTTCACCCCTGATGTTATTGAGAAGTGGCTGGAATACAAGAGGAAGAGCGAGATTGACCCTGTCCGGCTTCGGCCTGTGCCCTTTGAGTATTCCCTCTATTACGACGCGTGATTCGTATGGCCCCAATAGCCCCGATAGGACGATACGCATTTTTCTGGGGATGCACCATTCCGGCCAGGTTCCCCTTCATGGAGAAGGCCACGCGAAAGATCCTGGATCTTCTTGAGCTGGACTATGTGGACCTGGATGGATTCACCTGCTGTCCTGAGAAAACCCTGGTCAGGAATATGGACGAGTCCCTTTGGAAGGCTGTAGCCGCCAGGAATGTGGCTGTGGCTGAAAAAGCCGGGTGCGGTCTGACCATGTCCTGCACAGGGTGCTACTCAGTGCTCAAGTCCGTCCAGAGCGAGCTCAAGACATACCCGAGGATAAAGAGGGAGATAAATGAAAGTCTTCAACCCCTTGGGCTTGAGTTCTCCGGGACGCAGCCCATCAGGCATCTTGTTGAGGTTCTGAACAGCGAGATTGGGCCAGGGAGGATCAAGGCTCTTGTCACGAGGCCCCTCAAAGGGAAGAGGATTGCCGTCCATGCGGGATGCCATCTGGTGAGGCCGAGCAGGGCCATACACTTCGATGACCCATTCAAGCCCACGAAGTATGACCAGATTGTGGAATGGCTCGGGGCCACAAGCCTGGAATACTCCACCAAGATGTTCTGTTGTGGAGGGAGTTTGGACAGGGCAGATCAGCATTCCCGGGCACTCAACATGGCAAGGGTGAAGCTGGACGAGGTCAAGGCCCTTGGCGCTGATGCCATCTCCACAACATGCCCTGAGTGCTTCAGGGTCTATGACAACAATCAGTTCCTCCTCCAGAGAGATAACGGCGTCCAGTATAACATCCCGGTCATCACCCTCCAGGAGCTGCTGGGCTTGGCCTTTGGCATGAGCCCTGAGGAGCTGGGCATGGATGGGCACAAGATAGAGACTGGGGCCTTTATGGAGGGTTTGTAGATGCTTTTCTTTGACCTTCCCAGCATCAAGAGATGTGTGGAGTGCAGGGGGTGCGAACAGGAGTGCCCTGCGTTCAAGGCTGTGAAAGGCTATGACCCGACCCGTTTGAACAGGGAGATCCTGGCCGGTCGCGCCATGGAGTGGTTTGGATATGAGATGGTTTGGCAGTGTCTTGAGTGCCACACCTGTACTGAGATGTGTCCACAGAACTACTCCTGGGAGAAGGTGATGACCATATTCAAGGCAGAGGCCATGAGAAGGGGGCTTGTTCCAAAAATTGTCGTGCGGGGGATAGCGACATTTCTCAAGACAGGAAAACTCGGAGAGCCGAAGACAGCGGTACGGAAGGCCCTGGGGCTGCCGGATGCAGCTGCAGACGGGCGCGAGGATTTCCTAAGGCTTGTCGAAGCCCTGGGGGTATGGGACCGCATCCATGGATAAACGGTTCTGGAATAATCTTGCGTCTCGCGGGAAAGACATCTCCGCGTGCGGCCTTGTAGGGATCATGAACAGAAAGAAAGAGGTCTTCAGCGGCGAGGTCGTGAGGAAGGCCCTGTGTCTCATGAGGGACAGGGGGAATGGGTTGGGCTCAGGGTTTGCGGCCTATGGGATCTATCCTGAGTTCAGGGATTTCTATGCTCTCCATGTGATGTACATGAACCCCCATTCTCGGAGGGAGACAGAAGAATATATCGAGAAGAACCTCATAGTTGCAGAAAAGGGACCAATAGCAACGTCAGAGGTCAGGGCTATATCCTCAGCGCCCCTGCTGTATCGCTACTTTGTCCAACCGGATAGACAAAGGGTGGAGGGGGAGTTAATTGATCATTCCGATGATGACATTGTGGTGAAGATTGTCATGAGGATTAACGCGGAGATAGAGGGGGCCTATGTGTTCTCCAGTGGGAAGAACATGGGGGTTTTCAAGGGGGTGGGGTTCCCGAACGATATCGCGGATTTCTTCAGGATCGATAAGTATGAGGGATACATCTGGACAGGGCACAACCGCTTTCCAACCAACTCCCCAGGATGGTGGGGAGGGGCCCATCCGTTTAATTTATTGGACTGGTCTATCATCCATAACGGAGAGATATCATCCTATGGAATCAACAAACGCTACCTTGAGATGTTCAGGTATAAGCTGATGCTTCTCACGGATACAGAGGTAATGGCCTATATACTCGACCTTCTCATCAGGCGCCACCGGCTTCCAATAGAGATGGCATGCAAGGTGATAGCTGCCCCCTTATGGAAGGACATAGACGACATGCCGGAGAGTGAGAGAGAGTTCTATACAGTCTTGAGACAGGTTTATGGCTCTGCCCTAATTAATGGTCCCTTTGCCTTTATTTTTGCCCATTCCCAAGGGATGGTAGGTCTCAATGATAGGATTAAACTAAGGCCACTTGTTGCGGGCAGCAAGGGGGATTTTGTCTATATCACCAGCGAGGAGGCGGCCATCAGGGAGATCTGTTCCTCTCCAGATGATGTCTGGGCTCCCCGGGGCGGAGAGCCCGTGATCTTTTCTCTTGGTGATAGATATGGAAACCATCGTCTCCTCTCTGGGGAAGGGGGAGCCCAATATCTTCTCCATGGGGGGGCGGAGAGCCCGTGATCTTTTCTCTTGGTGATAGATATGGAAACCATCGTCTCCTCTCTGGGGAAGGGGGAGCCCAATATCTTCTCCATGGGGGGGCGGAGAGCCCGTGATCTTTTCTCTTGG
>Ga0315296_10000256_pt1 | contig 49048 bp, 71 predicted proteins | sample YL17G14_18_MG_FD_203921 | JGI IMG/M metagenome (GOLD analysis project Ga0315296, IMG submission 203921) | Sediment microbial communities from Yellowstone Lake, YNP, Wyoming, USA - YL17G14_18 | ecosystem: Environmental > Aquatic > Freshwater > Lake > Sediment | place: USA: Wyoming | collected... | reverse complement strand
TACCAGTTGAATCTTCATGTCCTTTTAAAACTACATGTGGATATGGAATTTCTCTAAATTCAAGTTGTTCCTTTGCTTGTTTAATTTTATTCTCAAGTTCCTCAATCCTCTTGTCAATCCTTTCTATAATTTTAGATTGGGTTAATTGGATTGTTTTATTTACTAAATAATCTATTGAATAAGGTTCTTCCCAACCATCATCACTATAACCAATTTCCTTACAAACTTCATCCAGTATTTCTTTTTCAAGCGTCATTCCACATCCTTCTCCTTTAGGTTGAAGAAATATTTTATCCAATCTACAATCTCTAAGCATGATGTGTTACAGTATCTTGGTTCATCCTTGTCTGGTTGGTAGAATGGACATTTTTTCATGTTCATACATTCTTTCAAAAACCAAACCCAATTTATTGCTTCTTGTTTTAAATTTTCTGTCGGAACTCTATTATCCATTCTTGGTGATTTATCATCCTTCCAAAAATCATCTTCTAACTTTTTCAAAGTTTTAGGCACTCCAACCATGCTGATATTATATTGATATTTTCTAAGTTTTAATGAATCTTTTTCTAAAAGATTCTCTTTGATTTCTTTGTTTGATTGTTTCATTCCTAAAACCTCAACCCATAACCACTCCAGTTCGTAGTGTAATCGTCCAACAGGTAAAGCATTTCTTTCTGGGAATGGTAGCTCTTCAAGTATTTTCTTATCATGTTCTTGATTATGTCTTTGCCTTCTTTCATCAGTAACAAACCTTTCGATAATCGACTTCAAATCCGCCTTTGTTCAGCATTCTCATCACTTTATATACGTCTTTTATCCTTACTTCGAATAGTATGATCTTGTTTTCTGGCGTTATCGAATTCAATACTGTTGCTTTGATTTTCATCTTAAATCACTCTCTTTATTCCCATAATTTCGCAGTCCGAATAACAACCAATCATTCTGTTGTATTCTTGGATAAAACTGCACACATGATATCCTTCTATGCATTTTTCATACAGAAAATATGTGTTGTTAATGCCAATGTTCTTCAGTATGTCCAAAACCACTATCGACTGTCCTTCGCAGTCGTTTCCGTATTTTAATGTATGGGACACGTCGTTGTTTAAAAAGAAAGTCCCTTCTATAAAAGTATCGTTCCTATATGTCATGTTGTGATAGTAGAAATATTCGACTTCATTAATCTTGCAGATGTCTATCCATTCTGATGTCTCATAACCCGACCATTCATAATCGTTGCATGTTTCATTAATTTCATTCGCTATTTTTATTATCATTGGATTGTCTCTTACATCAATTTTTATTCGTGCCAGTATGAAGTTGTTTGTAATGGGATCCAAGTTCAACAGTATCGTTCCTATCAAAATACTTATTATGATTACGGTTTTCTTATTTTTCTTCAAATACGTTCTTATTCTCATTCTTGATCCTCTCATAATCCTCATTCCAACCCTTATTGAAGGATTCTTTAACTTTATTTATTATCATTTCTAGAAGTTTTTCCTTGTCGTTGGCGCCATCGAACCTGCTTTTTATCGCTATCGACCTTATCGAAGTGTCTATTATCGTATCTATTATGTCTAAAATAGAATAGAAGTAACCTTTTAGAAAATTATACTGGTCTGGATAGGACTTGTCTTTTATTCCTATTGCCACGCATGAAATCGGATAATGCAATCCGTTTGACGGCTGGAAGTCTGCCTTGAACATAACTGGCTTTTTCGTGTCTTTGAAGTATTTATATGCTATTTTCATTTTCTCAATCCCAATGATTGTTCTATGAATTCCACATTTTCCCTGAATGCGATTGAACTCACTCCAGACATCTGCGAATACTTGTTGTCGTACAAGTTCTTTCTCACCCTAGCGGGCAAAGAAAGATAAACTACTGCACTGGCTATCGTTCTTGGGCTTCTGCCTGAAAGGTCACTTCTTTTCTCCAGTTTTTTCAACAAATGGAAAGCATGCAATCTAGTTTCCTCTAATTTTATGCTCATTATCCTTAAAGTCTTGCAGATTTCTATTATTCTTATTCTCCTATTTTTGCAATAATTATTCAACTTCATTCCCCCACTCTCCTCATATTTGTTGGTATCATCCCATCCATCAAGCTTATTATCTGGTAGAAATCGAACATCCTTCCACAAGTGTCGCACATTATCAATAGTTCCCAGTCGCTTGAAATTAGTTTGCCGTGTTCCAATAAGACATTGTTTTCTGAACAGCAAATGAAACAATGGTGACATAATGGTATTCCGAATGACTCATACATTCTTCTCTACCTCATATATTCGCATTCTTCTTTTGTATTTCAAAATACGCTTGGCTACCATTTTAATCATCATTAATTTTCCAAATTATCTCACTTTCTCCGTTTTCATACAATATTCTTCTGATTAATTCGATGCTTTTCATGTTAAAACCTCCTTATTATTTTGCATGCTATTTATGGGTTTCAAAACCGATCTGGCTTCATTCATTTCTCAATATCACCTTCTATTTTTCCAAGTAAATAATCAAATATTTGACAATCAATCATAGATTTCAACTCAATTGCTTCTGTTATATGGAATCTAATAAGTTTCTTGTTTTTTTTACCTGTCCAATCTTTTATCTCAATACAAGGTATGCTATTCCATAAAACTAGCTCAACTGACATTTTCTTGATTTCTTCATCGAAGTAAATTTCTCTGCATTGACCACCGATTATTTGTGGTTTCTGTTTTAATTTGTGTAGTATTTGTGCTCTACCACCATCTAAGATGTCAATATCTGTCTCCCCGCATTTTCCACACTTCCAAGATTTAACTAGAAAACCGTGGACTTTTGTTTTTGTTTCAGTCATCCATCCCTTACATTTGGGGCATTTAACTCTCTTTAAATCGTTCTCATTTATTATATTTCGCATCTCAATTCTGGGGTTCAACCTAAAACTGGCTTTCTTTTTTTTATTCATAATTACGCATCCTCATAGTGGGTTTCAGATTTCCTCTAGCTCGCATTACTGACATGGTTTTCAAATTGTCAGTGGCTTCAATATAATTACTATGACCATTCCTTCCGATAATATAAGGCTCTGTTATTGATAGATTTTCTAAAGTTCTCCATTCTCTCCAGAGATGTTCTAGGAATATTTTTATCATCTTTCTTATTGCTCTGTTGTGTGCATGTCCTTTTGATAGGTGTTTATCAGTTATCTTATAACCATTATACTTTTCTTTCAAAAATCCTTCTGGATATTCTATTTCTAATTGTTTTTCCTTTTCCTTGTCGTAAATCTCCCTGTAAAGTGGTGTGTTATGCATAATGAATCCATTCTTTGCTAGAATTCCCAACAATTCTTTTTTCAAGTAGGGGTTACCGAATTTCATGGCTTCTTCTTTTGATATTTTATTAGTTCTTTTGATATGAGTTGCATCCAATCCACAATAACGCCATAATGCTGAAATTGTCGGCGTGTTTTTGATGTCTATGTAAGAGATTAGTTTAGATGCTGAAATAAAACTTATTCCTCTGATTTCTTTTAGCCAATTCCATATCGGATATTGACCACTTTTTAACAGTTTTTTTATTTCTTTTTCAAGGTTCTTTATTATTTTATCGATTTCTTTGCTCTCGTTTTCCCAAATCTCTGGAGTAATATATTCAATTCTACTGAATCCCCTAATTTGATTATTCAAGGCATTTCTAATTCTTATGGCACGATCCCTCATTATTACAAATCTTTTCAGTTCAGATTGCTTAGGGGAACTACCATGCAATTCAGCATGACATAATGTGCAAAGATATTGGATGTTCTCTTGATTATTGTTCTTGTGGTTACCATCTTTATGATGTTCATGGTGGGCTTCTCTATTTTTACATCTTTCACATAATTCCATATTAAAACCTCGCATTACACAAATTGTTTTCAAGGGCTAAGTGGCTCGCATACTCTACATGGGTTTCAATTAAAGATTGGCTCGCACTTTGAAGTTGGTTTTCAGCGTAATAATGGCTCATTTATTGCTCACCTTTTTTGTTTGTTTTCGGTGTGTTCCAATATGGACTTTTACACTTGGGACAAACTTTAGGAGTAGAATTTTTTCTTGGAATCCATTTATGATTACATCTTAAACAGTTCATTTCTGGTAGTTTTATTCCGTTACTCATGGTAATATATTATGTTAATATAGTATATAAATACTTCTATACTTAAAAATATATTACAGAAAGAGTGGTTTAACTAAAAACTAAAAAAGCCAAAAAGGAAGGGGTGTAAACCTATGAACATTACCAGTTAATTTTAAACAACTTCTTTGACAAGAATTTGTAGAGTATGAAAGTTAAGAACTGACCGAATGTTAAAAGTATTAATCTTATTGTGATGTATAAAGGCATAATGAACTGACTAATCATTAATATGACATAGCCAATTGGATTAAATACTAATATTAAAAAACTTGCAATTATTTCTGTTCCAATTAATGCGATGGGTATAATCGTTCCAACTATCCACAATATTAAAAACGGAGTGAAATAACTCACTAACATCCTTTTATATTTTCCCATCTTATCACTTTAGAGCATAATAGAATGAAAATATCAGAATGACTAATATGAATAATCCTATTATTAACCAAGCATATAACGGCAGTCCGTAATAAACGTCAGTCAATCCACCTATTTGAGGTGTGTATCCCCCCGAATAGATTGTGGTTGTCGCTCCTAAAGAACAGGCATGGTTAACACAATTTCCACTCGAACACATCTTCTCTATGTAATCTTCTCCAGGCGAACAGCACTCGAACGGACAGTTCGGCAATGTTGTCGATACTCCACCGCTCCCACCACCGCCTGAACTCGCACCTTGATAAGCAAATGCTATGTCCTTACTCGCAGTTGTATAGTTCACATTTCCAGAAGTATTGTATGTCCACGTCTCGGTCTGATCCGTAAAGTCCCTTGTTGACGACTGTGGGTTTGACGTTCCTATTGAAGCCTGACCTTGGTATAGAGTAAACGTGATTGACTGACCAGTGAACCTTGAATCATAAAACCCAGTTATGTTCTGGCTTGTCGCTGAAGAATAACTCAAGTCTGCACCAGTTTCGTAATCCTGATATATGGTTCCAGTAGGATAAGACCTTCTAGTCAGGTTCATGTATGTACCTGTTGCTGTCGATGTATTAAGACACCATTGAGATGAAGAAGTTGAGTTCTCTTCTGAAGTAGAAGTAGTTTTTGCGTACCATATATAAGAATAACAGTTTGTAGTATTTTTTGCTCTTCCCAACTGTTCTTGAGTGAAGTTGACGTAATATGTGATGCCATTACTTGTGTTTGTTAAGGCTATGGCAGTGAATTTTGTGTAGTTTGTGGCAGTGCCTTCCACTCTAGTCAACTCAAACGTGACATTCTGGATATCTAATGCAGCAGTGTCATTATAGATGTTGGTTTGGAAGCCAAAGTTTCTCTGGTAAGTGTATTCACTCGCATTGGAAACATATTTTGTTGCAGAAGAGTTGAACAGAGGGATTGCAAAAACATTAGAAAAAGACATTACTAACATCGAAATCAAAATCAAGGATAACAGTAAAAGTCTTTTCATAATTTTATTTTAAACTTACTTGTATTTAAAACTAATTGTTTTATTGTGGGTTAAAAATGTTTTTTAAATCTCTTATTTTAAGTCTTTTTAAGAAGAGATAACGTTTTTAATGACTTATTTAGATTTTAATATCAAAGAAAGGTATTTATTATTTCTTCTTGAAAACGAGAATGTCTTCATGCTCTATTTTTTCTGCTTGAGGATATTTCTTACGATAGTTCCTTGTCCAGAATGAAACATTGTCTAGATGCCTTTTCTTTCTTTCTTTTAATTTGAACCCAACACTTTCTGCATTTTTTATCGTTAACTTATCCAACGGGACTATCTTTTGGTTTTTTATAGGATTCTTCATATGAATTACCATTGTTCCATTAGGTTTCAAGACACTATAGCAACTAGCATAGACTTTCTGCATCTCTGTCAGGTATGATTTTTGGTTCAAATTACCTATGTTATCAGCTTTCGATGAATAATTCTGACCTGAACCACCTTTGCCAACCATTCTGCCCTTTATTTTGAACTTCTTGTCGTGAAATGGTTGAACATCTGCAAATGGTGGAGACGTTACAATAGTATCGACCTTTTTAATGTTGGATAATTTTCTAGCGTCTCCATGCATGATTTTGACTTCTCCTATTTTCTGACCACTCTTTTCTAATAGTTCTGCGTTCTTTTTTGATTCATTAACAAACCTTTTTTCATAATCCACTCCGATAGAATTCCTGCCGAGTCTTGAAGATTCTATGTTTACTGTTCCAATTCCACACATAGGATCGAGAATCGTATCGCCTTCTTTAGAATAATTTTGGATTAATTCTTGTGTCAAAGGAGTGTACATCTTCGCAGGATGTGTCATGCTTTCTTTTGAATAAATATTCTCTCTCTGCTTGGTTGGAGCTAAATTTGGCAGTTTGAAAGTCTTACCGTCTTCATTATAATACTGGGCAATAACATCCCCCGAACCGTCAAAAAAAGTAGTGCATTTATCTGAAGTTATTGGATATCTGGTTTTTACCCCTTCCGAAGTTTCTATTGGTCTTATACCACCATACTTTTTATAATTAGGACTAATGTTATAACTTCTCTTGTTGAGCATCGCCATCAAATATCTTCTTTGGCGTTCGCTGTGAAACCTTCCGATACCTAACGGTCTGACCATGATTATAGAATGAACTTTCTTGGTAATAAAATTATCGTCACAATTTCACATAATAGTCGCAGTAATCTTTCGGCTTGAAATCCCTTAACTGTAAAAAAACGCATGAGTTGTCATAAAAATGTTTACAAGTGCTACAATCTGTTATAATAATCTTGTTTGGTCGTTTGATACTGGAATTGGCTTACTTCTGCCCCTATTGCAAGTCGGGCAAAGATACCTCAGATTGTTCACATCAAATTCCAAACCGCCATTGCCAATTTGCCTAATATGATCTATTTCCGTATCATCGCTCCCACAAAAAACACATTTATAATTATCGTTTAAACCATTGAACAAGCTTTTTACATGGTTCCAATTGAACATACTTGCCTTAGCAGAACAACTATCGGAACAATAATATTGTCTCCTTTTATTAGTGATTTGATTGTTGCAAATCTTACAAAAGCGTATAGGTTCTTTTCCTTTTTGATAAATGTTTTCTTTTGGAGTCGGATTAAAAAATTCCCATGTAAGGCTTGGGGTAATGTAAATTAAACGGCAGTTGAAAGCATGGTATTTTTTTCTAAACCATTGCTCAAATTCTACCAATAGTTTGATTTCCATTTCTTTATCCATATAATATCAATTTACCCGAACCCCAGGGGCTTAATCCTATTCGATTTATTTTCTGAGAGTTCTTTAGGTTTTAATTAAATCCCCTCCAGGAATATTTTAATGTTTTCTTTTACTGTGCGGTTGGAATTTATCTTTGATATTAAATCGTTAGTCTGCTCGTCCAAACTTTTTATCATGTTCATTATTTCGCCGTATCTGCTGTTTAATTTTAGAGAATCGTCCCTAACAATGAATTTCCCCCTTCTGAAAATTCTATTCATCTTCACTTGATCCCCTCACATGGCTGTTGAATAGATTGATTGGTTTCTCATCGTTCTGATCTGAAAATATCTTCAGTTCCATCGTTCCTATCTTCTCGCATACCTTTGCTATCACTAAGTTCAATACATCCTTTGAAGTCCCTTTCGATATGAAATTGCTGAAAGGAGTTAAATCATCAGAATCAACCATTTTATTTACAATATTATCTGATTCCTGTATGTCTTTTAGATCGTTGTTTGGAACCCTTTTCTTTCTTGGCAGTGTCGTCATAAGTTTCAACCTCTTTATATAATCTACATTCTCTTTCTTAAATTTCTTTTTTCCGCTCTTCTTCGGCAGTTCTTCGACTTCTGTATCTAAAAATTCCCTCAAGTCGTCTACCGTCAAAAGAAATTCATCTGACATCTTTTTTGGCAACATGCCTTCCGCTTTTGCTTTTAGGATGAAACTCGGAACATAGATTGCATTTCCCCCGCTTGAATCTGGGTTTGCCATATTCCTTCGGTTGAATTCTTCTATGATTTCGTTTATTGTAACATTCGATAGTTTTGATAAGTTTTGCTCCACGTTAAACATCAATCTGTTGAAGTCCCATAGTGTCAGTTGTTTTAGCCATGTCATCTGGAAATTCCTCCTTTTGTTTGTTATATTTATCCAAACAATTTTTATTACAAAAAATTAATGTCTCATGGTTCCATTTTGGAAAGCTGAACAATTCTTTCCCACATCCCAAACATCTCATTGTCCTCATAATATGTTTATCTTCTGATAGGTCTGATTCCATCCATTTGCCATAACAAGTTCCATTATTACGCAACCAATAACTAATCTTATCGGTATGATTCAGTTCATCCCCCACAGTTTTTAGCATAGAATTGTCTCCTGATATTTCTTTTGCTAGTTTAATTTTATTCCTCAACTTAACTGCACTACTCTGATCTATGGTTTCAAATGTCTTTATATCCTCTTCTTTGAAAAGCTTGATATTGAAAGTCGAAACCAATTCTATGTCGCTTATGTATATTGGGACATACTTAACGTTCTCGAATTTCGATTCTAATTTTATTTCGGGATTTATGACGACAAGTATGCCATACTTTGATTTCATTGCTCTGACATATTCATATACTTTTCCGAACCCATTACCCTCATTTATTATCTTAACCTCTATGGGTATCAGGTTCCCTTCCTTGTCTTCCGCCAACAAGTCTATTTCAAACCTCTTACCGTTATCCCCCCATATCGTATGCTTGTAATCATGAATTTCCATACCTTTTCCTATGAGTTCTGGGTTTGATGCCAACAACCTGTAAATATCTAATTCGTATATCACAAGTCGCCCCTCGTGTAAGTCAATATGCCGAACTCATCGCATACTTCCTGTACTTTTATCCCCAATTTTCTCCGTGAGAATAGAATAGGTATTACGTTCAACTGGTCGAGCTTCCTTATCTTTGATATGAATTTCCTCACATCCTCCCTAGTGACGGTGTAGACTGAACCAGCCTTGCTCTCTACTATGCAGTATATTATTCTATTGCCTATGCCGAAAGGGTCGATATTAATCTTGAAAACTCTGTCAAATTCTATTCTCTTTGTTTCGGTAAGGTTCTTGAAGTTGAACGATATACAATCTGATTTTAACCCCCTTTTTAATAGGATTTCTTCTATCTTCCTCTCAAACTCACGACCCAAATCACTCGCCCTCTTCCTCTCACCTAGGACTTGTTCGTTGAGTTCCCTGAGCTTCTTCCTTAATGTGTCCATGCTTAGATAGGGTCGATGTATGATTATCATGTTCGGATCATCCTCAAAACCCGTCCTCTTCAAATATTCCATGTCTTCTAGTATCTTTACTGCCGACCTTAATCCATCCCGATTGAAGGGAACATTACTTATGGACAGAAAGTATGCTAGGTCTGGATATGATGCCATGTCGTGGTCCGAGAAATATTTCATGACAGTCGGTATTATCGGATGGGATTTACTGTCCTGTATCTTGTGCAAAGTGTAGGGGATGACCTGTTCCCTGAATTCCTTCAAGAAGTAGACTTTTCTCAAGAATGTGTGAGTGTCTAGGCTTTCTATCTTTTTGTCCTTTTCCAATCGGTTTAAATAAGTCGTAACTATTGCCAAGAACTTAGGTATCATCTGCTTCTCTGTCAGTCCTTTGAACTTCTCCATTGATAATAATCTCCTTATGCCACGATCCCTTTCTTGGTTACCAAGATTTTGTATAAACATCTCTCCCATATCTCTTGTGGTACAAATATGTAGACTGTTCTCCATGATTTGATATATTGCCTTGCCCCATTTCTCTTTTAGTTCCTTTTCTTTTTCTAATAACTGATTTCCTGACTTATCTTCGATTTTCATAAGTAATTATTTGAATTTAGTATTTATAAAATTATACTTTTTAACGATATAACACGATTTTGTATTTTAAGATGAAATATAACAAGTATTCTATTCTTGATATTATAATTTATTTTGGCTCACACACGCCCACTTACTCTCTTACTTTGTGCTTAGCCAGTATCTTCCTAACGTTCCAGTCGGTTATTCCCACTAATTCTGCTATCTCTAACAGGGTATAGTATTCTCCCGTGTTGGGGTTGATTGAATCATTTAACTTTAGCACGTATCTTTCCTGTGCTTCCTTTTCTACCTCTATCTCTGCCTTTATCTTGGCTTCCTCTGGTGTGAGTTCCTTTGCCTTCTTTTCCTGTTCGTATAACTCTTGATCGGCTTTAAACATCTCTTCCTGTATTTCTTCCATTATATGTTCGCATGACTTCATCGGATATTTTCTCATTTTCCAATATTCTAGGAAGTTTCTTTCTCCTGACCAGTGCCGATGTGGAGGCATGAATACTCTTCTGACAAAGAATAGCTTCATCGTATTGGAGTCCCAAACATAACATTGACCTGTTCTTAATCGATTAATTGGCGGATACTTGTTTGTTCCTACTGAGAAGTCTATTCCCGTTACTGGGTTTAATAACTGGTTCATTGCCCTTATGTCTTCTCCTTGCAGTTGAAAGAACACGCTTACGTCTGCTTGAGTCTTTAACGAATCTATCAGTAGATGTGGTCTTTGGGTATCGTAAACTAATGCAACCCTTTCCCTTAACTGCCTTGCTATCATTTCCATCAGTAAGGACCCAAAGAACTGCTGGGGAAACAATGGGTTAGGAAAAGCTGGTGCTATGTCTGATATTTCTCTGATTAAAAACACTGCCTTGTTTCCAGTTTCTATGCAAGTCTCGACTATCTTTCTTATGCTAAAAAATGTAACCATCAATGCTGATCCGTAATCTAGGAATCCTTGGTACAAAACTGTTATCCTATCTAAATCCTCTATCTCTTCCTTCCAGTCCAAGTTGTGGCTGAACTTCTCGCTTGATAACATCCTCTCTTCGATCAAAGGTTTTATCAGAGCCACGACACCACGTCTTGACCTGAAATCAGCCACCTCTTTAGTCAAGAAGTCCTGGAATACCTTGCTCTTAAATTCTGTGAACACCTTCCTGCTCTTGCCTTTCAAGAAACTGAACAACTCCTTCGCTAAATCAATCGTGCTTTCATCTGGCTTCATCGCATTTATCACTCTGTCAACTATGCCTATAGTTAACTCTGTTTCTCTTCTTCCATATCTCAGGCATAACTCTGCTCCTGTCAAATGTTTGAAAGGGATTGTTACTACTTGAAAATCTAGATCAACGCCTTTTATTTCATCTGATGGTTCTTCTAGGAACCTTGGGTTTGCTGGTAGGCTGTGTGGAACTTCCATCGAGTTTGGAATTATTATCTTGGTTGGAATACCGAACACGTCCAAGCCATTGTTTCTTCTTATAGTTGCGAAGGGTTCTTTCGCTGGGAAGCTTGGATAAACGCCTTCAAATCTACCAATGCTCATAGGATTCCATATATCTATACATTTTACGCCAGTAATGTTTTTTATGCCTTCTTTTGTCCTTTTGAAGTTGGTTGCGACTAAACCTTCAGCGAATACAGTTTTTCCAGAATTCTTTCTACCATATATTCCGAAGATAGGTGTTCTATTCCAATTGGGTTGGATGTTACCTCTAGAATCTATATTAATCGTCATACTCTCACTTCAAAGCTTCTTTCACATCTAACGCATCTCTTCCTGTTGCCTTTTCTAGCTAATGTCTTCTGTATTCTATTACAATGAGGACATTTTACTATCTTGGGTTTCAACGGATCACGGTTTTATTTTCTCCTTAATCTATATCTGCCATTCTTCCAAATCTCTAGAATTACTTTTTCACATATAAAGTCTAATTTATCTTTTGACACATTCACATTAACTATATCCTTTATCGGTAGAACAGTCGGTTCAGTATGATGTGGCAAGACAACTAGCCCCTTTTCTGTGTAAGCCCTATATCCGTTCAACAATAATCTAACCGTATTTTCATCCATCCAATCACTTCCTAAACACCAAAATATATTCATGTGACTTGATGGTATACCTGTATCTATCACATCTCGTTAATCCTGTTATTGCAGGCGTATTGAGATTGTAAATGACAATATCATGTTGAGTAAAGCCAGCTTTCTTGAAGAGGTTTATCGTATCACCATGATAATTCAACATCTCTCCTTCTCTTCGTATATCATTGACTATCCAACATACAAACCTGCCTTTTCTTAATATTTTATAGCAATTCTTAATTATAACATACATCTCAGAAAGAAAGTTGCTATACGTCTTACATCTATACAATTGTCCTTCTTCTGGACCGTAATATTCTATATTCCAATATGGTGGCGATGTCAATATCATATCTATCGACTCTCTCTCCAAATCAATTTTTCTACTATCACCCCATCTAATTTCTATTTTAATCCCTTTCTCTTTGATTTTAAAAACATCATTTTCATTCGTTATTATTGGATTGTTTAATGTGGTTTGTGATTTAAACCTGTTAATTATATGTTCGTAAAACTCCCTCGAAAGGTCTTGCCCAATATAATTCCTACCTAAACTCTTTGTAACTATTGCTCTTGTTCCTCTTCCAGCAAACGGATCGAATATTGTATCTCCTTTCAAACTCCAAAATTTAACACATCTTTCTATGACTTCTGGGTGCATCTCACTAAGAGAAGTTTTTCTTTTTGTTTCATCTGAGTATGATCCCATAGCAATCTCGTCTTTCATGAACAGACGTAATGTTCCTTTTTTTGTTCCAATATTCCATATTGATGACGGTAGAAACCCATATATTCTTTCTGTGGGTCTTGGGTCTATTTCTCCACCTAATATGTCCTTCCCTGATGTTTCTTTGTAATCCCATGTCATTATCTCATCTTCTCAGTTATTTCTAAAGGGAGGTTTTGTTCTTTTAACCTTTTAAGAATGTTATCAGTATCCGTTCTATTGGTTTTCATCTTATCTTTTATCTCATCGATTGTTTTACCACAATTAGAACACTTTTCTGATAAGAATATTTCGCCTGATTTAACCATTTTATCGGGTTCTCCTTGATATGGAGACCATTGCCTTCTTTTTGTTATAATTACATCTAGGGTTTCTTTTTCACAGAATGGGCACATAATCTTGTTTATTTCAACCATTTAATCATCCATTAATTTCGTTTTTATTTTATTGGCTAATTCTTTTAATGTGAACCCATTATCAACTACAAAACTCTTCGATTTTTTAGTCTTGTTTTCAATTACTCTTACAGTAAATTTTGCTCTATTAGTTCCGATTCTCATATTATATCATAGAATAATACATATTATAAGTATTTAAAACTATCTAATGATTACTCCAACTACACAATCTATCTGTGAAATCGGGAACTTAAACCGATCAAATTCTAGGTTGTTCTCGCCTTTTGTTATCAGCCATGTACCATCTTCTATCTTGTAAACCATATGTAGAATATTACCGACAGAGACTATGTCCCCTGGTTTTGGTGTTTTGTTTAAACATATTATCACGTCATTGCCCCCTATGATTGGCAACATACTCGAAGTCATTGCGACCCCAACAACGTTAGATACATTAGAATCGAAAGTTATAGTGCATTTATTTCCTTCACAATCAACCGAATCCCAGTACCTATCTTTATTTAATAGATGGTTACTTGCATCATCATAGGGTTTCCAGAAGATACTGTTATACAAATATATTATAGCTAAAGAAATCATCACTAGGATAGACAACATTATTAATATGTTTAGTAAAGAATATATCTTGTCAAATATTGAAGGCTTTTTGGAAGGGAGTGTATTAGCTTTTCCCAGTTCCGTAGAAATTCGGTCATCTTCCATTATCCAAGCCTTCAGCCGTATTTCCTCTTTTTACAATCTGCACAGTAACCTACGTTTAGAATGTACTCTGTATCGCTAATTAATTTACCGCAGGAATTACATATTTTCATTAGCGTCAACTTTCTTGAAACAATCTATTTTATAATCAGGGAAAGATTTACCATTCTTCCATTCCAAGTATTCCTCGTAGAACTTGTTTAAACTGAATGCATCTGCTATATTGTCGTTATCCGTTTCAAAATTATAGTTCTTGTAAACTGAAAGTAACATTAAACTTTTTTCACTATTGCCCTTGCTAGTCATAAATTTTTTTAAGTGTGAAGGCAGTATTATTATCAGTTTTATGTTTAGATCGTGGCATAATACTTTTATTGTACCGCCAAGTTCGCCCATTGGAAATGCTCTTCCTTTAGTCCCGAAAGAATAGTTCTCCATTACTATTACAGTAGGTTTAACGGATTCTATTATGGTTTTTAATTTGTCTCTTATCTCAACTAACCTTTCAGTTCCTTTAGATTTGGTTTTGATCGTACCGTAATTATTGATGTCAAAGAAATATCCAGTCTCAACAAGACTTTGATCTAAACCTAAGATTCTTTCATTCATTATTTTCATCTTCATGTTTTTTCTTTGTTATGAACTCACTCCATTTTGGGATTAACACAGTAAAGGTAAAAATCATTATCAAAGTAAAAATTATAATCTCTATTCTAGGTTTCAAGTAAGCAATCCATCCTATTAAGAATATTATGAAAGGCAGGTAGTAAATGAAATCCAAGTATTCTTTTTTCATTCAGTCATCTCTATAGGTTCAGTAACCATCTTCTGGTCTGACATGAAATAACATATACAATCAGTTGAATTGTAAATCCCAGAGAAGTAACCCTTATCATTGCATGTATTGTTGCATTTTAGGTTTAACTCATTCGATTTTTTATTCAATATAAGGGTTAAAGTTAATATTAAAATAAAAGTAATACATATAAGACATAAAGTGAAAACAATAATTTTATCTTGATTCAAATAATCACTTCCTCGCCTTCTCCTATAGTTCCTTGAGGCAATGCTTCTCTGCTTGATGACTTTATTTCATTCTCTATTCTAAATATGAATATAACATCCTCTGTTGTCTTGGCTGTTATACCTCTTTTTTGAATTCTAACTATGGATTTTTTTAGTTGCTCTTCTAGTAATGGTTTATCGACAAAATATTTATTGGATAGACACCTCATTCCTATATCACATGCGATTTCCCACTTTGGTGGTTTGTTCACAAAATGAGGGCTGTAGTATAGATTATCAAGTCCCTGTAATGTATAATTGTCACTCATAAGTCGGTTCGCCTTTTGTTTTTGGTTTGATTGGAATCGGTATGCCTATGCCTATTTCTTTCAGGTTTTTCATCTTGGCTGACTCCTCATGCAAGACTTCTTCTCTTCCTTCTGTCGTCACGATACCTTCAGTTTCTCTAATGAATTCATTCACTTGTGCTTTTAGAATGTCCCTCTCGGACTTTATGATTTTACCCTCTTCTATCCTTTCTATTAAACATTTCCCTAGTATGTTATCGGATAAAACTTCAATCTGTGAATCTTTTAATTTTTGGGTATAAATTTCATTCAAGGAACTTATCATGATTCTTCTTTTTTCGTCTGGGATTTTGAATGATTTTATTTTTTCTATCACATCGTTTGAAATCGGTTCTATTGTTTCACTGTTTGTTAAATGTTGTATCATAAAACCTTTTATTACATTTTCTATATCGCTTATAGTTGATCCTAGAGTCTTCTCTGAGAAGAATAACAATAATCCTTGATAGAAGTTTATGTTCGGAGTTGCGATTAACTTGCCTTCTTTAGGTGGGTGCAATCTTTTTAACTGCTTATCGCTATCTAGTCTGAGTTTTTTGATTTCCCCCTTTTCATTGACCAAGCTCATGTACCATACTAAATACTTGCCGTTCCTGTCCCAAGTGAAACTTGGATGTTTTTCATCAGCGATTAATCTACCCACGTCTCCAGTCTCGTCTATCAAATCGAAGATGAACGATTCCTTCTTTGGGAAGAAATCCATCATGGCAATTCCTCCTTAGATTCTAGTTCAGGTGAACCTATCGGAGCAGTCATCTCCTCGGTTCTTCCTAGAGGTGTTTCTTTAACTACTTTTGTTATTTTTTCTGGGTTCCTAGATGCTGATACTATGCCTAGTCTCTTCCATATATTCTCGTATTCATTGTAATTGGGTTTAGTGTATGCATCTACGACCCTTCTTTCTGTCGCATTGATTATTATTATTAATCTACCTGTTATCAACATAGTTCTAGGATCTTGTAATATTTTATTAGGGTTGGTTTCACTTGTCTTGTTGCGTATTTTTCCTAATCCAGCAAAGCCAAAATATCTGTTCTCCTTATCAAATCTTTCTTCCCAGTAGCAGTATTTTGAAGGAGGCATGTCAAAATATAAATCCATTTCCTCATCAGCATGTTTATTAGCTAACTCTCTTGCTTCTTTCATCGACATATCTTTGCCTAACTTTAATGGTTTCTTTTTAGAAAGGAAATACCACAACCCAACTACCACTGCTCCTATTAAAGATATGATTATTACAGCTATAATCATGCCCTCGTTCCATATTATTATCTGGAAGTAAGTCAACAGAATTATTAAACTGAATATCGTTATGATTGATACTGCCAACAGTAATTTTTTCCAGTTCATCTAATCACTCCATCTAAGAATATTCTTAATTTTAATTTGTCACCCCATTTAACATCTGGGAAGTTCTTTTTCAAGAAATCAATATCTGCAAAATTGTCTATGTTCTTCACGTTGAACATTATCTTTCTGTTGCCATCGTCAAACTCAATACCTTCTATTTCCCTATATTCAATGTTCTTTTTACCTTCTAAAATTTCGTCTAAATACTTTGGATAAATTTTACATCTTAAAATCATTTAATCCTCTCGATTATTACTCTAACTTTATCACCATGATGTAAACCTGAATCGGTTAACTCGTTTGGGTCGATATGAAAAGCATGTTTTCCTCTTCTTAAGATTCCCCTGTTCTTGCATCCTAATTTTATATCGCCTTCTATTATTAATTTTTTCAAAAGTTCCGCCTCGAATAATAATTATAGTAACCCCAGTAACATCCGAATGCTATCATCATCAATACGACTATTACAATAAACCCTTTCCAGAAACCTGAAGATTCCGAACTCTGTGATTTCTTTAATGTGTCATCCACTATCTTATTATTCCTGTAGATGGTTTCGTTTGCTTGACTAATCATGAAATTTACAGTCTGGTTCAAGTATCCAACCATCTGATCCGTTTTGTTCATGTATTCCCTGAAGTACTCATTCGTGGTGAATAAATAACCTTCCTGTGCATGGACATCTGAATAAAGCAAATCCAACCTGTCTGAAGTTGTATTGTAGGAATCGAACATCCTTCTTATGTCGTTTGTCGTGAAGTTTATGCCATAGACTAGATTCCCGTCTGAAACGCCCATTTCAATCGGTATGTATGTTATTATGCTAGGGAAGTCGCATACTGTTTTTCCATTCACTATATGACAAGTCACATTTATTTCACTTGGGGTCACATTCATCTCTATACCTTCTATTGTATTGTTACCGTGAATGTGGGTTGTGTTTATACTAACTAAAGAATTAGAACTGTAAGCAGTTGAAATTATATTGGCAGACCATGTTCCGTAATCTTTTCTGTAGGCTTTCAAGTAACACACCGTCTGGTTTGAAGTGCTTGAGAATATGATTGAATCAGTAAGTGATTGTGAACTTCCATAACAGATTTCATTTAAAGTTACCCTGTCTAAATTAACCTTATCAGCTAGAGTGAAAGTGATGTTGTCTAAAGGTATGTTGATCCTTAAGTGTTCCTGTATTTCCGTCAATTGGATATTCTCTGTTCTATAATCCAGATCTAAATTGCTTTGTATCTGTGGTGTTGTGGTTGTTGTTGTCGTGGCTATAGTTGTCGTTGTGGTTGAAGTAGTTGTCGTTGGAATAGTCGTTGGCTCGATTGTCGTTGTTGGTTCAATTGTAGTGGTTGTTGTGGTTGTAGTTGTTTCTATTGTAGACGTTGTTTCAGTAGTAGTAGTCGTTTCTTCTGACATAACGTTTCTCATCATCATAAGTAACACCAAACTAACTAGCAGGAATATTTTTTTCATATTCTTCCTCCTTTGTATTTTCTTTTATATGATTATCAATAAATTCATTAATCTTTTCGTTTGGTGTTATTGATCTAGGAATAGATTCTTTGAATTTCTTCCATTTTCTCCTTTTTACTTTAATAGGATAAGTTATTGTATCTTCTACTAACTGTTCCATAATAATTCTTAGATAGTCTTAGTATTTAAAATTAACATAAGGAATTAAAAAAAACTTCTTATATTAAAAGGATGAGTCTTATCCTCATTTGTAACCACACTTCTTGATTGGCTTGCATAGGTAGAATGTTTTGTGGCTAACTACATGGAACGCACACTTGCTTTCGTACCAGCACGTCCATTTTCTTTTTATTGGTGGCGGGATTCTTGTGGGCGGTGTAGTTGTGGTTGTGGTTGTCGTGGTCGTTGAGGTTGTTGAGGTTGTAGATGTTGAAGTAGTTGTAGTTGTACTGATTGTAGAAGTTGTGCTGGTTGTTGTAATGGTTTCTAGCGGGTCTGTCTCACAGTCCAGTGTTATCGATGGTCTTATGTCACCGAAATATTCGTAATCGACGTAACCATCCGATTCTTTGGATGCAAAATATTGGAAGTCTCCGTTCGATACACTGTTTTCGTCCAATGATAGCATGAAGGTTATGTTGCCTTTGGTCATATTGCCCAATTCTAATGAATAAACAATACGACCATAGCTAGTCCAGTTGGTTATTATGTAAGGATATGAATTGGAGTAATTTATTATCTTGCTGTCACCCCAGCTGGTTGTCACGGGAAAACTGTAGATTTTGGCACAGCCGTTGTAGGTTTGAATGAAGTTGTAATCGTCTAGCGGGTAATAATCATTTCCAGTATGGATACAATAGTATGTCTTGCTATTGCAGAGATGATCCGTTCCATTAAACCAGTAGACTATGGAATAATTGATGTAATCGTCGCATGGCTGGTTGTTCCATTTTAGAGTGTTTTCATTCCAATCGTTGTTGGATGTGAACAGGGTAATATTGGCACCTGATGCACTCAATGTATGGAAGATGTTCAATTTTGCTGGGCATGGTTCTGGTATGTCGAACTTCAGGTATGCCCTTTCAATGTATGGAAAACCAGCGTTAGCCAACCTCAAATAGTTTTCACTGCCAGTGTTCCAGCTAGTCGATATTGCTGAAATAAAGGCATCATCGGTTGGATATACGATATGGGATTTGACTGGTATTACTAATAAAATAAAGAAAATCAAAACAAGCCAAGTTAATTTCTTCATGTCGAACATTACTCTTCTTCCTCTTCCATTTATTTCTCCTCATTGATGTCTTTTAATTGTTCGTCTATGGTCTTCTGCTCTGTGGATATTCTGATGTTGACTTTCATCCCCCTCTCCAGTTCTTCCAGTTCTTTCGGGGATTTCAACTGTATTATGATGTCTTCATTCTCTAATGTGGTTGTATAGTTTTCACTGTCACCTTTCTCCGTTTCTACTTCTAGCTTGGATTTCTTCGTGATTTCCAAGTTCTTGAATTCTAACGGCTTCAATTCTATCGCCTGAAAGTCAATGTTACTTTATTTTCCTTTACTACCGTCTCATACAGTCTTGGTATTCTTTTCAAAGCCTTTCTTATTAGACTCTTCTCTTTCTCGTTAAAGTTAATTACCATTCCTGATTTGTTATTGGGGTAGTAGACTTTTCTCAGTTTCTTAAACATTTTCATCCCTCCTTATTTATTTGATCATGAAACCTAAAACGTCTAAAATTTCATTGATTGAACCTACTATCAATTTTTGACTTGCGTACAGTGTGTTGATTTGATATTGAAGTATGAATAGCCAGATTACTAAAAGGATTACAATAATGGCAAGTAAATCTATTTGTTTTTGGAGATGTTTTATCGAATCCTTTCTAATTACTTCCCACTCTGTTATTTTCATCACCTTTTTTATTAACGTCTTCTTGCTCTGATTTTTCGACTTTACTGAAGTACAAATACACTCCAATCATCGATGAGATTATAGTTATGGCAAGTCCTGTCGTCCATTCAAAATCTGAAAGATAAGGCATTAATCCATTGTAAGACAGTATCGCTATTATCCATGTTACTAGAATCCACAATACTCCTATGATTTTGAATTTATTCATTTTATCCCCAGTCGTAAATTATCTTTATCTTCTGACCGTCTTTCGGTCTTTTGATTCCCCAATTCTCGCAGTTCGGAACGCTAAATTTAACTATGCCCGTACCTTGACCTTTCGGTTTTTGAACTTCTATCTCTTTTATTTTACTCTTCTCTATTTTGACAATACTGTTTTCATCAACCATTTAAATCAACCCCGTTGCATTCCCAGTCATGGATTTGCATAAGTCTTTACATTCTATATTCATATCAAAGTAATAACAGTTGACAGTAGGAACAAAAGAATTGATTATTATTGTCCTGGATTCATAGTTCTTAATCGGTATTACGGCTAAGTCTAATGTGAAAGTATTAGTGCCTATCTGTATGCTATCTATCGAACTAAGACATGAACTGTTTATATTTTGTGCCATTAAATTTATTTTATCTGAATTTGGCTGGTTCAAAGTCCATAATTGGAATGTGTTCCTGTAAGATTCCGTCTTGGCGTTGATTATCCTGTTCGTCAATGTGAGGTCGTTTGCATATAAGTTGTTAACTAGTTGCTTTGTCACGTTTTCGGATGAGTTTAATTTCTGATCCAATCTTGTGATACTATCGTTTGTTTGCGATATTGAAAGTATATAAAAACCGAATAATAAGACTGTTAGAATTAGGTTGGCTACAATCGCTATTTGGAGTTTTTTCTTCAAGAATTCTATGTCGGTCATGTGAAGAATTATAAATATAAATATTTATATACTTTTGTATTATCAAAAAAAGATAATTTATTTAAACCAAAACCAAAAAAGATAAGTATGGACAAAAGAGATGTCATCTACAAACTAATCTTAAGTGAGACTAACGGCAAGAATAAAACAGTCAAACTTAACAGGATTGAAATGCAGGCGGAAGCGTTGAATATATCTTTAGAAGATTGCCAGGATGTAATGGACGAGTTCATAGAGAAAAGCATCGTAATTATCAACAAAGAAATGATCAGGTTCGGTGAAGGAAAATACACTTATTACTGAGAATGGTATAAATCCCCTTTCTGCAACCTTCCAAAACGTTTCATCATCTCTAATTTCTTGCGATATTTCTTCAACTGTTTAATATTTTTTTCTGAAAGGTTGGGATGGAGCCTAGCTAACTGTATTTCCAAGTCTATGCCTTCTTGTGTTCTGTCAATCCATTCTCTTGTTATTGGTCTGTCTTGAATTTTCATCAGAATTAATTATCTGTTTTAGTATATATTGTTTTTCATACGTTTCCAAATTTTATAACCATCTTCTTTTGGCAGTAACTCCAAGTTCTTCCTGATTGATTCCATTGTCTTTACTGTTTCATCTTGAGCCTTTAATGTGTTTTGTTGAACTGCTAAGTGGAGTTCTATTTGTTCTGTTAACTTCTTGATTGCTGGTGTGAATTCTTTCCCCATCTTATCTAAGATTTCTGGCATGTCTAAGACTTTTCTTAAATATAACCTATCGTTGGTTTCTCTGGTGAATTTCTCTGGTGTAGAATCGAACTTGGCATAAGCTTTTTGATCCAACCCTTCCTTGAAAATCTTCTCTCTCAATCTTTTCAAGTCTATGAATTCTCCGATTCTCGCACCTATCTGCCTTAATGTCTGCGTCAAAGGATCGTTGATTGCGAATTCTATCATCGTATCTTTCTTGATTTCTGAATCTATCATGATGTTGTTTTTTGTGAGCAATTCGGTTATTTCCTGTAATTCTTTATTTAAGTTGGATTCAAATTTTTCATCGAACTCTTTTGACGTCAACGACTCTATTGGAAACCTAAAATGGATAATTAAACTAGAAAACACTTTTTCCAATGTGATGTCATCTAACTTCTTGTAGTATTTCTTTCCGTATGCTAAATCTGATTCCTCTTCCCAAAAGTTATCTGAGTTGTCACTTATTAAAGGTAATTTTATTCTGAATGCGTGAATGTAAACTTCTGTGGGTTGAATTGAAGGTTTAATAGACCTGTGTGAGAATGACATTTTAGGTTTTCTTTTGGAAAGTTTCATTTTATGTTTTTTCGACTCTTCTAACCCTTTAGGTGTCAATTTATAATAAATAATCAAACCTTCTTTGATGTCAACTTCAATATATCCGTATGTTTCTAAGTCCTTTAATCGTTTTTGTATTGCCTGTCGAGAAATACCGTATCTTTTGGCTATTCCAGATGAGTATGTGTTGTTATTTCTTATCTCCCTAAGTATATCCGTTGATGTCAACCTTTTGTCAACCTTCATGTCAACCTTTTTATTAGTTGACATTGACAATATATAAAATTATCCCTGTCGTCACCAACAGATAGTTTTATTAATATAGAAATCAATATAAAAGAAAAATGAGGGGGATGTACAACAGCACTATCCTTATTAGTTTAGTCGCATCCCCTGATAATCATTCCCAAATACCGCATTGCCAACAGCAACATTGCTCGGAAGATCCTGGAATCTGATACCAAGTCCATCTAACACAACCTTGAACTTCTGAACAATAAGAAACACAAGATGCACTACAATCGCCTGGTATTCTTAATTGACTGTTAAACTTACCAGAACCATATTCTGCTGATGTTATAGCTAAACAAGAATCATAACAACTAGGAATTGTTGTTGTAGTTGTTGTTTGTTGTACACAATTCCACCAACAACAATTATGACTAAACCCTATATTAGAAGCATAACTACAATGAGCTCTTGCATAACTTTCACAAGTTGATTGAGTCCAATCACTACCATCGCCTGTCCTATCATAGAAATATCCTTGTTTTATTTCACTACATTCCTGAAAACTATAATAACCTTGATATGTAGTCGTGGTTATTTGAGTTTGTGGCATACAGCAACAGTAACCGCTTGAATAAGGCATTGATATTTCTGGAGAATTGCAGTAACCTGGTGAAGTCACAAACCTTCCACTAATATAACCATTAGAAATACAGAATGAATTGCAATCTACTGAAGTAACAGTAGTTGTTGTTTCAAAATTATGATGCCCTGGATAATCGTTCGGGTCGTTTGGATTTGTACCTTCATCAGTCTCAGTTTGATCGTCCCATCCATCCCCATCGCTATCTGGGTTTCCACATTGATTGATTGTTAAAGACACATCGTTAGAAATCTTGCAGTTGTTATTATTATCACAACAAACCGCCCTAAATGTAGCTTGACCTACGGTATTTATTCTTTGATTAGTGGAAAAACTGCCTGAACTGTCTAAATTGATATTGCCGAAAAGTGTCCAATCATTACCAGGATTAAGGAATATTGAGCATATACCGTTATAAATATTGGATGTGATTGAGCCTGTTATTGAATCGCCAACGCAGATAGTCGTAGGGCTTATTCTGATTGTAAGCCAATAAGATTGATATTCATTCGGATTGAAAGGAACTTGCGAATTCCCTCCGTTATACTGGTAATTATTGTTAAAAGTAAAGATAGTATTCATATTTAACAACAAGTAAACGACTATCGAAAAGAAAGCGACTAGAATAATTATCACTAAAAGAAACTTCCAATTTTTCTTCAATTTATTGAATTTCATGATTATAATTTAATTATCTTGAAGTAAAACAGGCTGATTATTAAAACCACTACTAGAATTACTATTCCTATCGGTATTACTGTTTTTGGGTCTATTGGATTTGGTGGGATTGGTGCTAATTGCCATGTTGCTGTTAAATGTGTGTGAACTGGGGGGTCCTCACTTATCCATAAATAATCAGATGGATCCGATACACTACCAGGATGACAACCATATCGTGGATTTACATTATCTTTAGATGGGTTATATTGTTGGTTAAACAGATTACAATTTTCTATATAGCAACCATCTCTATTATAAATTGCACCTTGTATGTTTAAGCAATCAGTTTGTGTAGCTTGAAAAACTGATCTTGTTCCATAACAGTTTAATATGTGACTTGCAATTCCACTCGTATAATCACAGTACATGAATATGGATTTGTCTGATGGATTGTATGTTACTATGCCTTCTTTGTTCCAAGAATCATACAATATTGAAAACTTGACAAATCCTAAAAACCATAATGAAACTAAGGATAATAATACTAACAGAACAATACTTGAGATTATTATTAAATTTCTTGTTTTCTTTTTCATTCAATCTCCAACGACATTTTTTATAAAAAACCAAATTCCCCCAAGTAAACATGACGATCCTATCGAAGTCATTATCACTGAATTTGCATTTGAACTCAAGCAAATCATCCTCTGCAATATTGAAGGTATCTGTTCTATTGACTCGCAAGGCAAAGAATAGACGTAGTAAATTAGTGCTATGCCTACAAGTAAGAAAGCGAAAGAACCGATTATTTTCAATAGTTTACTCAATAGTTTGTCCATTATTTAATCAACTTTTACTTTTTACAATTTTTTATAGATAAATTTCTTTTCAGGTACATTACAACCTTCTAATGAATATAATCCTTTAAACCCTTTGATTTTATATGCCCATCTTGAATGTGTTTTATTAATTGGTTTAACTGGCTCTACTTTATGTCCTTCTAAAACTTTAATTGTTTTCCCTTTTCCATATTCCCCAATTTTATAATGTCTTCTACCCATCTTAGCGAACATAGCCTTTTGCTGACTACGACTCATTCTTCTACATGGCATTTAAATTACCTTCTTAATTAAATAATAAAATAACGGTATTAAAAAGATAACAGTCAAAACAATGAATAGAATGCTTAAATTCAAATCAATCGGATAAGTGAATATGTTTGAAGTGAAGAAACTTTGTCCAGATACGGGAATTTCCATCGTCTTAGGCAACAAGCCGAAGTAAGTAGCTAAAAAGAAAGCGAAAGCTATCAAGCTACACAAAGAAGCTATCAACTGTATCTTCCAGATGTGTTCTTTCATACTAACTACCGTAATGATGTAATCCAATACCTAGTATTATGCCTAATATAAAACCTGCACCAGCTCCAGCAAGTAAGGCATAAAAACAAACTAGGCTAATCAAACCATGAGCAACTAATCCTGTGACTAATGAACTTAAACCGCCTATTAAAAATCCTTCCATTCCGTGATAGAACAGTTTTAAGAGTTTCATCTTCTTTTCCTCTTTAGTTTAAGGTAGACGTACAAACTTATCAAAGAAATTAATCCGATTCCTATTAAATACCACACAAACATGACAGAACTGGAAGCTTCCTCAAGTTTAGCGAAACCAGTAGGATCATAATTATATCTAGTTACCCATCCAGAAGATTGGAATACTGAAATTGATCTATCGATACATTTATTCATATACTCATCAAAATCTGCATTAGACGTTATTCCAGCTATGCCTCCGATTAGGAAGAATCCCCCTGGAAGTATTAGGAATATTATCGGTAAAATTAAGAAGAATCTTTTCTTATATTTCAAACTTAATCCAACAAGACCAATACCACTGACTAGAAATATTAATCCATAAGTCCTATTACCATAGGCAAAAGTCTTGTAAACATCTGGAATTCCGAAAGCCCTAGTGTAAAATCCCTCTGGATCACCTATGACTTCATCAAAACGTTTAACTTCATCCTTTACATTTATTACTGTCAATTTAGACACGGCTTGTTGGAACTTGTTCATTAGTATTGGGTCGTTTAGTAAAGGTTTTAGACTATATTGAAGTCTAGTATAGGATTCTCCATGCGTTTTTATGATATGTGCTTCAGGCGTTAATTCAAAAATTGGATGAAATGGGAAGTTTGGTGCAAAGTATGTTTTTATTCTTTCATAGACATATTCGTTATGGCTTACGGAATCTTGTATGAGATGTGCCCAACAACCGTATGCGAATGCTCTCTGACAATCTGTTTCTGATAATCTCATTAACTCGTCGCAAAACGATCCCGAGTGTGTTGCCTCATATTTCGACCTCATGCCACTCGAAAAATAATAAAAAACGGTAACATCAACACTTATGAACCCAGCATCAAAGCATTGCCTATTATTGGTAATAATATCTTTAATTGGACTGCTAGGCAATTGCTCTATCATTTTATCATTAATATACATGTGGGTTTTTCCCGAATAATTTTTTAAATTATTCTGTAGGACCCCACGCATATACATTTTGTAATGATAATAAAATTGCTAAAATGCATATAATTTTTTTAATGATGGGAATTCACCTCCATAAAATTTCTAATTTTTCCAATAACTTTTTGTTGATTATTTAATTCCTCTGCCCAAACTATTAAAGTATGAAATCCATACTGATTAAAAATATTCATTCTTTCAATTTCTTCCATTTGTTCATGCCATTTACGTCCAAATAATTCTATAATTAATTTTTTTCCATTACAGTTTATAAAATCTGGATTTTTGTTATTTATTATTATTTGCCCATCTCCAACAAATTTAAATTCATTCGGAAAATGTATTTGTAATATTGAATCAAGTAATTTTTCTTTATAGTTTGGTTTTCTTTTAGAATAATCTAAACAATCTTTTAATTTTGATAATACTGTTTGTCTAATTTTTTCACGAACTTTTAAACTTTTTACTGGGTTATTTTCTAAATTTCTTTTAGTCATGTAGGGACATTTTTTATCTTTATTCCAAGCTATCTTACCTATGTGTTTTTCTCTATTAATTTGTCGAATTTCTATTAATGTCGAAGGATTCGATAAATTTCTTTTTATAAACCAAGGTTGGCTTCCTTTCTGAAATCCCATATTTTGTGGTATTTTATTAAAAATTTCTTCGTATGTTTTACCTTTTCTTAAATTTCTCTTGTCGATTTTTTTTTTAATCATCATCCTCGTCTCCATAACGCTATTCCGCTTAAAGTTATTCCACCGATTATCGCTCCTGCTATTGCTATAGTCGTCCAAGGTATTTCTGGTTTACAATCAATATCGCATGAACAATCTGATTGGCAAGTCCCTCTTTCGATATCACATGCACAAGCGGTTCCACCCCCGACTGGAACATTAACATCTGCATAGTTTGAAGCTAATCCAATCCAAATAGAAGCTTTGAAGTAATGATTCTGAGATTGAGTGAATGTGAAACTTAAAGAGTATTTTCCTGTATCCAAATGAGTCATATCACTCTTAGTGAATAATTTCTCTTGTCCTGCAAAAGTAACTTTAACTTCTAACCTATCGACATCAACTAAATCTGTTCCTAAGTATGTCTTGAATATTATCTGTTCTATTTTGGAATTAGTAGTTGGATCTAAAGTAACACTTGAAGGTGCTTCAATCTTTATTATTGGTTTTAATTCTGAAATCCGTATTGTTATTTCTTTCGTGACTGGTTCGTACTGTCCTGAAATGTCTCCAACTGTCATCTGTATTTTTAAGTTTCCTGCTTTCATTATCTGTCCTGCGGGTATTTTAACGTCCCAGGTGTTTCCCCCTGTCGGAATGTAAGTCGGAACTACTGTAATCTCTTCTGGGAATAAACCTAATCCTGAGTATAAAGTCGCCTTTAAAGATTTCGTTACTTGAGATGTGAATGGAGTTACGCTTAAATATGCGATTATATCCTTCCCTAAATATTGTTCATAATTAGTAGTAGTAAATGCAACCACTAAAGCTTCTCTTACTATCAACTGGTCTTCTTTGCTTACTGTCAAACCTGTGTTCGGGTTCGTCACCTGAGTCTTGACTTTGTACAGCCCTCCGCTCGTTACTGGGAAGAAAGAGCATGACCATTTTATGCCAGTCGTGTAAGAGCATTCTACTTGTTGTAGTTGCGTTTCGTCCCTATATAGAGTCGAATAGACTGGGTTTGCTATAGGGAAATAAGGTATCTCTGCTATTACTATTATGTTACTGCCGACTGAATAAGAGGGCTGAATAGTATGAGTTATTCTAACTTCTTTCGGTTGGCAAGTGAAAGTTCCTGTTGGATTTTCAACGCAGTCTTGGCTTGAAGTACAAATATTTTTGGCATAACAATCATTATACTGACCGTTTGACTGGCAAGTTTTGTAACCACAGTTGTTACTTGCTGAAGAGCATGGCACTTCATTTCCTGGAGTTGTACATGCAATATTACATTGAGATGGGTTTAGATTACATGAGACTGAACCGCAACTTGGCGAACATGGTTGGCATACTCCTAATACGCATGTCTTTTGGCATGGTGATGCACTCGGAAAAGTACAGTATTTCCCGTTGTCACAGTATGGAGTACAAGTTGGTTGTGTCGTTCCACACTCTCCATCGGAAGTACAAGTCACACCGCATTTTCCTATGACATAATTGCAGGAAACTGGACAATCTTTTGAGCATTGGATACAATTATGTTGACCACCTGATAATGGACTGCAAGTATTATCGCAAGTGACTGAAGTAGAATAGTCACACCATTTGTTTTCAGAATTGCAACTGTCTGCAGGGCATGTTATCGTGTTCTGACCACAGTTTACATCACAGCAACCATTGTCTTTTATACACGGGGGTATGGGCGTTATAACCCATTGACAACTATTACATTGATAAGTAACATCCTGATGACCGTTACAAGTACCATCTTGGCAAGTAGTACTATTCCTTACTGTTGCTGAAGTGTCACACTTCTCACCACAGTTCGGCTCTATTATATTGTTACCGCACTGGTTTGTATAACCACATGGACAGTCGTTTGGGCAGTTGTTGTTGCTTTCCTGTAGATTATTTTCACAAACTCCGTTCATATTGCAGTTTGGGGTTGCACACAATCCATTAGAACAATATTTAGGTGAAGGACAGTCTGTATGGGAACCTGTTGCTGTTGGCTTCTGTTTGCATACCCCATTATCACATTCCCAATTCAAGCAATTTGCATAATAACCACCGCAGTTATTATCGTCATAACCATTTCCTACAGAACCAGAATTTATATTAATATTACTACAACCCCAAGGTTCTAAAACAAGACTATCGGTAGTACAAGGGTTATGATCGTTACAATCAAGACATGTCGACCATTTACAATCTGACTTGCATTTCTTAGTACCACCAGTAGGACAGGTTTCGGTCAATTTAACCGATGGTTCACATTCTTCTCCTGAATTGATAACACCATCGCCACAAACAACGCCTGCACATTTTTTGTATGTCACATTAAATTGTATTTTTGCGAATCCAGTAGTAGTTCCCAAAAAACAACTATCACATATATAGGGGTAACTTTGATACATACAACAAAATTGGTTTGTTTGACCAGATATCATGCTACCTGTTTCTGATGGGCTTGTGATTCTCTGGGGATAGGTACATCTTTTACATTCACTTGTCCATGTACACCCAGCAGAATTCGATGGGCATGTCCATGGTACATAAACGTCGTCTCCAGTCGATAATAGAACGGATTCTGTTCTATCAAATCGGCATGAATTGGATGCACAATCACTATCTTGAACACAGTATGATCCTTCTGGTTTTATTCCAAACTGAGTCTGCCCAATAAAGTAAGCACTAAGTCCACTAACACTTAAGATAGTTATTACCGCCAATGCTATTCCTAAAGGTCCAATTCCTTTCATTTTATCACCATCAAAGCTAAATTCACGTTAAACATAATTAAGAAGAATGGCAGTAATAAAAACATCAACACTCCTAGAAACATTCCCAAAGTGAATAAGGATAAGATGCCTTTAATGTTGGCTATGATTCCGAACAGACCGATTATCACTATCGGCAGGAATATCGCTATTGCTATTGGCATGAATAAAGCTGAATCCATGTATCCTTGGTATAAACTCTTTATCTCTTGGATTTTTACGTTCCAGTCTGTTTGAGTTTGTGCGTTGGCTATGCTAAATGAAAGTAAGATTAATGTCAATACTATTAATTGTTTCATTTAAACATCCTCTTTATCTTATTGAAATTGTCGAATATTAGACCGCTTAGAGAACCTATTAGACCAAAAAATATAGCATTATATGATATCAAAAATGTCCATGATTGAATTTCATTTATTATTACTAAAGAAAAATTTGAAAATAGACTCTGTATTAACGATGTAGAAAATAATATTGGAACTACAAAATAATACATAATTGGTAATGCACCAAGCATTACATACCTAAATAATATAGCACCAATTATTCCATAAATCAATCCAATTATTCCTCCAATCACCCATTTCTTTAATTTGAATTTTGACATTTTATAAACCCCTCTTATTTAAAAGCCATTTAGTGAATTTTCCAATCAAGTAATAAACGAAAGTGAATACTGTTGAGAGAATCGCTGTAAATAATATTTTCAATAATGGGCTTACCATTCCTACCATTCCTTCTTCTAGAATTGTCTGCTTCAAGAAAATCATGCTTACTGGTATCGGTACTAAAATAAAAGTTATCATGCTTGTCCATCCTTGGTGACTAAAATAAGACAAGAATCCTCCGATTAATCCAAAGAAGAAACTCATCCCTAGTATGATAGCTATCTTCTTCCATTTCCTAGTATAATAACCTGCGAATACTCCTAGTATTTCAAATAACATATTTTTACCTCTTTAATCCTATTCTAACTATTAGTAAAACGAAAATTATAAAGATTATGAAACCACTTACTCTAAATAATAAATGGATTAATCCTTGTTGTAAGTTGCACCATCCCTGCATTAAGTAACATAAAGGATTCCATCCACAATCTGCAACACAGAAATTAACGAATGACAATCCGAATAAAACTAGAGATATGACTAATAGAATTATCGGTGTGATCCATTTCTCGTATGTTTTTTTCATATCATCACTTTTTCATCACAAATAAAATATATAAAAACATTATTCCTACTATCGTGTTCAATACTATATCGACTACTGTTTTTGCAACATCCCCAAATCCTGGTATTATTCCAACTATGTTTGAAACCATATCAATCATCGCTATTATTGCATATATTACAAACAATACAATCTTATTCCCTATTTTTTTAGCCACCGAACAGCCTCCCTATAGCGAATCCGATAAGTAAAGTTGAAATCATCATAAATATCCAGTAAAAATTAGTCAGGAATAAGAATGGTGCGATTATGCTTAGAGGCATTATAGGACATTTATCTGAACATGTGAACTGGCATGAATATGCTTTAACCTGGTTGTCTGAACTTGTTTTTGAAATTAATCCCAATCCGAAAAAGGCTATTCCTACGAATACTAATATTATCGTCACTGCTATCTTTCTTCCCGATACCATTTTAATCACTTATTTTATTCCGAAAACTCTTTTGTTCAGCCACATATAAATTATTATTATGAAATCCCATGCCATTGTAGACAACATCAACATGTTTTTACTTGCGATTGCTGTTCCTATACTTGAGAACATTGACAATACGCTAAGTATTATTATTAGCCACCAACCCCAAGGTTTCATTGTCCATAACCCTATGAACTTTACTAGGTTGAATACTGCAAATAAAAAGAATATCACTACGCCTATCCCTGCGAATATTCCGAGTATTGCGTTCCCTGCAACCACTCCGATTATGCCTATCACTACTGCAATCAAACCGAATAGTATCGCTCCTAACAGAGAGAGTATTGCTAATATACTTACTCCTAAAGGTCTCTTCATGTTAATCCTCCTATTAGACTGTTTAAGTCAAAATAATAACTGAAAATATAATAACAAGCTAAGGCTAGAATCAAACCTAGAATCAAACCGATTATAATTCCTTTTGTCCTCTGTTTTTTCTTGATTGAAACTACTGGAACGACGAAACCAATTATTCCGAACACTGCTGAGAGGATTAAATTCAAAGGCAATTCTGGAATTGGATTACCGAAATCACATTTTCCATCTTTACAAATCAATCCTTCACAGCATTTGGCGTTTATTAAGCTTCCGCTTTCGCATGGATCGTTTTTCTTTGCACATAGACTAAAACAAGTCAAATCAGAAACCCAACAATATCCATCAAAACCACTAGAAGTTATATGTTTGCATCTGTACAAGCTTGTCTCATGTGTCAATCCACATTTGTTTTCATCACCTGATTCGCATTCTCCCAGAGAATAACTAGCAGATCTACAATCTGGTGCCACACTTCCACATCTCTTTGCGTCTATCCAACACTTTCCATTCTCGCAGACTGCGTTGGCATTATGGTCAATTGCTAAGTCTGCATAACAAACATCTCCATCCATAAATTTATTTACACATTGTTGAGTGTACATGCAAAATTTTCCTGATTTACAATCACTGTGGCTAGAACATTTTACCAGAGTACATACGAAATTGTTATTTACAATTGAACATTCTTCTCCTGCTAGACAGTTTCCAATCCAAGTCATCACTCCGTTCTGGCATTCCCATTTATCGTAATAACCTAATGAATTCATCCTGCATTCTTTCGTATCTCCTGTACAAGTTTCTCCTTGTGGCTTGCATAATCCATAATTACCAAGAGATTCTACACAATTATTACTCTTACAGATTGCATCCCTATTACCGTCTATCGTAAAATCTGCTGGACACCACTTGTCGTTATCATATTTCTTTTGACAGCCCTGAGTCCCTGGCATACAGAATTCATCAGAAGCACAATCAGAATGTTTGGAACAGGAAGAACCAACTGTGAACAAAGTCCCTTTAGTGAAATACAAAACAGAAATTAACGATACTGAAACCAAAGCTAGAATTATCAGTATCAAATATGGAGTTTTCATAAAATTAATTTAAATGTCTTAGTATTTAAAAATATCTACTCAATTTTTCCTAAAACCATTTCTTGTATCTCTATTTTTAAGACTTATTAAGGAAAGATAACGTTTTTAATGTCATATTAATCCTTTTCTTTAATTTTCTTCAATATTTCTTTTCTTAATCTGGGTTTAGTCAGCCATTCATAAATTCCATGCTCCTTTCCCTGTTGATACAATGTTATTGCGAATGGCACTACGAATATAGTTGCTATCAAGAGGGTTATATTCCTGTCTATTTTCAATGATATGACTGTAAATGAAGATTCCGATAAAGCTAAAGTTTCATTTAGCTTCCACAAATCAAAACTAATTTTATATATGCCTTCGTAATCCTTCTGTATCGGTATCTTTATTTCGTTTATTTTTTCTTCGTATGAATTAAATGAAACGATATCGAAACCGCTCCTAATTTGAGTCATATTCTGATCATAGATGGAATATCTCAGTGTCATGACATCTGGATTGTTGCCATTATTTTTGGATTTCACACTACATTTCAATTCCATTCCAGTATAGACGAACTTGGTACATGAAGATGAAATATTATAGGTGTTGAATGTCGGTGTTGCTACGGTTGTTTTACTACCTCCACCACCCTGATAAATAGTGACTATTCCATTTCCGACATACATCTCAACTCTTACTCTTGAATAACTCCTTTCATCTGTGTCATTTTTAGCAGTGACTTCAAGGGTATAATTTCCCGTTTCATTAAAGTTAAAAGTATAAGTATAATTTCCATTATCAACAAAAGTAAATTGGAACGACGATGTTATATTTGATGGATATGTCATTATGCCGTTAGTTTCTGATTTATTATATAAAGATAGATAAGGTGAAGGCACTCCAGCAGGATAATCTATGTGTTGTTCCCATACTACTACAGTTATAGTTGAATTGCCTTTATCGGTCAAGTATGGCTCAACATCGATTATCGGTATCAAATAATAATGCCTTCCCAAAACAATACAATACATGTAGCATGATACATATTCCACACTTGCTATAACCATAGGTATTGTAAAAACAATAAAAAGGAAAAAGAGAAAAAGAAACCACTTCATCTACTCCACCATTATGTATAATCTATACCTTCTTGGGCTGAACATAGAACCCGTATATGGATTGTTGTACTTTGTTAGGTATTCATCAACCCATTTGTCATTTACATCCTTCGGCGGTAAGTCTGTATAAAACCCAATTATATATGTTCCTTTTGGTATATCCTTGCTTACTGAAATATGTGTTCCTATTCTGCCCTTTGAATCCCACTTGAATATTGGAAAACTTGGTGCTAACAACATATAACTAGGTTCCACTGTGAAATTGATATATTGTTTTGCTATCTCTGGGTCTTGCTCTGCTACAAATCCACTGTATGTTTTGTCAATACTTTCTGTTATCGTTGATTTTTCTGGATACTCTTTTGTAAATGCAACTCCCTGATACAACTCTACTGCAGAACCAGACCTAATGTATGTGTATGTTGTAAATTCATAATTGTCACCAACTGGATTGTCACTTTTTGTTATCTTAATTACTTCATCTGCTGGAAATAATCCTGGACAACATGCATAATATCTACCAACTGGTATGTTCTTTAATAATGGTACAGAATCTTCTTCAAACCTGTACCACCATTCAGGCTGTTTCCAATAGCATTCTGTTATCTTTGGACTGTCTGGTCTTATCATACTGTACAACCACATCATCCTCACAGCATAGAAGTCCTGTGGGAATGTGCAATTTGCATCTATCTCATTGAACATTACTAATGGTAAATCTGTTTGTCTTGTTGTTTTTTTTGTTTCAGCATCTAATGATAACTGTATCCTTTTTTCTAATTCTGTTTGTTGTTTTGGTTTTACTGATGTGTATATAACCACTGATGAAATTACTATCACTACTATTAAAACAACCCACCAATATCTTCTCAAGATGTTTGGTTTCTTTTTCTTTTCAACTATTTCATTCTTTACCATAACATCACCTCACATTCTCTTCAATACTTTTTGTATGAAAATTAACTTTTTCATCATTAATCTTCCATTTTTCCTTTAAAAAATTCTTAACACTACCAATAAATTCAATAGTATCTGCAGGATTATCTATAATAGTGACTATTGAAACCTGTTTCTTCATTTTATCACTTTATTACTTAGACGGTTGTTCCATAAAAGTATATAGTTCTTGTTGTTGAATCTGCCAATGTACAACTTGTATAGTTTAACCAAAAATATATTGGTATGGCAGCTTCTGCTGGAGTAAAACTCGCATCAAGTGTAATTGGGGTTGTTGTTACTGATGTTGAACCTGCTCTTAATGTAGTATTTCCTTGGTCTGTAGTATTATATTTTAATATCATGCATGTTGGTACATTTGCAGATATATTCATTACTGTATTCAAGTTAGTTGTTCCTGTATTATCCAAACTATATATTGGACTTCCTGATGTCTGTGTACTTCCACCTATCACTGTTGCGTTTACCCATGCTTGCGAACCACCCGTTGAGTTAAATTCTACATTTGCTGTTGTTGCTTGTCCTGGACTTGTAGCAGATAGTGTTGCTGATTGACCTAAAACTGTTACAGACAATTCATCTACCGAAGCAACATTCAGGTACAATACTGATGTTACCCACTCTGTAGCTGAAAGTACTGTAGGTATATTTAACAAAACAGCACTTATCAACAACGCCATTATTTTTTTCTTATTTATCATTTTTTATCATCCTCATAATTTTGATATTTCTATCACATTCAAAACTCCTTCACTTGCTTTTGAACCTTCAACAGGCTCAAAAACAAAATAATATAAACCCCCTTCACCATTGTTTATATCAACTCTATAACTACCTTGTGTTGCTGGTGTTCTACCAGTTGTTGCTTTGTTTGACCCATAATAACCTGTTTGGTATTGTTCATAATGTTGTTTATCATACATATAAAATTTTATGGGTCTATCTGATTGAAACATCACACCTATTCTCAAACCTTCACTGAACTCTTTTTGTATTACATGTGGAAATTCTGTGAATGTTTCATTAATTAACACTGTTCCTTGACCCGTATAATCAATGTTATTCGGTGGTGATGTTGTAGCTGGTATAGTAGTTGTAACTGTGTTTGTATTAAAAGGCATATTAGACAACCAAAAATAATATACATAAATTCCCAATACTACCAAAATTACAACAATTGGTATTGCTACCAACCACCGACTACTTTTCTTTTTTTCAATATTTTCATTTTCCATTTTTATTCCTCCTTTTATATTTGTGTTCCATTATTTAAAATAGCTAAAACTTTGTCATCCGTATCCACGCATGAGGTAAAATTCATAAAAACCCAAGCATAATCTGAAACTCCTGGAGATATGCTAGAATTAACGATCCATGCTGTAGTGGAATTAATACTGTTTGTAGTTGTCGTTGAATTGACTCTACTGCCAAATACTTTCATGCATGTTGGCAATGTAGTGTTCAGTTGCATTTCCCATTTTAAATTTATTCCTGTACCAATATTTGTAAAATTATAAAGAGCATAACCATCTTGGCATATTCCTCCAACTAAACATGGATTGACATTAACTTGTGTTGAAGCAGTCGCATTTGCTTCAATGTTAGAAGTTGCAGTTCCAGAAGAACTGCTTTCTACAGCAGATGCATTTACTACTTTTATTGTAAATGCTAAATTAGTTGCAGAAGTCGTCACATAACTGAATGGGTTTAAACAAGAAGTTCCGTTCCATTTGTTTGAAGTATCATTGGCATAGACACACCATCTTATCGTGCAACCTACTGTTGAGTTGATTGTTTTGGTTACGTTAGACCATGTACCACTATTGAAAGATATAGCAGAATCGTTTGTTAAAGTTCCTGTACAGTTATCAAAACTGAATATGTAGCTTGACAAAGCAACATCATCTGTCCAGTTCAATGAATGTTTTATAGGTGTTCCTGCTAGTGTTGAATTGGTTGAGTTTAATGAATAGGCTGGTGGTGTTGTGTCTGCTACTGCCAAAGAAACATAATCATACATTATTTGATATGGTGAGACAGTTCCATTTCTCCAGATGTAGTGAACTTTGTTGTCAGAATAATAAGTATAAGGCGTATTAACAAAAGTATTGCCAAAATTGTTGTTTGTAATATATGTATCATCACTCCAAGCAGAGCCAGTCCATTTTCTATAAACTATATCTTTATTGGCATTTGTTGAATTTGTTTCCCAGAAGACTATCGGATAATTATTGTTATCGATTGAAACACTTGCATATAATGATTGGTTGTTTGTTGTTGATGTATTGCTTAAAACCGTTAATGCCTGCCAATTTGCTCCAGAATTTGATGAATTTGTATAAAGAATTCTATTAGAAGTATTGTAAGCAGCCACATATAAATTGTTTCCGCTAAATGTAATTGATGGTTGATTGAATGTTCCTACCATAGCATCCTTTCTTGTTCCCCAAGTAACACCAGAATCTGTAGAATTAAAAACCCAAACATCCCTATCAGTACCATTCATAAATGCAACATATAAAATATCAGTAGTTCCACCTGTTCCATTGACTGCTAAAGATGAAGCTGCTAAAGATGTATAACTTGTTTGACTATATAAAACCTTTTCTGCAGACCATGTACTTCCCCCATCTGTCGAATTTCTGAATATCAAACCATTATATGGTGTGAAACTTCTGATGTTTGAATAAAGCATATATATTCTTTGCCCTCTACGCTCGATAGAAACATCCTTGGATACTAAACTGTTAATTGAAAATGTCACATTCTGAAATGACCAAGTACCACCATTATTAGTAGATATTCCAACTGTAACTGTTCCTGAATTAAATTCATATGCCACAGTTATATTATTTCCATTACAGGAAATTGAACCTGCACTTATGGAAGACCCTTTACTAAAAAAATCATTTACCAACCAAGTTGCCCCGTCTGTAGAGTTAGCATAAGCAAGCCAAGTACTATTATAAACCCATACAACATGAAGTTTTCCAGTTCCGTCCTTGCATATTGTTCTACTATTTGGATACCAAGGAATTGTAGTTCCTGTATTTATAACAGTTGAACCAAAACCAAATTTAGCTCTTTCTCCTTCTTTAAATCCAGATGGAAATATTATGTAGAAACTCCCTTTACCATTATCTAAATCAATTTGGAAACTTTTGAAATTGATGCTCTTAGTCAAATTGACCAAAGGATAATTCGTTATGTTAGAAAAATCGGCTTCTAACTTGGCACCTTGCACAGAGCATTCTAAATAACCAGAGAAATATTTGTTGCACAAGTTCGCAAAGCAAGTTGCTCTTTTCGGACCCTTTTCAGCCAAACAAGTCTTGACATCATTCCACAAGGTCTGGTTTATCGTAAAGTTAACAAGACAATAGGTAGAATTTATTTCTGTAAACTGCCATTCAAAATATGCATCAATATAATCTTGACTTTCTATTCTTATCTCATTCGCAGGGTAGAACTCTCTTATTATTGAAGGAGTGTAGGTTACTGTTTCTTTTGGCAGTTCATCTGCAGATTTGACAACACTATTATTCTGTATCAAAGCAAAACCTATGATGAATGCTAAGAAGAATAGAATTAAAGATAACTTGGCAATTGACTTGTTTAATTTTACTATCATATTAACATCTCATATTATAGAGAATACTAGGATAAAAGCTATCATGCCAACCAACCCAGCCCAGTACTTGTATTTGAATCTCCAAGTCACATAGCCTACTGGTAATGCAATCATAAAAGGCAGAAATATCATTGGAAACGGTATCTTCCTGTTCGGCGTACCAAAATACTTAATCCTGAAAACTCTGTCTGATAGTCCTATCAGTATGTCTCTTAATCCTGGGAATGCTATCACACTCCACTTGCTTATGTATGTGACATATAACCTAGATTCCTGATCTAAAGCTTGGATTTTGAATGCTAGACATAAATCCGTGCATATCGGCTGGTCTGAAGGAATTGTAACATAATAACAAACATCACCTTCTTCGTTCGGGTCTAAGTATAATTTCAAATTAGATGGTTTAGTTATCGTAACCCAGCTACAAATATCACCTACGCAGAAAATATCTAAACTAATATTATTACTCCCTGTATTTTTTATCGTGAAGCATTCCTCGTTTGATTTTTTTCCAGGTATTCCGTATAATTCAACACTTCCAGTATATGGTCTGATTATCTCGAATGATGTGTTACCGTAAACGACTTGAATTTGAGGCTTTTCTTGGATTATCTGATAGGATGAACCACCGCCACCGCCTGTTTCTATTCCTCCAGTCGAACCTCTTCTTACTGTTATCGTTCCCTGTGAGGATTGACTTTGATAGGAATTGTTAGTGCAGTTAATCGTCCAAGTGTATTCTCCCTCTAAAAGATAGGTTGAAACCGTTCTAGAGTATTTGTCTGAATAGTCCATCGCATAGGAATTGCCAAAAACATTTAAGGTACAGCCAGAAGTTATGTTGTTATTAGTAGACTGTTCATTATAGTATGCGTTCCATGTTACCGAGTCTGAGATTGAATTGTAGATTTCTGTTACTGACTGGGATGATGAATGATTAGTTAAGCCATAATAAAATTGAAGTGTTGAAACATTAGTCGCTTGGTTGTTTGAAGTGTCATTAGAATAGATTTTAGTTATGTTTATTATCGTTGCGTTGTCTTGACCACTGCCTAAATCCGATTTCGTAAAGTCGTAAGTATAATTGTTACCTGAAGATAATGTAAAATTTTTTGTTCCTCCTGAAGTTTGGATTTCAGCTAAAACAGCACTTATGTTGAATGAATCGGTTACGTTTACAGACAATCTGATTGTTTGGTTAAAATTTATGTACGAATCGTTTAACTCGAACAAATAGACTGTTGGATTAGTCACATCCAAGTATGCATAGTAAGTTGTTGATGATGCAGTATAGTTTGTATTTCCTGAGAAGTATCCAGTTATATTAAAGATTTGATTGGTTGAATTTGATAATGTCGTCAAGTTCTGTAGGGATGTTGTACCTGAAGATGGACTGAAAGCAAAAGTATAATTCCCGTTTAAATTCACTGTTAAACCCGAAACGTTTACTACTGCTGTAAAGTTAGCTACAGAATTGTTCTTATAAAATTTATTGCCTTCTGTCACATTCAGATAAAGATTGATTGATGTTGATCCTTTATTAATTGTCAATAATTGTGTTGTAGAGTTAGACGAATAATTGGCATTCCCAGTAGTATTCCATGTATAATTATAGACTGATACTCCCAACAAAATGTTATTATCTCCAGTTACTATAGTTCCATTCCTGTATAAATTGCATGTCAACGGAGAGGGGCAACCATTGCCTGTCACATTAGATGAAGAAGGATAAGTCGCTGTCCAAGTAACATTTGATAATAAAGTTAAAGGAACAGTTCCGTTGCCGATTGTGAATGAAACATTATCTGTAGAGTTCCAAGCGTTTGAAGAATCATTAGCGTAAGCCTTCCACCAGTGAGTTCCTGCTGGTAAGACGATAGAATAATAAGACTTGTTTCCGTCCCTACTTGCAGTATAGTTTGTCGAGTCTACTTGTATGAACGAGAAATTATAACCGTTTGAATCTAAATCATCGTTCCATGTTACGTTTAACTGAGTTGCATTGGTTGAGGAATAATTTGATGGATAGGATGATATGTTAGAGGAATAGGTTGGAGCTACGTTGTTCAGATAAGATATTTTAAGATAGGCATAATCGCCATATAATGGGTCACTCCCAAGATAATCAATACGAATTATATTATTCTGAATAAAATCGGTAAACAAGCTTGTAAGGTTATAAGTATAATTCAAATAACTTGTACTATAAGCACTTGAATTAACTTGTTTCCATGAATTACTTGAATAGTTCCACATATAAGTATATAATGTATCAATTCCACCTCCCTTGAAAGTCAACAAAGTATAAATCCAATAAATTGTAGTGTAAGATGGAAGTGTATAATTAAATAAAAAATTGTTTTGATAGCCACTGTCAATAAAATATACATAGTTAGCTTCAATTGCACCGATTTGTATATATTCATTAGATGTAAATTCAGTTGGTCCAACATGATAAGGAATTGATGGTGGTAGAGAAGAATCTCCGATTGTGTAAGCTTTAACACTCGTACTATTAATTATAGTAACAGTTGGGTCTAGCCATAAATTATTTTTATTAGTGACATTTCCAATCAAAACAGTTCTCTTGTCGTATAAATTTAAAGTATAACCAGAATTTAATAAATCATCATAACTTAGAGTAACCTTGTTCTTTATTATTACGTTGCCATTATCTAATTGAACATCATTCCAGTCTATATTTCCAGAAGTATTCTCCAAGTGCATACCAATGTAAAGAATCTTGTCCGCATAGTTGGAAGGGATGCTTGATAGATTCAAGGCATACTTGTATTTTATAGGGTCTTTTGTTATTATTACATTATAATTTATTCCGTTTGTTTCCATGAATGTCTTAGCCTGAGACCACCATAAGTAACAGTGATTATCGAGCCAGTTCCAGCTTTGGGCATTACAAACAGTTTGAGTGACATTGACGACAAAGAACAGTCTTGCTATCGCGTAGTAGTCATTGCCATAGGAATATTTTATATTTCCTGTGGAATAGTTGAATTCTGTCTTAATCACATCTGTTATGTTGAACCAATTTCCTTGATAATTTTCAAATCTTGGAGAGGCATAGATTGTTTGAACACATTGACCTTTATTGCAAGTTCGTTCAGAATTAGAAGAAAGTATCTCTGCTTTAGCTGGATTGAAGAACAGAATGAACAGTAAGAATAATCCAATCAATAAGAATTTTTTTTTAACCATTAACTTCCCCATTGGACGCTTAATCCCCATTGCTTGGCGTTTCTCATCTCACCTACATAATTGTTTACTTCATGCCATATCTCAGTTATTAAAAGGCTACCTGTAAGCCCAGCGATAGCGGAATTTGAAACTGACCAAATGCTCACGCTAAGGAGGTCTGTCTCTTTTTCTCCATAGCGAGCCCAATGGTACGCAGGAAATCCTACCACTCCTATTAAAATGACAGTTATCACAAACGCCACATGCCAAGGTATCTTCGCGTATTTCTGCAATAATATGAAAATTATCCCTTCAAAGAATCCGAATATCATCAGATTCTCAGCAGGTGAAGTCGGGTTGGCTTTTAGCATCGCTGACCTGATTTTTCCGACTAACGGGTCTGCCACATATTCAGTAGGCGAACCTATCATCTTAAACCCAGTTCCGTAAATCATGAATGCTACAACCAGACCCCATACGATTCCTATTAGAAATAATCTCTTTGTTGTCAGGACTTGTTTTCCTAGTATTCTATTTAAGATACAATTATAAGGATTGAGAAGAATAAAATCCAAAGGAACATATTTCTTGTGAAAGAATTTCCAAGCAACTATTCTGATTATAGCGAATATCGATATAAATGACATGAACGTTAATAGAATTATACTGTAGAAATTGACTGTGGCTTTTTCTTCCAGTGTCCCGTTAGTCGAGAACCAGAACCCAAAAAACATCGATATGCTAACGAATGTAATCCATAATGTAAGACCTTTAATAGTGTTCCAACCAAAATTTTGATCATCCACATTTCCAGAAAGATACACTAGTTTTTCTTCTCTCATGTTTTAAATTAAAACTTTTTAGTTAATAAAACTATCAAAATTAGAATTATCCCATATATCTTAATTTGTTAATTGCCTAACTATTGATGGGACTCCAATATTTTTTTCTTTACACCATTCAAAAACATTCTTGTCTTGTTTTGAGGAATTACAAAATTTGCAAGATAATACAAGATTTGAAATCGTAGTTGAACCGTTTGGATTAATATGATCTATTTCTAAATTCTTATCAGTACCACAGTAAACACATACTTTGTCTCTCTGTAGAATTATTAAATAATCTTTTTCTGAAATATCGATTGGGAATTTTTCTCTTCGTTTGGATAAATGTTTTAACATATTCGCTTTACCTTTAGGTGTTTGTAAATATCGATTTCTCCACACTTTATGTTTTTCTTTATTATTATGATAATATTCTTTATCTTTTTCTCTTGTTTTTTGAGGATGTTCTTCACGCTCTTTTCTAGCTTTCTCTCTTTCCCTCTCTCTATTTTTTTGATACCATTTTTTATTGGATTCTTTTCTTTTTTCCAAATGTTCTTGACGATATTTTTTCTGCCATTCTAATATTTTCCCTCTATTCTCTAAATATTTTTCCATTGCTTTCTCATTTATTTCTTCTCTGTGGATTTCACGATATTTTTTCTGTTTTTCTCTTATTTTTTCTTTATTTTTTTCTCGGTATTTTCTACTCCTTTCTCTCATTTCTTCTATATTATCTTGATAGTGTTTTTTAGAATATTGTCGTATCTCTTCTTTGTGTTTTTGGCGATATCTTTTTTGACATTCTTTTCTCTTTTCTTTGTCTTTGTATGGCATCTATTCCACTTTTTTGATTTCTATATAATCCCCTTTTTTAATGCCTTGATTTCTAGGAATAGTTATTAGAAGTTGTTTTCTTTGGTTTTCCCAAACTTTTCTTATTATTTTCATATACTATTATTTAATATTATAATTATAAATAATTATCGTTTAGAATTAGAAAATAAAAGAAAAAAAGAAAGGCAAAGTATTCTTAAGTTCTTACGCTTAGGTAAAGTAGATTGCTAAAACACCGCTTGCTATCGTATCAAGTCCACAATCCAAACTAGTGCCTTGTTCTGAATTATCACCGAATCCTAGTCTCCATTGCATTGCATCGTTCTTTGACCAGCACAAATCTAACAAGTGTAGATATGACACATCTGCTACTGTTACTGATCCCGTACTTGTTGGGTCTAATATCACATAGAATTCAGTGTATCTTCCAAGTCCTTCACCTGCTGGGTCACGAAGCGATTTTGAATCAATAACATAACAATCTCCTAGAATGTTGTATCCTTGTAGGAATTTTGGATAAGCGAACTTACCGTTTGAAACTCCATATTCTGCATTACTGTAACCACTTGCGTATGGCGATGGGTAAATCTTGTCCCAGTCGGATAGAGTTGTTACGTTGAAACATACTCCTAATGGATAAGATATTGGCATGTTGTCGCCTGCGTTAGGCATTCCTAGATATGCGTTTGCTGAAACTGTTATCTTTATCTTTGTCGTGTCTACGACTGATGTTCCAACTGTTATGTTGCATGTACTTTCTTGAGTACCATCATCGTAGCATGTGAATGTTGGTGTTCCTTCCGTATAAATGTCAATCAAGCCTAAAGACCTTGGTGCACATTCCGTTGTAAATGGTTCCTTGTAATAGTAGTATTCTGTTCCCCTGTCCGTGGTTGATTGTGCGGCATCGTTACCGATCATCGCATAACCTGAAGACTTAACTGGGAATGCACTTGACATCGTTGTTATTGCTGATGGCAGACTCGTCTCTCCTGCTACTACTGTACCATCTGATAAGAACAACTCTCCGTTCAATGCATCTGCTGTTCCTGCTATCGGGTCTTTACCACCGCCCGAAACTGTCACTTGTACACCACCACCACATTCTCCTGAAGGCTGACCTGGCAATTGTGTTGTGATTGAACACAATCCTGTCACTGTGTTGAATGTTCCGCCTTGTGCTATACAGTTAGACTGCAATTGTGCCATGCTTAATCCGCCGGACGGGGTTGTTTTAAACCATCCAGACATGAAACCTACGAACCCAAACAGCATTCCTGAAATTATTACTCCTATGAATAGAAAAGCGATTGCTTGAGATGATTTCATTTTTTTATCCTCCAATTTTGCTATTTAAGTAATTTTTCCCGTCGTGGGTTTAATTATAAATTAAATTTGAATTTTAGAGTTATAAGGGAAAGACTAATAAAAAACATACACTTATTTAAATAAGATTTTACAAAGTTATTTAAAAGGTTGTTCATTTGAACGATAAATTAAATCAAGTATTATCTGTCATCACTAAGGATTGGTCAACCACAGAACAAATACGCTATAGATGTTCTTTACATTGGGTGACTGTTTATGTTATTCTAGAAAAACTGAGAGACCAAAATCTAATAGAAAAGGATGTGAGAATGATTGGCATTGCAGAAAATAAAGAACAAAGAAGAGTCTTATTTTGGCGATTAAAAAGAAAGAGATAAAGGGTATATTGAATGATAGATGAAGAAATTAAAGAAGAAGAAAAGCCAATAATAAGGTTTAATATTCCTAGCCGTTTAAGAATTTTATTTAATCTAATCAATATTAGGGGTCGTCATACCCTAGGGGAAATAGTTGAATCTTGTGGAATGTCAACAGAAAGGAATGAATGCTATAAGTTTCTCTATATAATCATAAAATTGGGAATATTGAAAAGAGATGGAGAAAAATTATTGTCATTTAAACCATATCCCACTTATAGGGTTGATGAGGAAGTTTTGGCTGAATTTGTCGAAACTAATGAAGAGTTGAAATCAATGATAGATAATTTAGATCACATAAGAAGCGTTATATGGGGTGACATTTTTAGTGGAGTCAAAAGAATATTTAAAAAACCTGAGAAAAAACATAATGAAAATTTTAGTTAACTTGATTGTAAGTATGTTGTTTTTCTTTTGGAGTGTGAGTGAAAAAATCAGGAAATTATTTAACAAATCCCATGATTCCGAAGATAGAAGTTAGAATTATCGCTATGACTAAAAGGATTATTATAATGAAAACTATGGTCTTGCTTATTTTTAATATTCCCCATAGGATTATTGCTATTATCAAAAAAGAGATTAGTCCTATTGTTAATTCTGATAGGTTTAACTTTATTGATTTTGTCAACCATCCAACGATAGAAGAAACTAAATTATTCGGATTTAAATAATCGTACCATTTTAATGTTTTAGGGCAATATACATTACAATCTATGAACGGAACTGTGTAATTATAACTGTAGTTCTGTGCGTTTACTAAAACAAATAAAATAAAAAGGGGGGGGATGAAACTAATTAATTTTTTAAACATAAATATCTTTTGATTTACTTGTAGATAAAATTATCATATTTTCATTCATTCATTCAACCTTCTTCTTTTCCATATTTTAACCTACAATCAATGGAACAATATTTCTTCTGATAAGCATTCAATCTATTACCACATGGACATAATCTAGGGTTTATTACATGGAGTTTTTGAAATCCCATTTATCTACACCTTTTCTCCTTTGGAATTTTCGGGTTTAGAACAACCTTTGTGTGAGTTTATTCCAACAGGAAACTCTTTCGGCTTGTTCTCAACAGAACTTTCCCTATCCTGTTTCCGTATAGCTTCGGTAAGTTCTATTCCGTAAATTCCCGATTCCAAAAGGGATTTCTTCAAAGATTGTAATTCTTTAATTCTAATTTGCTCTTCTGTTATGAATTCTTCAACAAATTCACTACTACCAGTTGAATCTTCATGTCCTTTTAAAACTACATGTGGATATGGAATTTCTCTAAATTCAAGTTGTTCCTTTGCTTGTTTAATTTTATTCTCAAGTTCCTCAATCCTCTTGTCAATCCTTTCTATGATTTTAGATTGGGTTTTAGTCATTGTCAAACCGATTATTCTGTCAGCAAATAGGTTATTGTTCTGTTTATCTTCACAGAATTGTTTTACCACTAAATCCTCTTTAACCCATTTCAGTATTTCTTTTTCAAGCGTCATAACTTAACCTCTGGATCAATCTTAAAATTGACTAACTGATTGTGCTTTCTGCATTTTTCTCTGAATTGTTTACATTCCTGATAAGTCCAAAAGACAGGGATAACATTGGGAAATACTTGATTATCATAATAGCAATCGGCAACCTGAACATTCCATACTTTGCATAAATCCAATTTTTCACAACACATTTTATAGGGAATCTTCCAGTTACAAATCATAAAAATCATTATCTCGTTGGGTTTATAGCCGACTTTCAGAAGTTTACTTATCGCATCTTTTATAGCATACTGATCTCTTAAAAACCAATCCCAAGCAATTCTAATATTACTAAATCTATTTAATTTTAATGCTTTAGCTATTTCTTCGGTTAGAAAACGATAATCAATGCCACAAACCAATTCATAATGAACAACTTTATCATTAACTCTTTTCTTTCCCAATTCCTTGATAATATCTAATGCTTCTGGCTTGCATAATAAATTCATGTCCATTATCTTGACATCGTTTCTTACAATCTCAGGAATACCAAATACTTTTATTTCTGTTGGTTCATAACAGTAAGGATCATTATGTGGACATCCTTCAGTTATCCTTATCCATTGCTCTCTGTCGTTAAACTTATTGTAATCACCATAAGAGTATTTTACTTTAGGTTTTCCTAATCGTAGTTGTGAATCTTTCGGAAGCTCTGCTTCAGCTGGAAGATTCTCTTTGATTTCTTTATTTGATTTCATGGCTTAACCTTCTTTTTCTCCTTTGGAATTTTCTTCTAAAACCCATTGTAGGGTTCTAATCCTATCCAACATTATAGTTTTGCCTTCTTCTGTAAACAATGCTCTGAAAACTTCTGTATTATTAAAACTTCTCATATCTTCTATTGCCTTTCTTATTTCAAGTTCAGTTTTCATTCTTTCTCACCCAAAAGGTCTTTCTTCAAATTCCTTTAGTATAAATAAATTAATTGTCATTCAATCTTCTTAGCAACACACACTTTCTCAAAATTGCAACACATATAGTATTCATCACATACAACAGTAGGGTTGCATTCATGACCAATCGTACATACTGATACAGAGCAACCATACATGGAATCTATCTTTGAAACCATGTCGCAATCCTCAGGATAATGGTTCCTGTAAACAGAACAAATTGACGGCATGTAATCCCATTCAGCACATGGGGTGTTGTCATCCTTATATTTTGCATACATCATTAAAACAATAAAAACAATAAAACCACCTATGAGTACCCCATCAGTAAAATAATCCCTTTTATTTTTTTCTTTCATTTTCTATCAACCTTCTTTACTGTAAGTTTTACTGGATTTTTTCCTAAAAAATCCTTTTCTCCTTTGGAATTTTCTTTGATTATCTCATCAATATGGCAAAGGCAGTAACATTTCTCTCCATTGGATTTTGTCTTTCTTTCACCGTGTTTACTGTCGCAATCGCAATTAGCTATCTTACAGTTTGGATACTTCAATATGGAAATTCTTAGTGAATTTGTTATTTTTTTAAAATCTTCATCAAACATTCATTTCTCACCTAACAGAGATTTTAATTCTTCTAAATATTCTTTGATGAAAAATGTAATCCTGTTATGCTTTTCTTCATTAAGTAAATCCTTTCCATCTACCTTTAAATTAAGTATTCCCCATATCCTGCCAAAAAGAATATCTAATGGATTGTTTGGTGCTAACTTAATGATTTCCTCAATCCTTTTCTTTATCTTCTCTGTATGGTTATCCCATTGAAATTCCAAGCCAGCGTTAATCTCGTCTATTGTGTTTACATAATTGATTTTCTCTTGGAGTTGGGATTTTAACTTGTTGATATGATTATCCTTTTCTTTTACTGCTTCATAGTCTATCTCTAACATACCATCTTGTTCTTTATCCAATCTTTCAATCTCTTTCTTTAATGTTATATTTTCAGCTAATAGGGGGTTTAATTTTTCATATAGCTCTTTTACCTTTCTTTCTTCTGATATCAGTTTTAATTTTAGTTCCTGCTCTTTCTGCAATATTTCTGATTTTAGTTCATAGTATGTTTCAAGCCAAATAAAAACATCTTTGCTTTTTGGTATAACGCATAATAGATTGTCTTTTTCAAACTTCTCGAATATGTCTTTGATTTCTTTGTTTGATTTCATTTCACTTCAACAACCATTCTATTACAATGTAAATCAAAGCAATTAAAAACCCTTTTAAATAAACTTCTTTAATCCAATCTAAGATTTTTTTTGTTTCTTGTTTCATTCTTTAACCTCTTTCTTCAAAGATTGTAATTCTTTAATTCTAATTTGCTCTTCTGTTATGAATTCTTCAACAAATTCACTACTACCAGTTGAATCTTCATGTCCTTTTAAA
>Ga0315296_10000255_pt1 | contig 49201 bp, 36 predicted proteins | sample YL17G14_18_MG_FD_203921 | JGI IMG/M metagenome (GOLD analysis project Ga0315296, IMG submission 203921) | Sediment microbial communities from Yellowstone Lake, YNP, Wyoming, USA - YL17G14_18 | ecosystem: Environmental > Aquatic > Freshwater > Lake > Sediment | place: USA: Wyoming | collected... | reverse complement strand
GCTTCCTCCAGCGTTGGGCGGCTTTCGTCCGCGATGTTGAAGGCTTTGCCAACGGCTTCATCTAGGTGCGAGAGGTGTACCAAGGCCGCCGCCACATCCTCGGCCCGCACGTTGGCCAGAAGCTGCCTACCGCTTCCCGGAACAGCAGTCATCGAGGTGGGGCGCGAGAAGACCTTGCCGGCACCGTCGTTGCACCCTGGGCCATAGACAGTGCAGGGGCGGGTGACGATTGTGGGAAGCCCCTCCTCAATCCTTTGCCACACTACGTTTTCCCCGTCCCTCTTGCTCCTCCCGTAATCGTCCTGGGGATTGCGAGGAGCATCTTCCGTGAACGGGGTCCCGCGGTAGGGGCCATAGACACTGGTCGAACCGCAGTGGACGTATCTCTTGACGCCCGCATCGAGAGCCAGCCGGGTGATGCGAGCTACTCCAAGCACGTTAGTGGGATGGAGCTCCTTGTACGGAGTGGAGAAGTTGCAGACCGCGCCGAGGTGAAAAAACCTGTCCACTCCTCCCTCGAACAGGGCAGGCAGTGTTTCTGGCTTCGTAAGGTCGGCACCCACGAACTCCACGCCCAGGTTATCGAAGTATGACGTGTCTTTCCGGGGTCTCGCCGTCGCCCGCACTCTGACCCCGAGGGACACCAGGTACTCCACCAGGTGTCTGCCCATGAAACCGGCGGCGCCGGTTACCAGCGTTACTCCTTCAAAGTCCATCGCTGTCTTCAGCCTCTGTCCGTCGCCGTGCCACTACTCTCTGACAGTGTCTCATTTCTTCCTGATGACAAGGTCTCCATGGCCCATTTCTTCGAGGGCTGTCGGGAACATCTTGAAAGCAGGCTTGACTACCGGCAGAAGCTTTAGCATGGCCATGACGTTGCCCCCCTGCCTTATCTTGCCTCTGGCTACCGATGCTATTGGGTTCTCATAACCGTGCCAGAAACGGTGAGAGTGATCCGCCGACTGCTTGGACCAGACATCCTCTTTGATGTCGCACGGACCCAAGTAGAACGTCCCATGGTACCCCGGCTTTGACGGCGGGTTTTTCAGGTCTATAGTGATCTCACAGTCGGGGTCGGTATATATGAATTTGATGATGACCCCTGCCCTGGCCATCTTGGCGCCTATCTTGTCGTCCTTCAGTACCCGGTCCAAAAAGTAGCCATATATCTCGAAGAGTTGCTCGGCATTCTTATAGTACTGGCCCATTACGTGCCCCCGTTCTTGACGCCAAGTGGCTATCGACCTTGACTGCGGCCAGCAGCGCCGGACCCCAGGGCAAGCCCCGGCTTCCCCTCTCTCTGGATTTGCGGGCGGTACGATGACGCTGGATGGGGGAGCGCCGAGAACCCAGGGGCCCACTGCCACCGCCGCTCGCACAGATTATAAAGGAGCCCCGTGGAATGAGCACTGCACCCGTTCCCTCGCCATTCCCAAAGGGCTCCGCCGGCGGCCCGAACGTCAGGGCCACGGCTTCCGCACGTCCGAACCCCTGGCGAGCGACTCCCACCCCTTGTGAGGCAGGCTATCTGCAACTGGCCTCAGCGCCTACCCCTTATCTATCCAGTAGTCGTACTTGAACAGGCCGAAGCCAAAGGCGCCGGCTTCATATCCCTTGATGTAGTCGTAGGCGGCCAGGTATCCATACGGCTGGTAGAGCACCAGGGTTGGACCGTGGCGCTTCAGGATCAAGCGCTGCACCTCCCAGGCCGGCTCCTTTCGCTCCTCGGGGTCGATGGTCTCTTCGGTCCGGTCAAGGATCTCGTCCACCGCGGGGTCATCGACGCCGAGGTAGTCTCGCTTGGCGCGGGACGACCCGTAGGTGTGGTGGGACTGCAGCGGGATCTCGTCCGAGAGGAAGTCCAGGTGTGTGAATACCGTCCCTTCGAAATTGCCCAGCAACATGTTCTCCAGCCAACTGCCCAGTTCGGCAGGCTGGATGTCGACCGTGATGCCCGCCTCGGCCAGGTCCGCCTTGATGATGGCAGCCTGATCCGGCATGTTGCCATAATTCCCGATGCTGAGCGCGAAACGAAGACCTTCGGCACCGGCAGCGGAAAGGAGCTGCTTCGCCTTCGCCACGTCTCGCTGGTAGGCCGCCGCCACCTCTTCTGTCGGCAGAGCTGTGTCCCAGGCCGGCGGAACCGGTCCTGCCAGTTCAGCATCACCAAAGTGCAGCTTGGAGATCATGGCCTTCCGGTCCAACGCCAGGTCTATTGCCTCTCGCACCCGCTGGTCCTTGAACGCCTCGAACTTGGACCCGTTCAGGCGGATCACCGCATAGGCCCGGTCGAGGTAACGCCGAACGCTGGCGCCGCCGACGCTACTGACGGCATCTGCCTTCAGCCTGTTGTCGGCGCCATAGACGTCAATGGAGCCAGCTCTGAAGGCCGCTCGGATGGAGGACTCATCTGGGATTACCTTTACGCTGACACCATCGATGTAGGGGAACTCGTGGTAGTAGGTGGGGTTCCGCACCATCTCCAGGCCCTGGTCGCGGCCATACACTTTGACCATGAAGGGCCCGCTGCCGATGGCATTGGTCCTCAGGTCACCGAACTCCTCCACCGCTTCCACGGGAACGACGGCCGACATCGGGCTGCCCATCAGCATCAGCAGATAGCCGTAGGGCGTCTTGGTGCGGAGAGTGAACGCCTTGGCGTCGGGGGTAGCGTAGCTCTCCACCCACTGACCCCACGATTCGCTGGCACCGGGGATGGCTTTCGCCCGGTCAATACTGAGGCGGATGTCGTCCGCAACCACCGGCCGGCCGCTGACCGGAGGGATATCCTGAAAGCGGGCATCGCCGCGAACCTTGAATATCCAGTCTAGCCCGTCAACAACCTCCCACGATTCGGCCAGGTCGCCCACCGTGCCCTGCCAATCGGTCGCGTGGACGACGTAGCTGTAGAGATACGGCGCCACCGAAACACCGGCGGTAGTGTGGGGATCGAGACTGATAATGGTCGCGGTGGTTGCCACACGGAGAGTGCCGCCACGCTTCGGCTCTCCTTCGCTGGTCTCGACGGCTTCGGGCGTTCCCGGCTCCTTCTCGCCGCCGCCACAGCCGGCAACGACCAGCCCAGCCGCCCCCATACCAGCCAGGGCACTCCCCAGGAACCTGCGCCGAGACAGCCTCGCTTCGCTGAACACTCCTGCGCCCTCTATCGTTGAGCGCCGCTCACCAATGCCGGGGTAGCTTCCCCGGTAGACTGCAATGACCCTACTGCCACCTAACTCGGGCGGTAGTGCTCGTTGCCGTAGGCATCGATGACGCGGTAGCCTATGCCGAGCTGCTCTGCCAGTTCGACGAGATGGGGCGTCAGATCACCAAAGGTGAAAGCCAGGTGATTCGAGGGCCACATGACCGTCAGCGCCCTCTCGTCCATGGGGATCTTCCCTCTGAGGATTGGCCAGGAGAAGTTGTAGCGCTCGTGCTCGCGAGGGCTGACGTCCACCGTCTCGATCACCATCCCCGCCAGGTAGTAGCGCATGTTCTCCCGCCCCAAGCGCGCGACCGTCACCTGGAGTCCGCCGGGGGTACGACCCCTCACGGCGGAGCCGCCGGCATCGTAGAACATCTCCTGGCCCAGGAATTCCGCCCTCAGGTCCTTGACCGAACCTTCCTCATCGGGAGTGCCGAAGAAGTAGGTTGGGTGCTGACCGCAGTTGGCGATGGCCAGCATGCCGTTCTCAACGTCCCGGAAATCGCCGAACCCCGCCGGCTTTCCTGCGAGCAGGTGCAGGAAGAGCTGGGTAAGTGCGGTATCCATGTCGTTCTCGCAGGAGGTGGGATAGATACGCTCCTGTCGAGTGCCGTCAGGGGCGACGTCGTTGCCCAGATAGGAAGTGGCTATGCAAGCGGTGCAGAGGTTGGCGCTGAGCTCGTCCTGGCACTTGATCCCGGCGCAGGTGGCACCTGTCTCCTCGATGATGTCGCGGGCCGCATAGAACAGCGCCACCTGTAGAACGAACTTGTGAATAGAAGGCAGCTTCTCCCTGCTGAAGTCGAAGTTCGCGGTCTTCTCCTTGTATTCGACGGCAGCCCGCACCCGCTTGTCGACGATGTCGTAGTCGCTCTCGCCGGGCTTGCCGCTCCACCTGACCATGTCCAGCGCTCGATTCACCATCTCAGACTGGTCAAGGTGGTCGTAGCTTACCCGAAAGAGCTTCTGCCAGAGGTTGGGGTCCGCCGTCGCCGTGGGCATGCGCAGGGATTCGCCCCCGAACTGAAGGTACTTCTGCTCCGGCAGCCGCCTGATCACCGCAGCGGCCGTTTCCGCGGCCTGCGCGCGACGTTTGAAGAAACGCAGCTTGCTCATCACTTCCTCAAGCGTCGACGGGTCCTCATCGATGCGACCGTACGCTATCTGAAAGGCCCTCCCCATTATCTTCAGCGCACCAGCGATGGCCATCAGCGCCACCAATCCGGGCACCTGCGTATCCTTGTACCCGAAGAGCAGGAGCCTGCAGCCCGCGCCGCTCGCTGTGCCCAGCAGAGTCTCGAGCGTAGATTCATAGATGTCCACCGCATCCACAGAGTCGCGGGGGAATGTCCAGGACCCTTGGTTCAAGATCAGGGCGTCGGGCCTGGCTTCCGCGATCCTCTTGGCTTGCTGGATGACGAGCTGGCGGTTCCAGGCGATCTGGTCTTCACGGGGGAAGCCATCGCCCCCTCTGATTACCTCCACACCGCTGCGCCTCAAAGCATCGATGAGCAGGGCCTCGTCTTTGAGCATGAGGTCCAGGTTGCTTGAGCGCACCCAGGCGCGGTTGTCGTTGGGCGAGAAAACCCCCACTCGAATCTTGTCGTTCATGGTTCCTCCTGTGTGTCCAGTCATCCGCTGGGGATGATAGCAAGCACCCGAGATGGCGACAACGTGCCCAGACAGATGTCCTCACAGGTCAGTCAGCGCATAGCGGCGGCTGCAGGTCCTTGGCACTTTCCGCGTCACCGCCACTATTCGTAGGCCACCATCAACATATGGAAGATATTGAGTTCGGGCACTGCCACCTCCACGTACTCACCCTTGGCCGCAAAGGGCAGTGACTTTTCATTGGGCAGCAGAGCCACGCGGACCGCCTTCTTGTCATTCATCCTCACCCTGACGGTCGCATTGACCACCGGTATGGGCGGTAGCTGCTCCTGTTCGTTGACCACGCTCACGAGAAACCGCTTCTTGTCCGGCTGATGGAAGAGGGTGACCTCTACGGCGCCCGGAGCATCCGCCTCAAATGAGAAGGGCCTGCCAGCCAGTTGCCTTACCATCTGCGCAAAGACCCTTCGGTGCGGGCCCGGTTCCGCTGTCTCCAGTGGGGCCGATACCCACATCACCCTGCCCTTTCCATACGGACGATATATGACAGCGGCGTAATCAGTACTTACCCCCGGCGGATCGGAATGTATGGAGGCCAGCTTTGCCCCATCCGCTGGGTCCGTGTAGGGCAGCGTCAGGGTAGCCAGAACCTCGTCCCGGTTCGACGCTCTAGCTTTGGCCTGTGGCTGGAACAGGGCGAGGGGGTAGTTGGGATCAACATCGGGCATGACAAGGGTCCGACCCTTGGCAGTCGGGGCCATGTAGGTGACCCTTTCCATGGTTTCCCCTTCCACGGATATGCCAAAGACGTGGTCTAGGAGAGCAGGAGGTGCGCTCCCGCTGGCATAGAGGCTACCGCCATCCGCTACAAAGCGCCTTATGTCCTCCACCTCTTCTTCACTCAGCATCAGCACGTTGGGCAGTATGATGACCTGATAAGGGTTGGTGTCCTTCAAGTTGTTCTTGCTGATGACACCGAAGGGTATGTGGTTCTCCCTTAGGGTTCTGGCCGCTCCCAGTGCAGCGTCCAGATGAGGTACCCTCCAACCGGCAGCGTCAACCTGTTTGCCGTTGTCGGCAAAATCCATCTTGGAGTCCAGGCTGAAATAGACGCCCACGTCCCGACACATGCTGCCACCCAGATAGGGCTCATAGTCCTTGGACTCGGCGAATATCTGGCCCATGGTCTCATATATCTTCGGATTCAGCGTGCCCACAGGATCAATGGCGTCAATGAAGAGGAAGGCCGCGCTATGGGCAAGCGCCAGATATGTGTGGAGTTCCAGCATCTCCTTTGACTTCAGAGTCGTATGATCGACCAGCCCTGGATAACATCGAGACGTCATGAACTCAAGAGGCTTGTTGGGCGTGACACTGTCATAGAGCTTGCATATGAAGGACTGCTGCGCGAATCCTCCATAGAAGTCACCGCCCAGGTAGTCATTGTGTCCTGCGAGACCCAGGGTAGCGCCAAACATCCAGTTATGCGTGAATATCGAAGACTGGTGCTCTACGGTGATGTCGGGCCTGCAGCCCTTGACGGTACCGGTCGCGAAGGCAGCAAACTCCACAAGCCATTCTTCCCGCTTCTTCTGAAAGGTGAGCCACCGGGGATCCTGCCAGTCGATGACAGTTGGCATCTCACCCCCGACTTCTTTCGCGAAGCGTTCTCTGCACCACGAGCAGTAGCAGACGGCGGGCCAGAACGTCATGTCAAGGAATATCCCCTCGAAGTCGTAGCTGGTGCACAGCTCCTTTAGCTGGCGCTCAACGAAGTCCCTGTGTCCTGGGCTATTAGGACAGCACACGCCATATCGACCAGCCCTGCCGCTGCGCTCTCTGGAACCTCTGCCCTTCACATCGACAATGCGCCACGAAGGATCGTGGCCGTAGGCCCAGTTGTTGTATATGAGGGTGTAGTATGCGATTACGTCCATTCCTTCTTTGTGGCACAGAGCGGTGATCTGGCCGAATATGTCCTTGCCACCGATGCCCCGGTGCATCTCTCCCGTCTTGGTGGGCCAATAGCAGAAACCTACGTGGGAGTTGGCATAGACCATAGCCGATTGCACTTGGGCCTTCTTGAGTAGTCCCACGTACGTCTCAGGATCGAGCAGTGAGAGGAATCTCTCGTCCCAGTCCTCTATGTGCATGTCCACGAGGTTGCGCCTGTAGCTTCCTTGGTACCACTTGGCCCTTTGCACGGTAGAGTTCTCCTTTCGCATGACGACGTGTCCCGCATCTTGGGTAGCCGGAAGGCGGACCCGCGGTCCGCCTCGCGGTGCTGGTACATGCAGGCGGCGCGTTCGTGCGTAGTCATCTCGGTCATTGCATCCCCCGACGTCTTGCAGGGAGAAGTGCGCGGACTATGCGACATCGGCGGGACCACGACGACAATCGTCGCCGACGAGTGGCCGTGGTCTGAATCCCCGCATCAGGCTGGCGCGAAGCGAAGGAGAGGGAAAGCGGTTTCCCACAGAGACGCGGCTCTCACTTGTCGGATTGGCCAGTTTGTTCGACCCTGCCGTGTTCTATGCTGATCTTGAGAAACTCATCGCACATGGCGTCAACCGCTTCCTGGCGATGTCCCGCGCCAGCGGGATCGCTATACCACATAGCGATGAAGCCGCCTTCGGGTCGACCCAGAGCCTTGACCATTCTTCGGCAGTAGGCCCGAATGTCCTCAAGGGTCCCATAGACCATCGTGCGTTGTATGTCCACCGGGCACCAGAAGGTGATCCGTCCGCCGAATCGTTCCCCCAGAAGGTCCAGCCCCATGTTCTCCTGTTGATCCATTTGAATGACGTCTAGGCCGATTTCTATGAAATCGTCGAGGATGTCGACGATATTCCCGCAACTATGAAGAAACGTGAGCAGGCCCGCGTCATGGGCAGCCTTGTAGATCCGGGCGTAGCGGGGTTTCCAGAGTTTCCGCCAGGATTCAGGGGAAATCATCAGCCTGTCCTGCAACCCCCAGTCGTCACAGAACATGTATCCATCGGCCCCCGCTTCCGAATAGCGTTCGATGGCACACAGGTTCATGTCCACAAGGACGTCCAGCAGTCTTCCGAGCTCAGCCGGCGCCTCATGGATGTCGATCCAGACGTTGTCCAGCCCTCGAACGAAGTGAGCGCGTTCATAGATGGAAATCCCCAACCCCATGAGGAACTTGTCCCCCGCTCGTTCCCTGGCGCCACTAAGCGCCCACCAACGTCTGGGATCACGAATGTCGGGAATGGGGAGAGCATCCCACCCACCCCAGTCTTTGAGCGGGTACTCCTTGACCTGGCCCAGATTGCATATTGCAATGTTCTCCCACACCGTCCCCCATTCATCGACGCCGGTGGGCGGGCGGGCGTCCGGCGACGGATCCATTCCGACAAGAGCGAAATCCGACCCCCACTCCTGCGGCAGATCGTACGGGATTCGGTCGGCTTCCTGGAATCTCACCGTGCGACAGACCACGTGCTTGGGGCTCATACCCACCAACGCGTCTCCTTCGTTTGAGATCTAGGCCGACGAGGTCGGAGATGCGCCACAGGAGACGGCCGCCATGACGAGCACCGGCCCTTCTACTCCCCCACGCGCCGGTCGTGGTCCTGGAGCCCCTTGGTGGCCTGGGCCGCCGCCCCGTCCAGGGCCTGGACGGGGTCCTTCCCGCCCGCCACCGTCTCCTCCAGCGCCTGCATTACCATCTCCCGCACCTTCGAGAAGGTCCCGGCAGCGCCGCCCCTGTTCTGCTGACACCCTAGCGGCCCATGCGGCGGTTGTACTCGCTGATGGCCGAGTTGCTCGCCTCGACCGCGGCCGCCATCGCTTCGTTCGGGCTGGCGCTTCCCGAGATCATGCTCTCGATGGCATCAGTTATGCTGTCCTGTACTTGCTGGAGGGGGCCGAGGAGCGGGCCTAAGGCGGCGGTGGTGGTGGCGGTCTTAGCGAAGAGGTCAGCCGGTATCTGGAACTGAGGGTAGCGGGCGATGATCTCCTTGGCGGCGGGGAGGTCGTAGGCGGAGTTACGGACCGGGAGGTAGCCGCTACCGGCGAACCACTCCGCCTGCTGCTCCGGTTCTGCGAACCACCTGATGAACTTCCAGGCGGCGTCGCGTTCTGGCTGCGGCCGTGCACTCATGATCCAGAGGGAGCGGCCGTAGACGCCGGGTGAGCCTTCGGGAACCTTGCCTGGGATGCCGGGGATGGGTGCGACACCCAACTCAACGCCCTCTATTCCCTTCTCGAGAACGTCCATGACGGAGCGCAGGGCGGCCGAGGTGCTGAGGACCATCACGGCATTGCGGGCGCCGACGGCGAGGAGGCCGTTGGCACTGGTCGGGTCCACGCCGATGTTGAGGGCAAGGCCATCCTGCACCATGTCGTGCCACCACTGAAAGAACTTCCGGCCGGCGTCGTTGTCAAAGGCGACCTCGGTGGCTACGCCAGCACGGCCGTTGTCGTTGTTGACGTAGAGCTCACCGGCGCCGGCCAGCATGAATCTCACAAACCAGCCGTGGATCTCCAAGGCGAGGCCGAAGCGGGTGACGTTCCCTGCCGAGTCGCGCTGGACGAGCTTCTCTGAGGCGGCGCGGACCTCATCGAGATCCTTGGGCGGTTGCTCTGGGTCTAGCCCGACCTCTCGGAATGGGATCTTATTGTAGTACATGAGGGGTACGGCCAGGCCGCAGGGCATGGAGTACAGGGTGTCATCAACCATGTAGTAGGCAATCGACGCGGGCGCGAAGTCCGACAGGTCGTAGTCTTCTTGGTCGACATACTCCTGGACGGGAGTGATCTGGCCGCTGTCGATCATGAGCTGGGCGTAGCCGTCCGACACGTAAGCGATGGTAGAGACGTTGCCGCTGGGCATGCTGGCGATGGCCTTCAGCGTCAACTCCAAGTCGTTGCCCTGGAAGATGGGCTGGACTTTCACCTCGTTCTGGGAGGCGTTGAAGCGCTCCACCAGCTTCACCAGGTTGTCGTTGGCCGAGGCCGACTCCGAGTGCCAAAAGGTGATGCTGACGGGGCCCGCCGACGCTGTCGGCCTCGCCTCATTCCCCACTCCGCCTCCCTCCTCAGTCCCCTCCTTGCCGCTGCAGGCGCTCAGCGCCACTGCAATGGCGGCGACACCTAGCAACGTCCACACCCTGTTCATGACTGCCCCTCCTGAAAACGGCGGCGCGCCGCCCAGTTGATCCATCCTATGACCGCCACTCGTAGAGCGGCCCCTACTCCCCCACGCTCCGGTTGTAGTCCTGAAGCTCCTTGGTGGCGCGCTCGGCAGCATCGTCCAGCGCCTGCACGGGGTCCTTGCCGCCTGCCACCATCTCCTCCAGCGCCTGCACCACTATCTCGTGTACCTTCGAGAAAGGCCCGATTCGCGGCCCCAGCGTCGCCGGCGTCGACGGCGTCCCCACAAACAGATCCACAGGCACCTGGTAGTAGGGGTACTTCTCTAGGATCTGTCGCGACGTCTCCAGCTCATACGCAGACAGGCGCACCGGCAGGTGGCCAGTGCCAGCAAAGAACTCCGCCTGCTGCTCAGGCTCCGCCAGCCACCGCGCCAGCTTCCAGGCCGCCCGCTGCTCCGCCTCCGGCCGCTGGTTCATGATCCAGAGGGCGCGGCCGAAGATACCCGGGCCACCCGTGCTGCCGGACACTCCCGGGAAGGGCCCGACCCCCAGCTCGACACCCTCTAGGCCGGCCTCGATCACGGCCAGTACCGAGCCAAGGGTCGAGCACGCGGCGACGGCCATGACGGCCCGCCCGGAGGCGATGGCCATGAGAGCGTCGGCAGCACTAGGGTTGCGGCCGACGTTGAAGGCCCAGCCTTTGTCGACCATCTCGCCCCACCAGCGGAAGAAGGCCTGGCCGGTGGGATTGTTAAACACGGCCTCCGTAGCGCGGCCGTCACGGCCATTGTCGTTGTTCACGTACAGGTCCCCGTGCTGGGCCAGGATGTTCTCCAGGTACCAGCCCCCCATGTCCAGGGCGATGCCGCTGCGCACCACGTTGCCGGCGCCGTCCACCTTCAACAGCTTCTCAGAGTAGGCGCGCACGTCATCGAGGGTGAGGGGTGGCTTGTCAGGGTCCAGGCCTACCTCCCGGAAGGGGACCTTGTTGTAGAAGAGCATGGGGAAGATGATGCCCAGGGGCATGGGGTAGAGCTTGTCGTCTGCCGAGTAGTACTGGATAGCCTTCTCGTCGAAGTCCGACAGGTCGTACCCCTCTTCGTCGATGAAGTTCTGCACCGGCGTCACGGCCCCGCTGTCGACCATGACCTGGAAGTCCGCCTCCTTGAGGTCAACGAGGGCCGGCACGTCCCCAGAACGCAGGGAGGTCAATAGCTTGAGGATGATATCGTCGCTGTTGCCCTGATAGAGGAACCTCACCTTCACCTCGTCCTGGGAGGAGTTGAAGCGGTCGATGAGGCGCTGGAGAGTGGCCTCGTTGGCAGCGGCCTCCGAATGCCAGAAGTCGATGCTGACGGGGCCCGCCGCCTCTGTCGGCCCCGTCTTAGTCCCCGCTCCACCTCCCTCCTCAGCCCCGTCGTTCCCGCCGCAGGCGCTCAGCACCAGGGCGAGGACGGCCACACCTAGAAAGAGCCATAGCCTGTTCATCACTACCCCCTAAGAGGAAGACTGCCTGCGGTCAGGTCGGCGCATCCTGGGCCGGGCTCGATTGTAGCACCACGGTACGTAGCGCAGAAGGCGCGGAAAGCGCCTTCGGGCGGACAGCCAGCAGGCCCCAGCCGGCCCGGCCTGCTCCGCCCGCAGCGGTTGGAGAGGGAAGAGCGGGAGGCCTTTGACCTTGGGCAAATCGGTGACAGCCTCACCCGCGCCGGCGGTAGCGGGCGCTCTCGTCCGTGCAACCACCCTCTGGTAGACTGGGGGCTGCCGAGACGGCACAGCCACACGCTTGAGTCGGAGAAGGGCTAATGAACGCACGAGAGCGCTTCAGCAACATCATGCACTTCAAGCCCGTGGACCGCTGCCCGATCCGGGACTTCGGCTTCTGGGACGAGACGTTGCTGGTCTGGAAGAAGTACGGACTGCCAGAGTCCGTCGAGAACGGGACGACCGCCCGCGAGTTCTTTGGCATGGACCCCGAACTCACCTGCGGCGGCTTCACAGACCTCTGCCCGTACTTCGAGGAGGAGGTACTCGAAGACCGCGGTGATTCAGAGATCGTGCGCGACCTGGACGGGGTCGTCGTCGAGCGCGGCAAGATCATGAGCGCGATTCCGGCGCACCTCGACCACCTGCTCCAGGACCGTGAGAGCTGGGAGAAGCACTACAAGCCGCGCATGCAGCCGGATGACCCAAGGCGCTTCCAGTCGCAGGACCCGTGGACGAAGACCTGGATTGACAAGTGGACCCACCCCGACAGGGACTACCCTCTCTCCATCTATGCGGGCTCACTCTATGGCCGGCAGCGCCAGTGGTTCGGTCTCGTGCGCGTATCCGAGGTCATCTACGACGATCCCAAGCTCTTCGAGGAGATCGTCGAGACCTGCGCCGACATCGCCATCGCCCTCATCGAGAGGATGTGCGGTGAGCTCGGGCTGCGGCCGGAGGCAGCCAACATGTGGGAGGACATGTGCTATAGGGCGGGACCGCTGATCTCGCCGAAGACCTTCAAGCAGGTGCTGGTCCCTCACTACCGACGCATCGTGGACACGCTCCACCGCTACGACGTGGACGTGGTCTCTCTCGACTGCGACGGCAAGATCGACAAGCTGGTGCCGCTCTGGCTAGAGGCCGGTGTCAACTGCATGTTCCCGCTTGAGATTGGCACGTGGGGCGCGGACCCCATTGAGTATCGCAAGGAATACGGCCGGGACCTGCTGATCATGGGGGGTTTCAACAAGCGCATTCTGGCGGGGCGCAAGCGCGACATCACCGCCGAGGTGGAAAGGCTGGCCCCTCTGGTTGAGGAGGGCGGGTTCATCCCGTTCTGCGATCACCTCGTGCCCCCGGATGTGCCCCTGGGCAACTACATCCACTACCTGAACGAGGCCAAGCGCGTCTGGGGCAAGGGGCTCGACAACCTCAAGCCCACCGGCGAGCCGGACTGGGAGAACGCGGAGTTCAAGGAAGCGGACGGCTACATCTGGGACCCGGAAAAGCTGAGCCTGACGGTAGAGTAGCGCTGCGCTGGCCAGTCTTCTCCTCCTCTGGTCTCTCATGCGTAGCGCCCTTCGCTCCCTGCAGCATCTTCTACCGGAGAATCTGGTCCTCCGCCAACAGCTCGCCGTCCTCTGCCGTCAATGCCGTCGACCGAGGCTGGCGATGAGGAAAGCCTACGCCAAATGGAGGTAGCCATGCCAAAGGAGACTATGACTCCGAAAGAACGGTGGCTTTCCGTGCTTGAGAGGAAGAACCCGGACCGTGTGCCCATGGATTACTGGGCCACCGGCGAAGCTAGCCAGAAGCTCATGAAACACCTGGAGTGCGACAGCATGTGGGCCGTTTTCGAGCGGCTGCACATCGACCCCGTAGTCGACGTGGGTCCGAGATACGTCGGTCCGCCCACAACACTCGATACAGACATGTATGGCTGCAGATACGAGTTTGTGGACTACGGAACAGGTGCCTATCTCGAGTGCGTGTACCATCCTCTGGCTCAATACAGCTCGGTTGAGGAGATCGAGCACAACTATACCTGGCCATCGACTCAGTGGTTCGACTACTCCGCAATCCCCGACATGACCAAGGGCAAGGAGACATTCCCTATTCGAGGAGGCGGCTCCGAGCCATTCCTGACCTACAAGGACCTGAGAGGGATGGAACAGGCCTACATGGACCTGGTCCTGAACCCTGAGATGGTCCACTATTGCCTTGATAGGCTGTTTGATTTCTGCTACGAGAACACCCTACGCATCTACGAGCAAATTCCGGGCAAGGTGACGCTCACATATGTGGCTGAGGATTTCGGCTCACAGCAAGACTTGCTTGTTTCACCCGATCTGATTCGCCAGTTCTTCATCCCAGGCATGAAACGAATGATAGACCTGGCCCATCAGGCTGGGGCTTTCGTGTTCCATCATAGCGATGGCGCTATCCGCAAGATCATCCCGGACATGATCGAGGCTGGCATTGACATCTTGAACCCCATCCAGTGGCGGTGTCGAGGGATGGAACGCAAGGAACTCAAGAGGGATTTCGGCAACAGACTGGTCTTTCACGGAGGCATGGACAATCAGTATACGCTCGCGTTCGGCTCAGTTGAGGAAGTCCGGCAGGAGGTGATAGATAACCTCCATGTCCTGGGAGAAGGCGGCGGTTACATCCTGGCGCCGTGCCACAATATCCAAGCTGCCAGCCCTCCGGAGAACATCGTGACGATGTATGAAACAGGGTACGAGAATGGATGGAGGTAGGAGGAGGGAAGACGAAGTGGCAAGAGACACGAGTTCCTCAGGAGCACCCATGGGGGGCAACGAGCACCAGTTCGGCGACCTCGATCTCGAGGCATTCCGAGCGGCCGGACACGAGGTCGTGGACTGGATCGCTGACTACCTGGCGCGGATCGAAGACTATCCTGTGCTCTCCCGCGCCAGACCTGGCTCCATCCGACACAAGCTGCCAGCACACCCTCCGGAGAAGCCCGAGCCCCTCAGCCGCATCCTGGATGACTTTCGGCACCTTATCGTCCCCGGGATCACGCACTGGAACCACCCGGGCTTCATGGCCTACTTCTCCAGCAGCGGTTCCATGCCCGGCATACTTGGCGAGCTTCTTACCGCTGCTCTTAACGTCAACGCCATGCTCTGGCGCACGTCGCCCGCTGCCACTGAGCTGGAAGAGACAGCCCTGGACTGGCTGCGAGAGATGCTCGGGCTGCCGCAGGGACTCTTCGGGATCATCACCGACAGCGCGTCTATGTCCAGCTTCCTGGCTGTGGCGACCGCGCGGGAGGCCGCGAAGCTCCGACTGCGCGAAGCTGGCATGGGCGGCCACCCCGACCTGCCTCGCCTCTGCGTCTACGCCTCCGAGGAAGCCCACTCATCTGTGCAGAAGGCTGCAATTGCCGCCGGCCTGGGACGCGACGGCTTTCGCGCCGTTCCCGTGGACGCCGATTTCAGGATGCGGAGCGATGCGCTTGCCTCAATGATCAAGCACGACCTCGCGGAGGGCTGGCGGCCAGCGTGTGTGGTGGCCACGGTCGGCACGACCTCCACGACCAGCATTGACCCCGTGGCAGCCATCGCTGACGTTTGCCAGCGGCACGGCGCCTGGCTTCATGTCGACGCTGCGCATGCGGGAATGGCTGCCATCCTTCCGGAGATGCGCCATATCCTGACCGGTTGCGAGCAAGCTGATTCCATCGTTGTGAACCCGCACAAGTGGCTTTTCACTCCCCTCGACTGCAGCGCGCTGTACACTCGGAGGCCCGACCTGTTCAAGCGGGCGTTCAGCCTCGTCCCGGAATACCTGCGGACCGCCGAAGGCGAGAGGGAGGCCGCGAGGGACTATATGGACTACGGGATCCAGCTTGGCCGGCGTTTCAGGGCTCTCAAACTGTGGATGGTGATCCGGGCGTTCGGCGTGAACGGTCTGCGAGAGCGCATCCGAGAGCACATCCGCATTGGCCAGCAGTTCGCCAGTTGGGTGGCTGCGGACCCGGAGTTCGAGCGGCTGGCTCCCGCTCCCTTCAGCACCATATGCTTCCGCTTCTGCCCCGAAGCCGTCCGCGGCCAGCGCGATCGTTCCACCGAGCGCTACCTTGACGAGCTGAACCAGGCTCTGCTGGACGCCGTCAATGACACGGGCGAGGTCTTCCTGTCACACACGAAGCTGCGCGATCTCTACGCCCTGCGCCTGCAGGTGTCGCAGCTCCGCACCGAGGAACGCCACGTAAGGCGGGCCTGGGAGCTCATCCGGGAGAACGCGAGTCGCATCGCCCGCGAGCGGGCTGCCGGGTGACAAGACTCTATCCCTATGTGGGGCACTGACAGGTCAAGCTACCGGCCAGCGCTAACTCCTCCCTCCGCGTCGGGCACGCCGGCAGCCGGTGCCTTGAAGATGTCGTCCCATGCCACATGGAGCGCCGCGAGCAGGTCGATGGTGCCTTCCGGGTCTTGCGCCTTCTGCACGACCGCCTCCTTGTGGCCGGGATGGGTGTAGACGAGAAAAACGTTCTCCTTGATGGCGTGAACCACCTTCTCGGCAACCTGCTGCGGGCTGGCGACGCCCCCTGGTAGTGCCTCAAATCGCGACCACTCTCCTCGCTTCAAGGCCTCGAGGAAGGCCTTCCTCTCGTCGTCGAAGCCATCCCCAAAGGGCACCAGTCGTTCGTGCTCGGCAATATTGGTAGCCACAAAGCCGGGACAGACAACCGTCACGCCGATACGCTTCGGCCTTACATAGGCGGCCAGGCACTCGGACATCCCAACCACGGCGAATTTCGTCGCCACATACGGGACGGATGACTCCACGCCTATCAGGCCAGACATGGAGGCCGTGTTCACGATATGGCCGCTCCCCCGCTCCAGCATGTGCGGCAGGAATACGTTGATGCCGTAGACCACACCCCAGAGGTTGATGCCGACGATCCACTCCCAGTCGGCTATCGAGATCTTCTCTGCTGGACCCAGCAGGTGGACGCCGGCGTTGTTCATGAGGATGTCTACCCGCCCCATTCCGTTGATAGAGCGGTCGAAGAGGTTCCGAGTGTCTTGAAGCTTCGAGACATCGGTGTGTACCGCCATGCCCCGGCGGCCGAGCGCCGTTATCTCCCTTCGAACCTCCTCCAGGCGGTCATCGTTGACATCCGCCAGCACCAGGTCGGCTCCCTCCCTGGCCAGGGCGATGGCCGTCGCGCGACCGATGCCGCTGGCTGCGCCCGTCACGACAGCGATTTTCCCATTGATTTCCATGGCCACCTCCTACGCCCGCCGAGAGCGATGCCGCCGGACGCATCGCATGGGTAAGACGCCGCAATGGTACGTGCCGCTGGCGCCACCGTCCAGCCCAGGCGCAAGAAAGCCGAAGGCCGCCCGAAGGCGACCTCCTGCTATCGAGATAGCTCCGATTGTCAGGCTTTGGTAGCAGCGGTCCGCCGCGGCAGACGACCAAGGGCTGGCGCCGGCCCGCCTATTGGCGGGAGTCCCCTGCTTCAATATCGGGTGCGAACTTATCTGCCCGATTCTGCCCAGGCACCTCAGGGGGCCAGGGCCGCGCACGAATCCCCTGGTCGCCTTGCCCAACTGGCTGACGAGGGGATTCTACATTGACCCTCAGCGAATCTGCAAGCGACCGAGGGCCCCCTGCTTGGAAGGCTTATCTCCGCTCCGCTCAATCACTCCCTACCGGCAACGCTCACGGCCGCAGTTTGCCCCACAACAGTCTGGCCATGAAGGGCATCGCACGCAAAGCGTCCCAGCGATGCTCCGACAGGTACCGCTTCAGCCGAGCTTTCAGCATCCCCGGTGGCGTCGCCGGCGAGTGGTAGAAGGTAGCTTTGAAGCAGTCGTCGTCCGGTGCGACAGCCCCCTCCGCGATAGCGATCTCCCGCAACTCGGTCTCCGGCTGGATCCGGTAGCCGTGGTCGACCAAGGTGCGGAGGGGACGGACCTGGGCGGCCAGCCGGAAAGTCTCCTCCACGGTCGCGGGAGTCTCCCCCGGTCCACCGAACGTGAGGTAGAGGAAGCCATCCACGCCGGCCTGCCGGAAGAGGTCGGTCCCGCGCAGCACGTCGTCAACCTGGAAGGGCTTGCGCATTGGGGCCAGGACCGTGTCAGAGAGGCTGCCGGCAAAAATGACCGCGGCATGGCCTCCCGCTCGGCGGAAGAGGCGAGCGAACTCTTGGTCGACCTCTCCGGGCTCGAAGATGGCGGTGAGTGTCAAGCGCACTCCAGCCCTGAGTAGCGCGGCGAGCACTTCCTTGGCATGCTCGAGTGGGCGGTTGAAGCCAGCGTCGGCGAAGATGATGGATCGCGCGCCCCGGCGCTGCAGTTCCAGAGCCTCCTCTGCTACTTGGCGCGGATCGCGGAGCACCGACGTTCGGCCGAAGGTCCGGAAGTAATCGCAGAAGACGCATTCAAATGGACAGCCCGTCCGGACCACTAGGCCGGTATCCCAGAAGGTCGTCAACGAGCGCCGGTAGGCGCGGAAGTCGACAAAGTCCCAGGCGTCGAACACGGTGTCCGCATACCCCCGGATCGTGAACGGGTTGCGATGGATGCCCTGCTCGACACGGTAGACGAGGCCCGGCACAGTGTGGTCGGGCTGGTCTGCAGCGAACGACGCGACGAAGCGCGAGATGCAGTCGAGGTCATCGCCCATGATCCCGTAGTCGGCATTGAGTTCTTCCAGAAACTGGGTGGGAAACGTACCAAAGGCTGTGCCCCCGAGCAGCGTCGGCGCAGGCCAGGCCGCGCGGACAGCGGACACAACTAACTTGATGGTCGGCAGTGGGTCGAAGAAGTCCATAGAGGACTGGTTGTCGACGTTACGGATCGAGTAGCAGACGAGGTCAGGCTTGAACTGTCGGGCCACCCGAGCCGCCTCTTTAGCTGGCGATCTGGCGAACATGAGATCGAGGAACCGCGCATCGTGGCCGTCCCGCCGCAGCCGCGACGCAACGAGTGAGGCGCCGAGCGGGGCGGGCGCAAGCATGCGGTAGGTATTGGTGTAGACCATCAGCACCTTCACGGCTCGCCACTCCACTGTCGAAGGGGGATCACCTCACCCTGAAACACCGTAGTGATCACAGCCCCTTCTGCTGCCGCCACCGGCGGATGCCCCCGGCGTGCTCCCTATCGTGCTCGGCAGTGATCTGGACGAGTATGCGGCCGAACTGCCCCTCCGCGAGGACTGAATCAGGGAGCCGATTCGCGGCCGCCATGAAGTCCGCCCGCACGATGTCGAGCTCCCGGAGAACCTGATCCAAAGGCAGATTTCGCCGCAGCGACATGATCATAGCGTTGAAGGGGTCGAAATTGGCGGAATACAAATCCATGCTCGCCAAGATGGCCATGTCCTCACGAGCCAGGCGCGCCAGGTCCGGGAGCGCGACCTCTTCCCACGACGCTACATGAGATAGAACGTCCTTGACCGACCACTCCCCCACCGCTCCCGGTTGCACCATCTGCTGGTCCGACAACCGCTCGTAGCTGGCGCAAAGCTCGTTCCTGGCCTCCTCCAGGTCCCTCACCAGCCAGTCCCGATCGCTACCTGATGTTGAACTCATGCTACTCACTTCTCCAGCCTACCCAGCCCCTCCAGGACAGAGCCCTTCGGACGGCCACCGCCTCCTTCTTCTCCCCCGCACCGCGAGGATGCCACGTGTCTCGCGGTCAAGCAATAGCACGAGGGTGACCGGGGGCGGGACTGTGCAGCGGACCCAATAGCGCAGCGCCGGACACCCTATGGGCCCTGCAGCGCCCTGGCTGCGCGCTTTTGAGGCCAATCAATTGAGTGTAATCAGGCTTCCGCTCGGTCTCAGGTCCCAAGTTGGGACCGCCGCGCGGACGGGGGGACATGGCCAGCAGGCCTATGGAAAACTACCTGAACCCCACTGACGGCTGGCCAACCGCAACCCCCCGGTCAGCGCACGCACGCTTCATCGCGAAACAGACGAAGGCCGCCCGAAGGCGACCTCCTGGTATCAGATGGACTGAGTTCCACGGCTTGGTAGCAGCGGTCCGCCGCGGCGGACGACCAAGGGCTGGCGCCGGCCCGCCTATTGGCGGGAGTCCCCTCCCGCCGCAGGCGGGTACGCTGCCAGTTGCGCCATCAGCCACTCCCTACCGCGACCACTCTTCAGAAAACGCTCCCTGGCCCGCGCCTCCCTCTCACACTCGTACGCCTCCTGATAAACTACCTCGAACGGCCCGTTGTGGGATGTCCACCCTTTGCGATACCCGCGGTTGTGTTCTTCCAACCGCCGCTCCAAGGACCGCGAGGTAAACCCAACGTAGTGGCGTCCATTGCGCACACTGCGAAGGACGTAGACGGTATGAAGCACGACCAAAGAGGAAAGAACCGACTGGTAGCAGCGGGTGGATTCGAACCACCGACCAAGGGCTTATGAGTCCCCTGCTCTACCACTGAGCTACGCTGCCACCGTAACGGAAGTATAGCCATCGCCCCAAATCCGTGTCAACGAAGTTGAGGGGCGCTCCCCACCTCTCCTACAATGGTAGTGAGATGGCTACTCGCTTCGCTGACCAGCTCCGCGCCCTGCCCGCCCGTCCCGGCGTCTACATCATGCGCGACGCCCAGGGCGACGTCATCTACGTGGGGAAGGCGGCCAGCCTGCGCAGCCGTGTTCGCTCCTACTTCGGGTCGCCGCACAGCCTGGAGCCCAAGACGCGCCATCTGGCGAACAGCGTGGCCGACTTCGACTACATCGTGACGGGTAGCGCTCAGGAAGCCCTGCACCTGGAGGCCACCCTGGTCAAGCGTTACCAGCCCTTGTTCAACATCCGCCTCAAGGACGACAAGCACTACCCCTACCTCAAGGTGGACCTCAACGACTCCTGGCCCCGCGTCTACATCACCCGCCGGGTGGAGAGCGACGGCGCCCGCTACTTCGGACCATACGCCAGCGCCTCATCGGTGCGCACAACGCTGGACATCGTCAAGAAGCTTTTCCCCTGGCGCTCCTGCACCAAGACCATCACCGGCAAGGACCCGCGCCCCTGCCTGGACTACTACATCCACCGCTGCATCGCCCCTTGCACCGGCTACTGCACGAAGGAAGAGTACGACCGCGTCATCCGCCAGACCATCCTCTTCCTAGACGGCCGCACCGACGAGGTGGTGCGCGACCTCCAGGCCCGCATGGAGGAGGCGTCCGATACCCTCCAGTTCGAGCGCGCCGCCTCGCTGCGCGACCAGATCCGGGCCATCGAGCGCGTCTCCGAGAAGCAGTTGACGGCCTACACGCGGCCCGTCGACGAGGACGTCTTCGGCCTGGCCCGCGCCGACGGCGAGGCCTGCGTCCAGGTCTTCTTCATCCGCGGCACGAAGATGATCGGGGCCGACCACTTCACCCTGGACGGCGCCCAGGAGGAGGCCGACGCCGAGGTCATGGGCAGCTTCCTCAAGCAGTTCTACGAGTCGGCCACCTACGTGCCCCGGCGCATCGTCTTCCCCCTGGCCGTGCCCGAACAGGAGCTCATCCAGGCCTGGCTCGCCGAGCGGCGCCGCGGCCCGGTGCAGATGCTGGTCCCGCGTCGGGGCGAGAAGCGCCGCCTGGTGGAGATGGCAGCCGACAACGCCCGCGAGTCGCTGGCGATGGAACGCGTCAAGTGGCTGGCCGATACGGGGAAGACGCGCGCCGCCCTGGAGGAGCTGGCCGAGGAGCTGAACCTGCCCCAACTGCCCCGGCGCATCGAGTGCTACGACATCTCCAACATCCAGGGCACCGCCGCGGTGGGGAGCATGGTGGTCTTCGTCGATGGGCACCCCCGGCCCGCCGAGTACCGTCGCTTCCGCATCAAGACGGTGGAGGGCGCCAACGACTTCGCCATGCTGGCCGAGGTGCTGCGCCGCCGCTTCAAGCGCGCCTCGACCGAGCCCGCGCCGTCGGGCAATGGGGGACAGCCGCCCGAGACCGAAGGCTGGGCTGCCCTGCCCGACCTGGTGATCGTCGACGGCGGCAAGGGGCAGCTCAGCGCCGCCCACGACGTGATGCGCGACCTGGCGGTGGGCCACGTGCCCCTGGCCGGCCTGGCCAAGCGCCAGGAAGAGCTCTTCCTGGTGGACGAGGCGGAGCCGGTGGTGCTGCCGCGGACCTCCCAGGCCCTCTACCTGGTGCAGCGCGTCCGCGACGAGGCGCACCGCTTCGCCATCACCTACCATCGCAAGGTGCGCGAGAAGGCGGGCATGCGGTCGGCGCTGGACTCGGTGCCGGGCATCGGGCCGAAGCGGAAGCAGGCGCTCCTGCGCAAGTTCGGCTCCGTGAAGGGCATCCGAGAGGCCAGCCTGGATGACATCGCCGCCACCGTCGGCTTCACGCGCCGCCTCGCCGAGAAGGTGAAGGAGTACCTGTAAGCCGGCCCTCACAACTCCGTCCCCATGCTGTTGCCTTTTGTATAACGATGTCATACAATCTCGCTTAGACGTTCATGCTGCCCATTAGAGAACTCTTATGGGATGACCGGAACGAGGCGCACATCGCCAGACATGGCGTCGCTATCGAGGAAGTCGAGGACGTGTGCTGGGGTCACTCTTTGGGCGTTCGCATCAGACCAGGCAGGTACCGCATCATCGGCCAGACGAGCGCCGGGCGGTATCTGACGGTGATCCTGGCTTATGAACGAGGAAGAGAATTCTACGTGGTAACCGCCCGACACGCTACCCAGCGGGAGCGGGGGCGGCTCCACTCTTGGAGGGGACGGTAGAGATGGCCATCGCAAGAAAAACCAGAAGCACGATCCCACGCTTCAAGAACCGGGAAGAGGAGGCGGAGTTCTGGGAGACCCACGACACGACCGAATTCGAGGACGAGTTCAAGGAGGTGCGCGTTAAGGCCACCCGGCCGCTGAGCCACATCCTGGCGGTACGGCTGGACGCCCGCACCATCGACCGGCTGGCCGAGGTCGGGCGCGCCAAGGGCCTGGGCCCCAGCACCCTGGCCCGCATGTGGCTCCTGGAACGCCTCGAACAGGAGAAGTAGGCCTCTCACCGTCGGCTTCACCCGCAGGCTGGCCGAAAAGGTGAAGGAGTACCTGTAAGCTCCTCCCCGCCCGTGTTACACTCCCCTACGATCGTGCCTCTAGCAGCGGCGAGGAGCTAAAGCGATGGTGTCCCAATCAATTCCGCAGGGACCATATCTTAGTATGGCAGTCATCTGCGAGCGCGTACTTCGAGAACAGGACGGCGTCCTATCCCTGATTCGGGTGATCGACCGGCTCACACACACGATTGTCGGGAGGGAATTGCCGGACCCTCCGCCCCCAGTCTCGCATATGATGTGGTTCGTCCTGGCGCTCAAGTCGGGGAGCGCTCGGGGGCGTCAGACCTTGAAGATCGTGCAGGAGCAGCCGTCCGGTCTCCGAAAGGACCTCCTTGAGCACTCGCTCATGCTGGAAGGGGAAGACCGAGGCACAAACTTCGTGGCACAAGCGCAGATGAGGTTTGACGAAGAAGGGGTCTACTGGTTCGACGTCTTTCTGAACGACCAGTTCATGACGCGGATGCCGTTCAGGCTGACGTACAACCTCGTTCGGCGAGCCGCGCCTCCCACGCCTCCTACCGCCTGAGCCCGGAACCGCAGAAGTAGGGCTGCCACCGTGGCTTCACCGGGCGCCTCACCGAGAAACCGAAGGAGTATTTGTGACCACCGAGCGCACCTGGCCGGGAATGGGTCTGCCCGGTGCGTTTCCTCGGAGCCACAGAGGGAGGCAGGAAGACGTGCTCATATTCGACCGGCTTCGTGACTACTTCCAAGACATTGCGAATGCTCTCGTCGATGAGAAGTCCGCCGCCAGCATCTTCCCAAACGCTACCGACAAGGGGATGTCCAGAGAGGATATCTTGATGGACTTCCTCATCGACCATCTCCCCAGCCGCTGTCATGCAATAAAGGGCGGATTCATATTCGATGCGGTCGGAAACGAGTCCAAGCAAATCGACCTAATCGTCACCAACGATCTGACGCTGCAGTTCAAGCAATTCGACAAACCAGGCCGACGGGGCAAGTCTTTCAACTGCGTCGAAGGCTGCTACTGTGCCATCTCCGTCAAGACAACGCTCGCCCAACCCCATCTCGAAGATGCCTTGCTCAACATAGCTTCAATCCCGGCGATGCCTGACCCTGGGCAACGGCTGAATTTGTTCCTCTCACACCGGGAAATGTTCCAGGACTTACCCTACAAAGTCGTTCTTGCATTCGAGGGTCCATCGGTCGATACCCTTTGCAGCCATATCGAGCGGTTCTATGCGTCCTCTCCAATTCCGCACAACAGGCGGCCAGACCTAATAGCGGTGATCAACAAGTACGTCGTGGTGCACGTCGGCTCCGAAGGCGCACGAACCAGAGACGGTACGCCGATACCCCCGTTCACATTCCACCCTGTCACCGCAAACTACGTAGGCGCGTACTCGCTAATCTATCTGCTGACGAAAATCCAGTCGTCAGCCAATTTCGGCTCGCAGTTGTTCATGACGTTCGACGAGTACCTAGACAAGATGCAATTCTGAGTGGGCACCGTCCGGTGCCCCGCCCCTCTGTGTGCGACCAGACCTGGTCGAACACGTGCTACCCTGCCCGGCGCCCGGCCCCCTCAGCCCCTACCCCTCTCTCGCCAGTAGCTGGGTCATCTCCTGGGCGTTCTGGACGGCGAAGCCGTAGGCGTCGTTGTTGAAGTAGACGTACACGTCCTCCACGTCCTCGGGGAGAGCACGGAGGTGGCCAGCCCAGTGTCGCAGCTCCACCTCATCGTAGCAGCCGCCGTAGAGGGCGCCGCTGCCGTGGAAGCGCATGTAGGCGAAGTCGGTCGTGGCCTCCATCGGCGTCTGCCAGTCCACCATGTGGAAGGCGCAGAAGCCCACGTTGTGCAGGCGCAGGAGAGCGAAGACCTCCGAGTTGAACCAGGAGTCGTGGCGGAACTCGAAGACGTGCCGGATGTCCCGCGGGAGGGCCGACAGGAAATCCACCAGCACGGCCTCGTTGCGCTCATTGCGGTGGAAGTTGGGGGGCATCTGGTAGAGAACGGGCCCCAGATTCTCCTCCAGGGCGCGCGCCCGGCCCAGGAACGTCTCGACCGGCTCCCGGCAGTCCTTCAAGCGCTTGATGTGGGTGATGAAGCGGCTGGCCTTGACGGCGAAGCGAAAGTCATCGGGTACTCTGCGCCCCCAGCCGGCGAAGGTCTTCTCCTGAGGCATGCGGTAGAAGCTAAAGTTGAGCTCGACGGTGGGGAACTGCGCCACGTAGAAGGAAAGCCAGCGGCTGCTCGGCAGGCCTGGGGGATAGAAGACGTCACGCCAGTGGAGGTAAACCCAACCGGAGGTGCCGACCCAGTAGCGATGAGCCATTCGCTACCTCCCCGTCCCCCCGGCGCCCGCCGGCCCCGGCCTGACGGTCCCCGACCGAATGTCGATTATAGCACGCGTCGCTCTTGGGGAGCCCCGCCGGGTGTGCTAAGGTAGAGGCGGGATGCCCCCAGGTTCAAGGACGTGAGGGGGCCATGGTCATTGACTACGCCGCCGCCCGCGAAAACCTCGCCAGGGCCCTGCGCTATGAGGTGCGCGACGAGAGGGTCCTGGCAGCCATGGCCCGCGTTCCTCGCGAGCAATTCGTCCCCCTTGACCTCCGCCGCTACGCCTACGAAGACCGGCCGCTCCCCATCGGACACGGCCAGACCATCTCCCAGCCCCTGATGGTGGCCATGATGACAGAGGCCCTCCACCTCCAGGGCGACGAGCGGGTCCTGGAGGTAGGCACCGGCTCTGGCTACCAGGCGGCGCTGCTGGCAGAGCTGGCCGCCCACATAGTGACTGTAGAGCGCGTCCCGGACCTGGCCGAACAGGCCTGTCAGCGGCTCCAGGAGCTGGGCTACGGGAACGTCGAGGTGCACACGGCGGGCAACACCCTCGGCTGGCCCGAGGGCGCCCCCTATGACGCCATCCTGGTGACGGCAGGGGCGCCCCGGGTGCCCCGCTCCCTGCTCGCGCAACTGACCATGGGCGGCCGACTGGTCATCCCCGTGGGCCAGCGCCGCGTGCAGCAGCTCCTCTACGTCGCGAAGACGCCTCACGGGACGATGGTCCAAAAGCAGGGCGAGTGCCGCTTTGTGCCCCTCATCGGCCGCGGCGCCTGGTCCGAGGTCGAGGCCCCCGTCGAGTACTTCGCTCCCTAACGGGGTGTTGAAAAACTCGGTTCCCGCGCTTCGACAAGCCCTCGGCCTGAGCTCGGGCCGAAGGCTCAGGGCGAGCGGACTTCGCATTCCGTTCGTGGTGAGCCCGTCGAACCACGTGCGGCCCACTTGGGTTCATCAGCGCCCTGCTAGTGTGGTGGATCAGAAATCCGCAGGCAAATGTCATTCTGAGTCCGCCTCTGGCGGACGAAGCATGACAAAGACAAAGCATTGGATTTGTTAGCGAATCTCTGACTCAGGACACTAGAAGCCCGGAGCGTCAGCCCTGCTTCTTCAGAGCGTCGATGAACTGCGACGCCTGGCGGCGGCTGAGCTCGGCGGGAGGGCGGCCGTAGGTGGCGCGGCTGCGCTCCTCCACCTCTGCCTCCCCCAGGGCGCGCCGGCTGCGGGCGATGGAGTAGATGGCCTTGACCTGGGGCGCCGTGGCCCGCGCCTCGCGGGTGCGGGCGACCCCCGCAGGAGCAGCGACGGGGGCATCAACCACCGGCGTTGGGCCACCCGCGGCGGCCTCGGCTGAAAAGTCGAAGTCCTCGCAGAACTGGGTGCCATAGCCCAGGGCGGCCAGGGCCCGCCCCAGGGCCTTCGTCTCCGCCTTCTCGATGTAGTCCGCGAAGTCGCTCGAGGTCTCACTTCCCCAGCCGGTGGCCTCGCCACCCTCGGGCAGCGCGACCCGGGCCCTGAAGAGAGCCAGACCTGTCTCATGCTTGACCAGCTCCGTGGAGATGACGGCCTCCGGGTGCTCGGTGCGTAGCCAGAGGAGACGCCACTTGACCTCCAGGTAGTCCTTGCCGTTGAGCTTTCTCAGGTAGCGGCTGGCATCGAAGGACTTCTCGCTCATGGCACCCCTCCTGCTGTCATGTGAATAGAATATCCGTTCTACTAGCGCATGTCAACACCCCCGCCGGCCCGTCTCCCTCCCCCAACCAGCGCCACCGGGACGCCCTGCAACCTGCTGCTTAGGTAAGGATAAACAAAAAGATCACAAAATCTTGCCGCCCGCCTAGACAACAGTGGCCCCCCCTCCGTAGAATTGGGCCGCCCTTCTGCCCAGCCCCGCACAGCAAACGAGAGGTGACTGGCCATGGAAGAAGAGATAGGCCACTTCCTTAACTTCCTCTCGGTAGAAAAAGGCGCCTCCTCCAACACCATCGCCGCCTACAAGAATGACCTGGAGCAACTCAGATCCTACGTTCTCGGCCTCTCCATCAACGGGGACCGCCCCTTCTGGTCCCAAATAGACCGCGGTGCCCTCCTGGACTTCATCCTAGAGCTGCGACGCAGACGCTACGCAGACGCCACCGTGGCCCGGAAGGTAGCGGCTGTCAAGTCCTTCTTCTCCTTTCTCCAGGCGGAGGGGATCTTGCGCAAGAACCCGGCAGAAAGCCTCAACTCCCCCCGGGTGGGCAAGTCGCTGCCTAAGGCCCTGTCCGTGCGTGAGATCGACGAGCTCCTAGAGCAGCCAGCACGGCGCTCCACTCCGGAGGCGCGACGGGACCGCGCCATGCTGGAGACCCTCTACGGCACGGGAATGCGGGTCACGGAACTGGTCTCCCTGGACATGAAGGACCTCCACCTCGGCCGTCCGGCCGCCTACGTGCGCTGCACGGGTAAGGGGTCCAAGGAGCGCACCCTCCCCCTCCAGGAGCAGCCCCTCCAGGCCCTGGAGGCATACCTGGAGGATGGCCGCCCACATCTCATACGCGACCGGCGAGTCACTGCCCTCTTCGTCAACCGTCGCGGCGACCGGCTCACGCGCCAGGGCTTCTGGCTGATACTGAAGGGCTATGCCAAGCAGGCCAGCATCACCACCACGGTGACGCCGCACACGTTGCGCCACAGCTTCGCGACGCATATGCTGACAGGTGGCGCGCCACTACGAAACGTTCAGGAACTCCTGGGACATGCCAACATGTCCACCACCCAGGTGTACACGAAGATCGCCACCGATTACGCGCGCCAGGTGTACGAGAGCGCTCACCCGCGCGCCCGCTAGCAATCATATCGATAGTCGATCCGGAACCGGGAGCAGCCCACCCATGAAAGGTGCGGCTGCTCTCCTTTTCCTGGGCCTGCTCCTCGCCGCCTGCTCCAAGGCGAATGTCGAAGCGCCGGCGCCCACAGCTTCGCCGGTGCTCCCCACGGCCATCTCTACCACTGTGGCTGGGGCTCCCACCAGCGAACAGGCGCCGCCGCCGCCGCGGGACCTCATGGACCTGGCGCACCGCCTGCGCGGCCTGCCGGTAGGCACTCCCCGCGATGCGCCCCTCAGGCAGGAGCCGCTTCCCGTCGGCGACCACCGCACCTTCCAGGTGGTGTCGCTGCCCGACCCCGGCGAGGCCCGCCGCGTGCCGCCGCGCAGCAATGCCGTCGCTGCTACCCTGCGCCTGGTGACACCCCACGCCTACCTGTACTACGAGGACGACCTCGAAATCGACGAAGAGAAGCTGGAGCCGGCCGGGCAGCGCTTCGAGGAGGTCTATGCGCGGATCAGCGAGACCTTCGGGCGCGAGCGCTCCCCCGGCGTCGATGGTGACCCCCACATCACCGTCCTTATCGCCTCTCTCCAAAACGTCGGCGGCTATGTCTCGGCAGAGGACGGCTACCCTCGTGCCGTCAGCCCCCTCAGCAACGAGCGGGAGATGGTCTACCTGGACGCCTCCATCGCCCTGCCTGCCGATGAGAACTACGCCCAGATCCTCGGCCACGAACTACAGCACCTGGTGCACTACGGCAGCGACCCGGACGAGGAGATGTGGGTCCAGGAAGGGCTGTCAATGACGGCGGAGACCATGGGTAAGGACCTCGACTCCCTGGAGCAGGGCTTCCTGAAAGACCCTGATGTCCAGCTCAACGCCTGGGACCCGGAGGGGTTGTATGAGCCCCACTACGGCGCCAGTGGCCTCTTCTTCCGCTACCTGTTGGAGCGCGCCTCCGCCAGTAGCGGACCCGCCTCCGGCGAGGTCGACACCATCCATGACCTGGTGTCGGAGCCCGGCGACGGCATCGCCGGTATCGAGGCCTTCTTGAGCCGACACCTGCCCGGCGTGAGCTTCATCGACCTGTTCGCCGATTGGGCCACGGCCAACTATCTGGACCTGGACGGCGGCCCCTACGGCTACCGGGACGCCTCGGTCCAGGCGGCGGTCTCCCAGTCGCTCAGCGGCCCCGGCGAGGACGAGGGCAGCGTCCACCAGTTCGCCGCCGATTACATTGAGGTGCAACCACCCGCCGGCGACGCCGTCTTCACCTTCGATGGGGCCACAACGGTTGGCGTCCTGGCAGCCGAGCCCCACAGCGGCCGCGGACTGTGGTGGTCCAACCGTGGCGACGCCATCGACACCACCCTCACCCGCGAGCTAGACCTCAGAGACCTTTCCTCAGCCACCCTCACCTTCTGGACCTGGCATGACATCGAGCGCTGGTACGACTACGGCTACGTAGAGGTGTCCAGCGACGGCGGCGATACCTGGCAGGTGCTTTCCGGCCGCTATACCACGGAAGAGGACCCCCTTATGCTGGCGTACGGGCCGGGCTACACGGGCACCAGCGGTGACGGCGAAGGGCCGGCGTGGGTGGAAGAGAGCATCGACCTCAGCCCCTTCGCCGGGCAGCGCGTCCTCCTGCGCTTCGAGTACGTCACCGACAGCGGCCTCAACACGTCTGGCTGGGCCATCGACGACATCGCCGTGCCGGAGCTAGGGTGGCTGGACAACGCCGAGAGCGACGGCGGCTGGGAGGCCCAGGGATTCCGCCTCCTGGAGGGGCCGCTGCCTCAGCGCTTCATCGTGCGCGTCATCGAGATAGGCACCGAGACGCGCGTCAGCGACGTGCCCCTGGACGCCGACAACCACGCTGGGATACGGCTCTCGGGCTTCGGCGCCGGCCTCACGAAGGCCGTCGTCCTCGTCGCCGCCGCCGCCGACGGCACCAGCGAGCCCGCTACCTACCGCCACTCGCTCTCCATATCCCCGTAAGGACGGAGCTTTAGCTCCGTCCGCAGGGAGCTTCCCCGCCAAAGGCGGCCAGACGGCCACCCGTCCGGGCGGGTCCGCCTCCGGCGGAAGCTCCGTCCGCAAGGCCTCAGGAAATAGGACAGAGCTAAAGCTCTGTCCCTACGGGTGGGTGTCCATATCCCGGTAAGGACGGAGCTTTAGCTCCGTCCGCAGGGAGCTTCCCCGCTAAAGGCGGCCAGACCCGCCCATGGCGGGCCCGTCCGGGCGGGTCCGCCTCCGGCGGAAGCTCCGTCCGCATCTCCTTGTCCCCAGTCTTGCGGCGCCTGTATGATTGTCCCGCGATGATGATCTCGGTGGTGGGAGGAGATGCGGCCCCGCCCGAGGTGCTGGCCCAGGCCGAGGCCCTGGGGCGCGAGCTGGCGCGGCGCGGCTGCACCGTCGTCTGCGGCGGTCGGGGCGGCGTCATGGAAGCCGTCTGCCGGGGCGCGCGAGCGGAAGGCGGCCACACCATCGGCATCCTCCCCGGCACCAACCGCGGCGACATGAACCCCTACGTCGAGTTCCCTATTCTCACGGGCATGGGCTACGCCCGCAACGTAATCGTTGCCCTCTCCGGTGAGGCCGTCATTGCCGTGGACGGCTCCCACGGCACCCTCTCCGAGATCGCTCACGCCCTTCAGCACGGCGTACCCGTCATCGGCCTCCACACCTGGTCTTTCAGCAATGAAGGCGCCGACGACCGGGCTATTATCCGCGCTTCGGACCCGCAGGACGCGGTCGAGAAGGCCATCGCCGCCGCAACCACGCGGCGGCCTTGAGCCCAGGGGAAGGATCATGGAGATCGAATCCGTTCGCGGCCGGGAGATCCTGGACTCTCGGGGCAACCCCACCCTGGAGGTGGAGGTCACCCTCATCGATGGCAGCAGCGGCCGGGCAGCGGTGCCCTCGGGCGCCAGCACCGGCAGCCACGAAGCCTTGGAGCTGCGCGACGGCGACGCCGCCCGCTATGGCGGCAAGGGCGTCCTCCGCGCCGTCGAACACGTCAACGGCGAGATCGCGGGGGCCGTGCTGGGGCTCTCGGCCCTGGACCAGGCGGCGGTGGACCAGGCCCTCATCGAGCTGGACGGCACGAAGGACAAGTCGCGGCTGGGGGCGAACGCCATCCTGGGCGTCTCCCTCGCCGTCGCCCGCGCCGCCGCCGACTCCCTGGCCCTTCCCCTCTATCGATACCTGGGGGGGCCTGCGGCGCGGCTGCTGCCCGTCCCCATGTTCAACATCCTCAACGGCGGCAAGCACGCCGCCGACTCCACCGACTTCCAGGAGTTCATGGTCATGCCCGTGGGCGCCTCCACCTTCGCCGAGGCCCTGCGCATGGGGGCGGAGGTCTACCACGCCCTGGGGAAGGTGCTCCAGAAGCGGGGCCTCTCCACCAACGTCGGTGACGAGGGCGGCTTCGCGCCCTCCCTGCCCAGCAACGAAGCCGCCATCGAGGCGGTGCTGGCAGCCATCGAAGCCGCCGGCTACCGCCCGGGCGAGCAGGTGGCCCTGGCCCTGGACCCGGCCGCCAGCGAGTTCTACCACGACGGCAAGTACGTCCTCGCCCGCGAGAACCGGGAGCTCTCCGGAGAGGAGATGGCCGCCTTCTGGGAGGCCTGGTGCGACAAGTACCCTATCGTCAGCATCGAGGACGGGATGGCCGAGGACGACTGGAGCGGCTGGTGGCAGCTCACGGCCCGCCTGGGCCAGCGCATCCAGATCGTAGGCGATGACCTCTTCGTCACCAACGTCGAGCGCCTGGCCAAGGGCATCCGCGAGGGTGCAGCCAACTCCATCCTCATCAAGCTCAACCAGATCGGCACCCTCACGGAGACGCTGGCCGCCATTGAGATGGCGCACCGTGCCGGCTGGACCGCCGTCGTCAGCCACCGCAGCGGTGAGACCGACGACACCACCATCGCCGACCTGGCGGTGGCAGCCGGCACCGGCCAGATCAAGTCCGGCGCCCCGGCGCGCGGCGAGCGGGTCGTGAAGTACAACCGCCTCCTCTCCATCGAGGAGGAGCTGGGCTCGGCGGCCCGCTACGCCGGTCGCCAGGCCATACGCCAGTTGCAGTAGGCAGCAGGGAGCGCAGGGGACATGTCGGACAGGCCGCTGCTGCGCCGGGTGGCCGGCGAGGCCCTGCGCGCCTACGGGGCCGGAGAGCTCCCCCGCCACTGGGGCGACGGCATCCTCATACTGGGCCTGCTGGAGGCCGCCGACGCCCTGGGCGAGGAGCGCTACGCCCTGGGCGCCCGCCGCTGGCTGGACTCCCATCTCGCCGAGGGCGTAAACCTGGCCGACGGCGCCACCTGGGACTGGGGCGCCCTGCCACTGCCCGCCCTGGCTCTCTACCGGCGCTCGCGGGAGGAGCCCTACCTGGCCGTCGCGCGCCAGGTCTGCGAGCACATCACCACCAAGGCCCGTCGCACCGCCGACGGCGCCGTGGTCACGCACGCCGGCCGGCCACAGCTCTGGGTGGACAGCATGTACTTCACCGCCCCAGGGCTGGTGTGGACGGCGGCCGTCACCGGCGACCAACGTTATGTCGAGGAAGCCCTGCACGAGGTCGAGGTGCACGCCCGTCACCTGCTGGACGCATCGACCGGCCTCTTCCGCCACATGTGGGACGAGGAGAGCGGCCAGCTTTCGCCCTGCCCCTGGGCCCGCGGCAACGCCTGGGCCGCCCTCGCCACCCTGGAGATCCTGAACGCCCTGCCCCAGGACCACCCGCGGCGCCTGCCCCTGGCCGAGATGCTCCGCCGCCAGATGGAGGCGGTGCTGCGCCTCCAGGACGCTTCCGGCCTCTGGCACACCGTCCTCGACCGGCCCGACTCCTACCTGGAGACGTCCTGCGCCGCCATGTTCGCCCTCGCCATCCTGCGCGGCGTGCACGGTGGTGTGCCTCAGGGCGGCTGGCTGCCAGCCGAGATGCTCGCCTCGGCCCGCCGCGCCTGGGAGGGCGTGCGCGCGCAGGTGACGGCGCAAGGGCGGGTGACGGGCGTCTCGGCGGGGACGCCCCCCGGCGACCTCGAGACGTACCAGAAGGTGCCCCTGGGCTCGCAGACCTTCGGGACGGGCTTCGTGCTCCTGGCGGGCATCGAGATGGACCGCCAGGGCGGCGGCTAGACGTGACATTCCCATCGTAGGGGCGGAGCTTCAGCTCCGCCCTGGGCCCCTCTTTTCGAAGGCCAGCCTTCAGGCTGGCTCGTGCCAGGCCCCCGCCTGCCGGCGGGCAGGGAGGCCTGGCCTTCTGGAGCGCAAGCAGGGCTGGGAACCGTAGGGGCGGAGCTTCAGCTCCGCCCTGGGCCGACAGGTTGGCCCTTGCGAGGTTTGTTGCCTGCTTCACCCTCCGAACTCCTCATCAAAGCCAACCCACCTGCCGATCATCCCCTCAGAGCCAGGCGCCGGCATGACTTGGTTGACAGCGGCCAAGCCCTTATCATGGATGGACAGAACGTCGCCGGGGACAGAGCCCGGCGGCGGGACCGGCAGGGACGTCCCCTCGGCCGCAGCCCGGAGAGAGCGGGCCGGGGGCCAGCAAGCAGATAAGCATCGGAGGGATCGCATGTCCACGAAGGTAGGCATCAACGGGTTCGGGCGCGTTGGGCGGCAGGTGCTGAAAGCCATCCGCGACTACCACAGCGACAAGCTGGAGGTGGCAGCCGTCAACGACCTCACCGATCCCCAGACCAACGCCCACCTCTTCAAGTACGACAGCAACTACGGCCGCTTCCCCGGCCGGGTGGAGGCTGAGGGCGACACCATCCGCATCGACGGCGACGCCATCAAGGTCTTCGCGGTGCGCGACCCGGCTCAGATCCCCTGGGGCGACCTCGGCGTCCAGATCGTGGTGGAGTCCACAGGTGCCTTCACCGACGCCCAGAAGGCCGCGGCCCACCTGCACGACAGCGTCAAGAAGGTGATCATCTCGGCGCCGGCCAAGAACGAGGACCTGACGCTGGTGCTGGGCGTCAACGACAGCATGTACGACCCCAGCAAGCACCGCGTCATATCCAACGCCTCCTGCACCACGAACTGCATCGCACCCGTGGTGAAGGTCCTTCACGACAGCTTCGGGGTGCGCCGAGGCCTCATGTCCACCATCCACGCCTACACCAATGACCAGCGCATCCTGGACACGGTGCACAAGGACCTGCGGCGAGCCCGTGCCGCTGCCCTCAGCATCATCCCCACCACCACCGGCGCCGCCCGCGCCGTCACCCTCGTCATCCCCGACCTGAAGGGCAAGCTGCACGGTATGGCCTACCGCGTGCCCACCGCCACCGTGTCCGTGGTCGACTTCGTGGCCGACGTGTCGCGGCAGGTGACGGCGGAGGAGGTGAACGAGGCCTTCAAGAAAGCCGCCCGCGGACCCCTCAAGGGCATCCTGGAGTACGAGGAAGAGCCCCTGGTCAGCATCGACTTCAAGGGCAACCCCGCCAGCTCGATCGTCGATGCCCTGAGCACCATGGTTGTCGATGGCGACATGGTGAAGGTGGTGTCCTGGTACGACAACGAGTGGGGCTACTCGGTGCGCACCGCAGACCTCTGCGCCATGCTGGCAGAGAAGGGGCTGTAACGGGCGACTCCGCCGGCAGATCGGCGGTAGCTACTCGGGCTCGGCCGGCCCTGCGATCAGGACCCGGCTAAGGCCGGACAGGTCCGTCAACTCCCTTACCTGCCAGTTCGGCCGCTCTGCTCGTAGTTCCGCCCACAGCGTCCTGGCCGGGAGGCCGTCCATGTCCAGCAGCACCACGCACCGGGCCTCGGCCATCTTGTCTGACGCTGCTCCAGACAATACCTCGCTGTAGCTTAGCAGCGTCGGTCGATCGTCCGTGAGGCCGTAGATGCCAAATACATAACCCAGGGCCTGGCTGTGGACCTCTGACACTATGACGTTCCCGGGACCGTTCCCCGCGCATGGGCCCTCTGTGACCGCCCTCACGGCTACTGTGAAGACATGCGTGCCGTCCAGGCGGGCCGAATCGACCCAGAAGCGGTGCACGTTGATAGCGAAGACCAGGGGCAGCAGCACCACCAGAGCCAGGCCAGTCGCAGCGGGCTTCAGCCTATCTAGCGGCGCCGTGCCCTCCAGGGCGAGCAGGATCCGGTGGACGGCTATCCCGGCGAAGGCCGCCATGGCGGGCAGGACGATGTGCATCCGGTCGAACGATACGCGAACATAGGTGGAGAAGACGCCTGTCACGATAAGCGCGACGACGTACCAGATGACCAGGAACCGATACGAACTACTCCGGAACCTGAAGACTGCGTAGGAAAGCCCCAGCACCGCCAACACGGCCGATGCCGCATCCATTAGCGATCCCGCCAGGTAATGCCCATAATCCGGGTTGTAGTTGAAGGCGAACAATGACCTCGGCAGGTTCTCAAGAAGGTGCCTGGCGAAGGGCTCTTCGGCCTCTGCCGCTGAGTGCCTCACCATGACTTCCAGGACTTCCAGCTTGTCGACGGCGAAGATGGGCAGGACGGCCACCACGAAGCCGATGGCGATAGGTACCAAGAAGGTCGGTCGCCACCACCGGTAGCCCATCGTGAGAACGAACAGCGCTAGTATCACGATGCCGGCTCTGGCGGAGCCAAACGTGTAGAAGCCGAGGCCGCTGACGGCACCGGCAGCAAAGAGCGCCGCAGCGCTGGAATAGCGCCAGCCGATGAAAAAGAGGGAGAAGGCTGCGACCACCGGGGAAAGCGCAAGAATCTGGTCATAGCCAGTGTGGGCATATGCGAAGAGGTAGTGAGAGGCGGAGAGAAACGCCGTAGCGAAGACGGCGGGTCGGGCGCCGAAGGCAAGGCGCATGAGAACATAGAAAGCCGGGAGCGCCGCCACAATGGCCAGAAGAGAGGCCATCTTCCACCCGAAGTAGTCGACCCCGAAGACCTTCATCACCATCGCCTGATAGGCCGAGGTCCCCACCGCGCGGTCGCCGTAGGCTCCCGCCTGACTGAAGAGGTTCCACGTGGCGCCGTGATCTATCTCGCGCGCCACGTTGAAGAAGGCTCCCTCATCGCCTATGAACGCATAGCGCCAGCCATCCAAATCACGGACGTTGAGGGCGAAGAACGCCCCGCACAGGGCCGCCACCAGGAGCGGTTCCCACCAGTGGAAGCGAAATTTGATTCGCAGGCCCGCCGAGAGGTCCCACCGGACAAAAAGCACCAACAACCCGATCAGAGAGAGTCCGAAGAGGAGTGGATAACTTTCTCCATAGCCGCCCGTCCAGAGCCTGACGACCACAAAGCCCCAAAGGGCCGCGCCGCCCAGGAACAAACCCAATGACAGCTTGCTCCACTTTCCCTGCCAGAGCGCCGCGAGATTGAAAACCGGCCACCGCTCCGGCGCCTCGCTGTTGCGCCCCGCGCGCGTGCTCGCCACAAAGAGTACGCACGCACCAACGAAGAGCCCGAAAGCTAGAAGCACCGATTGCTGGCGGCCATAGATGCGGACGAGCTCTTCGTCCAGACGCGAAAACGGCGACATGAACCCCGGAAGAGGCCGGCCAATGGTGTACTGAGCATAACTGGCCAGGGCCAGTGCAGAAGCGAGGCCGAAGATGAGTGCCGCCCCGCGCAACAGGGGGTGATCTCCTCCGAGCCAGAGATGGCCAAGAATGGGCGATCGGGGCGTGGGTTTCGCGGGCGTAGATCCTAACTTTGCCAGCCCGAGTGAGTGGGCGAGCCTGTCGCAGACGCGTTGACACTTACCCGACACGCAGGCTACTCCGAACGGTCCTCCAGCCTCCGGCTAGACTCGCTAGCTGTGGCCGCGGGCGCCTCGGTCGGTGTGCGGCCAGCGATCCAGAGACGCACCTGCTGCCAGGTGCCTCGTTCGCGCCAGAGGTAGACTGCCGCAACGATCATGGGCGCCAGGTAGAGGAAGGCGTGCTGCACCAAGGCGTAGCTGGTGGCCGCATTGCTGCCTACGTCGAAGACGTTCTCCATCCCCTTGATGACCACCAGCTCAAAGGTGCCGACGTAGCCCGGGGAGGCGGGCACCAGCATGGCCAGAGAGGTCGTGGCGACGACGAAGGCTGCTGCCTCAAAGCCAACGCCTAGGCCGAACGCCTGCTGCACGATGAACATCACCAACACCGAGGAGGACCAGGAGGCGAAAGACCAGCCCACGCCTCGAGCCAGGACAGCCGGCCTGCTGAGGACGCCAAATCCCTCCATGACCGACTCGGCCGCCTCCCGCAGGCGCATCCGGTAGCGTGCAGGAAGCAGGCGGGCGCCCCAGTCCACCACATCCAGGGCCCACCGCCGGGCCAGCGACAGCGTGGCCAGCAGCACCCCCAAAACCAGGAAGCCGACGCCAGCCACCAGGGCCGGGGTGGCAGCCCAAGCCGGCACGTCGATGAAGGGCAGGAGGAGAACCAGCATCAGAACCACCGTCAGCACATCCAGCACCCTCTCGACGACGATGGTGGAGAGGGCATGGGCCGTGCTCACCCGCTGGGCCTCGCCGATGAGGTAGGCGCGCACCAGCTCCCCTACACGCAGGGGTAGGAGGTTGTTCACCGAGTAGCCGACGTTCATGGTGCCCATTAGAGCGCCCACACGCAGGTCGGTGCGTGGGTGGAAGAGCACACCCCAGCGGATGGCCCTGAAGTAGAGGCTGAAGAACATCACGATGGCCGCCGGCAGGAGGAGGAGGTAGTTGGCGTCGCGCAGCGCACTGCCCACCTCCGCCCATTGGAGGCCGCGCAAGGCGAGCAAGAGGGCGCCGAAACTGACCAGGAGCCCTATCCAGAACAGAGGGCCTCTGAGGAATCGCATCGCGTCAGACCAGCCTGGAGTAAGGTGCGCTCATGATAGCATAGCGCCTCGATTGCCAGACCCCTGCCGTAGCCTATTGGTAGGCCCTAAGGGATTCTCGGCTGCTCGTACGCAGGATCAAACGCTGCCTGCCCTGGCCTGCACTGCAGGTTTCTGTCCCATTCAGCGACGAAGGTGAGCGTAGTCGAGGCGCTGGAGACCAGTGACGAGGACGAGGGCCTCACGATGAGGAACTTACATCGGGCCGTCCATGCCCAGACACCTTCCTCCGACCTATTTGCCTTTGACGCAGTAGAGGTTTGTCTTGTCAGCCAGGTCACCGGGGCCCTCGCACGTCTCACCTGGCCCCGGTGCCGTCTCCAAGAGCGCGTATAAGGTGAAAGAGTTCCCGTCCGAGGCATACCAGTAGCCGTACTCGAAAGGGTCCCCAAAGGGGTCAATAAAAGTCTCTTTCCCAAGCTGTGCCTTGAAGCGGCACAGCACATCGTTCTCTTCGTAAACACAGGCGGACTGCACGTTGCTGCTGGTGCTGGGATAGGAGCCGTTTTTCGCCTTGTAGTCGGCCAGAGTCGCTGCCAGACGCGCCAGCTCGCTGCGGCGCTCGGCGTCGCGTTCGGCTGCGCCGGGTGGCACCGGGGTAGCTTCCGGTGGGCTGGTTTCGACGGGTCTGCCGGTGGTCGCGCCGGCTCCGGCTGGCACCAGGAGCACATTAGCGATAGCGGTCTTGCTGCCGTCGGGATAGTAGATGTGGTCCAAGGTGGCACCCGGGTATTTCGTGTGCAGGAAGTCGAACGCCTCCTGGTACTGCGACACGGACTCGATGATGTAGGCGGTCCCGCGGGTCGTCGAAGCGGGGAGCGCCAGCACCTCATCGGCGTTGCTGGTGTACGTGTATCGCCACTGAAAGGGGTCTCCCGTGCCGCTGTAGCTCAGGTATGTGAGGGCATCACGCGGCCAGTTGCCGGCGACCAAGTGCACCTCGTAATCGTCGGCGATGGTCTTGACATATCTGCCTACGCGAGTCGTCTCTGGGTAGAACCCCCACTGGACGCGCCGGTGAGGACCCAAGTAGCCATTGAACGTGCTGTATGCCGAGAGCACGAGCACCGCGACCAGCCCCAGGCTGGAGTATGGCGCGAAGCGCGGGAAGGCCTGCCGGAGCCAGCGCCAGGCCACAACCAAGAACAGGCCAGCGTAGGCGGTGGCCGGCAACACCGCACCCAGACCTCGGTTACCATTCGGCTCGCTGAGGAAGCCGTTGGTAAGGGAGAGAACCAGCATTGTCAGCAGCAGGAAGTGCTCCGAGCGCTTGAGCCTGGTGAGAGAGTAGGCCAGCCCCAGGACGAAGAAGACGGAGATGGGCACATCTAGCAAGGGCTCACGTACGAAGAAGTCGTCTCCATGGGCCCGGAAGTTGAAGATAAGGAGCCCGTCTCCGATGTTCCGCCAGAGCGGCTCCCAACTCCCTGCCCGCTCGATCTGGTCTCCGATCCAGAGGGCCCGGCTGCGCCCGATGTAGCTGTCCCAGTTACCACGGATGTACCAGCCCAGGGGGGCGAATGCGACCAACGCCGCCACCCCATAGGCAGCGAGTCCCCAGAAGTGGGTGCGAATCAGGCTGCGGTTTCGTATCAGCAGGTAAACGAGAAAAACGGCAACACTGAGGGGGATCGTCTTGGCCGCATCGTAGGTGTCCAGGCTCAGCCCCACAGCGACGCCAGCCAGCAGGAAGTGCCGAATTCGTTTCGTCTTGAACGCAAGCAGCAGAAAGTAGAACGCCAGCGCTTCGAAGAGTGGGATCAGGATGGTGTGCCAGCCCGCCCGGCTGAACGTCATGTGCCAGCCCGAGACGCCAAGGAGCAGGGTGGCTACCAGAGCGACACGGGTATCGAACAGCCGGCGTATCAGCAGGTAGAACACGACCAGGGTAACGATACCTATCGAAAGAGAAGCCAACTGGATGGCGAAAGCGGTGGGCCCGACCAATAGCTGCAACGGTGCGATGACGTAGTGGAACATCGTTTCGTGGCCCACGGCTCCACAGCAACTCACAAATGGGGCGTAACGGATGCCCTGAGTAATGCGGATAGCGTAAAGGCCGTTCCAGGCAGCATCGTGGTTCAATCCGGGAGGGATGGCGCCGATCCTGTAGAAGCGAAAGAAGATGCCCACTCCAAGGACCACCGCGAACAGCGCAATCTCGGTCGGGCGCGGGAGAGTGAACTTGCCAGGTTGATCGGCGGCCTCCTCCGACATGCCACCGTCCAGGAGAGCACCTCGCGCCTGCCAGAGGCCGTAGAGGAAGAACGCGACAGCGAACGCCCAATAAACGAGGCCGGTACGCAGTTCGACCCGGTCCACCAGGTACCACTGCGCGCGAAGCCCCAGCACAACGGCAACGGCCACGGCAACCGTGATCTGGATCTTCCGGGGGATGGGCAACCAGGGGAAATTCTGGAGGGACAGCGAGAATGTCTTGATAGGCTTCACGTCGTCTCAGGCCGGGTGGAGGCCGCCTGGTTCGAGTCCACCACAGACGACATGATAGCACACGCTCCTGTGCGGCGAGCCGTTCTCACTTCTATCCCACACGCCTCCGTGGTCACCGTAGAGCGAAGTACTGAGCAGGGATAGTAGTCCATTCGCCACCCGGCGGCCGCCAGGAAAGCATCACCTGAGCGCTGCCGATGCTGTTGCTGAAGAAAACCTCAATGTCGTGAGGGCCTGCGGTTAGGGCAACCTCCAGCTCGCCGGTGGCGGAGGGGGCACTCACAAGCACCTGCTGCCCATCGATGAGCACCCTGCCGTCACCGATAGTAAAGAGGCGCATGCCGTAGGTGTCTGAAGTTGGCACCAGCAGCTTCCCCTTCCAGTGCGCGCTGAACGGCCCGCTCACGGGTATGCTTACGTCGCCACCGTAACGGAAAGCGACGAAGGGGTCCAGACGTTCCCACACAGGCGTCTTCTCAAAGCCGACTCCCGCGTAGAAGGAGGCGCGCAGTCCCCAATACACCGACGGGGCCGAGAACAGGTCTGTCGAAGGCACGGGCTCCATGGTCTGTACTTTCGGCCGTACCCAGTACAACTGAACCATCCCTTTCTCCTGGATGTCGGCCTCGATCTCCATCCGATGTGGCCCCTGAAACAGGAGGGCATGGCCTTCCAGAGTACCGTCTCCTTCGGCGAAGAGCTCCCCGTCCAAGAGAACGCGAGCGTGGCCAGGGACGCGCAGGCCTAGCACGTACTCGCCGTAATCAGGCATGGCGATGAACCCGGACCAGCTTGCCCGGAACGGGGGCTCCAAAGGAGCCGCCGTGGACCAATCGGCGCTCACCTCGGACTCCATACGCTGCACGCTTTGCCCATCGCTCCCACTGTACACCGCCGCCACACCCATCAGGGAACGGACGTCGTCGCTGTCCAAGACACTTTCGAAGACCACGGGTCCCCCTCCACCAGGCCCCCGGTGCTCAATGAAGGTGCCTCCCGGATACATGGCACGCAGACGCCGGAACTGCGCTTCCTCCAGGGCGTCATGGAAGAAAACGGCAGGCTGCAGAACCCGCACCGGGATCTGACTTCCGGTGTCGAAAGCGGCGACGTTGCCGGTATCCGCTCCCGCGAGAAACAAACGCGTGGGCTCATAGACAAACGTCGTTGAGACGTAGAACTGGGCACCCTCCGTCCTCAACCGGTTGATCTCGTTGCCCACGATGGTAGGGCCGACAGAGTACGAAGCCCACACGTCGGGCCGCTTCAGTTGCTTGTGGAAGTAGGTGTCGAAGTTGAGGCGCCCAGCTTGGGCTAGGAAAAAAAGTGCTGCGAGGCCCACTAGAAGACGAGCGGCGTAGCCCACAGGGTCGGCCCGCACGATACCGCCGACCTCCTGCCAGAAGGAACCCTTGCCGCCCTCCCGGAGATCGGGGGCTCGCCGCCTATCATAGGCGAACGAAAGAGCAGCCCCCAGGGGCAAGGCGGCCAGCATGGCGACCGCCGGCGTCACCGCCGATGTCCGGAAGGCCTGGGGCGCGCCATCCGACCAGATACCGCTCTGGAGGACCAGACCCAGCCAGGCCAGCAGAAGGAAGTACTCTGGCCGGCGCGCCTTGGCGGCGCTGATACCGATGCCCAGGACAAAGAAGATGCCGGTGAAGGTATCTAGCATGGGACTTCCCGGAAGGTTGTGCCGGCCATTGGTGTCGCCCCACGAGTTGAACATCAGCACGTGCTGCTTGGTGCCCTTGAGGACAGCCTGCACGGCATCGCTGCGGCTCTTCCCCTTCACGATTGAGACAGTGTTCGGGCGCGACGTGAGCTCGTCCCGGTGCTGGAGGCCCCAGACCCCCACTGGGGAGTAAACGGCCGCCGCCACGACGCCCACCACTGCTATGGCCAGCGCGTGGTCTCGCAGGCTCAGCACCCGCTGCGATAGGGCGGTATGGAGCCAGTAAAGCACCATGACCGCTGGTATGAAGGTGAAGTAGAAGCCCGAGTAGGGCCCCAGCCCGGTAAAGATCCCCGAAGCCACCAGGTTCCACCGTCCCCGGCCACGCAGACCGCGCACCAGGAAATACACAGCCGCCAGGGCCAAGAAGGAGGCCCAAATGTTGCTGACGCCGAAGCGACTGAAGTTCACGTGCCAGCGCATGACGGCCAGGAAAAAGGTCGCCAGCACCCCCGCCCGCGTCCCGAAGAGCTCACGCGCCAGAAGGAAGACCATGGGAAGCGCCAGCAGCCCCCCAACGGTGCTGACCGTACGCAGTGTGACTATGCCTTCGCCCATAAGCTTGGAGGCGCCGGCCAAGACATAGAAGAACAGCGAAGGTAGCTGAGAGAAGCCGCCAATGAACACGGGAGGGAAGTGGCCGTGGAGGATGTCGCGGGCGATAAGCCCGTTCTGGGCCTCGTCGAACCAGACGCCGAAAGGCTCCTTAGTCAGCAGGTACAGGCGGAACGCCAGCCCCAGGCCTAGAGCCACCGCCAGTAGCCAGAAAGAGGTGATGCCTTGCCAGAGGAGCCGTGGCCACCCCCGGGCCCGGCCCGCACCGGCCCCCTCGCTGGCCGCCTCCTGTCTCCGGGGGTGCCAGCCTAAGGTGGCGGCCACGATGAAGACTGTGGCCACCACCATGTACACCAGAGCACGGCCCAGGCTACCGCGATCCTCCAGTACCATCTGCCCCTGGTAGGCGACAACTAAAGCGACCGCCCACAGGACCAGCCGCCCCAGCATCAGGACGGTATCGTTAATTGCGAGCCGTCCGCGTGTCACGGCTTCTCGACAGCGAAGAAGAAGTTGCAACCCTCCTCCTTGTCCTCTTCCACCAGGCCGCCCAGTAGCCGGTTCCAGAGCCAGATTACACCCGGTGGGCGCCACACCCACCTGCTTCCCCCCCAAAAGCGGCCTATTTGGGAAGGAAGAGCCCCTGGTAAGGCCAGGTCGAAGACCATGGTCAGCTTCGGCGGAACAGTCTGGCGCGCCTGACGGACGCGGAAGCCCGCCCCCTCCAAGGCCGCCGACCACTCCTCGAGAGGTTTCAACGAGACGTGGTGGAAGAAGTGGTCCACCAGATTCCCGTACCATCTACCTAGTGGACCAAGACCCAGCGCCGTCAGGAGCCGAGGGTAGAAAAGCATCTGTCCCATCTTAGGGGAAGGCGTCGTGAAGACAAACACCCCACCCGGCCGCAAGACGCGCCAGACCTCCGCGATGACCTGCTGAACTTCGTCAATGTGCTCCAGAACGCTCACGCTAAGCACGCTGGCAAAGACCCCGTCCCCGAAGGGCAGACGTCGGCCATCGGCCTGCACCAAGTGACAGTAAGGGGCGCGCTCCCGGGCAATACGCAGGTCAACCCTCTTGATGTCAAGGCCCACGTCGGCCGGCTCGTCGAAGAAAACGCCCCCGAACTCGCCGAAGCCGCAGCCCAGATCAAGGAGCGGCCTCGGCAACGATACCAAGGAGACTGCGCCAGCCTCAGCGGCCCGCCAAAGGGCCAAGGACAGGGGGGCGATGCGGAGGTATGCCTGGAAGTATCCGCTCCGCGCGCCGGGCTGGTGAGACAAGTCCCCTTACACCTCCGGCACGCTGTGCCGCTGCCAGCCCTGATGCCGCGGGCGCTGCCCTGTCCTTAGGTCTTCAGTCCCCATAGCCGCGAAGCAAACCCAGTCCACACGGAACCCAGAAGCCGCTCCCCCACGAAGTAGTTCCACACCAAGGCAGGGACTATGGCAATTGCCTGAGCCACAAGGTAGTGCAGCCCCAGGAGCGCCCAGGCGATGGCAAAGGTCCCCAGACTCAGAAGTGACGAAGGCGCCGAAGCAAGCTGAAAGCGAACGAAGCGCCACAGCGCTGGCGAAGGAGCAGGCCGGCCCGTGGCCAGGCTCCAGAAGTGCCTCCAGGCGAAGCTGTAGGCCACCGAGATCTCAATGGCGAGGGCTGAGGCGGCGATGGCCGGCAGCCCTCCGAGCTCTCTAAGGACAACGATGGCAGCCACGTTTGCGGCTATGCCGGAAAGGCCGCCGGCTGCCAGCCTGTAGAACCTGTCCCTTCGATCGTAGCGAATCCACCAAGTGTTGGCGAAGAACTCCAGGGCATCCCCGAGGCGGAGCTTGCTCTCTCCCTCTGCCCTCTTCGAGAAGGTGACCGGCACCTCCCGAACGCGCGCACCCGAACTGACCGCCTGGTAGAGGAGATACGTGAGGATGGCATAACCTCGAGGCAGGGCGCCCCCGAGGTCCACACCCCGAAGTACGCCGCTCTTGATCGCCCGAAAGCCATTGGTACAGTCGTGGACACGGTAGAGCCCGGCGATGAAGCGAGCTCCTAGGTTCGCCATCGAGGAGATGCCGCGTCGTACGGTTCCCCACTCGGCGGAGGCATGCCCGCCCTTGACATAGCGCGAGCCAATGACGAGGTCCGCCCCGCCGTCCAGGGCTGCCACCAGACGGGGCACGTCCGCAGGATCGTGGGAGAAGTCAGCGTCCATCTGCACCACGGCGTCCGCCGCCAGCTCGTCCAGCGCGTAACGGATACCACGCGCATACGCGACTCCCAGGCCTCGCTTCTCACCGGTCAGCAGGTGCACGTTCCCCCAGGATCGCTGTGCCTGCTCCGCCACCTCTGCCGTTCCATCCGGCGAGTGGTCGTCGACCACCAGCACGTGCATGTCATGGTTCATTCCGGCGAACTGCTCCTGAAGAGCCTCCAGAAGCGGGCCCAGGTTCTTCCGTTCGTTATAGGTTGGGATGACCACGACGACTTTCATAAGGGCTCGCTAAGGCACGTACACCCCGCTGAAGTCCCCCAGAACCAGCCGATTCGTACCCTCGCTGGTGCGGGGCGACCTAACCAGTGGTGTCGATCTCCTTGAGGCGCGCGCCGATTTGCTCCTTTAGAGCCGCGCGTCGACGCCAGATGGCCATTAGGCACACTATCGTCTGAACGATATACTTGAGCGACTGGTAGATACTGGCAGAAGAGGAGTCAGTCGCGGGCATGGTGACGATGACTTTCTTGTCGCCAGGCAAGGCCGCCTCCCCCCCAACAGCGGGGCTTTAGCCTAACACGTGAAAGCGGCGAAAACCACCCCGCCGCCTAATATCAAACGACGCGGTACCCCCTTGCATAACGTCCTGTCGGTGTCGCCGCCGGCCGCCCAGAAAAACTGTGGTAAAATGCCCACCAAAATGAACAACACACGCGCTCGGTCCATCTCGTTTTCCATTGCGGTGTTTGGCCTTGCCCTGGTGGGAGGCGGACTGAGCTACTGGTCGGCCGCTCGAACGCCAGTGATACCCGTCTCATCACGCATGCAGATAGCGTTGGACTCGATGACCGCTCTCCTGGCCTTGTGTGCGGCGGCGCTGGCGGTGATGGGGATCTGCTACCTACTGGGCATGTGGAGCAGCGGGACGCCCACCTGGCTCCAGCGGTCGGCGAACCTCGTAGGGGGGTTGCCCCTGTGGCTCTTGGTTCTGCCCGTTGCCCTGTCGGCTTCATACGTCGCCGCGCGTATCGGCCTCAGCCCGGATCTTGACGCCAACTACTGGCCGGCCCTCGGCCTGTGGCTGGGCGCCTTGACGCTTCTCGTCCTCGCGTTCGTACCGCGCGGAGGATGGGTCAGGTCACGCCCGGACACAACCAGGGCCATGTGGTCCCGCATCCTGCTGTCCGAAGTCGTCGTCATCGCTGTGCTGGCGGCCGTCAGCCTCAGCTTACGCGTCGTTAAGCTTGATGCGGCTCCATTCCTCACCAACGGGGACGAGGAGGCCATGCGACCGGACGTCGTCGCCGAGAATATCAGGAACATGTTCGCCGTCGGCTGGGGGTATGGCTGGGGGGATGTTCCACGCCTGCTGTATTTCTTCCCCGTAGCTGGCGCGTTCAAGGTGCTTGGCACCGGCGTGGTCGCCATGCGGATGGTGTCCGCCCTGGTGGGCGCGGCGGCGGTGGTGGTAACTTACCTCCTGTTGCGGGAGATGTTCGGCCGCGGCCAGGCGCTGACCGGCGCCCTATTCATGGCCGCGTATCACCTCCACCTGCATTTCAGCCGCTCCGGTCTGCAGAACGTCTGGGACACGTTGGCAGCAGCCTCCGCTATGTATTTCGCGTATAGGGCTTCGCGGAGCCGGCGCGCCTTCGATTTTGCGGCGCTGGGACTTGTTTGTGGCCTTACCCTCAACCTTTACGTCTCGGCCAGAGCCGCTACGCTAGTGGTGATCGCCTACCTGATCTACGTCAGTATCTTGCAGAGAAGCTTCCTTCGCGACAACCTCGGAAAGATAGCGCTCGCCGCAGTTACGTTCTCTCTTGCGGCCATGCCCATCGGGGCTTTTTTCCTGACCCACACCGAGGCGATCGCAGCGCGACCGAATTCCGAGCTGCTCTTCAACACGGGATGGTACCAGCAACAACTGGACATGGGCAGAAGTGCCGTATCCGTCGTTTGGGACCAGGCCCTTCACGCCTTCGGCGGTTTCGTCTATTACCCCATGTCTCGTGCTAATGCAAACCTCTACGACACGCCACACCCCCTTATTCCGGGTTTGGCCGCCGTACCCTTCATCGCCGGCTTCGTGTACTCTGTATTCCATATCGAGAAGAAGGAGTATGCTCTCCTCCTGATAGCACTTGTCCTGCCGACAGTCGCAGGCGGAGTTCTTACCTATCCACCAATACAATGGCAGCGCTTCCTTGACACCGTTCCCGCCATCTCGGGTCTCGTCGCCGTGGGGCTCTGGCAGCTCGCTGACCGCCTGCTGGCGTGGAGGCGGTCGCTCGTACCCCTCGTGGCGTTCCCGGCGGTGATCTTCTTGGCCGCGCAGAACATCGACCTCTATTTCCACGCGGCGGTGGCGGACGTAAGCTACGGCGCCCCGATCAAGAAGGTGACAATCGACTACGTGAACACCTTGCCCCAGGACACCCGAGTGTACTGGTTCGGCGGTCCAGAGGTATGGGTCATGTTCGTCGGTCTCTCCCTGCACGACTACGAGTTGAGAGAAGTGTTTGATCAGACGCCTGAGCTGGTACCGCCGGTGGAGCGCCCCTCACCCTCCGTTTATATGTTCATGCCTCACCGCGAGAGTGAGCTGGCCCCGCTGGTGGCCAAGTGCCCTGGGGGCACGACGAAGACCCTCTCCTTCCGCGGCGGCAAACTCTTGACAGTGTACGAGCTCATGGCGGGCAACACCTGCACTCCAACGTTGGAGCTGCCGCCTACCAACGACAGTTTCTTGAGCCCAATCACCGCGATCGCCCTGCCGTTCAGTCACACCATTAGCACCAAGGCGGCCAGCGCGGAGCCCGGTGAGCCGCAGCCCGGGCCACCCCAAGCCGGCAATCCGACACCATGCGGCGGCGTACCGAACACGGCCTGGTACTCGTTCACGCCCAGCACAGACATGCGGCTGGTCGCGGAGACCGTAGGAAGTTCGGCCGATACGGTGGTGGCGGTCTACGAAGGGACCGACTTGGCTTCTCTCACTCCCGTGACCTGCAGCGCCCGTCTCCCAGATCATACGGCTGGCGTCGAGTTCACAGCGCGCTCAGGGACGCACTACCAATTCCAGGTAGCGGCGCTATCCTTCTCCGTTGGAACTGTCACCTTTAGCCTGGCTCAGTCATCAGCCCCGTGACCATTGCCGGACTCAGCGCCGGGGAACCCTACCAAGAGCAATGAGACGAGGGGGTCAGGGAACGTACACCTCGCTGAAGTCGCCCGGGACAAGCCGGCAGCTACGGGGCAGGCAGAAGTTGTCGCCCAGGTAGAGGACGAGGGGTCGCTGCCCAGGAAGCCTTCGCTGATCTTCATGGCCTGCGCGATGCCCAGGGGCGCCGGCCGGTCGACACGACTGGCCTCCAGGGCGTAGAAAAGGCTGGGCTTGTTGGCGAGGGGCGCCAGATGCTTGGCACCCGTGTGCAGGAAAGGACGTAAACGGGAGTTCTTACCCCCGCTGAAGGTGAGACCTTTCAGCTCGCGGTGGCTGCCGGTCATGGCTAGCTCATCGGAGGAAGCATATCACAAGCGACTGCCCCCAGCCATGAGCCTCGGCCACGAGCCCTTTTCGCCACGTCGGCCGAATCCGGTGAGCGCTCCTCCTGGAACCCTGCCATTCCGTATCCTCCCGCTCGCTAAACATGACGCCCCCAATGGGTAGGATGTACGGGCGGACGCTTCCCCTGCGATCCCAACCCAAGATGCTGCGGGGGCAGGCGCTTGTCATCGGCCTGGCGGCCTTCACAGCGGGCGCCGCAGATTGCAGACTGGGTGATGTGACAGTCACGAAACCGCGCGTCGTTTCGAAAGAGGCTCGCTGTTCCCAAATGTAGGAGCTAGATACACCGGCAGGCTATAATGGCGAAAGCTTGCGAAGACAAGCGTACGGCTGATGAAGGAAACACGACCGCTGGGCTTGCCTAGCTGGACCGCAGGACTGGTCTCGGCGGTACGGCGCGGCTTGGGTCCGGTTCAGGGGCGGCTCTCCCCCCGCGTTCTGACCGGCCTGGCCCTGGTCGGCATCCTGGCAGCCGCCCTCTCGCTGCGACTGGTTAACGTCAACTGGGACAACGGAACTCACCTCCATCCGGACGAGCGCCACATCACCTCCGTCTCTGCCAGCCTCAGCGTGCCCTCCAGCCTCGGCCAGTACTTCGATACCGACTCCTCGCCCCTGAACCCCTACAATCACGATTCACCCAGCTTTGTTTACGGCACGCTGCCTATCTTCCTGAACAAGGTCGTCTCAGAGGGCCTGGATTGGGCCTCCTCACAGCCCGTCCTCGACAAGATCATCCCGCCGGGGAGTGTTAAGAAGACCTCCTATGACCAGACGCATCTGGTGGGCCGCGGCCTGGCCGCCTTCTTCGACGCCGGCACGGTGCTGCTCATCTTCCTCATCGGGCGACGGCTGTACGGGTCGCGCGTAGGGCTGCTGGCAGCCCTGCTGCTGGCCGTGGCCGCCTTCCCCATCCAGAACGCCCACTTCTTCGTCGTCGATCCCTTCCTCGCCTTCTTCGCCACGCTCACTCTGTACTTCTGCGTGGGCATCGCCCAGCAGGGAGGAAGATGGAACTACGCCCTGGCAGGCCTGGCCCTGGGCTTCGCCACGGCCTCGAAGGTGACAGGCGTAGCCATGACGCCCGTCATCGGCCTGGCCGTACTGATCCGCCACTGGCCGGCGGTAGTTCAACTAGGCCGCCATGCACGTCTCTACCTCTCGCCCGCTCCCACCGAGTACCCGGAGGACAAGACCTGGAGCGAGGCGCTATCGCCC
>Ga0315296_10000253_pt1 | contig 49351 bp, 61 predicted proteins | sample YL17G14_18_MG_FD_203921 | JGI IMG/M metagenome (GOLD analysis project Ga0315296, IMG submission 203921) | Sediment microbial communities from Yellowstone Lake, YNP, Wyoming, USA - YL17G14_18 | ecosystem: Environmental > Aquatic > Freshwater > Lake > Sediment | place: USA: Wyoming | collected... | reverse complement strand
TATAGAGGTCATCCCGGCTTTTTCTATTCGCGCAACAGAAAGGACCCAAGCACTATGCGATCAACATATTACGGCGAGTTTGGACCAGGCTGCACAATCTTTTACCAAACGACCTATGCTTTACACTTGCTTCATCTTTTCGGCTTCGATGATAACAAACAAGTTAGAACGACTGTTAGCTCCTATCTTCAATTCTGGAAGCCTACGTGGTGCGGTGCCTGGTGTACCATCAACGTGCTAAATGCCTTGATCGAGCATCCATTGAGCAAGCAATCTAAACTGGTTGAAAGTGCGCTAACCCACTTTGCCGATTTGCAGAGCAAAACAGGAACATGGAAAGGCATGCCATTCTATCATACCTACCATGCTTTATCTAGAGCCAAAAGCACTCTTGCGAAAAAGCAGCTTGACATAGCGCTTCCATCGGTCATCAGAAGACAGAACGACGACGGGAGCTGGGGCAGAAAAGAACGCGAAACTGAAACGTTTCTAGTCCTCGACGCCTTGAAGAACATTGGCACGGTAGAATAGAGCGCACGGGCATCGAACGGCTGTAAGCCAAGACAACACACTTGCCTCAAACTATGCAGAAAAAAGGGATTTGCGGGAGATTTCGCCATGAAAGTCGATTCTAACCGAGCTAGACGACCGGCCCAACTTTCTTTCGGAAAAGAACCTCGCCTAGGAAAAGATATAGAGCTTTCGGTTTCAGTTGCTTGAGGATAGTATTCTAGGATTGAGGAGAGGGCTTGTTCACATATTCGAGAGATGTTGAGGTTTCTGTTTCGTGCTTGCTCTAGGATTTGTGGGTTTATGGTTATTCCAACTGTTTTTCTTGCTTGTTTTCTTGCTGAAGTAACTCGAGTAAAAGTGAATGAACCACTCGAGTGCTTTTGCTTGAACTCACGTTCATTCATGGCTTGTTCCTTCCTTCTTACGTTGAGGTGGTGGGCGCTTAGCTAATGCCCACCTGTTTTTGATTAAGATAATCAAAAGCAATAGAAAAGCAACAAAGGCTGTAATTGTCAATAGGAGCGCGCCTCTAGCATAAGCCAACGCTGCTACGCCTCCAAGGAAAATCGCGCTGAACAAGAACAGTAATGCTTGGGCAAAACTATAGCTTTTTTCCATTTCTTCAAGGGATTTGTACTCCCAGAGTGCCATGTGCGAGATGCCGATGAATGTAAAGGCAGAAAAGACATACCCAAAAGACGAAACTGTAAAAAGACTAACCACTAACTCAACGAGCGAGCTATTGTGCTCAGTTGGGAAAAATCCAGGGGTTAAAACCAGAACCATGATGACTGCGACAAATCCTGCGAGTACTCCACATAAGTTAGAATAGTTTCCAGCACCTTGACGCATCAGACATGCTTGCTCTTCAGCTTTTTCCACAGTGGCTTTTTCACTCATAGCTTAACACCTTCCTGTCTCTTAGTTCTTTGGCTTTCTTTAAGTATTTCATATAGTTCTTGCAGTCCTTGCTTAGCGCGCGCTAGATTTCGCCATGAAAGTCGATTCTAACCGAGCTAGACTACCAGTCCTTAATTCATTTTGAAGAAAACATTCAGTAAGGGATATGGAGTTTTCGGATCACTTCTTCTGCGCTTCACTCTGCATCTTTTTCACTTTGGTAGAAAGATACTTCGAGATGAAGGAGAAGGTAAAGGGGCGATATTGGACCTTGTCATTCAAATCGATCAAAAAGCTCTGGATCGTGGCGACGTCCGAGTGTGGGAATTGTTTTATCCCTTCAAGCACTTCCAAGAATGACGAGTAGTCTTCATGGAGTGAAACGATCGAGACGTCGTACCCCAAGCCCATTCCCCTCAACGCGAGGACACTTTTCATTCCTTTCTTCTCAGCTATTTCCTTGCCCAACTCCATTAATTTCTCTAACTCTTCCGCAGACACATCCTTCGGACGCTTAAGAAAAGTTATGGCAAGTATATTGAAACCGAGCTTCTTGAAGTCAGGTATTATGGTGTATTCTTTGATGTAGCCATCTTCCTCCAACCTTCTGAGGGCCCTAGTGACCGTGGGCTGTGAGGTCCCGATGGCTTTTGCCAGCTCTCTATCGCTTCTGCGACAGTTTTTCAAAAGTTCAGCAACTAGCTTCAACTCAACATCTCTCAGCACACTTCTTCCTGCCATTTTTGGTTTCACCTAAGTCGTCCCTGTTGAAGAACCTGTTCATCCGTAGCTATTTCTGTGTTTCTTGCTTTTAATCTCTCTGGACAAATATTTCAGTCATTCATTCGAGCAACGATTCACACAGCACTTGTTTCAGTATAATGCTCGAACAGTCGACTCTTAGCCATAGTCGCCAAAACAATGAAGACTGTAACCGTGACCACGTAAAGGAAAAGGGCTCCCACCCAGCTCGCCAGCCCGGCTGTCACGCTGGCTTGAAGCATGTATCCGAAGAACATGGCAAAATACCACAATACAGAAGACCACACATAAGGCAAAACCGATGCCAATGCTATGAAAAAGATTGAGAGACCCAAGTAGTAGTTGCTGAGCCGTGGCAGAAGCCTCTCTGTAACCTGAAGAAGCCGCATGTCCCCAACACCAAAACTGCTCCCCCCTTGAATCGCCTTGATGAGGATGTTCGATTGCGTATACGCCTCAGGCGACTCCTCCACAACCATCAGGCCCAACGCCATAATCACAGCAAGAAGCGTCAACAACAACCCTGAGTCGATGATAACAAAGAGAAGCGCAGCCATGCCCAAGCCGCCGATCAACGGCACAAAAGGCAGCAAAGCCAAAAACCTGTGAAAGATCGTGGTCTGCTGATAAGGATCAAACACCACAAAAGTCTTGTTAAACACGTTAGCCTCCGAGTTCCTTGAAACATTCTTCAACTCTCTAAACCTCAACCGGAAAACAATAAACAAGGCCAAGGCTACCGCACCCATAACACCCAACGCTGTCGAAGCATAGACAAGATAGTCGTCCAGCCGATCCCACGGCTCCATCAATAGCCACACCGAAGTAATATTAATGCTTGATGCGCCGGAGGCATTCAAACACACGAGATCAAACTGAATGAAAACATTTTAAGAAACACTGAAGTTACTTGCTAGAGAGCCGGGATGGCAGAGTGGTTAATGCGCAGGCCTTGAGAGCCTGTGGCCCTTCGGGGCCGCGCGGGTTCAAGTCCCACTCCCGGCGCCAACAAACCTATGCAAAGAGAATTGTACTTCTCAGGTCTTTCCTCTGAAACTCTGCAATTTACGTGTTCTTCAGGTTTCTGAGCGTCTTCTGATTACAGTTTCAGACCTAGTTCAAGCCTGACTTCTTTCTTCTCAATGTCTTCATTTGAATACGCTGCAATATCGAAACCGACTAACTCGAATCCAAAGTTCAAATAGAAATCGATAGCCGTAGCATTGTTTGTCTGCGTCTCTAGTACCAGCATTCTTGCTCCCCTTTCTTTCGCGATTCTGACCGCATGATTCATCAGCGCTGTTCCTATTCCTCGCTTGCGAAACTCCTCTTCCACAAGTAACTCCCATACTCGCATTCTGTTGTTCCATTTATCATAACCCAGCTCAACCCAACCGACTTGCTTGTTGCATAATACAGCCGCAAAAACTCTCAGTTCCTCAATGTGGTTTTCGAAAAGCTTCCCGTGATAATTCTTATCTAGCCTATTCTCAAGCGCTCTGCGGGTCAACGCTATTCTCCAAGATTCAGATTCGCGACAAACCGACACATCGTAATAATGGGATGTCGAGTACTTAGACTCAAGCTCTCTTAGATATGCATCCTTCTTCGCGACTTCAACTATCGTAATGTTGCTTTCCTGATTCATCATGATCCCCTATTTCGCAGTATTCAAAGTTAGCGTGCGCTCTTTCAGCAATAGCTATTCTTATAATATCTATTATGACAAGTTTTAAGAAAAAGGCTTTCATAATATGAGCAAACTGGAGGTGAAAACATGCCCACTTTCTCTGTGAACATGAAGCACACCGTTGAATCATGTCCCATGTTTAATGCCGAAGTCAAGAAGAAATTCAAGGAAGCCGTCAGCAAAAGAGAAGAAGCAGCCAAGAAACATGGAGTGAAGATATTGAGTGCCTGGACTTCGGTGCTCGAACATCTTGTCTTTTATATCGTTGAAGCCCCTTCTCAAGTGGCGGTCGAAGACTACTTCAAGGAGATAGGCTTTGCTTTCTGGAACGATATAGAAATTCGACACGTCAGATCTGTGGAGGACGTGATAAAAGGCGTCGTCGAAAAGCCCTGATGCAATAGAATACAATCGTATTTCATGTTTGTTGGTTTTCGATTAGGGAGACACGGAACGGGTGCAGTGTTGCAGTCATTATCCCATGTTTTACCGCAGGATCATTTTCCATAAACTCCCTCGCCTCTTCCTCTGACCTCGCTCTGAAAACAACAATTCCAAACGCTCCGTCTAGACAAGGACCTGCAAAAATCAATCTGCCATCAGTGAGTGCTTTCTTCAGACGTTCAAAATGCTCGCTCATAACTGTTTCCTCTTCAGGAGACATTCTTCCAAGCTTCCGATGATCAATCAAATTGAGCACATAAATGTAAGTTGACATATTGGTCATTTCAAGTCCTCAACGTATTGCTATTCCGAACTTCTGTATGCAATCTGATATTAGCATTTTCAGACAAAATCCAAAATAGGCATAAACCAAGAATGTCACAGATAGAACACAGTTCTAGAAGAAACCTCTATCCATGACAACCCCACAGTCTCTTGAAAACCTAGCTGAGTCATGGACAAAATATAGGTGGGCCCTTTTTGTCCTGTTCTGCAATCCATTTCTCTAATCCGATCTCTTTCATTCTCTTCAAGTTTTCAACAGTTCTCTTATGGTGGGCTGCACCGTCTGAACTGAAGGCCTTCAAGATTGTGCACGGGAAGTCTCTGCACTGAAAGCAGTATTCAACACCCTTTTTCTTCGCGCATTGCAGCATCTCACAGTCAGAGCTCCAGTGAACCTCAAGCGGTCCTCTGCAGCCCTCGCACCGTATCTGTTCAGGTCTGAGTTCTTTACCGCGTTTCTCCTTGAACCATTCTACTATTTCGTTGCGCGCTTTTTCGTCTCCGTGACTCGCACGGTACATGTCGCACTGTGGACAGTTCAAGCCGCATACTGCAAGGTTCCATCCAGATTTCATGATATATCACTCGTTCAAGCAACTTTTTTGATTATCGCTATATAACCTGTGTTTCCCGAGTCTATGAACTGATTGATGCACCACCCCGTTCCATTGAGAAGCTTTTCCATTTCTTCTTTCGATACAATCATCCACTCAATCCATCTAGTCACCGCTTTTTCGAACCTTACTCTGATCCTTGCCTGTCCGCTCAATCTGTCTCTACTCCTATTCAGCTTGTGATATTCAAGATGCGCGGGGTTGTCCGTCTTGTAAGGATCACGGGTCTCACCTATAATCACCGCATTCTTGGAAGTTATTCTGTGAAAATTCCTGAGCAGTCTTCTCGCTTTCTCAGGATTGCCTAGTAACGAGAAGTTGCCTCCTAGCATAATAATTGTGTCGAAGCTGTTCGGCTTGAAGTCTAGATGTTCAAGCGCCACGACTCTAGCCTTCTTTAATCCCCTCAGCTTACAAACCTTAACAGCAAGAGAAGAACTATCAATCCCAACCACATCAAAACCTTTCTGCTGCAGATACAAAGCATGTCTGCCAGCTCCACAGCCTACGTCCAAAACCCTGCCTCTCACAAACTCCATCGCCTTCTGCTCAATGAGAGGCCAGTCTCTGAATTCAGAAAAATACACTCTAGCGCTCTGACGGGCAGAGAAAAAGCCATCGTCTCGCTCAACTATTTCATAGACTTCTTTGCCACTGTAAACAGCCCAGAGTTCTTGACCGAAAGCATCCTCCTCAGGCTTCATAACATTAGTTTTGCGCATGAACTACAGCATGAAAATTTCTGACTTTATAACTTTCTCCCATACAACACACGCTAGAGTGCACGCCAAAATCTCCTATTGGCGTAGACTTGCTTCGAGCTGGTTTTTCAACTGCTCTGTACCGAGTTCTCCTTCAAACCTTTGCTTGCCTATTAGAATTGTCGGGGTTTTTCTTACCCCCTTCAGCTTAGCCTTCAACTTTCCCGCAAAAGTGGCGACATCACAAACCTCGATCTGCAACCCCTTCTCCTTCGCAAACTCCTCCACAGCAGCCAAGACCGCCCTATCCTCTTCACGAATGATTTTCACGTACTTTCCTGTCGGCGCATCAGAACACCAGTGATCGACAACAGGCCGCATGATGCCTTGGCTCATGAGACCTACCTCGTTTCTGATGTAAACTTCAATTTTCGCGGTCATGCAACCCCCGATTATATTCTTGGGCAGAGGCAACTTAAAAGCCTGTCTTAGAATCCGCATGAGCCCACTGCGGGCGGCTGAATCTTGCTGATTCTGACACCTGCTCCCATTTCCATAGAATTCCGCGAAATCCATAAGATTGAATTGGAGGAAAAATGGGGAGTGATGTGAAATGAAGCTTAAACGTGTATTAATTGCCATAGCAACCGTTTTGTTGCTCATCGCGCTTACGATAGTGCTCTGAAGCGAGGGTAAGACTTGATCCTGAAGCATATTACTCGATGTCCGTAGGAAAATAAGGGTTACTGTGGGATTTCTTGTTCTTCGAGCACGTTTGCAATTACCTGAACAGTCTCCCTTTCCTCTTCTTTTTCAGGAACCTGCCTGCGTGTTGTTTGTTGGTCTCCAAGCCAGTAGAGGCTCCAGCCCAGTGCCCAGAGTACGGCGAATACTGGAAAAAGAAGAAGGATGAAGATTCTACGCATGTAATTCACCTTTTCACATGAGGGATGTGTACACATGTGGCTAAGACGTTTGTGAATCAACAATCTATATTCGCAGTTGAGGTATTCTTGGCTTGCGGTCAGATAGACACGTCTTGATTTCAAAGAGAATCATATTCAGCGCGCTTGTGAATAATATGAAAAGCATCGCACGCTCATTGCAGCCTTACGGCGGATTTCTATTCTGGCTCTTGTATCGTTCGTTTGGCATTTGTCGCCGCACCTCTTAGATCGATTCTTGAGGGACACATATAGGAACAGAAGCCGCAATTTTCACATAAGTCTGCTCTCAAGGTCCTAGCCTTTGCCCAGTCGCTCTTGTCCACAGCCTCTTTTATAAAAATTGGCTTCAAGTTTCTACAGCAGGCAGTCAAACACTTTCCACAACGGATGCACCTCGTTGTTTCAGTTTTACCGAATTTCTTTGCAGGAGGGAGTTTTATTTGCATAGTGTTTTCTACGGGTTTCGGAAGCCCGATTCTGTCAAGCAATGGAGTCGTCAAATTCATCAATGTCAAAGCCAGAATTGAACCGCCTAGAAACTGAATGTATGTCTGAAGGAAGAATGTGAGAGCGCCCAAACCTATGGCAAAAATCACCTGGCCAACACCAGTAATTGGTGTCGTGGGCGGGTCAGTTGCCATGAAAAACGCTAAGAATATCACGCTACCCGTAAAAACGTGAAACGTTACTCTTAGAGCAATATCCTCGCCATTGGCCAACCCGTAGCTTGCCGAAATGATCGCCATTGTTGCCAGATAGGTCATTGGTATTTTCCATTTCACATAGCCGCGACTGAATGTGATGAGTCCTATTCCAACAATGATCACAGCCACGCTGGACGCCCCACCCAACCATCCATGGTTTTTCAATATTGTTAACGTCAATAATGGATTCCTGAACGGCGCAGTATAGGAATAGCATATTTCAAGTGCTTCGTGAAGTGAAGCGAAAGAGAATACGTCGATTATTAGATGATCTGGGGGAATCAGGTGCGTGCCCCATAGAGGAACCAAAACTAAAAGCTTAGCCACACCTGCAGGATTCAAGTACTTCCTTCGAAAAAGCCCTTGGATTTTTTTAAAAACCACCACGGCAATAACAGCCACCACGGTCACCAGAGCGTATTGATCAGCATTCCACTTGATGATGACAATGCCACAATCATGCCGCAGACTGCAGATGAATAACCGTCCCGACGGAATCTTCTCTTCGATAACAGGAAAATAAGATAATCCGACCCTAACGCAACTACCACTGACACCACAACCATGATCACCGCAGCCATACCAAATGCCAGAACAGCAACTGCAGCCAAAATGCAGAGTGAGAAAAACGTGTATTTCATCAGCAAATTCTTCGTCATTGGGGCCAAGACCGAAGTCCCTTTCTCTCGAAGCCCCTCTTCCATTCTGTGCAACTCTGTATCCTAGATCTGGCTCTTTCGATGTTAAATGAGCACGGACGATGAACTTGGTTTTGCGTGTTCTTTTGTTGATGCGCTGCACGACAACCGCCACTTGTGCAATGCCACTGCCACAAGGGAGGCAAAAAAGAAAAGCGCCACAACAAGCGTGCTTGTGAATTCTGGAACTATGTCAATCGTTGCGTATCCTGCACGAGTGTGCAATGTAATCAGGTCATCTGCGGTCGCTTGATATGCGACTAGGACCGCGTAATTCATGTTGGGCACTAACACCTTGTCGAAAGGATCACCAGAGTTGAGTGGTATTCTAAATTCGACAGTGGTCATTCCTCCCGATTCGGTTCCAGCTGACTCAAGGATGTCATAGGTGCCCCCCAGATCCTCGTCAGACTTGTGAATTTCCGAACCTACACCATACTGGTCATAGATAGAAAGCTGGCCGTTTTTTACATAGGCGAAAATTATGTCGGCTCCTCTATGAAATGTTCCGTTGCGCTCAAAGGCTATGGCGATCCAGCCGAGTCCAGGGCTTACAAGTCCCGTGTAAAGATACTCTTCATCATTGTACAAGTAGATGCTAATGTTTGTAGTCGATTCCTGAATCTGTCGACGATATTCGCCTTCGGTGATAACCCCGTCTATTATGGGCAGTGAGATGTCTTGTGCTAGTCCTACCATCGGTTGCAGAAACGACAGGAAGAACACAAAGACAGAGACAGTGAGCTTTCTTCTCATACTTTGAGTTTGAGCTTGTCAGGATTTATAGTTTTGCATTTATCCTAGATTTCGATGGCTTTTGCGTCCTATCACAATCTAACCTGCACAGAAATTCAAAAGAGTGAACAGACGACCATGGCGCGTCTTTTCAGAAGGCTTTTCTCAGAACTCTAGCTTTACAGTTATCCAACTGATTCTCAGCTTGTTTGTGTAGATGATCTGATATTACATAGAATGCCTTCTTCTGTAGATTAGGGCTGCAAATATGGTTGCCATGATTAAGAGTGGTAGAATCATAGCCGAAGAGAACTCCGGGACGATCCAGGTGCCCATTATCTGAATCTTGTTGACGCTGTGAGTGTAGGGGACATAGATGAAAGAGTATGTACCGTTTTCGGTTGTAGTACATGATGAAGTCCAGTTTGTGCCGTTGAGCAGTATCGTCCATGGGTTTCCTTTCAGAAGAGCTTTAGGAATCGTGACGTTGCAGAAGCCTCCTATGTCGGGGAGACCGGAAACGTTAAAGCCTATTTGCTTGGTTGATCCGTTGAAGAAGAAGTCAGAAACCGTCGAGTTTGAAAGGGTGCGGACAGAGTGAACACCCGTATCCCATGTCACCTGATGCATGAGGTCTCTAAGAACGTTGAATTGAACCTGAAGGCTCTCCGTTCCGTTGTGATTTTCGTCACCAGTCCAGGAAGCCTTCACACTCCACGTTCCTAGCATGTCCGGAACATAGTCGTCTTGGAAAGACCCGTCAGTCTCCGTCACAGCAGTACTATTAGCCACTGTTCCGTCAGGTTTACTGTAGAAAAGCGTAACGTTGACTCCTGCAACGGGTAGTCCTCCTGTTGGCACGATTTTACCAGAAACGTTGGCTGGTTCACCCAGCTTAACTTGTGAAGGAGGAAAGAGGTCGATAGACGTTCCGTATTTAATTACGGCGTCTATGCTACATCTGAGCTCGTATCTAAAGAGAAACGTGATTGAATACGGCCACAACTTGGACTGACTGGATATGTCGTACAGAGCTGTGGCTTCATAGGTCCCTTCAGGGGTTCCCTCCAAGACTCCGATGTTGTACCATATTTCAAATGAAGTTATCGTGCCTCCGAAACCTGGAATCGTTTCACGATAGTAGAATTCACCCTCAGTTGTGGTGAAGTTTATACTCAGCGGAGATGTGACATTTATTTCCCATACAATGCTTTTGAAGCTAGGATTGTAGTAGTAGTCCTCTGGGGGCTCGAAGATGCTGAGGAAGGCTTGATCTCGCCCGATCTTGATAGAGACATTTTTAGCTGTGCTCACAAGGAATCTAACCTCAGAGCTTGCAGCGCCCAATGTGTCTGCATCGCCAGGCCAAGAAGCTTGGACATTCCACATACCATCTAAATTGGGCGTCAGGGTATCGCTATAGTTTCCGTCACCTTGTGTCGTCACCGTTCTGTTAGACATCGTATCTTCAGGGTCAGTGTACGTCAACGTAACCTCAACTCCATTGTGAGGCGGGTCGATGTTTCCCGAAACCGTGATGTTTTCTCCCAGGTATATTTGCCAACTTTGAACCTTGCATGTTATGGAACTTACGCCCACGTTAAACGAGATTTTGGAGCTTTGAGCTCCCATATGTTGCGCATCGCCAGCCCAAAAAGCTTGGACAGTCCATGGGCCCATAGCGTCTGGTGTATATGAGTGATTGTATACGGCTCCGGCTGTGGTCGTGGTGTTCACCGTTACGATTGTGTGGTCGGGTCGGTTGAAAGTTAACGTTACCACGGCGCCCTCGACAGGCACGCTGATGGAACCAAAGACGTTCACTTCTCCGCCGAGCTGTATCCCAGGTTCAGAGACTTCGCATGTTATAGATGTCGGTGCAAGATTTTCGATGAAGTAGGCGAAGCCAGCTTCGGTTCCTGCAGTCAGGAATTTGCCGTCACTTGTAACAGCTACACTGTTGACGTAACTTCCGACATCCCAGTTCCAAAGTTCTCCTCCAGTTTTGTTAAACAGAGTTATCTCACTACCATATTTTTCCCCGGTAGCTATGTAGTTGCCGTTTGTCGACACCGAAATGTCGCTTCCAGTGTAGTAGGTTTTATTCCACAGCTGATGCCCTCCGTTGTCAAGGAAGAAAATGTCCGTTCCCACAGAAGCCACATATGCCCCTTCGGGTGAAGTTGACACTCCATCTATGTCATGCTGAGTGTCGTATCTCCACAGTTCCCCTCCAGATTGATTGAAATAGTAGACGTTGTTGTCCCAAGAACCCGCGGCCATGTGATCTCCCACAGAAGAAACAGATACAGAGGTGACACGGTCACCTAACTCCTTCGCCCACATCTGATTTCCAGAACCATTGAAGAAACGAACCCTGTGACCATCGTCGGCTGTTGCGAAGTAGTTGCCGTCCTGTGAAATGGAAACGGCGCAAGGAAGAGCGTAATCGATGAGGTCTTTCTCCCATACGGTGTTTCCGTCAACGTCAAACAGGGAAACGTCAGGTTCACCCGTCAAGTGCTCATCTACACCAACTAGAATGCGGCTGGCATCACCAGAAATTGAGACATCGACAACCTTGTTACCGAATGATTTGTGCCAGACTAGGGTTCCTTGCTTGTCCAGAAGATAGAGCCCTCCGTTTTCGGTTCCCGCAATCGTATAGTCGCCACCTGAAGATACCGCCACGCTTGATACGGCATTTCCTGTTTCATATTTCCAGAATGCCCAACCCGATACAGTGGGAATACTGACGAACATTCCGAGTGTTGTCGCAAGCACCAAGAATACCGATGCTGAAACCAGAAAAGGCCTCTTTTTTGAAACCAATCAGCACACCGCAAGGCTGTTTGTAGAATTGAGCTAATAAAGCTTCCAAACGACTTCCTTTTTTCCACCACATTCTTTCCAAACAAGACTATGGAAGACGAACATTCCATCTGAACCACATTGTATTGGACGTGTTAAGAGTGAAAAAGCTTAAAACAAGGCACGAAGCTCTAGAAAGAACGAGTGTCCAAACGTGCTTTGTGTTAATGAGCACGCACTCTGAGAACAGGGATGGTTATTGGAAAGGATACTGATCACAGGTGGCAACGGGTTCATAGGAAGTCATTTAGCACGCTACTTGCTACAACGAGGAGACTTTGTTAGAGTTGTTGACACAGAATCTAACAGCTACATAAAGGAAAAGTATTACAGTGAGTGTTTGAGGCTGGATCTGAGAAAGTGGAGGAACTGTCTCGCTGCGACAAAAGGTATGGATAAGGTGTACAATCTTGCGGCCAACATGGGCGGCATAGGGTTCATCACCGAAGTTGGCGCTGACGTAATGCGTGACAACTTGTTGATAAACACTTACATGCTGGAAGCGTCCAGATGCAACGAGGTGAAGCGGTACTTTTTCAGCTCTTCTGCTTGCGTTTATCCTACGTACAGGCAAACAGATTCCAACGTTGAGGGGCTGAGGGAAGCGGATGCGTATCCTGCTGACCCAGACAACTTTTATGGTTGGGAGAAGCTTCTGGCGGAGAAGGTTTGTGAGGCTTACCAGAGAGACTACGGAGTTGACATTCGTACAGCCCGGTACCACAACGTCTACGGACCTGAAGGCACGTATAAAGGAGGAAGAGAGAAATCGCCCGCAGCCTTGTGTAGAAAAGTTGCAGAAGCCCATGATCCTGGAGAGATAACAGTCTGGGGAGACGGAAAACAAACGCGATCATACTGTTACATTGATGACTGTGTGCGCGGGACTGTGATGCTTATGGAGTCGGACTACGACAAGCCAATGAACATAGGATCCGAACGACTTGTCACAATCGACGAGCTTGCTGACATGATCATAAAGGTTTCAGGCAAAAAGATCACCAAGAAATATGATTTGAGTGCGCCGCAAGGCGTCAGAGGACGAAACGCTGACATCAACCTTGCAAGAAAAGTGCTGAAATGGGAGCCAAAGGTAAGCTTGGAAGAGGGCCTTGCCAAGACCTACAGATGGATAAAAGCCCAGTGTGCCAACGAATCATAAGCCCCATACAGCCCACGCCAAGACACGTACGTCTAAGACAATGGTGAAAAATTTCCTTTTGCTGCTATTCTGTGCCAGCTATGACAATGTCAAAACTGAAATTTGTGATTCCAGTCACGTTTGAAAACACTGAAAGGGTCAGAGTTGCCGCCAAAACTGAACTAGCATTAACGGTCTGTCCTTGCCTGTTCCAGGCTAGTCCCATGTAGCTTGACGCGCCAGCAGGATTCCAGTTCTGAGTTGTTAAGCTCAGCCTGAAGGCTATGTTTCCCTCGTTTCGCACATAAAGTGTAACGTTGCTCGAGGTTCCTGGTGACAACATGCCCCAATTGACCGTCGACGTCGTATTAGTGCAGTTACTGTCCCAATATACCCCGACGTTTACGGCCTTTACAGTTCCATAGTTTTGGACAGTTCTGCTGTTAGACAAAGCTGCGAAAGTGGTTATGGTTGCTGTCGCAGCTACGCTGAGAACAGTCACGGCTAAGGATAGCACCGCGAAGAGTTTGTTTGTAATTTGGAATGTCATGTTGAGTCGTTGGGAAGACTGACAATAGTAAGTCGTAATAAACGTTACCGTTTACATGCACAACATAAATACACACAAACTGAAGCGCATGCTAGGCAAGCGTGGCCAACATTAACCACACAAATCCAAGAGAAACAACCCAAGTGACAAAAGGAAACCAAACCCCAAAAGAAAGAATCAAACCGCCCAAAGAAAACGAGAAACAAGAGAAAGACCCCATCTTACCTACGGAAAACCATATAAATCACCATACCGCTGTTGAATTGCACAACTGGAGAAAATACGCTTTGCCAAAATGGGGATACTCGATAACAGAAGAAGAGTTGGATCCCGAAAAGACCGTGAAGGCCAGCGCACGGGAGATTAGAGTATCCCATAAATCAGCTCGAGAGGTATGTAGGACAATTAAAGGAATGATGCTTGCTCAAGCCAAGCTCTATCTTAGAGACGTTATAGCCAAAAAGAAACCTGTTCCCTACCGGAGATACACGAAAAAGCTGGGGCACCGCCACGGTTTACACAAAGCTTTCGCAGGCAGATACCCTGTCAAAGCAGCAACCCAAATTCTAAGGCTACTCGAAGGAGCCGAGGCAAACGCTGAAAACAAGGGTCTGGACACAGACAGACTGCGTGTGATTCATGCTGCTACAAGTCAGGGAATGAAAATAAAGCGGTACATGCCGAGAGCCCAGGGAAGAACCTCGCCAGACTTTAACATTCTCTGCCATGTGGAAGTGGCTCTTGAGGAGCAACCTGAGAAGGGAGAAGCAGCCTAATGTCGGTTGTCAAACACTTCATATCAGAGTCCATCAAGAAAACAGAGATTGACGAGTACTTGCAGAAGAAGCTTGATAGGGCAGGCTACGGAGGCGTAAGCATATCTAGGACCCCGCTTGGAACCCACATAGTTATTTACGCAATGCGGCCTGGTCTAGTCATAGGCCGCGGCGGAGAAACCATAAGAGAACTTGCAACCTTTTTGGAAGAGAAATTCAAGGTTTCAAACCCCCAAATCTCTGTTTCTGAAATTGAAGTCCCCGAGTTGAATGCGTATGTCGTCGCTTCCCGCGTCGGGGGAGCTCTGCAGAGGGGTGTACATTTTAGACGTGCTGGTTTTTGGTCTCTAAATCAAGTTATGGAAGCAGGGGCACTTGGCGCCGAGATAGTGATAAGTGGCAAGTTGAGGACAGAAAGAGCTAGATTCGAAAAATTTCGGGCTGGCTACCTGGTAAAGTGTGGAGAACCATCGCTGAAGTACATGCAGAAGGCCGAAGTTCATGTTAAACTGAAACCAGGTATATTCGGCGTAAGAGTTAGGATAATGCCTCCAGACGCAAAGTTTCCAGACAAAATTCACATTATTGACAACCCTCCACCAGAAGAAAAAACAGCGGAGAAAGAAGGCGAACAAGAAACCAAAGTTGAAGGAGCCAAGACAGAAGAAACCAAGATCGAAGAAACTGGCAACGAGGAAGCCGAAGAGACAGAAGAAGGAGAGGCGTCAAAGTAATGCCTATAATCCGAGTCAAAGAAATCCGAGAAATGTCCTCCGAAGATAGGTCGAAAAGACTCTATGAATTGAGAACAGAGCTTGTCAGACTCAAAACCATGATCAAGGCAGGCGGAACAGTAGAAAACCCTGCTAGAGTGAGAGAACTGCGCAAAGTAATTGCCAGAATACTCACGATAGAGCATGAGCAAAAGCTCGGAATCAGAGGAGCAAAGACTGAAGGGAAGAAAGAGAAATGAAAGTAACGCCGGATATAGCCCGCGGTGAGTTCATCGGAACTAAAGCCAAGATCAGCAAGAGCAGCCATCCTGGGAATATCGGAATATCTGGCACGGTGATAGATGAAACGCGAAACACTTTTGTAATATTACATGACGGAAAAAGAAAGATGATGATGAAAGACTCGAGCACGTTTCAGTTCAAGTTTCCCGGCAACACAGTTGTTGAAATTGAGGGCAAAATTCTCGTTGGAAGACCTGAAGACCGTCTCAAGAAAAGCATCAGGAGATTGTGGTAATGTCGCTGACTTTCAAAAAACCCAAGAAGACTTGTGATGACATAAATTGTCCTTTCCATGGAGAACTGCCCATTAGAGGTCACGTGCTGGATGGAATGGTCGTCAGCTCAAAAATGGACAAGACAGTCGTCGTGGAACGCGATTACCTTTTGTACATTCCGAAGCTCAAGAGGTACGAAAGGAGACGTAGCCGCATTCCTTCACACAATCCACCGTGCATTGAGGTTAAAGAAGGAGACCGCGTGGTCATAGCTGAAAGCCGCCCGATAAGTAAGACGGTGTCTTTTGTCGTGGTTGAGAAAGTGGAGGAAAAGTGAGATGGCAGCAAAGGCCAAGCAGCGAGCGCTTGTCGCCAGAGGAATGCTTGGACACGGGCCCAAGATGTCGAGAGGTCTGCAACCGCCCTCTGTGCTGAAGTGTGCTGACAACACCGGAGCCAAAACACTTCGTCTCATCCAGGTAATGGGTTACAAAGGCAGGCTTCGACGTTACCCGAGAGCAACAGTGGGAGACAAGATAGCAGTCTCTGTTAGACAGGGGACTCCTGACATGCGAAAGAAAATCTTCCAGGCTGTAATTGTGAGACAAAGGAAACCGTTTAGAAGGGTTGACGGTCTCTGGGTTCAATTCGAAGACAATGCAGCGGTAATAATAACCCCTGAAGGAGAGATGAAAGGCTCAGAAGTCCGAGGCCCCGTGGCAAAAGAAGCGGCCGAAAGATGGCCGCGGATAGCAAGCGCGTCCAGCATAATTGTGTAGGTAGAGAAGAACATGCAGATAGCAAGACCATTGACGAAACCAACAAAACAAAGAAAAATGCTCTATCAGGCACCTGACCACACACGCCACAGGCTTCTTGCAGCGCATCTTTCCCCAGAACTAAGAACATCATACGGAGCGAAAAGTGTCCCAGTCAGAAGCGGAGACACGGTTCACGTTATGAGAGGGGATCACCGCGGGGTGGAAGGAAAGATCACACGTGTAGATTTGTCCAAGTATAGGATCTACGTTGAAGGACTAACACGGGAAAAGGTCGATGGATCAACGATTTTCGTTCCGATACACCCCTCCAAAGTCATGGTCACACGTCTGAATCTCGACGACAAATGGCGAAAGGAAGTCTTGGAGACCAAGAAGGAAGGACGCAAAAGGCTGGAAAAAGCAGTAGAAAAACCGAAAGAAAAGCCCGAAGCAAAACTTGAAGAAAAACCCAAAGTCACAGAAGTGAAGAAAGCAGTAGAAGAAAAAGCAGTATTGAAGAGGAAAGCTCCGAAGAAGAAGGTTACGACGGCAAGAAAGAAGGCACCAAGAAAGACGCGGGCAAGAATAGTGAAGCCCGAGACCGAAGAAGCTGAGAAAGAAGAGAAGCCAAAACCAAAGAAGAGAACCAGACGCACCAATCGAAAGACCGCTAAGAAAGCTGAAGAAGGAGAAGAATCGGCATGGGTGGAAAAGGGAAGTCCTCAGGACTGAAGCGCAAACCAGCGCCGAGGTTCTGGCCCATTCACAGGAAAGAATTCACTTGGGCTGTAAAGCCAGCCTCAGGCCCGCACTCTATTGAAAAATGCTTGCCTCTGGCAATAGTTCTAAGAGATGTCCTAGGCTTCGCCCAAACAAGAAAAGAGGCAAAAACAATAGTCGCACAGGGAAGCGTCTACGTAGACGGGAAAATGAGGCGCACAGACAACTTCCCAGTGGGTCTGATGGATGTCGTCTCGATCCCCGCCTCTGGCAAGAACTTCTGCGTGCTGCCTTCATACAAAGGCCTAATTTTCAACCCGATCAAAGATGAAGAGGCGAAGTTCAAGCTTTGCCGAATAGAAGACAAGACGGTAGTAGACAACGGACAAGTTCAACTTCACCTTCATGACGGCTCAAACGTACTGGTGAAGATCGCTGACCCGAAAAACCCGCAAGAAGATGTATACAAGACACTCGACACATTGAAGATAAGTCTTCCAGAAAAACAGATTCTGGAACACACGAAAATGAAAGAGAAGGATTTCGGCATAATAACTGGCGGAAAGAACGTTGGAAAGTTTGGCAAGATAGTTGAGATTGAAAAGGCAGAGGGAAAGAAGCGGAGACACGCATTGGTGACGATTGAAGACGAGAGACGCAGACGTTACCAGACAACTTTGAACTTCGTTTTTGCGATAGGAGAAACACAACCGCTCGTCTCATTGCCGGAGGCAGACTGAGTTGCCTGAAGATGATATCCGCAAGAAATGGGAAAGCCAGCCAATGCTCAAACCGAAAATAGAGAAAGTTGTCGTCAACATCAGTGTTGGAAAATCAGGAGAACCGCTTGAAAAAGCCACAAGGGTTTTGAAGGAAATAGCGGGTCAAACCCCGTGCAAGAGAAAAGCAAAAGACACCGTAAGAGATTTCGGCATCAGAAAAGGCGAATCAATAGCCTGTATAGTGACGCTCAGAAATGAAAAGGCAATTGAATTCTTAAACAGAGCTTTGCCAGTGATCGACAAGAAGCTTTCAAGCAAGAGCTTCGACAAGCAAGGCAACTTCTCCTTCGGAATAAAAGAGCACATTGAACTGCCCGGAGTGAAATATGACCCTGACGTGGGAATATTCGGTATGGATGTGTGTGTTTCAGTAATTCGACCAGGCTACAGAGTGAAGACGAGAAGGAAAGAGAGGGCCAAAATCGGTGCAAGACATGTCCTGACGTCCGAAGAATCAATGGTGTTTGCTAGGGACACGCTTGGCGTGGAGATCATATAAATGGGTGCAAGAGGGATGGGAAAACAGAAATCTAGAAAAGAGCGAAAGTACGGGAAAGGAGCGAGACCATGTAGCAGATGCGGCTCCTACGGGCCTGTTATCCGACGTTACAATTTATATTTGTGTCGGCACTGTTTTAGGGAGGTAGCCATAAAACTCGGTTTCAAAAAGTATGAGTGACAGAGGAGAAGAATGATGGACACATTGGCAAACGGCTTGACAACAGTCATCAACAACGAAACGCGAAACAAACATGAATGCATAATTGGTCCAGCCTCTAAACTTTTGGGCCGAGTCTTGAGAATCATGCAGCTAAACGGTTACATCGGGGAATTCGAATTTATAGATGATGGCCGCCTTGGAAAATTCAAGGTTCAGCTGCTCGGAAGAATAAACAAGTGTGGGGCAATTAGACCGCGCTTCTCAATCAAGGCAGATCATTTTGAAGAATGGGAGAAAAAATTCCTTCCATCAAGGGAGGTAGGCTTGCTGGTTGTTTCAACCCCTTCAGGCGTGATGTCGCATAAGGACGCAAAGGAAAAAAACAGCGGAGGCAGACTGTTAGCGTTCGTTTATTGAGAGGTCTTCACAAATGCGAGCCCCAGAGAAATCAGAAACCATTCAGATCCCCGACCCAGTGCAAGTGAGCCTTGAAGGAAAAAGAATCACAGTGAAAGGCCCTAAGGGAACTTTGACACGCGACTTCTCTCAGGAACCTGTCTCAATCGAACTTAACGGCAGAACCGTCCGCATATGGGCTGAATGGCCCCGCAAAAAAGAAGCTGCCCTCGTGGGCACACTATATTCACACATCCAAAACATGATCACAGGCGTCACGAAAGGTTTCACATACAAACTCAAAATTGTCTTCTCACACTTCCCAATATCAGCCAAACTCAAAGAAAAGACGGTTCTCATTGAAAACTTCACTGGGGAACGAAGCCCGAGAAAAGCCAAGATAATTGGCCAAGTTCAAGTGAAAATTCAAGGAGAAGACATCATAGTTCAAGGCATAGACCTCGAGAATGTTAGCCAAACGGCGGCAAACATTGAACAAGCGACGAAAGTGAAGAGAAAAGACCCACGAATCTTCCTGGACGGGCTGTACGTCTATGAACAAGCTGAGGGGATGGAAGCATGACCGAGCCGAATTCAACCATCCCTGACAAAGCGTTGAGACTTAGGGCACGTGTCAAAAAGAAGAAGCCCAAATTTGTTAGGCCAGAAAGCTGGCGATATGTACGGCTGAAGGAAAGCTGGCGCAACCCTCGAGGTTTGGACAGCAAGGTGAGATTGTTCATTAAAGGTTGGCCTCCGGCAGCGGGCGCTGGATTTGGAGGGCCAAGGGCTACTAGGGGTCTTCATCCATCCGGATATGAAGAGGTTCTTGTACACAATGTGGAGCAGCTACGCGAAATAGCGCCGAAAAGTCAGGCTGCGCGAATCGCGCACACGGTAAGCAAAAGAAAAAGGGCGGGAATCCTTGCTGAGGCAAGAAAGAAGAAAATAGTTGTTCTGAACCTCAGAGAAGTCAGACAAGCTGCAGAAGAGAAGTTAGGAGAGGAAAAGGAAGAGAAGACGGCTGAGGGAATGAAAGAGGAAGCCAAGGAAGCAGAGGAAGCGGGTGAAGAAGAGAAAAAGCAGCCAAAAGAAAAGGTCAAGAAAGGTAAAAGGAGAACCACGGAGCAATGACGACCCTCAGAAGTCAACGCCGCCTAGCAGCTCAAATACTTAAGGCCGGACAGAACCGCGTCTGGATAGACCCTGAAAGGACAGAAGATGTAGAAACAGCGATGACTCGAGACGAAATTAGAAGACTTATCCATGAAGGTGCGATCAAATCGCTAGCCATTACAGGTATAAGCCGCGCAAGAGCACGAGTCTTGCACGAGAAGAAAAAGAAAGGACGAAGGAGTGGTCCAGGCAGCAGAACAGGCTCAGCCCAAGCACGAATCTCAAAGAAAGAAGCTTGGATGAGTAAGATCAGAGCTTTGAGAAAAAGACTTCGAGTATTGAAGGCAAAAAAAACGATTCCAGAAAGTGCATACCGAAAACTGTACAGAATGGCAAGGAGCGGCAGATTCGAATCCGTTGCAGATCTTGAGCGCTACTTGAAGGCACATGAGCTTTGGAGGAAACGGTAGTGGCCAGAAACTCACGCTACTGCACCAAGTTTCGTCGAAGAAGAGAAGGAAAGACAGATTACAGAGCTAGAAAAGCATTCTTGCTTTCTGGAAAGCCTCGGTTTGTGACCCGTAGCAGCATCAATAACGTAATAGCCCAGATAGTTGTTGCCAAACCAAACGGGGATCAAGTCTTGGTTTCGGCTCACAGCAGGGAACTCACTAAGAAATATGGGTGGAAAGCGCCTCGAGGAAACCTGCCAGCAGCCTATCTCACAGGCTTTCTGTGCGGCTTGAAAGCCAAGGCTCGCGGAATAGAAGGAGCAATTCTTGACATAGGACTCAATCCTCCTTCCAAGGGAGCAAGAATCTTCGCAGTGCTGAAGGGCATCCTTGACGCAAAAGTAGACTTGCCCCACAGCGAGGAAAAACTCCCCGATGAAAAGAGGATAAAAGGCGAACATATCGCCAGATACGCAGAAAGTCTTGCGTCCGACCCTGAACAGTATCGATCAAAGTTCTCAAGATACTTGCAGCAGAAAATCCCACCAGAAACCCTTCCCAAACACGTCGAACAGGTGAAGAAGGAAATAGCTGCAGCATTCAAAGGCAGAGGTAAGAGGAATTGACATCTAGACAGCGTAGAAGAAGCAGTGAGAGAGAATCGTTACAAAGCTTGGAGCAGTGGGTCCCAAAAACCCGCTTAGGAAAGATGATTCAAGAAGGCAGAATCACTTCCATCGAGGAAGTTTTCATGGCAGGCCTGAAAATACGTGAGGCCCAGATTGCTGATGCTTTGATACCTGACCTTCAAGAAGAAGTCATAAACATAAATCTAGTTCAAAAACAAACCGACGCCGGTGAAAAATCAAGGTTTAGGGCAGTGGTGGCCGTCGGAAACAGAGATGGTTACATAGGTTTGGGATCAGGAAAAGCCCGTCAGGTGCGAAATGCAATAGAAAAAGCCGCGACAGACGCCCGCCTCAACATTGTTCCCGTCAGACGCGGGTGTGGAAGCTGGGAGTGCGGCTGCGGAAGACCCCATTCAATTCCTTTCCAGGTTGAGGGCAAAACTGGCGGTGTCAGAGTGGTTTTTGTCCCGGGTCCCAGAGGTCTGGGGCTCGTTGTAAGCGAAGTGTCGAAGGTTATACTCGGTCTAGCAGGCATAAAGGACTGCTGGACCAGAAGTTTCGGTTCAACAAGAACAATTCCTTCCTTTGCGTACGCGGTTTTTGATGCGTTGAAAGAGACCTACAGCCTCATAACTCCATCAGACTGGGTGAGATAGTTGGCTGGAAAGACTGAAGAACGCAAGTGCATCGTAGCTGTAAGAATCCGCGGTACAGTGAGCGCGTCGTTGCAAGCTAGAGAAACATTGCAGATGCTGCATCTGACAAGAAACAATCATGCTGTATTGATTGACGATCGCCCCTCATTTGCGGGGATGCTAAGCACTGCACGGGACTATGTGACGTATGGTGAGGCTTCAAAAGAAACCGTCGCTATGCTTCTGAAGAAAAAGGGAAGAATAGCGGGGAGCAAGAGACTGACAGATGAATACGTGCAGAAAGCTGGTTTCAAATCGCTGGAAGATCTCGCGAACGCCATACACACTTGCCGCGTAGAATACTGGAGGTTGCCAAACATACAACCAGTTTTTAGGCTGCATCCTCCTTCCAAGGGCTATAAAGGAAAAATCAAGAGAAGCTACGGTTCAGGCGGGGAACTAGGATATCGCGGAGAAAACATAAACGAACTTTTGAACCGAATGCTCTAAACCCATACCTCTGTTTACCTAGTTTTTCAGTTTCCGCGTACGATACGTTTTATAGTCACTTTTCAAATGCCATGTGTGCCGGGAGGAGGCAGAGATGAGCGCGAGGTGGCGGAGAAACAAAAAGAGCGTGAGAAAATTCAACCTTTTCAAAGTGTTCAAGAAGCCTAAAGAAAGAAATGCCCCACGAGTCTTCAGAGTTAAGAATCCAGCCGTAAAAAGGCGTTCAAGCACGCTCAAATACAACGTTCTAAAGATTTGCGAAGAAAAATTAAAGGATCCGCAACCTTTGATTGACGTTGTTGAAGAGAACAAGGAAATAGCAGTCTTTACTGAATTTGCAGGGTTCGACAAAGAAAGCCTAAGAATCAGCATTAAGGACCAAAGACTGACTCTCTCTGCTAGGGCTTCAGATCGTAAATACCGTAAAACTTTAAGCCTTCCCAAGAGAGTGATCCCCGAAACCGCATGCACAACATATAAGAATGGCGTGCTCGAAATACGGTTAAAAAAGGCCCTTGAAGAGAAAGCTATGGACAAGATAGTGGGTTAGAAAATGCCGCACAGGCTCAGAAAAATACGAAAGAAGCGAGGTTCACGAACCCAGGGTTGGGGTAGAGTAGGTCAGCATAGGAGAACAGGATCAAAGGGAAGACGTAACCCAGGCCGACACAAAGGTTTATGGTCATACGTCATAAAATACGAGCCAGACTACTATGGGAAAACAGGTTTCACCTCTCCGAAGAGTCTCAAACAAAACGTGAACGTGATAAATGTTGGGACACTAGACGGATTAGCTGAAAGGTTCGCTGTCGAGAGGGAGAAGGGCAAGTTCTTCATAGACCTAGAAAGCTTGGGTTACACCAAGCTTCTCGGCACAGGCAAGATGACAAGGCCTCTCGTCATAAAAGTACCGGCTGTTTCAAAATCGGCAGCTGAGAAGATAAGAGAGGCGGGCGGACAAATCCTGCAAGAGAAACAGGAAACTGGAGAGTAGCTTTTAGCTCATGGCAGGCAGATTCCTTTCTCTATTCAAACCTGTTGCAAGGATTATACCCGAAATAAAAGCTCCAGAACGCAGAGTTCGATTCAATGAAAAAATCTTCTGGACAGCGCTTGTTTTGATACTTTTCTTAATAATGTCTGAGGTTCCTCTCTATGGGGTTCAGAAAAGTGCTCTCGGAGAACTTGCTGCGCTGAGAATAATTTTTGCTTCAAGCCGGGGCAGCCTCATGGAGCTTGGAATAGGACCGATAGTGACCGCGGGGCTGATACTGCAGTTGTTGGTCGGATCCAGCATGATACAAGCCGACATGGGCAACCCTGAAGACAGGAGCCTGTTCACAACAGCAAGCAAAGTATTCTCCATTGTTCTCACTGGAATCCAGGCATCAGCATACATCATAGGCGGAATGTACGGCACCCTGCCTGGAACCATAGCAATAATGGTCTTCCTGCAATTGATCGCAGCAGGAATGGTTGTTTTACTGATGGACGAGCTTGTTCAGAAAGGGTGGGGATTCGGCAGCGGCATAAGTCTATTCATCATGGCTGGCGTTGCCCAGCACATTTTCTGGCAGTCCTTCTCCCCTGCGCCTGCGGTCGGTGAAAGCGGAAGCTACGGCTTTTTTGTGCAATTGGCACAGGTCTTGTCGTCAGGTCAACCGATATCGTCTATGTGGCTGAGGGAAACCAACCCCTCTCTGCTCGGTCTCATTGCCACGATCCTCGCCTTCCTAGTCATAATCTACATGGAAGGCGTGAGAGTTGAATTGCCTCTGTCCTATGCCGGCTACAAAGGTTACCGCAGCAGGTATCCAATAAAGTTGTTATACGTGTCCAACCTGCCAGTGATTTTTGCATCAGCTCTGTTTGCCAATGTCTATTTCTTCTCGCAACTCTTCTGGAGCACGAGCGGCCAGCCAGCACCAGGCGCGAATCCATGGCTTGACCTTCTAGGACAATTCAGATCAGTAACACCTGAAGGCGGAGGAACGGCCACGATACATCCAGTTGGAGGCCTTGTGTATTTTGTGACGGCGCCTCGCAGTTTCATGGATGTCACAGCAGATCCACTCAAGGCTCTGGGTTATCTTGGAATTCTCATAGCTTTCTGCGTTGTCTTTTCCCTCACGTGGCTTGAGGTCGGCGGTCTGGGAGCTTCAACGGTATCGAAACAGCTCGTAGATGCTGGCATGCAGATTCCGGGATACAGACGATCAGGAAAAGCTGTAGAGTCACTGCTAAAGCGTTACATCCCAGCAGTAACGGTTCTCGGTGGAATAGCAGTGGGATTGGTAGCGGGTGTTAGTGACTTCTTCGGCGTCTTCGGTTCAGGTATGGGCATCCTTCTTTCTGTGGGAATAATCTATCAATACTATGAAATATTGATGCGGGAAAGAGCGGCTGAGATGTACCCAGCGTTCAGGCGCTTGCTCGGGGAATAGCCTCCATGAACAAGACCTTAATTGTAACAGGAATAGCGGGAACTGGAAAGACCACGGTCTGTGGTTTCTTGGAGAAGCTTGCCACGAACGCTGGCGTTGAAGTCAATGTGATGAACTACGGAACGGTCATGATGGGGATTCTTCAGAAATCTGGGACATCTATGGAAAGAGACGCGATGCGGAAGGACAGTGTAGACTTTCAGCGCAAGCTGCAAAGGCAAGTGGCTGAGACAATTGCAGAAAATATAAGAGGATCTAGAGCCATAACGATCATCGACACGCACATGGCGATAAAGACTCCTGAAGGGTATTTTCCAGGATTGTCTAGCAACAATCTGCAGCTTCTGAAACCTGACATGTTGGTGCTCGTCGAGGCCAAGCCGAACGAGATATTCTGCAGAAGAATGAAAGACGCCGCCAGGAAAAGGGACACTGCAGTGGAAGAGGCTGTTAGGGAAGAGCTTGCATTTTCGAGAGCTGTTGCTAGCGCATGCGCTGTCCTGATGGGTATTCCCGTAAAGGTGGTTGTTAACGCTGAGGGCAAGGCTGAAGAAGCTGCGAAGGAGATACTTAATGTGCTTGGAGTGATTTAGATATGGTACAATTTGTGTTAGATATACTTCCTCCAATTTTGCAGAAGATTCCCTATTCAACATTTTTCATATTTGGCATAGCAGCATTAGTCGCATTGCTCACCACGTTGGTAAACCGCCTTCTAACAGACCCAGAGAAAGCAAAGACCGTAAGAAAAGAGGTTAACGAATGGAATAGAGAACTCCGCGAAGCGCAACGCAACAAGGACAAGAAGACCATTGAGAAACTTATGAAAAAGCAAAAGTACGTTATGCAGCTTCAGACTAGGATGATGTGGCAATCGATGAAGGTGTCACTCCTATTTCTGATTCCGCTATTGCTTATGTGGCAAATTTTAGGCGGTTTCTTCAGCGGGGTCTCCATAGCTTATTTCCCGGGAATAGGTTCTGACCTTCCAATACCGCTCTTCAGCTATTCCCTTATATGGTGGTATCTGCTGTGCTCACTCCTCTTCGGTACAACGTTCTCACACGTCTTCGGACTGACCGAGGTGAGCGAATAAGTGCCGAGACCTGCTGAGCGCACCCGAACCCGAAAGCCCATATCCAAACCTCTGCCAGGCGGAAGAACGCGAATACACTTCAGACGTAAGGTCGGTGTTTTGTCAAGGTGTATCCGCTGCGGCCAGCAACTAGCAGGGGTTCCAAAGAGCTCTCCCTTGAAAATGCGCAAACTCAATCGAAGCAGAAGGAGAGTCTGGCGCCCCCAGGGAGGACAGCTGTGCCCTAATTGCCTCAAAAACTCTTTAAGAAAAGCGGTCAGAACGCTATAGGCCCAGGTTCTTGGGGTAGGTGGATGTTTCCAGCGAAGAAGCTAAGCAAAAAGCATCAAGGACCTATAGTTATCTGCATCTGCGGCATGGCTGGAAGTGGAAAAAGCACTTTGGCGAAGAGAATAGCTGAGGAGTACAATCTCAAATATTCCTCGGGAGGAGACGCGCTCATGGCCCTTGCTACAGAAGAGGGCTACCGACATGTCAAAAGCGGCTGGTGGGAGAGCCATGAAGGAATGCGGTTTCTAGAAAAAAGAAGCAAAGACCAGCGGTTCGACAAGGCCGTTGACGAGAAGCTTTTGGAGGTGGCTGGGCAAGGCGACGTAGTCTTAGATAGTTGGACTATGCCATGGCTTCTCCAGAAAGGTTTTAAGATATGGCTTGAAGCCTCGCCTAGAAAAAGGACAGAACGAATAGCCAGAAGAGACAAGATACCCATAGAAGAAGCTGTGAAGGCGTTGGAAAAGAAAGAAAGGCAAACAAAAGCCATCTACAAGAAAATGTATGGGTTTGATCTAGGAGACGATTATACTCCCTTCAATTTCATTCTGGACACAGAAAGCCTGAACGCTGATGAAGTGTTTCAAGTTCTATGTATTGTGATAGACTATGTAGTACTCCGTTCTCAAGTTCCGCCTGAAGGACAATGATTCGTTTAGGTTTTTGAAGACTAGATTATGATAGCGTACGCGCTACTTTTTTGGTCTTCTTGAGGAAGGACTAATGGCACATGTCCCCTTATTCCTAGGTTCTCACTTGACGCTCGTCAAAGACGGGCCTGATCGCATACTGGCAACCGCTAGAATCAGCGGGCTTGGGTTGATCGCACTTGTCAGTTTGTTTGAAGTTCTTGCCGCATTGCTCGCATATTTCTTAAGAAAAACGACAAGGTTTTGAAAAATCCTGGCGCTAGAGGTGGCAAGCGAGGTTTTCTAGCGCATTAAGACTTAAGTCGCCCCGCAAAATATTTAAACAAACCGAGACCTACAACACTAACGAGCGGTTACATGGCAGATCACGAACTATTTCAACTTGAAGACACTGATGTCAGACAAACATCAAAAGATTTGGCGCTCGTGTGGAGACAACTTGATCGGTTGGTCGACATCGAAGCACTCTCAAAAAAGAAATAGAGGATCAGTTTTGCGTTGTTCTACGCTCCTGAGATGGGAGGCGGTGGTTTTTCTTAAACATAAGTCGCGCGTTTTTCCATTGTTCTTGTGCTATCTGAAGGTTGGCGAGAACGCTTCCATGAATGGAATAGAAGATGTAGCACATGTAAGTACATTGTGCGCATTTGCTATATTTCCTTCGCAGAGCTTTGAGTTCTGAGGTGTTCCAAGTTCTGGGTAGATCGAATATTGTAGTTGTCGGGTCGTGCAGATGGCAACCCGAGACTCTGCCGACATGGTCAATCATGAAGAAGTTTCGGAATGCACGGCATTCCCACGGTCTCTTACCTGTTAGGTAGAGATTTTTGATTGCTTTTAGCAACTTTGTGGTCATGAAGATATTTCTGTTTTTCTTCTTCATTGCCATCAAGCAGTCACAAATCCTAACCATCGCTTCTCTGTCAACTATAGTGAATTCATCATCCTTCTTACCTATCTTGAAAAGATGGCTTTGATTGTCAACTGAGTCGTATGCGTAAAGGCTGTACCAAACAGGAATGTCTTTGCTTACAAAGTATCTCGTGAAATCCAAGATCTCGTAAAGGTTGAACTGGGATATTGTGGGTGCCACGCTGACCGCGATACCCTTTTCATGAAGCTCTTCAACCGCTCGCATCGCTGTCCGCCATGCACCACTGACTCCTCTTATGTAGTCGTTCTTGTCAGGATCTAGACTGTCAATCGAAATCGCAACTAAATCAGCGTCGCGTAGCGCATGGATTTTCTTAACAGCCATGCTGCCGTTATCGTACACAGTTGTTATAAAAGATCGTGAGGCGTAGCTTATGATTTCACCTATGTCCTCTCTCAAGAGAGGATTACCCCCAGACAGGACAAGGTCTACTACCCCTAGGTCGTGAAGTATATCCAAGCCTCTTTTCACTTCGTTCGTTGACAATTCTTGGGTGTCTTGTTGTCGCCAGACATTGCATCCTCTGCAGCGGTAGTTGCATTTTCTGGTGAGCATCCACTGCACGTGATACGGCCTATTAGGTGTCAGAGATCGAATTGCAATGCTGCGAGCTTTCTTGAAAGACATGACCAAATACGCTAACGCCCCAGGGCATTCTTTGCTTACATAAACTATTGCATGTTTTAACAAAAGCGAAATATGGGGAAATCCTATATAAACGTAGACTCTCCTGAACATGCGAACTGCAGAATCTTTGAGGCCTTGTCAAACGATGGGTCGGTTGTGAGTTGATTCGGGTGCAGGTTGAATGAATGAACTAGTGGACGTTGTTGTTCTCACAAAGAACAGTGAAAGGATTCTCGAGAAATGCTTGAACTCGATTTTCGAAAATGTGCCAGTAAACCGTCTGATAGTTGTAGATGGGTACTCAACCGACTCTACCCAAAAGATAGTTCAGCGCTTCAATGATAAATACGGAAACGTTGTTTTGATTGAAGACGGAGGCACACGTGGCAGTGCGAGATTGAAAGGAATAAGGGGAGTCAAAACAGAATGGTTCGTGTTTGTAGACAGTGATGTCGTTCTGTGCGGAAACTGGTATGAGAAGGCTGAGATGTACGTACAGAACGACGTAGGCGCAGTTTGGGGCACAGAGGTATGGGCTAGTATGCACCGGCCGAGTGTGTTGAAACTCTTCCTGAGAATTACTAGAAAGATTTTTGAAATGAGAGGAGGGACTCATGATTTACTTGTACGCTATGAAACCGTTAAAGACATAGACATTCCGAAGGATCTGAACGTTTTCGAGGATGCTTTCATCAAAGAATGGGTAGCGAAAAAGGGATATAAGGTCGTGCCCACGTACGATCCCTTCTGTATACATTATAGACCCGCATCTGTTTGGACGTTGAAAGGAAGCAGAGACCTAATGATCGAGACTCTAAGATGCAGTTCGTTTCAAAAGATGCCTAGGTATTTCCTTGCATACGCATTCTATACTGTCTATGTATTATACAGAAGTCTCACTCAAAAACTAGAGGGTTGAAGCGAGCGCGGGTTAGCAACAGTTCAAAAGTGTGAGATGAGGCCTTGAGAATATCAGTTGTCATTCGAACACGGGATAAAGAAAGACATTTCGATTCATTACTGGAAAGTCTAGCTTCACAGACAGTTCAAACTTCAGAACTGATTGTAGTAAACAACTACTCCGGTGAAGAAAGGCGACAGAGGTTCAAGAACGGCTTGAGCAGAAAAGCTAGAGAACTCTTCGGAAACCGAAAGGTCAGCGTCAAACTGATTTCTCTCTCCGACAGCGAGTTTTCTCATGCTTACTCAACCAATCTGGGTGTGGCTGTTGCTGAGAATGAATTGGTTTGCATAACAAACGCCCATTCTCTTCCCACATCTCTACGCTGGTTGCAAGAGGGAACAAAGCATTTTAGAGATCTGAAGGTTGCAGGTGTCAGCGGATTTTTCATTCCTCACCCAGAAGGAACTGTAATCGGAAAGCTGGACAAGGCGATATATCAATTAACCCAAAAAGCAATACTGCGACAGGACTGGTGTTCCACAATCAATTGCGTGATTCGAAAGTCGTTATGGCAAGTTTACCCTTTTGACGAGAATCTTTCAAAGATAATTCCTGAGACTGCCAAGTATGGTCTTGAAGACTATGATTGGAGTAAAGAAATGATTGCCAGAGGTTTCAAGATCGTCGTCGACGCTAAGTTCAGCGTTTTTCATTCTCATGGAAGGGCCTTCGATGAAACTGCGAGAAACCTTAGAGGCTATTTCATCTACAGGGAGATCCAGCAAAAAATCATTTTGTTGAAAAGACCTAGGACCTCTTTCAGCAAGGCTTTGCAAGCCAAAACGAGTAAGCCCACTATAGAGTTGATTGATTAGCTACTGGTTTGCGAGAGCTATCCATAGATGATCGCAAACGGGTCTCGATAACTCTTCTTCAGATCCGTTCTTCCGTTTTATGATTCGCTTCTGTGAAGAGGACAGAAATTCGCCAACTATGCTCGCGTCTATTCCGCTTCTTTCGAGTCTTCTTCTGATTTTGTCTGCAGCGTCTTCTTTCGCTGCTATCAGCATGCTTCCTGAGGCTATCAAGTATAGCGGGTCAATGTCAAATGCCTTGCATATGTCTCGAGTTTCCTTGGCAACTGGGATTTTGTCTTCGATGATTTTGAAGCCTAGGTTTGATGCATCTGCCACTTCGTGGATTCCCCCAGCTATTCCGCCTTCTGTTGGATCGTGCATTGCATGCACTCCGCCTGTCTTGAAGGCTATTGAGGCTTCTTTTGCGACACTAATCTTGCGGAAGAATCCCTTTGCCCTTTTCAGCACTGAAAGGCTGACAGTTTTCTTGAGAACATCTTCTCTGTCTGATGCCAGTATGGTTGTGCCTTCGATGCCAGCTGTTTTGGTGATGATAATCCTGTCTCCAGGTTTGGCTGCTGCAGCTGTTACGTAGTTTCCTTTGTTCGTTATGCCCATGGCACAGCCGACAACTATTGGATTGGTGAGTCCAGGAGTTGATTCGCAATGTCCTCCGATGATGGCCATTCCTAGGTTCTTGGCAGCCTCGTTCATCTGGGAGCTGATGATTTCAACTATTTTTCTATCGGCGTTTTCGGGAAGTAGGATGCAGGACAAGAAAAATGCTGGCTCGACGCCGAATGTGGAGACGTCATTTGCATTGATGTTCACTGCTTCCCAACCGATTCTTTCCAATGCTCCAGTGATTGGGTCCATAGAGACGATTAGCGACTTACTTCCCACGTTGAAGACTGCGCCGTCGATTCCAGCCGCGGGCCCCAAGGCAACCTCTTTGCGTTCAGCGCCCAGGTTCTTGAACATGACCTCTTTCAAGATGTCTACGGGGATTTTTCCAGGTGGCAGAGCCATACTTGAACCTCTTAGAAATCATAGAGGTGATTCAGCTTTTAAGTTGTGGGAGGCTGCGGAGCACTATCCTTGCTATCGGAAGCGCGACAACTAGACCGATTATCATTTGGCCTATGTTTACGGGGATTTCTACAATTGCTGTGGCTTTGCCAAGCACGAGCTGTTCGTACAAGTAGTATCCCGCAACCATTTCTAGGCCGCCGATAATCATGGAAAAGACTGCGCGTCCTGATTCAGGATCAAACTTGGAACCCATAAACGCAACAAGCAAAGCTACAATTGCGCCCAGAAAATACCATAGTGCAGCAGGGACAGTGACGACAAATGTGGGGTTTGGCGGTGGAGGGATTCCCAAGTACAACTGGAGTTCTCCGGTATAGTAGATGGAGCCAATTGCAGCAAGCAGTATGCCGACAATTATCCCTAGAAATGCTGTGAGTATTCTCCAGCTGGATATTGATGTCACTTTCAACTTCTTGTTCAAGAAGCCAACGATGGCGCCTTCAAACCCTTTTATCACGAGAGTTCCTGGAGCAAACTGAAGGGCGACAATCATGTCTGCGATGGCTGCGCCGACACCGCCAGCAAACGCGCCTACGAGTGGACCGAATAGCAGAGCGCCAACATAGATGACTGTTTCGCCTACGTTGAAGTAACCAGAGGTTGCTGGAACGTAGACCGTAAAAACCAGTGTTGCTACACATACGAGAGCCGCGAACATTGCGGCCACAGCCAGTTTGAATGCTATTCTTGCAGAATCCTCTTTTCCCTTCAAACCAGACCCTGTTGAATATTATAATGTCATAGTGGTCTTTAGTCTTTCGCAGATCCACAGCCTGTTTAAACGAGAATTCCAATTTCTCCTTTCTCTGTGGATGGGAAAACCTAAATGTGAGTCCTGTAATGATAGGTAGCAATTTGTGAGTTGAGCACCATGAGTCAATCAGAGAAAGAAGACCCTGTGAGAATGCATAAAGAAGGCAACACGTTTTTCGAGGCAGGCAAGCACAAGGAAGCAGAAGAGATTTTCCTCAAAGCGGCAGAGTTATACCGCAAAGTGCAGAACTTTTTCGATTCAACATCAATGTACTACAAGGCCGGTGAATGCGCTTATGCATTGAAAGAATATGAAAGAGCAATTGAGCACTTCACAAAATCTGCCGAACTTTCTTTCCAGAAGGGATTCGACAGATTCGGAGTCAGCGCCCTAGAGTACGCAAGAGACGGTTTCAAGGCTTTGGGTAAAAAAGCAAAGGTCAAGGAATTAGACAAGAAAATTCAACAAGTGAAAAAGAAACTGGAAACTACATTCTAAACGCTGCGCCAACATCCAGTCATTCCTTTTCTCCGAAAAGATCCAAGACAACGTTTATCTTTTCACATCGACAGATGGAAAGCTGAGCATGTTTTAAGGGTCAATGCAATGCCTACTCCTTTCAAAGCTCTTGCAGAACTCGGGGAAAAACTGGAGGCCACAAGAAAGCGTCTTCTTATGCTAGACCTAGCTGCAGATTTCCTGATGAGTCTGGAACCCGAAGAAGTCGAACCCGCCGTTTCCATGATTCTTGGCAGACCCTTGCCCAAGTCCGATCAACGAACCCTAGAGGTCAGCTGGGCAACTCTCAGCGAAATAATAAAACGCATAACAGGAGTTGAATGGAAAGTCTTTACAGAAACCTTCAGCAAGACAGGAGACATCGGCGAAGCCACCAAGGTCATCTTTGAAAACAGCAAAGTCAGAAGACAGACTGCGCTTTTTCAGAAACCACTCACGATTACAGAGGTCAGAAACAGTTTAGAAACCATTGCAGAGACAGCTGGACACGGCTCAAGAGAGAAAAAAGAACGCTTAATCGAGGCATTACTAAGTCAGGCTTCAGCAGTTGAAGCAAAGTACCTAGTCAAGATCTTCATAGGTGAAATGCGCACAGGCTTTCATGAGGGATTGATGGAACAAGCAGTGTCGAAAACATTTCAAATCCCTTTGAAAAGTGTGCAACAAGCTAGCATGATTGCAGGCGACATCGGAGAAGTCGCTTCCATCGCCAAGAATCAAGGCAGAGAAGGCCTGTTCAAGATCAGCTTCATGGTTTTCAGGCCGGTCAGCCTCATGTTGGCACAGATGGTCAACAAAGTGGCTCAAGCCTTGGAGGAACATGGTGGCAAGACCGCGTTTGAATACAAATATGATGGAGCTCGCGTTCAAATTCACAAGTCAGACGACCAGATCAAGATCTTCAGCCGCAGACTGACTGATGTGACCGATAGCCTGCCTGAGACTGTGGAAACAGCAAGAAAGAACATCAAAGCAAGAGAGGCAATCTTGGAAGGGGAAGTTGTTGCCGTCGATAGTCAAGGTTTCCCGATTCCCTTTCAGCATCTTATGCGGAGGTTCAGAAGGGTGCATGAAGTAAGAGACGTAGCTGAAAGAATTCCCGTCAGACTTTACCTTTTTGACATGCTGTATCTCAATGGGGACAACTTGATCTCAGTTCCCTATGGTCAGCGGAGGCAAGTGTTAGGTGCAAATGCAGGGGAAATCCCGTTGACGTCGCAGCTGGTCACTGATAATGTTGGAGAGGCCGAACAGTTTCTCAAGCAAGCTATTAACGCTGGACATGAGGGCTTGATGGCCAAGAAGCTTGATAGTCCTTACGCACCTGGAATCCGCGGAAAACGTTGGCTCAAGATAAAGCCTATTCTCCAACCGTTGGATTTGGTTATAGTTGCGGCTGAGTATGGTTATGGACGTAGACATGAGTGGCTTTCAGACTATTACTTGGCAGCCCGCGACGCTCAGACTGGCGAATTCCTGAGTGTGGGTAAGACTTTCAAGGGGTTGACAGACTCTGAGATCATCGAGATGACGAGGCGTCTTAAGGAATTAACGGTAAAGGCTGAACCTAGAAGGGTTGTTGTGATTCCCAGAATTGTCGTTGAAGTTGCGTATAACGAGGTTCAGAGGAGCCCTAAGTATGAGTGTCAGATGGCTCTCCGGTTCGCTAGGATAACACGTGTCAGGGATGATAAGACGCCGGAGGAAGCAGACACGATTCAGCAAGTCAGAGAAATATATGAACGCCAGTTTGAGAAAAAAGGCAGATATAAAGCAAGTTGACAGCAGAGTACTTGAGTAGAGGGTGTGCATGCGCAGGACGAGTAAGCTGCCATCGTTTGACGAATATTATAGTCGTCAGACCGTATTGAAGGAGTTCGGTAAGAAGGGGCAGAGAAAACTAGCCCAAGCAAAGGTCGCTGTTGTAGGACTCGGTGGGTTGGGAACAGTGTCTTCGCTTTACATGGCACTAGCAGGAGTCGGACACCTGCGCTTGATAGATCAGGACACTGTTGAGTTGGCCAACCTGCACAGGCAGATTCTATACGGTCTCAGAGATCTGCATTATCCCAAGGTTGAGGTTTCAGCTAAAAGACTGAGCCGTATGAATCCATTAGTGAGTGTTGAACCTGTTCCAGAGAATCTTAACGCAAAGAATGTTGAGAAGCTTCTTTCAGGCGTGGACTGCGTTGTTGACGGCCTCGACAACATGCGCACAAGATACCTGATAAATCGTGCTTGCATAAAGCTTAGGATTCCGTATGTTTTTGGAGCAGCCATAGGGATCGAAGGTAACCTCTCGGTCTTCGCTGCACCTGAGACGCCATGTCTCGAGTGTATATTGCCGAATGTCAACGATGATTACTTGCTGACGTGCGATCTGAGAGGCGTGCTCGGTGCTACAGCCGGGATAATCGGCACCATGCAAGCTATGGAAACCATAAAGGTGTTGACAGGCATGGGCTATGCGTTGAAGGGCAAGCTGATGATCTGCGATTTCAACGACATGTACTTCTCAACAATAGACATATTCAAGAGAGATGGCTGCCCAGCTTGCCAAGGCGGCCTTGGCGTTTCAATGGCGAAAGAGAAGCTCGTTTGGCTGTGCGGAAGAGACACGGCCAACATAAACCCTGAGGAACCCACTGAGATGAACCTTGATGAAGCTTACGAGTCAATCAAACGAAGCTTTAAAGTGCGAATAAGGTCCAAACTCGCGATAATATTCGACTATAAGAATTTTGAGATCACCCTGTTCAACGGCGGGCGCATGTTGATAAAGAACGTTAAAAGTGAAAAAACAGCACTAGAGATCTATCAGCAAATCAGAAAGAGGCTCGGTGAACGCCGACAAACCTATTTATCTCGGTGTCGGCGATAAGTAGCTTGCCGGGGTGGCCGAACGGTTCAGGCGGTTGCCTGCAGAGCAGCTATATATGGGTTCAACTCCCATCCCCGGCTTTTCAGCATACATCCATAGACTCTGGATAAACCCATATATTCACTTTCTTTTCTTGAAGAGCTTCACGTTATCAACGTCGCAGACATATTCGTAGCCTGCTTCGATTAGTTCCGTTGCGTCTTTGACGTTCGCTGCGGCTTTGCACGTGTAATCGTCGTCTTCGAAGGTTACGCGCTGCGTGTAGACGAGCGTGTTTTTGATGTTCTTGTGGCCTAGGAGTCGCATTACGTGGAGTATGTCTTTCGTCTTGTGGTATTCCATGGTTGCTTTCCAGTGGCGGAACGTGTGGAATGTTATCTGGTTGAGTCTGGGGTTTCCGAGTTTTTGGGCTATTCTCTTGCGTTGCCGGGTGTATGGTCGTCTGAACCCGCGCATTTCGTAGTATCCGAATATCGATCGATTCGCCAACTTTCAAAGACCCAGAAAATTGGAGCATACGAGGAATACGCAGAATAATGTTTTTCAAACATGGCAGTGAGTTGAAGATTACGAGCAAACAACAAATAGACTACGCAATGAGTTTGATTCAGCAGGCTTATGACCTGAACAAGAGCAAGGAGTGAATGACAGGGAGAAGTGCAAAGAATGTATGATTCTGAGGAAAATAGTTCTCCAAATATATGAACATTTGTGTGTAGTCCATTTTATGACTACATTTATATTCGACAGAGACATACTAATTATGTAGGTAGATACTAACTACCTAGGTAGAGAGATGATAGAATGGTATCAATCGTTATACCGAAGAATTCATTATCTGACGTGATAAATGCAGGTCTAGCACACAGATATTATACTAACAAAGAAAGCAAAGTCAAGTTATACACTGTGAGTGAGGATAAGAAGAAACAATTCTGGCTCAATATCAGGAAATATGTGGATAGTCGAGATAGATCATTATTGATTTTAGATTATCCTCTGTTAACCGAGGAAGAAATGAAACAAGTCAATTTGAGACCGTATGAATACTCAGTACTTTATATTCCAAGCAAGTTGCTTGCAGTCTCTCCAGAAGACAGAAAGATATTGTTGGAGAAGGGAATTGCAGTAGTCCCACCGAGGGACATCTGGAAATGCTTCCTAGGGAATTATGATGGTCAAGTGGAAATGAAATGGATGGAAATTAACAGGATAATCTCTCTTGAAGCCGTATCTCAGACAAATAGTCAACACACAATCAATGTGATAAAAGGATTACTTAAAACCTCAGAAGAAAACCCCAACTTGGCGATTGAGAAAGTGGCAGAGGATGATATGAACTTCTTTGAGAAATTGGGCGAAAGAAGAGTTCCAAGATTTCAAAGGGAGGTTTGCGAACCTGATATAGAGTTGATCTCGGCAACGGGAAAGATGTCTGAACTTCTTCAGATTGCTTTTGTCGATCTGCTAAATCACAGAAAAATTCCTTTAGGAATAAAGAGCAAGGATCTTTTCATGTTCCTGATCGATTCTCCAACATTCGCAAGCCATGTCCTTGCTGACTGGAAACTGAAACCTACGTGCCAGTTTAGGTTCGGAAAGAATGTAGCAATATGTACAAAGGTGTTGGATGATGTTCGTATAGGCATGTTGTTGGGAAAGCTGTCTCAAGTTCATATTCTTCTTAGAGTTGGAAGACCTGAGCTAGCAGCCCAGAGAACCTTGTACAGACGGCTTCTCGGTGGACCTGGTCCAGGTGGTCGTGTCTATAGAGGAATCAGGGAGAGATTTCCTGACTTGGAATTCAGGAACAATATGGTGAACACTCCGAGGAGAGCACTCGAAGAAGTGATTGACACCTTGAAAGAGACTAGGACCAAGTACGAAATTGTGACATGAACTTAAATCCATTTTTCTAGTATAAATCTCCCTATCTTAAGGATTGTATCTCTTGTTTCTTTGGGTATATTCTCAATGTTGCCTTTCCGAATCAGATCTCTATCTAGGTTAAATAACTCGGCCTGCAGTGTGGTTGGGTCAAAAGACGATTTTCTTTCATTCATGAAAGTAGTTATTTTAATGCATTTGTTTTTGAGAGAGGAGTAGAAATCGAATGGGTGTATTCCCTTTCCTTCCTTTAGGTAGCAACTTTTTTTTGCCCCGATTGCAACGTCAAAAGAACAGGGGCACAAGACTATTAACTTCTCTGTCAAAGTTAGGAGAGTTTCTGTGCTATCGGTATGCATTCCTATTCCATCAAGGACAATGACACCCTCTTCCACGATTGCGTCGAATACGCTTTGAGACAACCGACTGTACAACTCTTGAGTAAGTTTGTCTAGTTTCCTAGCATTTGGTGTCGAATAGATGTGTTCATTGTCATCTTGCCCAAAGATTTCATCGCCTCTTGTTCTTCTGTAGGTGGGTGAGTAGTAATCACAATCCATTACACAGGCATCATTGCCAAATTCTCTCAAATGTTTAAAGAGAATAAATGCAAAAACCGATTTGCCACTGTGAGGCGGACCTAAGCATAACACCGTTCTTGATTTCTTATCCAAGCCAACCATCACGCAAGCATTGTTCACTATTGGATTTGGTCCTTTCTTATTCTTCTTTCGTTATCGATCGAGCTACGACCTCTTGCAGATTTCCTGGATAAATCCGTCTAAATGGTGTACAATCCTCTATATAGAAGTCATAATCCGAAGTTCCAGAGTCGTTAGAGTTTCTTCATCGTGCTTCATGTTACTTTACGCAGGTTGACTTTTCCGCAATTTATAAGAATTGGAAAAGCAAATGAGGATTGACGCAAATTGAAATGCTATCTTCTTTATAGAATTCAGAACATGGTCGATTTTTGTGACAAGTTCAAGAAGGACATTATTGAATTTGCCTTCACACAAAGTGGGACAATCTTGAACGATAACCCGACTAACGTATGGTATTGCTGGACTCCCAGATATCAACAATATTGGACAAATCTCAACGACATAATCAGTGTTTGTGGTATGCTTGGAATAAAGTGGCTTGACGACAGACAATCTGAGATGATTGAACGTGTGAAATGGCTTAATACGCCCGATACAATCCAACAGAGATATTTCTTTGAATCTCATATAGATTGCATCAAGCAAGGCTTTGAGCCTGTTGAGAGTCAAATCAAAGAGAAACTTCAACTATTAGATAGGGAGGAAATAGATAGACTTAACGAAGCTCTTAGATGTTATCTTGAAGGATGCAATCATGCTGCAATTGCCATGTCAGTATCTGCAATCGAATTCAGGCTTTTGTCTTTAATGAACTCCAAGTGTCCAACCGCAAAACTTGAAGAACTGACTTTGGGTCGATTGATAGGAGAATATCTTTCCAACAAACAGAAATATGGCTCTGTGATACCAGAAAAACATGAGCCTCTTTTGCAGCATTGTAACGTCTATAGGATATTCTCAGTACATCCCAAGAAAGAAAGAATTACAAAAGCAATAGCTACATCAATTATCAACATGACCTTTGCCTTTCTTTTGGATGAAGACATGAAAAGAAGAACAGAAACAAAATGAAAAGAGTCGATATCATAGAACATCCTAGACTCTAACCGTTAGTATCCGAATTTCCTCTGTTAGGGGCCCTCTAGAAGTTTTTCATTTTAGTTCTTCACTACAAGAAGAAACGCAAACTCTGGTTTACGCTGCAAGGCTGCCCTAGCCCCCCGATCCGCCACCTAACAACGCCTTTGCGTCAGCCACGATCTTCTGGAATTCTTCCTCGGTAACCCTGTCGTCCTCAGCAGCCCCAATGATTGCGTTCAGCAAGTCAAGAAGCTGCTTGGCCTTACCTTTGCCCTGCCTGTACTTCGCACCCAGAACAGCGGAGGCAACAGTCAGAATTCCGCCGACCAGAACGGCAATAGAGCCACAATCCATGCTTAAATCAGTAAAATCAGCCTAAATATAACGTATTTTCACCAAAAAGGATGTGTGGAAAAGATTACGCTAAATTGATACTCCAAGATGAGAATAAACCCATTTTCTAGAGCGCGCTCACTTGATTGAGAACCATTCAACAATCCGATAAGTTTTTGTGATAACCATTTCTATAACTATGATTGAAATGTCGCCATACTACCATGTACGTATCATGTCAAAGAAATATATGTTCGACGAAAAAGATGTGAGTGAAAGAGAAGTCAGGGTCATAAGTGAAAGCTACAACCAAGGAAGAGAGTTTTTGTTTAAAGGAGTATGGATTCATCCAATCGACATTGTAACAATACAGATTTACGCAACCAAGTCTACTTATGACAAGTATGACTCTGACGTTTACGTGCACAAAAATGAGGTTACTAGGCTCTGGATTCTGGAACCACCACAAAAGGCACAAGATAGCAAAAGTAGGAAGCATCAAGAAGTCTCCAGCAAAAATGTGTTTATTGTGCACGGTAGAGACCATGCACCAATGAAAGAGTTGAAAGCGATGCTTTATGAATTCGGTCTCAGCCCTATAGTCTTACATGAGCAACCAAGCGGAAGCAGAACAATAGTTGAGAAACTTGAGAAGTATTCTGATATTAGCTATGCCTTCATCGTACTGACTCCAGATGACATAAGAGTCACAAGTAACAAAGAGGAAGAGGAATACATCCATTCGATATCGGCTAAGATGACCGACTGCACTATAAGGGTATTCAAAGCAAGAGAAGAAGAAAACATGAGAAAAGTGGAAGAAATCCGTGATGAATTTATAGAACACGCCGTTGATTTCCAAGGTCATGTAGAAAACCTGCTCGGTTCGTTTGAATCTAGAGCAAGACAAAATGTTATACTAGAATTTGGGTATTTCATCGGTTTGCTGAACCGAGATAGAGTCTGTTGCCTGCTGAAAGGGAATGTCAAAAGACCTTCCGACATGGATGGAATAGTCTACATACCATTCAAGGAATCAGTTAGTGAAGCTAGGGACATGATAATGAAAGAACTTAAAGAAGTTGGCTACGAAATAAAACTGTAAGAACGCAAGGGATCACGCTTGAATGAAAAATCTCTTCTTAACCTTGAAATCACAAAAGAAGAAGGATTGAATTTTGAAAGATTGAAGAGACATATCAGAAAAGAACTTAAGAAACACGGAATAAGAATAGCGGAAGAACTTTCAGAAAATCTGCTGAAAGAAATCTTCTTGAAAACAAGGGAGAGAATCCAGAACAAGACGAAATACAAAATCGAGGAAATACAATTCCCCGAAGACTGTCTTTTTGCTTGGCTAATCTGTGAAAGAGACTGGAGAAAATTCCTTACATACGTTTTTCTTTCTCAAAGTGAGAATGAAAGAAAAAAGACTGAACAATCGTGGAAGGAAGAATATGCAGAAGAGAAACCTACATTTGAAGAAAAGATAAGAGGAACAAAAAGCATCACAATACCTATTTCTGAAAAAACCGACGAACCAAGATTCTTTTTTGTTGCGTCAAGTTCCAAGAAAAGAACCTCTCTGGAACACGAATTCACTCATTATTTCGAGGTTAAATTGAATCTTTCTGTAGGTTCTCTTAGAGCTATTTGGAATTGATGCCTTCCTTGACTTACAAGCATACTATTGAAGCACGTCAGAAGCGCGCGCGCTTTTGATGTTTCAACTCCTAAGGCAACCTCTCCGCACATTTATCTTTGAACTCTATAGTCTCAGCAAGCGCACTCTCATAATCTTGAACTTTTGCGAAGAATTCGTGGTCTTCACCCCGATCCCCAAGTGTTATGGTTGGTGTCTTCCCCTTCGGGATGGTTTTGTATCGCACTATGCTTTGCAGAAGCTCGTATTTCCTCACTATTCTTATGGAATTACTGATTACAGCACTTACAACGTTTGCAACCCACACAACACCTAGAAGTTCCGATTTTGGATATTTGATCAAATCATCCGATTTTTGATACTGGGTCAGATCAAAAGGAGCCAAATCTGGATCGTACAGTAGGCTCGTTAGGAGTGCAATATCGTTCTCTAGTTCTCTGTTCATCAAATGACTGTAATTGTCCAGCAGTCTCTCAAACTCGGCAGTGGAGTGCACCCTAGTGTCCCACACTCTCTTTAAACAGTCATCCCAGCTCGAATCTCGATTCTCAATTCGTTTTTTCCAATCGGCGGGAGGCTTGAGATTCTTAATCAGTTTGTGGCATTCTATGGCGATTTTTGCTTTAACGAATCGAATAGATTCTTTGGACTTTTCTAGTTCTGTTCTTCTGACCATTCTGTCAATAAGCAACACGGCTATCATGGAAGCAAAAAGACTTCCCCACAAATCTCGGAAGGGAAAGTATTCTCTGGATGTCACTACAATCTCTCCGAAGCCATACATCAGTCCAAAAATGAAGAGCAGGATCCAAAGCAGTGGCGTCAACCGCACAAGTAACACATCCTAGGCATATTGGGGAAAACTATTGTCAAGGGAAACGAATATCTGTTTCCGTGCATAAAGACAGGTAAATTATCTCTGAAGAACAAGATAGATTTCATTCAGTCGCTTGTTCAGAGAATGCACATTGCTCCCATCAGCGCGCGCGCTAAGAACGTGATCCTGAAAGACGAAAACACAGTGGGATGTAAGACAACGTTTACATCATTGTAATCTGAGAATTCCACTCTTGGTCTTTAGTCCACAGCTTCTGTAATCAGTCCTCCTTATGCTTAAGCTGACGAGGAAAGGTCAAGTCCTCAATTCTGAGTCTAGAGGAACAAATTCGCCCTTGTGTACCTTGAACTTCTGAAGTCTTCTAGGATTTCTAATAATGTTTCCATAACGCACTTTCAGTTTCTCATCTGAAAAGGCATCATTCGTGACAATTTTAGCATCTGGATATTTATCTTTCGCTAGTGTCAAGATGTATTCGTCGGCGCGTATTCCTTTAGGAGATTGTTCAATCTTACCATTATCTAGTTTTCTCTGAAATTCTTGGGTTTCGTCAATTATGTGACGTAGATTGGCATCTGCAATCGAAACTGGCTCGAAGCCCTTGTCTTTGTAGTAATTTATTGCTGAAAGAACTTGGCTAAGTCTTGGCTTCTGCCCCTTTGGCACATTATCAAAAGCAACGTTACTAACGTCAACTATTACTATCTTATCGCCCTTTTGAAGTTCTCTCGGTTCAGTCGTAGGCTCTTCAAGCCAAAATCTCTCATTATCTGCCTTCATAGTAGTATAAAGCTCATTCCTTACATCGTCTAGTTCTCTAACTTGTATGCAAGGCAAGTCATGAGTAGGTATTGGTGTAATGTATCCTTCTTTATGAAGACTTTCCAGAAACGAGCGCACATTCTCTCTGTTGTTTACAAGCGTTTCTGCTGAATCTAAGTCTGTCATCTGCACTTGACTATTCTTTTCAAACTTTAGCAGGACCGCCAGTTTTGCAAAGCTCGACCCGTTTCGTTGCATCAATGCCTTCTCAGTCTCTTTCAATTCAACTTGTGTCATCAGCTTCAGACGCTCCACAACCTCTTTGCATGTTCTGAAGCCTCTCGTCTGATACCATCCTTTTGTATTGTGTTCGTGAAATTCCTTGACTCCAAGGTCAACTAGACACGAGGCAAAGGAATCCAGATATTGTTCAGCTATGGGAAAGAGCAATTCTGAAGGAAAAACAGGAGAGTTGTAAAGAAAAGGAAAGCGGTCGTAGCCAAACGTTGTTTTGAAATACTCGCTAATTACGTTTAATGATAGCTCATTTTCATGATTAGACAATAACCCACAAAACAGAGAGAGTATTCTGTGAGGAAAATCCTTTGCTAGCTTACTATCGATACTCAAAGCCTTCTGGTCGAGCAACTCTTTTGCTATTTCTCCTCCCCTTCTTGTTAACACTCCAACTAAGGTTCTACAGCTAGAAGCCTTATGCAGATTATGTTCCTTGACTTTGTTACATTCATCTATTTGCCACAGTCCAAGTGATTTCATGATATTGTTTGCCTTGAGATCCCTAGGGCGAAAAACGTCTTTTCCGCCTCTACTGTCGAGATATGACTTTATGAGTTCTTTCTCAAATTCCTCGGGAACCAGTCCAAGTTGCTTAATTCGTGCTTCAACGCAACTCCACTGACTCATACCGATCGAGTAACACACAGTTTCCTCTAGGATTTAAGACAATCTCCAAATGGTTCCTTTTTTCGTTGTTTTATAAGTAATGTTCACTATAGCTTTGTTTGTCCCTCTGAAAAACGGTAGAACTACACAATCGCCAAAGGACCTAGAGGGTTTGCGTTTCAAGTGCGCGCGCTAAGATTGTGACTAAAACGATACGCCTAAACAGAAACAAGCCATATTTCCGAAACAAAATGAAGTCGTTTGCACAATTCAATTAGCGCGCGCGGGGTTCCAACTCGAGATACCTTGATATTTCGATCGATCAGTCAGTGCAATGCTCCACTTTTTTGGCCTCTACCCACCTTTTGACGTCTGGCGCTTTCGAGTGCTCTCCAGCACGCGCTATGCGCGAAGCAATGACGTGCAGACTGTTTCAGAGTCCTTTGAATATGCATCACTGAATGGCAATTCTTTTATTGTGCGGGTAGCATACGGATATCGAGGCACGAGTATGACGGGTGACTGCCAAATTCGGGGTCCACGGTAGGCTTATTACTGAATTCGGAATGCTCTGCCCTAAACTGAAGAGAGGAAGTCTGCTTTTCGAAACTTCAAAGCAATTACTCAACCTCTCAACTAACGATGGTGACTAAGAGTGTTTGAAGAAGTTGAACCAATAGCCGATTTTCCCAAGCTTGAACACAAGATCATGAATCTTTGGGCCCGTACAAATGCCTTTAAAATCCTTCTAGATCTGAACTCCAGAAGAAAGTCATGGTCTTTCATCGACGGACCAATAACTGCCAACAACCCTATGGGTGTTCACCATGCTTGGGGCCGCACCTACAAGGATTTCTTTCGCCGTTACAAAGCCATGAGAGGATACTGCGACCGATATCAAAATGGTTTTGATGTCCAAGGACTTTGGATAGAAGTTGAGGTTGAGAAGGAACTCGGTTTCAAGTCGAAACGTGACATTGAAACCTATGGAATAGCTGAGTTCGTCAAACGTTGCAAGCAGAGAGCTCTGAGATGCGCTGCAATGCAAGTGGAACAGTCTATTCGATTGGGTTTTTGGATGAAATGGGAGGATCCAAATCTCTTGCGTTATCTAGCTGATTGCCTAGAGAACCCAAATGAGGTAATAACAGTTCAGGGATTAGATGGTCCTGTCACAGATACTGCAGAAAACATCGTCGGAAGGTTGGGCTCTCCAGAAATGGGTGGGTCCTACTTCACATTCTCTGATGAGAACAACTATACGATATGGATGTTCTTGAAGAAGTGCCATGAAAAGGGACTGATCTACAAAGGCTTCGACGTTATGCCTTGGTGTCCTAGGTGTTCAACTGCTATTTCACAGCACGAGATCCTGACAGATGGCTATCGAGAACTGATGCACATCGCACTGACAGTAAGATTCCCGCTCCGTGACAAGCCACGCGAATCCCTGTTAGTCTGGACTACAACGCCTTGGACTCTGACATCAAATGTAGCCGCGGCAGTGAACCCTGATTTGGAATACGTAAAAATCGAGTATCAAAAAGAATTACTATATCTAGCTAAGGCAGCACTTCTGAGAACGCTGCCGAAGGGAGGTTATCAAATAGTTGAAGAACTCAAAGGACGGGATATGAAAGATTGGGCGTACAGCGGCCCCTTCGACGATCTACTGGCAGAAAAGAAAATGAAAGTCCTTCGGAATCATCGTATCACTTTATGGGAAGAGGTAGGCGAAGAGGAAGGAACGGGCATTGTTCATATTGCGCCTGGTTGCGGTAAAGAGGATTTTGAGCTTGGAAAGACTCTTGATTTGCCCATTGTGTCTCCGTTGAACGAGTTCGGAGTCTTCATAGAGGGGTTTGGAGTTTTCACGGGGGTTTCTGCTTATGAAACTAAGCCAGTAATTGATGATTTGGAGAAAAGGCGGCTGTTGTTCAAGAAGGAAGACTACAAGCACCGCTACCCAGTCTGTTGGCGTTGTGGAAGCGAGCTCGTCTTTCGGCTCGTAGAGGAATGGTTTATACAGATGGGGAGAAAGCTTGACAAACCGTTTGAGAGAATCACCAGTGAAGAGAATAAAGGAGTCTTGCGCTATCGCATTATGGAATCTGCTAGGCAGGTAAAGTGGATTCCAGAATTTGGGCTCGCGCAGGAACTTAACTGGCTTCAAAACATGGAAGACTGGATGATATCTAAGAAGAGATACTGGGGCCTAGCCTTGCCGATCTGGACATGCGCTAAATGTGGAAGTTTCGATGTCATAGGAAGCAAAGAAGAACTCAAGGAACGGGCTACAGCGGGATGGGAGATCTTCGAGGGACATACACCCCATCGCCCTTGGATAGATGCTGTCAAGATAAAATGCTCTAAATGTGGGGCTTTGGCCTCGCGCATTCCTGATGTGGGAAATCCTTGGTTGGATGCTGGTATCGTGGCTTATTCGACACTTGACTACCGGAACGACCGCGAATATTGGAAACAATGGTTCCCAGCGGAACTTGTCGTGGAGTCTTTACCGGGGCAATTCCGAAACTGGTTCTATGCAATGCTTGCTATGAGTACCGTTCTCGAAGGATGCGCACCTTTTAGAACATGCTTCGGTCATGGAGACGTCTTGGGAGAGGATGGACGTGAGATGCATAAGTCATGGGGAAATGCGATATGGTTCGATGACGCTGTTGAGAGCATGGGGGCAGACGTGATGAGGTGGATGTATCTGGAAAGCCGCCCGGACAACGATTTACTATTCGGATACAGTAGGGCAGATGAAGTTAAGAAGCGCTTCTTGATTCCACTATGGAACATATACAGCTTCTTCGTAACATATGCCAACATAGATAGATGGAAGCCTGGAATTGCATTCTCTTGGCGGTGGGCACTTTTGGACAGATGGATCCTATCTAAACTTAATGTGCTCGTCCAAGAAGTCACGAGTCAACTGGATGATCATAGACCAGCGGATGCTTCGGTATCGCTAGAGAAGTTTGTTGATGAGTTGTCAACGTGGTATCTGAGGCGTTCAAGACGAAGATTCTGGAAAAGTGAAAGAGATGATGATAAGGAGGCAGCCTATAGAACCCTTCGAACCTGTTTGGCTACGCTTGCCAAGATTCTGGCCCCCTTCGTCCCGTTTGTGGCCGAGGAGATTTTTCAGAATACTATTCTCAGAATGGAGCCTAATTCGCCCCGCAGCGTGCATCATACCGATTGGCCAATGGCAGATTCCACTATGATCGACAAGGAGCTCATGTCTGATATGGATCTAACAATAAGGATTTGCGAGCAAGGGCGGTCAGCTCGAACAAAAGCTGGGGTAAGGTTGCGCCAACCGCTTTCTGAGGCCAAGATAGTTGCCGGAAAGCCCATTCTTGAGCGATTGGAAAGAACCAAGGACATAATAATGGAAGAGCTCAACGTCAAAACTGTGACTTTGGAGTCCGAGAAGGATGCATTTATGGAGCCTGTAATTCATTTGAGACCTGATAAGCTTGGCAAGAAACACGGTAGACTACTTTCGAAGATTCGCACAGTGATATCATCGATGAACCAAAAAGAACTTGTGTCGACTGTACAGGAGGGACTGAGCGTGAAGATAAACATTGACAACAATGAAATCGAATTGCGACCATCGGACGTGGAGGTCTTAGCTCACCCTGTAGAAGGTTACTCAATATCAGAAGGTGACGATGCTCTTGTTGGCGTAAACACGGTAGTAACGCCAGAACTGAAGGGGGAAGGGCTTGCTCGCGACATTGTTCGCTACATTCAGAATCAGCGAAAACGGGCAAATTTCAAGATTGCAGACCACATCCAGATATACTTCGAGGCCGTGCCTGACTTGGCCGATGTCTTCAAGAGGTTCGGCGAATACATAGCCGCAGAGACGTTGGCAGACTCAATTCTTGAAAGCGATCCCCCGAAGGAGGCGTGCGTAGCCACCTACACAATAGGTAGCAATCCATTGAAGATTGGACTAGTCGGGACTGAGAGCGGCTAGACGATCAGGTCTAGTTTTCTGTTAACAGCGTCCCAGCGCGCGCCAAGATACGTGTGCTTGATGCAAGAAAGGTGTCTTCTATGGAAGGCGAGAACATGGGGACCCAGAGATTAGCTCAGAGGTTTGAGAAATGACTGAGAAGAGGCATTTGGTCAAGAAAGGGTATGATAGAATAGCTGAAAGATATCAGGCTGACCGACATGCATTTGACCATGCGAAGGAACTAGAAGAATTCGTAGGTTTGTTGTCAAAGAAAGCCAGAGTTCTAGATGTGGGTTGTGGTGCTGGAGTTCCTGTTGCGAAATTCTTGATAGAATCTGGATTTGAGGTCGTAGGGATAGACTTCTCAGAAAACATGCTCAAACTTGCAAGGGAGAATGTACCAAGAGCCACATTCATCATGAAAGATATGACCAAGCTGGACTTTGTAGACAATTCCTTTGACGGGTTGACAGCTTTCTACTCTATTATCCATGTTCAAAGAGAGAAACATTATCCCTTGTTTAAGGACTTTCATAGAATTCTGAAGCCCAACGGAATGATGCTTGTCTGTATGGGTCCAGGCGAATGGGAAGCAACTGAACAGTACTACGGTATCAGAATGTTTTGGAGTCATTATAGTCCAGAGAAATCACTCCTGCTGGTCAAGGATGCTGGTTTTCAAACAATATTTGACAAGATTATCGAGAGAGGAAAAGAGAGACATTACTGGATTCTGGCAAGAAACAAGAAATAGCTTATCTTCTCTGCAGCTGAATCCATTTTGTTACGTTGGGGTAAAGTTTTATCCAACCAACCAAACCAGACGACGACCCCATGGAACTAGTTTGCGACCCACTAACGCGCGTAATTTGGGGAAAGTGACGGGATTGTTACAGAAATCTGTTACAATTTTCCATACACATACACACCCTTCACTAGTGCGCGCGAAGAAAAGTTGACAAACAATATCTGACTCAAAAGACAAATAGTCGTTCTGCTGGATGCAACTTCGGGGGTTGTGCATGGTCAAATATGAGCACAGAAGTAAGACGTCAAAACCCTTTGTGAGTTTTTGGGAATCGCTTACAAGCAAGCAAGGGGCAAGAGCAAGGGCACGCTATGTCCTGGAACCCATAAAGGAATACCACAAGCAGGCGAAGAAGATACTGGAGATAGGGTGTGGAATTGGAATGGTCTTGGTCAATCTTCCAGAGAGGTATGCTGTCTATGGTTTGGACACTGAAAGGGACTACATTGAGGTTTGCAGGAGGAGGATCCCAAGGGGCAGGTTCTTTGTTTCCAGCATGCACAACTTCAAGATTGATGAAAAATTCGATGTCATATTCTCTGCTAACGATGCAATCAACTTTCTGAAAGACTTTGCTCGGTGGAAATCAACGTTCAAAGCGGTGAAAGAGCATCTTAACAGAGATGGGCTGTTCATTTTTGATGTTTATACTCCAAAAATGCTGAGAGACACGGTTCATTGGCTGGAAAAATACAATAGGTCCACTTCATCAGTTAAGGAGTTCCCAAAGGGATACTACTATGACAAAGAGATAGTAGAGGGCAATACGCTGACTTGGGATTCTCGAATCTTTGAAAGACTCCCAAGTGGACTATATCAGCTTAACAAGTATAGATTCAAAGAAACTATTTACCCAGTTGCCAAAATGAAGTCAGCTCTCTCTGAACATTTTGAGATCCTTGAAGCCAATCTGAGAGAAGAGGGTAGAAAAATACTATTTGTCTGCAGAAAGAGATGACCTGTCTCTAGAATGTTTGACTTCAGAAATAGAAATGGGCTATTCTGAGATTAGGCGTGTCTCTGGCAAAATGCTATAAGGCAAACTAGACCTAGTGAGTGAAGGTCAAATAAGAGAAGGAAGATGGTTGAAATGACTTGTTGCAGTGATGTTCACAAGCGCGCGCTATTGGAAACAAGATTTCGGCAAATACAGGAGTTTATCAAGAAATAACAAGCTCTAGCTTCTATCTTCGCTCTCTAACCACTCTTCTGTTTTGTCTCAAATCTATTCACCTTTT
>Ga0315296_10000251_pt1 | contig 49731 bp, 50 predicted proteins | sample YL17G14_18_MG_FD_203921 | JGI IMG/M metagenome (GOLD analysis project Ga0315296, IMG submission 203921) | Sediment microbial communities from Yellowstone Lake, YNP, Wyoming, USA - YL17G14_18 | ecosystem: Environmental > Aquatic > Freshwater > Lake > Sediment | place: USA: Wyoming | collected... | reverse complement strand
CAGCGTGTGCCGCTAACCGAGGCTTCCGGGCGAGTCCACACCTCGACGGCCACGGTTGCTGTTTTGCCCAAAGCCGAGGAAGTCGATATCTCGATTGACCCGGACGATTTGCGGATTGATATCTACCACTCCAGCAGCGCCGGCGGCCAGAACGTCAACAAGGTCGCCACTGCCGTCCGCCTCACCCACCTCCCCACCGGGATGGTCGTCGCCTGCCAGACCGAGCGCTCTCAGCTCCAGAACAGAACGACAGCAATGGCGGTGCTCCGCAGCCGTCTCCTCGATTTCGAGCGCCGCAAGCAGGAAGAGAAAATCACCCAGGAGCGCCGCAACCAGGTGGGTTCCGCCGACCGCGCCGATAAAATCCGCACCTACAACTTCCCCCAGGACCGCCTCACCGACCACCGCATCGGCCTGACCCTGCATAACCTGCCGCGCATCATGGCAGGCGACATCGACCAACTCATCGATACCATCGTGACCACCTACCAGTCGCAACAACTCGGGGGGCTAGCGGCGTGACCTGGAAAGAGGCGCTCGTCAGAGCCTCTGAAATCCTCAAGCAAAACAGAATTGAAGACGCCACCCTCGAAAGCGAACTGCTCCTCCGCCACACCCTGAAAATCGACCGCGTCCGGCTATACGTGGAATCGGAACGGGAACTGACTTCCGAACAGGAGACTACCTTCTGGCAACTGGTCGACCGCCGGCTCAAGGGCGAGCCGACCGCCTACATCACGGGCCACCGCGAGTTCTACGGGCTGGACTTCGACGTCAGCCCCGCCGTTCTCATTCCCCGCCCCGAGACCGAACTCCTGGTGGAGAAGGCGCTGGCGCTGGCTAAATCGCGCGCCGTCTCAACGATTGCCGATATTGGCACGGGGTGCGGGGCAATCGCCATCAGCCTGGCAAAACACATCCCGGATGTAAGAATCTACGCCACAGACATCTCCACTGAAGCCCTGAGAGTTGCCCGCAATAACGCCGAAAAGCACGGCGTCACCGGCAGAATCACATTTCTTCAGGGCAACTTGCTCGAACCTCTGCCTGAGCCGGTCGACCTTATCATCGCCAACCTGCCCTATGTCAGGAGGTCGGACATCACGCAGAAGGGTCCCCTCAGCTTCGAGCCGAGGGCGGCGCTGGACGGGGGCGAGGCGGGGCTGGACACAATCCGAGAGCTGTGTCGACAGGTCAGTGGCAAGCTGCGACCCAACGGCTGTCTACTCCTCGAAATCGGCCAGGGACAGGTAAAGGCGGTGAGCGACCTGCTGAAAAGCCGGTTCCCCGCCGCCACCATTGAAGTCGCTCCCGACCTTGCCGGCATCGAGCGTGTGGTCGGCCTTTGCTTGACAGCCAGCCAGCCTAATCGCTAAACTAGTCAAAGTCTCAGGCTAAACAAAGTCTATCAACAATGTCCAATTCTGACATCGTTATCATCGGTGGCGCCCGCAGCGCAGAGACCGAGCCATTTGACCCAGCGAAAAACCTCGTTTAGGAGTCGTATGAACATAATCGTTTGCGTCAAACAGGTCGTCGACCCCGAAGCCCCACCCAGCGCCTTTAAGATTGACCCCACCACCAACCGGATGGTGCCGAGTCCCGGGGTGATGTCCGTCCTCAGCCCCTTTGATGAGTACGCCGTGGAAGCCGCTCTCCGCATCAAGGACAAACAGCCGGCCAAAATCACCGCCCTCAGCCTCGGCGCCAATCTACAAAGGGAGGTGGTCAAGAAGCCCCTATCGATGGGGGCGGACGCGCTGGTTCTGCTTGATGACGAGGCTTTTGCCGGCGGGGACAGCTGGTCGACCGCCTACGCCCTGGCGATGGCAATTAAAAAAATCGGCAGTTACGACCTTATCCTGTGCGGCCGGCAGGCGTCCGACTGGGATGCCGGGCTGGTCGGCTCGGGCATTGCCGAGATTCTGGGACTGCCCTGCGTCACGGTGGCTAAGAAAATCGAAGTCGCTGACGGCAAAGCCAGAGTCGAGCGCGTTGTCAGTGACGGCTATGAGGTCGTGGAGACACCCCTCCCCGCCCTCGTCACGGTGAGCAACGAGCTGGGGCAGGCGCGCTACCCCACCATCAAGGGCATTATGACGGCCAAGAAGATTGAGCCGGTGGTCTGGAAACCGGCGGATATTGGTGTCGACCCGGCGCAAATTGGAGCGGCCGGGCGCAAGACCAACCTTCTCAAGCTCTTCCAGCCCGTCCGCGAAAGCAAGTGCGAGGTCATCGGCGGGCAGACGCCGGAAGAGGCGGGCGCCAACCTGGCGGTGAAGCTCAGGGAAGCTAAGTTACTCTAAGGATTCTCTAATCAAATCTTAACAAATTCTTAATTTAAGCGTGGTAGACTGGAGTCACTGATGGCAGAATATAAAGGGGTATTGGTCTTCGGGGAAGCGGGTAACGGTAAGCTGGCGGCAATCACCGCCGAGCTTCTGGGCGGGGCGCGCAAGCTGGCGAACGACCTCGGTGCGCCGTTGAGCGCCGTATTTGTTGGCAGCGAGGTCAAGGGTCTGGCTCCGGAAGCTATCGCCTTCGGCGCCGATAAAGTCTATGTGGTGGACAACCCAATTCTTAAGGATTACCAGACGGATGCCTATTTGCTGGCGATGGAGAAGGTCGTCGGCCAGGTGTTGCCGCAGGTGGTGCTGATGGGGCAAACGGCCATCGGGCGCGACCTGGCGCCAAGGTTTGCCTTCCGGCTCAAGACCACAGCCACGATGGACTGCGTCGACTTGGTGATTGACCCGGCATCGAAGCGCCTGCTCCAGACCAAGCCGGTCTACGGCGGCAACGCCCACGGCGTCTTCACCAGCGCCACCGACCCGCAGGTCGCCACCGTCCGCGCCAAGACGATGACTCTCCCCCCTCCCGACCCCTCTCGTAAGGGTGAGACTATAGATGTTAAGATGGACATTGACCCGTCTACGGTGAAAGCCAGGCTCATTCAGAAAGTAGCCCAGGCCGTTGAAGGTGTCCGGCTGGAGGATGCCCGGGTGGTGGTGGGCGGCGGCCGGGGCATTGGCGGGGCGGATGGGTTCAAACCGCTGGAGGAGGTGGCAAAGTTGCTCAAAGGGGCGGTGGGCGCCAGCCGTCCGGCCTGCGATAACGGCTGGGTCCCGGACGTCCGGCTCATCGGGCTGACGGGCAAAATCATCGGCCCGGAACTTTATCTCGCTGTCGGCATTTCCGGCTCAAGCCAGCACATGGCCGGGTGTTCCACGGCCAAGAACATCGTCGCCATCAATAAGGACCCGGAGGCAAACATCTACAAGCAGGCCCGCTACTGCGTCATCGGCGACTGGCGCAAAGTCCTGCCCGCCTTCACGGCCAAACTGAAGGAGCTTCTGGCAAGCTGATGCCACTGCCGGGGCTTGTCCTTTACATAACGTTGATTTGAAGTCCGAAGTTGAGTTATAGTATTATTAAGGTTACACGAACAGGAAAAGTTTCAACGAGGTGGTAAGAATGAAGATTGCACGGATTTTTTCCCTCCTGATGCTGGTCAGCCTGCTGGCGGTTTCCCCGCTGAGCGCGGTCTTCGCGCAGAGCACCGCTCTCACCTTTACGCCTGACGACGGGAAATACAATGCGGAAAGCTTTGTCGGCAGGGACTCGGTACTATACATGACCGTAAAGAACACCGGCGCCGCCAAAGTAAACAACATTGTTTTCGCTTCAGAGCAGCCCAAAGGTTGGACGGTCGCGTTCGACCCGGATAGAGTGGCGTCACTTGATTTATCGGAGACAAAATCAATTGGCGTTACCGTCAGCGTACCCGCTGATGCCAGCGCGGGCGACTCTTTTGTCACTCTCAGCGCTACCGCTGACGGAGTTGCGCCCATTAAAGCCCAAATCAGGGTCACTGTCGCCAGGCCAATCGTGGAACCCAAGATTGAGGCACGCGCCCTCTACCCCACTCTCAGCAGCATTGCCGGGCAAGCGCTCACCTTTGACGTGGAGTTCCTCTACACCGCCGCCAAGCTCACGGATGTTCCCCTCGTCTACAACCTGACCACCAAAGCGCCGCCCAACTGGGCAGTCGCTATGACCCCACCTTACGAGAAGGACAAGAAACTCACCGCAATGAGCCTGAAACCAGGCTTCACCTTTGGCGATAAAATCCTGGTTTCCGTTACCCCGCCTTTCCTGCCCCTTCCCGACCCCGGGGCGTACGATATCAGCTTGACCGCTGACTCCGGCACGCTCAAGACAACGATAAACCTGAAGGCGGTTATCACCGCCCGGTACAACCTTACCCTGCTCCCATCGAACGAGCGCTACGACACCGCCGCTACCGCCGGTAAAGACAACTCTTTCTCCATCGAGCTGGTCAACATAAGCACCGCTGCGGTGGACAAAATCAACTTCTCTTCGACTAAACCCAGCGGCTGGACGATTGACTTCAACCCCAAAGAGCTCGATTCCCTAGCCGCCCTGGACTCAAAGACTGTTGAAGTGAACATTAAGCCGCCACCGGAAACCATCGCCGGCGACTACGTGATTACCCTCCAGGCTTCCAGCACTCAGACGGTCGCTCCGCAAATCCAGGTCAGAGTGACCGTGGAGACTCCCACCATCTGGGGCTGGGTTGGCGTGGCAATCATCTTCGTTGTCATTGTCGGCCTCATTTTCGTGTTCATGCGGTTCAGCAGGCGGTAAGGCAATGGGCGAAGTAAGATACGCCATCGAGACCCACGACCTGACCAAGAGGTACGATAGCGCCGCTGTCGTCGACCGCCTTAACTTCCACGTTAAGGAGAATGAGGTGTTTGGTCTGCTCGGTCCCAATGGCGCGGGCAAAACGACCACCATCCTGATGCTCCTCGGCCTGACCGAGCCAGCTTCCGGCACGGCGCGGGTGCTGGGCTTCAATCCCACCCGCGAGCCTCTCAAGGTCAAACGGCTCGTCGGCTACCTGCCGGAGAAGGTGGGCTTCTACGATAGTATCACCGCCCGCGAGAACCTGATGTTCATCGCCGACCTGAACGGTATTCCTTACGCCGAGGCGCGTAAACGCACCGACGAGGTGCTGGCGATGGTCGGACTCAAGGACCGGGCCGACGACGCCGTGGGCAAGTTCTCCCGCGGTATGAAACAGAGACTGGGGATTGCGGACGTGCTTATCAAGAACCCGAAACTGGTCTTCCTTGACGAACCGACCTCCGGCCTGGACCCGGAAGGCATTAACCGCCTCCTCGACCTCATTGGCAATCTGCCTAAGATGGGCACCACCGTGGTGCTGTCATCACACCAGCTCTACCAGGTGCAGAGAGTCTGCCACAGCATCGGCATCCTGAGCAAAGGCAAAATGGTCATCGAGGGTGACATTGACAAACTGGGGCGGGATGCGCTGGCGGGAGGCCGTTACATGATTGAGGTTGAGACCACACAGCCCACGCCACAGCTTATCGATACCATCAAGACCATCAAAGGCGTCCTCACCGTTGACACCAACCAGAATACCCTGGTGGTGACCACGGAGTCTGACCTGCGCCCGGACCTGGCCAAAGTCGTGGTGCAGAACAACTTCCCCCTGATTCAGATGAAAATCCAGGAGTTCTCGCTCGACGATATCTATATGAAATACTTCAAGGAGAATTAGCCCGTGACCGCTGTTCTGCGTAAAGAGTTAGCCGATTATTTCACCAGCATCCGGTTCATCATTTTCTTTGTCCTGACCCTCTTTGCCGCGGCGGCCGGGCTGATTGCGGCCTCGCAGGGTATCCGCCAGTTGAACCTGCCCCCGGATTTTGTTTTCCTTGGCCTTTTCACCACGTCCGGCACGGCGATACCCTCACTGGTCAGCCTGCTTGCCCTGCTCATCCCGCTGATTGGCATCGCCCTGGGGTTTGATGCCATCAATAGCGAACGCACCGGCGGCACGCTCAGCCGGCTCCTCTCCCAGCCGGTCTTCCGCGACAGCGTCATTAACGGCAAATTCCTGGCGGGCGTGGTCACACTGGCCGTGATGATTGCCACCGTAATGGGTCTGGTCGCTGGCTACGGCCTGCGTATGATTGGCGTGCCCCCCAACCCCGAGGAAATTATCCGCCTCTTCATCTACTTCGTCCTCACCGTCTTCTACGGGGCTTTCTGGCTGGGGCTGGCGATGCTCTTTTCCGTGGTTATGCGCCGCATCGCTTCATCCCTGCTGATTTGCATCGGCGTCTGGCTGTTCTTCAGCATCTTCATCCTGCTCATTGCGCCGGCCATCGCCAACGCCATCGCGCCAATCTCGCAGAACAGCCCGGAAGCCGAGATTATCCGCAACGCGAACTTGCGGGGGATGATAATGCGCATCTCGCCGAACACGCTCTACTCCGAGGCGATGGGCGCACTGCTTCTACCGCAGGTCGTGGGCAGCCTGGGTGTCATCAGCACCAGTCAGGCGAGCTTTATGATTGCCAATCCGCTGAGCCTCTCACAGAGCTTGCTACTCATCTGGCCGCACCTGACCAGCCTCATCAGCTTGAGCGCCATCTGCTTCGCCATTAGCTACGTCCTCTTTATGCGGCAGGAAATCAGGCCCACGTAGCTTAAGCTGGCTGGCGTCTGCTTGCCGGAACTGGCGTTGACAGGTCCCCCCAAGGTGAGACCCTTCCCCTTCCGTAGAAGGGTCAGGGTGACAGAGACCCAAATGTCATTCTGAGCGAAGCGAAGAATCCCAACTCGCGGTTGTTATTACGGGCGCAGAGAAGCAACCTCTGCGGCTGTCATTCTGAGTCCTTCCGCAGAAGGACGAAGAATCTGGATGGGTTGGGGGAGTTGTTGAGATTGCCATCTTTCACATTGTGAAGGGCTGCGCTCCTCGCAGTCAGTCGTGTCGGTTGCAGCCGACACGACAAAGTGTGAGAGTGACTACCCCCAGCAAGCTGGGGGGCATCTGGTCGGCCCCCTCACCCGTTCGCTACCCCTTCGCTTCGCTCAGGGCTTCGGCTCAGGGCAGGCTCTAACCTCTCCCTCGCGGGGGAGAGGAATTAGTAGTAAAACCGCTTTGGCTTCGCCTCTCGGCGAAAACCGCTTTCCTCCCCACAGCCCTTCAGCTGAAGGGTGGGGTATCCAACGGTGAATCGAATGACATATGGGTGGTCAGACTCCTATTCTCATAACAATGACGGTAAGTAGCGTACCCGCTAGGCGCTGGCTTTGGCTTTTTCCTTCTCAGCCTGCCTTTCGGCGAGTATCTTCTGCGTGATGTGGGCCGGCACCTCTTCGTAGTGGCTAAACTTCATCGTGTAAGTCCCTCTGCCCTGCGTCATCGACCGCAGGTCAATGGCATAGCGCTGGACTTCCGCCAGAGGCGCCTGAGCCTCAATTGTGTTGTAGTCGCCTTCAGGGTTCATTCCGGACACCCGTGCCCGCTTGGGGTTCAGGTCGCTGATAATATCGCCGGTGAGGTCATTGGGGACCTTAATGGTGATATTAACAATAGGCTCGAGCAGGACGGGACGGCCCTCGGTCAAGCCCTTCTTCAGAGCGCCGGCGCCGGCAATCTTAAAGCAGATATCGGAGGAGTCTACCGGGTGGAAACTGCCGTCCCGGAGAGTAGCTCTGACGTCCGTGATCGGGAACCCGGCCAGAACGCCCTCGTGAAAACCTTCTTTGACGCCCTTCTCCACGGCCGGAATGTAGTTCCGCGGGACGGAGCCGCCAACGACTTTATCGGCGAACTCGGTGCCAGTGCCGCGCGGCAGCGGTTCAATGTCCATCACGACGTGACCGTACTGGCCGTGGCCGCCGCTCTGTTTCTTATGCTTGAACTCAGCGTTAGCCTTGACGGTGACGGTCTCCTTGTAAGGCACCTTGGGTGCGGTCAGCTCAACGCCGACGCCGAACTTGCGCATCATCTTATCGGCGGCGACGCCCAGCTGAGTCTCGCCCTGGCCGTAGAGAACCGTCTCGGCCGTATCCGCCTCACGCTGGACACGGAGGGTGGGGTCTTCTTCCACGGTGCGGCTCAACGCCGCACCCAGTTTGTCCAGGTCGGTCTTGGTCTTGGGGTGGACTGCCATCCCGAAGATAGGCTCGGGGAACGTCACCGGGGCAAACTTGACCGGCTTGTCCTGCTTGCCGAGCGTGTCGTTGGTGGTGGTGACATTCAGCTTTGCCACCGCCCCGATGTCCCCGGCCGCCACTTTGGGCACTGGCTCCTGCGTCTTGCCACGCAGAATAAACAGCTGGCCGATGCGCTCGGTTTGCCCTTTGGTGCAGTTGTACACATGGGAGTTGCTCTCGATGGCGCCGTTGTAGACGCGGAAATGGGTCAGCTTGCCAACGTAGGGGTCGGCGCTGGTCTTGAAGACGAAGGCGGCAAAGGGCGCTTCAAGGCTCGGGGTGACCTTCTGCTCGGTCGAGTCGGTGACATAGACCACCTCGCGCTCTTTGGGCGAGGGCAGGTATTCACAAATGGCATCGAGAAAATAGCTCATCCCGAAGGTCTGCAGCCCGGAGCCGGCCAGAATGGGGACGATGCGGCCGCTCAGGGTGGCTTGGCGCAGGCCTGTTTTGATTTCCTCGAGGGTAAGCTCCGCCCCACCCAGGTACTTTTCGATTAGCTTGTCGTCAGTCTCAGCCACCGCCTCCACAAGCTTCTCGCGCCAGGTATTCACCAGTTCCTGCATATTGGCCGGAATCTCGCCTTCTCTGGCGGGCGCGCCGGTGTAGGCTTTCCTGATGATGAGGTCGATAACACCCTGGAAACTGGTGTGCGAGCCGATGGCAAGCTGAATGGGCAGGCATTTATTGCCAAACTTACCACGAATGGCTTCGGTGGTGCGCAAAAAGTCGGCGTTTTCACGGTCGAGCTTGTTGACGAACATTAGTCGGGGCAGTTTGGCGTCTTCGCAGTAGCCCCAGACCTGCTCGGTGCCCACCTCCACCCCGGAGGCGGCGCAGACGACGATGACGGCGCCTTCGCTAACGCGCATCCCGGCCTTGACCTCGCCCACGAAGTCGGCATAGCCCGGAGTATCGATGATGTTTATCTTGGTATCTTTCCACTGGCAGGGCAGCAGGGAAAGCTTGATGCTGATTTTGCGCTTGACTTCATCGGGGTCATAGTCGCCGGTGGTGGTCCCCTCGTCGACCTTCCCCAGGCGGCTGATGGCACCGGTAGCGAAGAGAATGGCCTCCGCGAGGGAGGTCTTGCCCGCCCCGCCGTGAGAAAGCAGAATGGTGTTCCTGATTTTGTCGAGGTCAAACTGCTGTTGCGCCATGCGGTTCACCTACTCTCAAGCCAAAGTCCTGAGTTCTATTATACCCACAATCGGTCAGAGTGGCAAATACACGGAGTTCATTGAGTTGATTGAGTTTGTTGAGGCTGAAAAGCAACTTCATAACCCAGTGACTACCCCCCAGCAAGCTGGGGGGCATCTGGTCGGCCCCCTCACCTAACCTCTCCCTCGCCGGGGAGAGGAATTAGTAGTAAAACCGCTTTCCTCCCCACAGCCCTTCAGCTGAAGGGTGGGGTATCCAGCGGTGAATCTAATGAACTCTACAAACCCAACAAACGGGAGGGGCACTGGGGGAAGGTTATACTGCTCCTTCCCACCATTGCCTGCCCTACTCGCCTACGGTATAATACATTGTCACCAAACCTAAGGAGGTTCAGAAAGCAGATGGAAGTACAGGTCCTCAAAGACAGAGTGGCCATAGTAACCGGGTCTTCGCGGGGGCTGGGCGAAGGCATAGCCAAAGCCATGGCAAAGGAAGGCGCCATCGTCGCCCTGTTCAGTCGCGACTACGACCGCACCAGGGAGCACGAGAAGGAAATCAAAACCCTGGGTCAGCGCGCCATCGCCTACAAAGTTGACGTCACCGATTTCAAGCAAGTCACCAGCGCCGTCCAGGACCTGCTCAAGCAATTCCAGCGCGTGGACATCCTGGTCAACAACGCCGCCATCGCGCCCAACATGCTCTTCCTCGATATCACCGACGAGATGCGGAACGATGTCATCAATGTCAATTTCAACGGTGTCTGGAACTGCACCAAGGCCGTGCTTCCCGGTATGATAAAGAACAAGTACGGCAAAATCATCAACATCTCATCGGTCACCGGACCCATGGTCACCGGCAAGGGTATGTCAGTCTACGCTTCGAGCAAAGGCGCCGTCTCCGCCTTCACCAAGACAATGGCGCTCGAACTGGCCGAATACGGCATCAACTGCAACGCCATCTGCCCCGGCTCCTTCGATACCCCGATGATGCGGAGCATGGCCAAACCGAGGGGCTGGGCTTCTGACGACGAGTATATCAAGCACCTCGGCAAAGAAATCCCGATGGGGCGGCTGGGCTTGCCTGAGGAAGCCGGCGATTTGGCGGTGTTCTTAGCCTCGGACAAGTCCAAATACATCACCGGCGCTGAAATCGTCATTGATGGCGGCAATATGATTCAGGAGCACAAGAGATAGCTCTGAAATTGACTTTACACAGCCTTTTGTGATATTTTTTGGCAAGTAACCTCCATTTTGACAAGGTAAATTACTCATCGGCAACAGGGAGGACAAGATGACAATCACCAAAGAAAAGGACAAGACTACCCTATCCAAAGACCAGCTTGTGGAGATGTACCACCAGATGGTCAGAATCCGCAATTTTGAACAGGCCCTGCCGGAGTACTTCCTAAAGGGCTATGTCGTCGGCACCGGCCACGTCTCGCTCGGCGAGGAAGCCGTCGCCGTCGGCGCCATCAGCGCCCTGGGTCCCAAAGACTTCGTTATCTCGACCCACCGCGCTCATGGCCACGCCCTCGCCAGGGGCTCCAGCATGCCCATCATCCTGGCCGAGGTCTTCTGCAAGGCGACCGGCTGCACCGGCGGCAAGGGCGGCTCGATGCACATTCACGATTTCGACCGCTATTTCTTCGGCACGGTGGGCATCGTCGGCGGCGGCATTACCATCGCCGGCGGCCTGGGCCTCGCCGCCAAGATGCAGAAATCAGGGCAGGTCAGCATCGGTTTCTTCGGCGATGGCGCCAGCAACCGCGGCACCTTCCACGAAGCTATGAACCTGGCATCGCTCTGGAAAGTGCCCACCGTTTACGTCTGCACCAATAACCAGTACGCCATGACCCTGCCCCTGTGTAAGAACTGCGCCAACCCGGACATCGCCACGCGCGCCGCATCGTACAATATGCCGGGCTACAGCGTCGATGGCACCGACCTCTGGGCCGTCTACGATGCCGTCAAGAAGGCGGTGGACCGGGCGAGAAAGGGCGATGGCCCCAGCCTGGTTGTCGCCAATACCTATCGCCTGTCGCCGGAGCACAGCCTGCGCGTCGCGGCAATTGCCGGGACTCAATACCGCCCCCCCGGTGAGGTAGAGCAGTGGTGGGAAGCTCGCGACCCCGTGAAAATCACCCGTCAGAAGCTCATCGATACCGGGGCTCTCACGGAGAAGTCCGCCGCCAAGATTGAAGCGGACGCCAAGAAAGAGTTCGAGGAAGCCTTCCAGTTTGCCATCAATAGTCCGGAGCCTGAGTTTAGCGTTGCCTTTGAAGGCATGTATGCCCCAGAAGAGGGAGGTAAATAACGTGGCCCACACATTGACTTTCCGTGAAGCCGTCGCCGAGGCGATTAAAGAAGAAATGAAGCGGGACCCCACCGTGTTCGTGATGGGGGAAGACCTGGGCCAGTTCGGCGGCGCTTTCGGCGCCACCCGCGGTCTTCTGGCCGAGTTCGGTGAGGAGCGCATCCGCGATACGCCCATTTCCGAGACGGCCATCGTCGGTTTTGCCCTGGGCGCCGCCATGGGCGGCATGCGCCCGATTGCCGAAATCATGCGCTGCGACTGGATGACCATCTGCATGGACGAGCTGGTGAACCAGATTGCCAAGATGCGCTATATGTCCGGCGGCCGACCCGAGATTCACCTGGTCGTCCGGACCAACACCGAGGGCGGCATCGGACTCGGTCCCCAGCACTCCCAGTCCTTCGAAGCCTGGTTCTGTCATGTTCCAGGCTTAAAGGTCGTGATGCCGACCAATGCCTATGACGCCAAGGGATTGCTCAAATCAGCCATCCGCGGCCGCAACCCGGTCATCTATATGGAGCCCAATTCTCTGCTCAGTATGAGCGCCTCCATACCCGATGAGGACTACACCGTGCCCATCGGCAAGGCCGAGGTCAAGAAAGAAGGCAAGGACGTCACCATCGTCGCCTGGGGCACGATGCTGGCGAAATCGCTCAACGCCGCCAAGACCTTAGCGAGTGAAGGGATTGATGCCGAGGTCATCGACCTGCGCACCCTCCGCCCGATGGACACCGAGACCATCGTTAATTCGGTGAAGAAGACGGGCCGGCTGGTCGTCGCCCACGAAGCCAACCGGACGGGCGGTCTGGGCGCGGAAGTGGCCGCCACCGTCCAGGAGCTGGCTTTCGATAGCCTGGACGCGCCCATCAAGAGGGTCGCCACCCCGGACGCTATGATTCCGGCCAACCGCCGGCTGGAGAAGTATGTCCTGCCTCAGGAAGATAAGGTCATCGAGGCAGTCAAGTCCATAGTCTAGAGAAAACGGTAAAGGCGCCAGGCAAGTCCACATTCCAGGGACCTGGCACCTTTTCTTTTTCATCTGAGGCGTCTCAGCGGAAGCCCTGGTATTCAGTTGCATTGATGGCTGATATTAATCAAGGGCAGTGACTTACATTTCCTCGAAAACAGTATTCGGACCACCAGATGTCATTCCAGTCCTTCAGCTGAAGGAGAATCCAGAGGTGGGGAATGGGGAAGGCTGGATAGTCGGGTCAAGCCTTCAGGCTGAATCAGGCTGAAGCCCGACTATGACAAATAGAGAGCACATTGCGATAATCACAGGGATTTATGCAAGTAAGCCCTAGTGTAGTGTCTCTGAAATACGTTGCTTTATTATTCTCTCTCCCCAGCCCGGGAGAGAGTTAGAGTGAGGGGGAATTCACCCTCACCTAGCCTCTCCCGTCGAGGGAGAGGAATTATTCAATGAAATTCTAAGACAGTACACTAGTAGACGCGGCGCGGACCTTCCTGCCGGCGGAAGAAATAGCCGGCAATCAGCCCCACAATTAACCCCCCCAGGTGCGCCTCCCAGGCGATTCCGGGGAAGAAGGACAGGATAACAAACCCTCCGATGACGGCGCCGATGAGCGGGATGGGCGCGGGAATGGGGAAGACATAGACCGGGGTCTTGGGCCGCATCATCGCCAGCGCCCCGCCGGCGGCAAAGATGGCTCCGGAAGCGCCGATGGCCGTGGCGAAGGGCGGGGCGATGAGGGCAAATAGCAGATTCCCCACCACCCCCCCGATGAGATAGACCAGCAGGAACTTGCGGTTGCCCACCAGCCGCGACAGGTAACTCCCGAAAAAGTGCAGGGTAATCATATTCGCCAGGATGTGCCAGAAACTGCCGTGAAGCCACATCGCGGTGAACAATGTCCACGGCTGGCTCAGGAAGGTGGCGCCGCGCACGCCCAGCAGTGAAACGAGGGAAACCCTCCCCGCAATCGCCGCCAGCGCCGTCAGGACGAACATCAGCAGGTTGATTGTGATGAGCCACAGGATAAGGCCCATCCGGAATCCCTGGTAGCGCCCGTAATAGTAGCTCATATTGCCTCACCAGTAAGAAACACAAGGCACTCCTGAGAGCGTCTTTAATAGAATATTACCTGATTTGCCGCCAAGTTTCCACCTGAATTTCGTTGCAGGATTCCTTTCCTCTCGTTTCTACAGTCGACCCTTGTGAGTAAAATGAAGCGATGCCAATAGCCAGAGATGTCACTGCGACCCTTCCGAAGAAGGGGAAGCAGTCTCAACAGATTGTTTCCGATTTGTTGAGATTGCCACGTCCCGATTGCATCGGGACTCGCAATGACAGTGGGAGTTGGGATTGCCAGGTCATTTCGTTTCTCGCAATGACACCTGTCTTTCGAGTTTCGGACTTAGGATTTCGGATTTAGGGTTTTCCAGAAAGCACTCGAAAAGCTGGGGCGTCTAAGAGGGGTGCTAACCTCTCTTTCTTTTTCCCCTGCCCCCGCTCCTGGTAGGAGCGGGGGCAGGGGGTGAGGTCGTCTGCTTTCCCCAGACCACCTTGACACCTGGCAGGTATCACGCTAACATTAGCCATTGTGAAGCTGGAAGACATCAGGCAGGTGGGGGTGGTGGGGGCGGGGACGATGGGCCACGGCATCGCCCTCAACTTTGCCCTGTGGGGCTACCCTACCCTCCTCCACGACCTGACCGAGGAACTCCTGGCCAAAGCCTCTGACCGCATCGTCCTTGCCCTCAATGCCTTCGTCAAAGAAAAGCTGATAACCCGAAAACAGGCCGCCGCCGGCGCCAAAAACATAACCCTAACCACCGACCTCTCCGCGTTCGCTGGCTGTGATTTCATCACCGAAGTCATCACCGAAAGCAACGAAGAGAAGAAAAAGCTCTTCAATCAGCTCGATAACCTCTGCCCGCCGCATACCATCATCGCCAGCAACACTTCAATCCTCCTGCTGAGCGACTTCGCCGCGGAGGTCAAGCGCCAGGACAAGGTGCTCATCACCCACTACTTCGTCCCGCCCCACATCGTCCCCGGCGTTGAGGTGGTCAAGGGCCCCGGCACCTCTGAAGAGACCTTCAACATCGCCTACGAGCTAATGAAGAAGATAAACAAGGTGCCCGTCCGGGTGCTCAAGGAGCAGACCGGGTCGCTGCTGGGTCGACTGCAGAATGCCCTGCGACGGGAAGCGTACCGCGCCTGGGCCGAGGGCATCGCTACGGAGGAGGACATCGACCTCGGCGTGCGGGCCACCTTCGGCTTCCGCTCCATCCACGAAGGCCCGATGCTTCACTACGACCTCTCCGGAGTCTGGCGCTGGGACAAAGAGGTGCGACTGGGAATGCTCTCGCACCAGCTGGAAAAGGACCCCGGGCTCAGCCCGGAAGCTATCGACAAGATTAAGAAACGGCTCGCCGACGGCAAACCCTGGCTCATCGACCCTACCGAGTTTGACGTAACCACGGAAGAAATCCAGCGCAAGTACCTCCGCTGTCTCAAGGAGTTTTACTGGCAAGGCGAAAGGTAATATAATTGAAGTGGTGTCGAGAGACCACCCGAACCAAGGTGGTCTTTCTTTTGCCCGCAGATTAGAATGAGCGATAACATCATCCACGTTGAAAACCTGGTCAAAAAGTACGGCGACCTGGCCGCCGTTAATGACATCAGCTTCACGGTGTCGACCGGAGAGATATTCGGCTTCCTCGGTCCGAACGGCGCCGGCAAGACGACGACCATCAACATCCTCTGCACACTGACGCGGCCCACCGCCGGCAAAGCCACGATTGACGGTCTGGACGTCGTCCGCCAGCAGAGCCAGGTGCGCCAGCAAATCGGCCTTGTCTTCCAGGACCCCAGCCTCGATGAGCGGCTCAGCGGCATACAGAATATGCGCTTCCACGCCCTGGTTTACAATGTGCCGGGTCGCGAGCGCGAAAAGCGGACTGAAGAGCTTCTCAACATGGTCGAGCTGTGGGACAAGCGCAACAACGAGGTGCGGACCTATTCGGGCGGCATGAAACGCCGCCTCGAGCTGGCACGAGGCCTGCTGCACCACCCCAAGGTGCTGTTCCTCGATGAGCCAACGCTGGGGCTCGACCCGCAGACGCGCAATCGCATCTGGGAATACATTCTCGACCTGCGCCAGCGGGAAGGCACCACCATTTTCCTGACCACCCACTATATGGACGAAGCGGACAAGGCTGACCGCATCGCCATCATCGATTACGGTAAGCTGGTGGCGATGGACACTCCCGCCCGGCTCAAGGAGATGGTGAGCAAGGACATCGTCTCGGTGAAGACGGAGAATGACGCCCAGGCCGCCGAAGAAATCCGCACTCGATACCAGATTGAGCCGCGCGGCAACGGCACTGGCCTGACCTTCGAGGTTGCCCGCGGCGAGGAGTTCCTGCCCGTTTTCCTCAAGGAGTTCGGCACGAGAATCCTGAGCATCAACCTGCACCGCCCCAGCCTCGAGGACGTGTTCCTGAAGCTGACCGGTCGCCAGATTCGACCCGAAGACGTTACCGATACCTTCAAAGCGATGGTCCGGGCGCACGGCCGGCGGACGAGGCGCTAGGAGACGATGAGACACCTGCTGGGAGTCTATATTATCTGGTACCGCGACCTGCTGCGCTTCTGGCACGACAAGATGCGGCTGGTGGGCTCGGTCACGCTTCCGTTGCTGTTCCTCTTCGTCTTCGGCAGCGGCTTGAGCGGGCGGATGGGCGCGCTCGGTCCCGGCGTCGACTTCACCCAGTTCATGTTCCCCGGCATTATCGGGATGACAGTGCTGATGAGTTCTTTTATGGCCGGCGTTTCCGTGGTCTGGGACCGCGAGTTCGGCTTTCTCAAGGAAGTGCTCGTGTCGCCGGTCAGCCGCGTCGCCGTGTCCATCGGCAAGACGCTGGGTTCGGCCACGGTGGCGCTCATCCAGGGCATCGTTATTCTGCTTCTCGCGCCCCTGCTCGGCATCTCGATGTCGGCCGGCACGGTGCTGGCTCTCCTCGGACTGATGTTTCTGCTGGCGGCGACGATGGGCTCCTTCGGCGTCCTGCTCGCCACGCGCATCCGCTCGATGGAGGCTTTCCAGGCAATCATGCAGATGCTGATGTTCCCGATGATTTTCCTCTCCGGGGCGTTCTTCCCGCTCCATGGCTTGCCGGCGTGGATGAACGTGCTGGTCAAAATCAATCCCGCCACCTACGGCATCGCCCCCCTCCGCCAGATTATGCTGGGTGGCGGCGCGGGAAACCCCTTTGCCATCAGCCTTTTCGGCTATACGCTATCCCTCTGGACGAACATATTGATACTGGCGGGGTTCGGGGCGGTGATGGTCCTGCTGGCGATGTGGTCGTTCAGCAACCAGAGGGACTAGCACGAGTTGCCCCACCCCAGACCCTCCACCCCGAGTTTGTTGAGCTAATTGAGTTTGTTGAGTCTATTGAGGGGCAAAAAGAATGGTCAGCAAATTGGCTCCCCGAAAGGGTCAATACACAGAACTTTTAGAGTAGTTTTCGAGATGCCTCCGCGTCCCGACTGAGTAGCTCCGATTCGAGCTTGTTAGGATCGAACCGTTCAGGGAGTTCTAACGCCTTCAGCAACGCCAAGCGCAGATGCTCTGTAGTAAGCTGGACGCTCTCCCGAAGCGGGTATCGTCTTGCGAGTTTCTTGGAGCTCAGGGCGTGGACAATTGTGGATCTCCACCTGTACGAGATTCGTGTCGCATCGTAGATGGCCTTCCGATTATCCCCACTTGTTCCAAGGAATTCGGCTAGCCGCACTGCCGCCCGATAACTCAACTCGCCCTCTTGTCCGCCAAGTAGAAGGGCCTCCAAGCTCACCCAAGCATCAATGAGCCTGTCCTCATAGCTCACTCTCAGCAGGGAGGATTCCCACCGACGAAGAGGCAGTCTCACATTGTCGATATTGGGGCTTGTCTGGAGGAGCTGCCAGACACGAATGACTTGCGTCGCTTTCTCCTGGTCAAGGGTGGCAAGCGGACTAAGCAGGGGAGGTGACCAACCCCAAGTCGTGCCGCCCCCACCGAACGCCATTAGACCCTCGCTGTTATGCTCTTGGAAAATGATTGAAATTGGGGCGTGCATTACTAAGCGAAGCGCCGTGATGGCGTGGTCAGCGTTGACTCGAGGCAATTGGCCTAGCACCGCATGCAGGTCTGTCGACGGAGGTTGACCTACTACGGTCTGGCGTGCATGTAGCACAGCGGGCCTATCCACATAGTGGGTATTCCACTGCGGCAGCCCCGCACCCAGGGGCGGTAGGCTCCGGTCCGGATTTATCCATCGCTCAAGTTCTTCTATCGATGCAGGCAGGAGCTTCAACTCGTCACCGAAATCTAGCGCGGCGATGTCCATCTTTATATTGCTTAGCGGCAGAGTCGTGTGGAAGACAACGGTCTTGCGATGAAGCTCATCCCTTAACTCGTTGAATGTTTCGGCGAACCTGGTTTCGTCCCAGTCAAGCCGTACCCCTTCTCGCAGATATCGCCACAGGAAATTCGTCAGGAGGGCACGTGTTAAGTTGTCCCGCTCCGGTTTCCGAAGAAAGCCACCAGCGTCAACAATGATACCTTCCCTAAGTTCAGGGTCATTTTCAACGGCTTCAGCTGCTACCTCATATTCGGGCAACCGGAGTAGGCCAATGCTGATACTGACGTGCAGGTCAGACAATGCCAGTCTCTCGACGTCTAAAGCCACATGTGGGGCTGCACCAGGTGGATTAACCACAGTCCAGACTGGCCTTTTCGGGATTGCCTGCCCTTCCAACTCACGGCAAATTCTCCGGGTCAGGGAGCGGAGAGCGGTTTTGAGCGGTTCCACTGTCTCCTCCTGGTGTCGTTATACTACCCCATAGAGTAAGTTAGGAGAGTTGGCGAATTAGCAATTTTCTTGCCATTGTGGCAAGAACTTGGCTCCCCGAAGAGGGCTCGAACCTCTAACCTAGCGGTTAACAGCCGCCCGCTCTACCGTTGAGCTATCGGGGAGTGAGGATAGCCATCAATATTATGAACTTTCCGAAGGCGGGAAGTCAAGGTTACAGACAGGATTCGGACACTCACCACTCCTGACTCGGGGGAAGTCCTACTCGGGGAGTCAGACTTATCAATACGCAGAATCTCTCTGTCAGTTATTGACGTCGCTGGAGGCAGAGAGTCAAACCATACTTGTCTGCTACCGTGTCTTGTCCGGAATCAGAAAGACGACGGGAATCAAGAGCAGAAGCAGAACGCCGAGAACAATGAAGATAGTCTCCAGTCCCTGAGCCTTGTCGCTTGCACGACTCAGCGCCAGCGCCAGCGCCGCCGTTCCCAGTACGCCGCCCACCGAGCGGAACATGCCCCTCAGCCCGGCCACTGCGGCAATCTTGTCCGGAAGCAGGTCGAGGGCCGCGTTGTTCGCCGCCGGATTGGCGATGCCCATCCCGATGCCGCCGAGCATAACCAGCGTCGCCAGCAGCGCCAGGTCCCCCAGGTTGAATCCCAGCATACTCTCGCTGTGGTATCCCTGTCCCAGCAGGAAGAGGCTGGCCGCCATAATCACCAGACCAATAACCATGGGCAAGCGGTAGCGCAGGCGGATGATTAAGAAACTGCTTACCGCCGAGGTAATCATCATCGCCAGCGACCGCGGCGTCAGGACCAGCCCGCTCTGCCCGGCGGTCATGCCATAAGCCACCGTAGCATAGTACGGAATGAAGGAGAAAAAGCCGAAGATGACCGCACCTAGGACCAGGTTGAAAACGTTCACCGCCAGAAACGGCCGCGCCCGCACCAGCGCCAGGTCTATCATCGGCTGCTCCGTCCTCCTCTCATGCCAGACCAGGACGACGAAGAGAGCAGCGCCAACCGCGAAGAACACCAACGTCATCGCCTCTATTCCCTCGGGTCTGTTCGCCCAGCTGGTCAGGGCATAGAGAACGGACAGTATGGCTCCGGAGAACAGCCCGGCGCCTACGGCATCGATGCGCCGGCTTACCGCCGCGATGTTTCCTTTAGGCAGGACGAGCAGACCCAGCAGAATCAGGGCCAGGCCAATCGGCACGTTGACAAAGAATATCCAGCGCCAGCTAAAATGGTCGATGATGAAACCGCCGATATTCGGCCCGAGGATGCCCCCGATGGGAAAAATGCTGCCGAAGAGCCCGATTGCTGTAGTCCTGCGCACGCCAAAAGCATCGCTGATAATGCCCGTGGCCGAAGGCAGGAAAGCGCCGCCGCCCAGTCCCTGAATGACGCGGAAGACAATCAGCCAGTAGACATTGGGCGCCAGTCCCGCGGCGATAGAGCTGGCCGTGAAAACCGCGGCGGCAATGATGAATAGTCGTTTCCGGCCCCACTCGTCGCTGAGCTTGCCGGCCATCGGCATCGCGATGCTCTGCGAAAACTGGTAGCCGGTCATCGTCCAGCTGACCCAGGCTAGGTTGGTGCGGAGGTCGACGAGGAGGGTGGGCAGGCTCACCGCAACGATGGTAGCATCGATGGAAGCCATCAGCAGGGCTAGGGCGACAATACCAAAGATGAAGTAGGCTTGCCGGTCCGGCACTGCGCCATTCTTCCCACCGCGATTCGGTTCGATTTGCTCGTTCTGGTTGGCCACTATCTTTTTCTATCTAATGCCGGCAGTCTTCTCACGAAAACACTTACCAGGAATGTTTCTTACGTGTCGGGGGAATTTGCCGGCAGGACTTGTCTGCAGTGACGTGGATGTTTCACCCGGTCAGGTCCGTACTGTCCTACTTACAGTTTAGCCCAAACGTTGCGGTTAGGCAAATTGAGAGGCGATTGGACTGAGCGTAATTTGACGCGATGATGAAGCTCCTGGCGGAAAAGACCGCGCGAGCTGGATGGCCGGGGAGTGCCGCTATGGCGGCGCTGAAGCTTACCATCTTCTACGATAACATGTGGATATTCAACATCGCGGATGTTGTCATCCAGAAGCAGACCATTACTACCGATGGCACCAGATTGCTACAGGTCAGGTTCTACCCGGTAGCCACCACGGAACTCATCCGCCAGCCGGCAAGTTGAAGACCTACTCAATGCTTGCGCTCACCTCGCAAATAAGAGATAATTGATTCCGGGCGTCGATTGTGAGGTGATGAATGAAAATAAAAGTGGTCCTGGAACCTTCAGAAGAGGGTGGCTACACAGTCTACGTGCCTTCTCTTCCCGGCTGCGTCAGCGAAGGCGACACCGAAGAGGAGGCGCTGAGAAACATTAAGGAAGCCATTGAACTGTATTTGGAATCCGTTGAGGAAGATTCCCCTGCCCCCGACGGTAAGAGGGTTAAGGAAGTAGTCGTGTGACGGCACTGCCAAGCCTCTCCTGCCGCAAGGCAGTCAACGCTTTTCAGCGTGCCGGCTTCGTAGTGATAAGGCAGAGAGGCAGTCACATTCGACTTCAGAAGCGGAGTGGAGACAAAGTCATTAAGATTACTGTCCCGGCACACACGCCAATCAAGAAGTCCACTCTGGCAAGAATAATCAAGGACGCTAACCTTACCGTGGAAGAGTTCAATAGGCTGGTCTAGCATTCGCAAGCGCTCCTAAGCTTCCTTGCACTCAACAATTACGGTATACTCTAACCAGACCGTATGACTACTCAAACTCCACCCCCTAACTCCATCACCTTCCTCGGCACGGATTAACCCGCCAAAGGCGAACTAAACGGGGAGCGATTCGCTTTCTTCTGGAGGCTCACACCTTCCCTCAGTATCTGCTATAATGGAGACAAGATGGACTACACGGTCGTAATTAGAAAAGCACCTGACGGCTTCTATATCGCCAGCTGCCCGAGCATCCCTGAAGCCCGCGCTCAGGGAGAAACCTACGAAGAATGCCTCGCCAATATCAGGGAAGTAATTGAACTCTGCCTCAAATACCGTAAGGAGCGCGGCGAGGAAATTCCAAAGGAAATCGGCATCAGGCAGGTTACCGTCACGGCATGACCAGACTGCCCCCACTAAAAGCCCGGCAAGTAATCAAGGGGTTTCATGCGTTGGGGCAAGAGTGATTCTGTAAACATATGACCACTCAAACTCCACCCCCCAACTGCATCACCTTCCTCGGCACGGCCGGCGCCCGGTTTATGGTGAGTAAACAGCTCACCGCCTCCGGAGGTATGTGGCTGAACCTGGAAGACACCCAGATTCTCGTCGACCCCGGTCCCGGCAGTATCGTCCAGTCGACAAAACGGAAACTGCGCGCCGAGAAGCTCGATGCCATCATTCTCTCCCACCGCCACCTCGACCACTCCGCTGATGTCAATATTATGGTGGAAGCGATGACCCAGGGCGGCTTTCGACCTCACGGCAGGCTCTTTGCCCCGTCCGATGCCCTGGAGACCGAGCCGGTCATCTATTCTTACCTCAGAAAATTCCTCGAAGGCGTTGAAGTCCTGAAAGAAGGCGGGTCTTATACCGTCGGCAACGTCAGCTTCGCTACCCCGGTCCGCCACATCCACCCGGTCGAGACTTACGGTCTGCTCTTCAATGCCACCGGACACAAGTTCGCCTATATCGCCGACACCCGCTATTTCGAGGGCCTGCGTAAAGCCTACGCCGGCAGCGACGTCGTCATCATCAATGTTGTCCTGCTTGAACCCAAAGCGGGTCTCGACCACCTGTCCGTTGTCGATGCCGCCCGGCTCATCACCGAGCTCAAGCCCAAGGTCGCCATCCTGACCCACTACGGGATGCACGTCTGGCAGGCAAAACCCTGGGAAATCGCCGAGAGACTGACGCAGGAGACCGGCATCACCGTACGCGCCGCCTACGATGGTATGAAATTCGAGCTGGCGCAGGTGGAATGTAATGGATAAGAAACGATTCGAGGAGCTGGTAGCGCAGGCGGTCGAGAGCCTGCCCGAAGAATTTGGCGACCGACTGGAAAACATCGATATCGTCGTTGCGGACGAGCCGAGTCGTACCCAGATGCGGCAGTCAGGGCTAAAGCGGAACGAAACCCTGCTCGGCCTCTACGAAGGCATACCCCAGACCGAACGCGGCAGTCACTACGGGCTGGTGCCGCCGGACAAAATCACCATCTTCCAGAAACCCATCGAGGACAAATGTCGGGGCGATGATGAGGTCAAGAAGGAAATTCAGCGAGTTGTCCAGCACGAAATTGCGCACCACTTTGGCATCAGCGACGCGCGGCTGAGGCAAATAGAGAGGCGCCGGCCTAGACGAGCTTCTTGACCATGTAGTCGCCTTGCAACTCATAGCCAAACTCGCGATAGTAGTCGCGCGCCCCCACCCCACTCAAGACCACCATCGGCTCCGCCTGGAACTCCTCGCGGGCAATCCGTTCCGCCCCGGCAAGAAGCGCCCGGCCTAACCCCTTATGCTGGGCGGCGTCCGCCTTGCGCTCCTTCAGTGAGACCTCGGGACCAAAGACGTGCAGTTCCCGGATAAGCGCCGTTCGCCCCTCCGCCGGAACCGCATCGTCCTGAATGCGCAGTCGCAGCAGGCCGAAGAGTGTCTCTTTGTCATCTTCGAAAGATAGAAAGACTTCTTTACCGCCTGCCGCCTCGTAGTCCACTCTGACCAGGTGCGGTTCCCCTATTGCCCAGCCCTCCCGCGAGCGGTGCCCGTACTCGCGGCACCTGATGCACCGGCACTCCAGCCCGCGCGCCTTCATCCGCTCCTTGACCAGCCCGCGCAGGGAGTCCTTGCAGCCGGCGGTGATGAACTTGGACGGAATATCACGCAGGACCCTGGAGATGCGCACGTATTTGGGCACAATCGACTTTATGTCAATGAGCAGGTTAACCATAGTGTCGATATCATAAGGCTGGTAGCGGCCTTCCTGGTGCCATCTCTCCAGCTCCGTCCCGGCTACGACCATCGTCGGGTAGAGCTTCAGGCCGTCGGGTCGGAAACGGTCGTCCGAGAAGAGCTTCTTCGATAGCTCCAGGTCTTTCTCGGGCGTTGAACCGGGCAGTCCCGGCATCCAGTGGTAGTGCACCTTGAAGGCGTGGCGGCGCAGTCGGGCCGTGGCGGCAACGACATCGTCAACGATGTGGCCGCGGCGGATGAGCCGGTAAATATCATCGTCCAGAGTCTGCACGCCGATTTCCACGCGCGTCGTGCCGAACTCAAGCATGCGGTCGATGTGCGCCTGGTCGCAGAAGTCGGGCCTCGTCTCGATGCACAGGCCGACACCGCGGTGGCTCGCCGTTTCGTTGATTCGCTTCGCTTCGCCGAGAGTGGCGGAATCGACGCCGTTCAGCGCATCGTAACAGCTCTTGATGAACTGAAACTGGTAGTCCACGGGCGCGGCGAGGAAGGTGCCCCCCATCACAATCAGCTCGACTTTATCGATGGGGTGGCCCATATCGGCGAGTATTCTGAGCCTGGCTCTGACCTGCTCCTTAGCGTCATAGTCATACTGGCGCGCCCTGAGCACCGCCGGCGATTCCGGGGTGTAGCTCTGGGGGGTGGCGGCGTAGGTGGGGCAGTAGAGACAATGGCCGGGGCAGCCCATCGGCCGGGACATCACCGCCACCGGCGTCACACCCGAGATAGTCCTTGCAAATTTCTTCATAATGCCCTTAGTATTAGGGTAACCATTCACAGTTTAGCAAATTGAGCTTATGTCAACAAATGGGAGGAATTTGGGCTGTATTCGGTTACTCTGGATTGTCATTCTGAGCAAAGCGAAGAATCCGCCTGAGGCGGATTGCCACCCCGATGGCAATCGGGGTTCCTCGCAATGACACTGGTGTCTGCTTGCAGAAATGAGCGTTAGCAGACCCCATAAGTTGAGACCCTTCCTCTTCAATAGAAGGGTCAGGGTGACAAAGGCCTGAGTGTCATTCTGAGCGAAGCGAAGCATCCGCCCCAGGCGGACTTCGCTCCTCGCAATGACACCTGTCGATTCAGGATTCAGAGTTCTCGCTTAAGGGGGTGAGGTCATCGAACAGCAAACGGGGGAAATTTTTGACCGGATAGCCCCGGGCTGGTACGGCTTCCGTCACCGCACCATTTTCCGCACCGAGCTTGAGGCGCGGGCAAAACAGTGGCAGAGCGGCCGGCTCCTCAACATCGGCTGCGCCCACGGCCCTGATTTCCTCCCCTTCAAAGACAATTTCGAGCTTTACGGCATCGATTTTTCCGTCGAGATGCTGAAGCTGGCGCTGAAATACGCCCGGAAATTTAATTTCACAGTCAATCTGACGCAGGCTGACGCGCGCTACCTTCCCTTCCCTGACGAGACCTTCGACCGGGCAATCGCCGTCGCCACCTATCACCACCTTAAAGGACGTGGGAAACAACTGAAAGCCCTGCGTGAGCTCAGGCGGGTGCTCAAACCGGGCGGCGAAGCCTTCATCACGGTCTGGAACCGATGCCAGCCGAGGTTCTGGTTCAAGGGCAAAGAGGTGATGGTGCCCTGGCGGATGAAGGACAGGACCCTCTACCGCTACTACTACCTCTTCACCTACGTAGAACTGAGGGGGCTGATGCGGGAGGCGGGGCTGGAGGTGCTGAGGTCTTTCCCGGAGAGTAGCTACAAGTTACCGGTAAAGACGTTTTCGAGGAATATCTGCCTGGTGGTGCGGCGGTGATGATTTCACTCCCCAGGGGAGTTTACCAGTTTTCCGTTGTCATTCTGAGTCCTTCCGCAGAAGGACGAAGAATCTCAAGGTCATTCCTGGTTTTTCCTTGAGATTGGTTCGTCGCTACGCTCCTCACAATGACATTATTAAACACCCCCCTCCCCCACGGTTGACAAAAATCCTTTCTCAGTCTACTATCTTAAGAAAGAAAAATTAAAGGAGACCTCTGATGGCTTTTACTAATATCACCTGCCCCAAGTGCAACACGGTGGGCCAGATGTCCCTCCTCGACCCCAATTTCAAAGGTATGTACCGCTGCTGGAAATGCCGCGAGTTCTGCAACATCGTCCTCGAAAATAACCAGGTCAAGTCCTGCGTAGCTTTGACCGCCGAGGAAGTGGAAAAGCAGGTGCAGCTCAAGAACCTGCAGGACAAATTCAAGAAGGGCTACAAATAGGCCAGTCTCGACTTCATAGTCCCTCAGCCAGGCAAATTAATATCCGAAGGCCGGGGGAATGTTTTCTAATACGCAAGGGGGAGTGATGAAGCGGCAAAGGAGGTCCTCTCAGATGCTGATTTCGACCATTATTATGGGCGCGCTGGCCGTTGTTCTTACTTACTTTGCCTACCGCAAGGGTGTGCACCCGCAGGGCTTCAAAATCGGCTGGGACCTCCTCATCCAGATTCTGCCGATGCTCTTTTTCGTCTTCGTGGTCACCGGTATGACCCAGGTACTTATTCCCAAAGAAGCCATCTCGAAATGGATTGGCGCGGAGTCCGGGCTGAGGGGCCTGCTCATCGGTTCCGTCATCGGCGGGCTGACGCCAGGCGGGCCTTATAATGCCTTTCCCATCGCCGCCGGCCTGCTGAAAATGGGCGGGAGTGTCGGCACGGTGGTCGCCTTCCTCACCGGCTGGCTGCTCATCGCGGTGAGCCGGTTGCCTCTGGAAATCGGCCTGATGGGCTGGAAATTTTCGCTTATCCGAATAGCCTGCACTTTTTTCTTCCCGCCGATTGCCGGCTACATCGCCAATGTCTTTTTCGCCAAGGCTAATGTTGTCTAAGAAAAGGAGGTTGCAATGGCACAGGTAATCAATGTCGTTGGAACGCGCTGTCACCCCGATGACGAAGCCCGGTTCAACAAGTGGTACGATGAAGTCCACATCCCGATGCTGCTCAAGTTCAAGGGAATGAAGAAAGTGACCCGCTTCAAGGCCGCCTACGAACCCAAGGAGTACCCAAAGTACCTGACAATCTACGAGTTCGATAGCAAGAAAGACTTTGAGGCGTTTCAGAACAGCCCGGAGCTGGCCGCCGCCCGCGCCGAAATGGCCGAAACCTGGAAGGCGCGCCCCTTCGAGATGACCTGGCGCGTCCAGTTCGAGGCGCTCAAGACCTGGAAGAAGTAACCTAAGAAAGGGAGGACAACATGCCAGTCATTATCGTTGAAATGTGGGAGGGCCGCACCATCGAGCAAAAGAAAACACTCGTCGCCGGTATCACTGATGCCTTCAAGAAAATCGGCACCGACCCCGAGAAGGTGCACATCATCCTCAAGGACAACGCCAAGCACAACTGGGCGAGCGGCGGCAAACTGGCCTCTGGGTAAGTCTTATCTCCGTTTGGTTTCTTCTTGGTGTCATTGCGAGAGTGCCGGAGGCGCTCGAAGCAATCCGCCTCAGACGGATTGGTGCCAGGTTTAGCCAAAGGCAAACAGAGCTTCCGGCTAAATCAACTAGCGGCCATAGAGAAATCGACTCGGCACGAGCTTCTGCCAGAGTTCATCGCAGGCGGTAAGCTCTTCCTTGGTAAGCTGGACGTCGCTGGCGCCCTCGTTGTCCTTCAGCTGTTCCAGTGACGTCACGCCGCTGATGACGGAAGTCACCACCGGGTTATTCAGTATCCACGCCAGCGCGAACTGGGTTAGCTTGTGTTTATGTTCCTCGGCGACCTTCTTGAGCTGTGCCACTGCCTCAAAATTCTTGTCCGTCCAGTAGCGGGTGAAATACATATTGCCGAGGCGTTTGGTGGTGAAGCGGCCGCCGGTCGGTGGCGGCATGGAGGGGTTGTGTTTGCCGGTGAGCAGTCCGCCTGCCAGAGGATTGTAGATAGTCACCCCCACGCCCTGGCTGGCGCAGAGTGCCAGTAGCTCATATTCGACGTCACGGGTCAGCAAGTTGTAGGGCGTTTGAATGCAGTCGAACCGCGCCAGGTTCCGGACATCGCTCAACCAGAGCGCCTCGCCGAACTGAAAGGCCCGGTAGTTGGAACAGGCGATGTAGCGCACCTTGCCCTGCCGCACCAGGTCGTCAAAGGCACGCAGGGTCTCTTCCATCGGCGTCGAGTAGTCCGGCTTGTGGGCATAGTAGACATCGATGTAGTCGGTGCCGAGCCGACGCAGGCTGTCCTCGACCTCGCGCATAATGTGCTTCCGCGATAGTCCAGCGTCGTTGATGGCGGGACCCGATTGCCACGCGCCGACCTTGGTTGCCAGGACGACGGCGTTGCGCTCGCCCTTCAGGGCCTTGCCGACAATCTCCTCCGTCCGGCCATCGACGTAGGAATCGGCAGTGTCGATGAAATTGATGCCATCGGCGATGGCGGTCTTGACGATTCTTATCGATTCAGCTTCATTGACCTGCTCGCCAAAAGTCATCGTCCCGAGGCAAATCTCCGAGACCTTAAGACCGGTGCGTCCCATTTTCTTATATTTCATCGTTTCCTCCCCTGACTTTTGTTCTGCTATTGTATCACAAATTCGGGGGATACGGGGTGAGTTTGACACGCCAGCACGCAAATCGCTACAATGATAGTTGCGGGCCGCTAGCTCAACTGGTAGAGCAGCTGACTCTTAATCAGCAGGTTCAGAGTTCGAGCCTCTGGCGGCTCAGATTGAAGCTACAGTTGCAAATCATTCGCAACTGGACCGCCGCTAGACCGGCTGATTTTTGGGAGAGATGAAGCTGGAAAGCATGTTGTAGACCAGACGACTAGTCGTCAGTGGGGTTAACGCCGACCGCCACATGAGATGGAAAACCAATCACCAACTGTCGGCATCCAGCAACTGATCACCATGTTCCTGTTCTCCGTCCGGGCAGAGGGCCGGTCTCCCCGAACCCACGAGTACTACGAAAAACTGCTCAAGCATTTCACCAAATACGCCGACCAGAGGCATTGGCCAGACGACGCCCCGATAGATGCCCCGAAGGTAAGGGAATTCCTGGCCTGGATCAGCACTCGCGTTTACGACTACACTTCGGCAAAGGGGGCCTCTCGCACCGTGAAGGGTAGCCCCAAGACGGCGTGGCCTTACTTCAAAGCCCTGAGAAGGCTCTACAACTGGGCAATGGACCAGGGTTTCCCCCTCGATAACCCCACCAGGTTCATCCGCTTCAAGGCCCCGCCCCAGCCCCCGATTGAACCATACAGCGAAGAGGAGATAAAGCGGCTCATCGGCCTTTTTGACGAGACGATACAAAAAGGAAAGCGACTCCTCGGCCTCCGAGATAAGGCGATGTTGCTGCTGTTCTTGATTCCGGACTACGCCGCAAAGAACTCGCTGAGCTGAAATTGGGAGACCTCAATATCGGTCAATGTTTTGTCCGCATTGTCGGCAAAGGCGGGCGGCCGGACTGGTGTCCTTTCTCGCCGTCAACGGCGCGGACCATAATGCACTACCTCATAAAGCGGAAAAGCACGGCCCGTTCGGATGCCCTCTGGATACGGCCCGACGGCCTGCCACTCACAACTGAGGGCGTAGGAGCACGGTTTGAAAAAGCCAAGAAGCGCGCCAACATATATGGTACCGGCCGAATTCACCGGTTGCGGCATACCGCCGCACTCCAGTACCTCAGAGGAGCGCGGGACTCTTTCCTGCTGCAACTCTTCCTCCGCCACAAGGACCTGACCATGAGCCGCCGGTACACGCAAGGCCTAAAATACGAGGAGGCAGTGGTCGCGCACCGCAACGGCGCCAGCCCCGTGGAACGGATGAAGCTAGGATGAGAGTAGCGAATCGGTGTGGTTTTCGACTTCCGGTCAACAGAAAGAGCGCGCGTGGTTACTGTAGCATCAAATCCCGGTGCTTCTCTATTAGCCATTCCCGTACAAAGAAAATATTTTGTCAAGTGGGAATATCCCACTTGACAAAAAATCCCACCAAGTGATACTATACTGTGTGCATAGGTAGGTAGATAGATATATGGTAACTATAATAAAGAATACAGATTTCACAGGGATAGCCAAGAGCGTGAAGCTGGATGCAAAAAACCGAGTGCACTTGCCCGCAGTTTTAGTGCAAGAAGGCATCACGTATCATATATATTGCAACAATTTGGGGCAAATCGTTCTAGACCCGCAAATAACCATTCCAGCTTCGGAAGCATGGTTATTCAACAACCCTGATGCGCTTGCTTCAGTACGGCGAGGACTTTCCGATGCTGCAAATGGTAGGGTATCAAAAGTTGACCCTGACTCCTTATAGGGCCAAACATTTTGTTTGAGTTAGAGTGGGCAGACGAGGCAAAAGCAACTTACAACCTACTTAAGACTAAACCATCGGAAAAGACCCGATACAAAGCTGTCAAGAAAACTCTTGGATACTTAGCTCAAAACCCCCATCACAATAGCCTCCAAACTCATCCCTTCTTAAGTTTGAAAGGCCCAAATGGGGAGAAGGTATTTGAGGCGTATGCTCAACAAAAAACACCAGCAGCCTATAGGGTGCTTTGGTATTATGGCCCTTCTAGGGGTATAATTACAATCTTTGCGATTACCCCCCCACCCATAGGAGTTATTTACTCCACCTAGCTAGTGCTGCTTTCTTTGCTATCTCTACTCGCTTTGCCCTTGTGAGGTTTGCAGCCCTAACTTTCCCACCATTCAAACCACCAAGTCTACCCAAAGCCACAGCAGCAGGTTTCTTTATAATATGAACTTCATCGGTAGCTTGCTCGACAATACTAGAAGCTATTATATTGGTATCCGTTCTTTTGCTTGAACGCTTAGGAATATGGACCGTCGTGTTTTTCCGAATAAGACCGGAGATAGCCCGCCAGTACTCGTATCGATTCTTATTGTGGGTACAATTGTCAATATGGCATTATGTAAGACAGGAACGTCAGGATGACGAGACGAACCGGCGGACTACAAATCAGTTGTGTTCTCGCATATGGTGCAGATACCTTTGAAGGTACCTCTTTCGATTACCAGCGTGAGTTCTCTTTGAAGTTCCCTAGCCAAGGGATGCCTTCTTGCTTCTCCCGGGTCTCCATTGTTGTTTTCAATCATGTCCGAAGCCAACTGGATGAATGCGTTGAACTGCTCACTAAAGCGTGGGGATTCGTACTCGTAATCCAGGTGCTCCATCAGTGACGACCACAACTCTTCTTCCTGGACCCCAAAATGTACCTTCTTAGAACGGCTCAGATACCAGGTTTCCATTATAAGGTCGCCACACCTTGAACGGGCAGTATCGAATACGTTCTGGTTGCGGAAGTTCAACCCCAGCTTTAACGTTTCCGCCAGACGCGCCAGCCTTTCCCAGTGTTCTCTCGGCGGTCGTTGGGAAATGGAGGTGCTGTCAACGCCAACATCATCCGTATTGTCAGAAGGCGGAGAGCGCTTTTTCCTTCCATATTTATCCAGATTGGCGACTATTGTTCTCGCGTCTCTTTGACGAGTCTCAAGGATTGTCGGTGGATCTTTTTTCAGTTCCTTGTATAACCTTCTAACGCATTCGTGTCTGGTAGATAGGCCAGCAAAAGGCCCGCTATAGCCTTGCTTCTTCAGCCACCCAATCCACATCTTGTATTCTCTCTTTGTTACCCTAAGTTCTTGCATACATTTTGTCCTCTTCTCGAGCTTATTATTGCAGAGTTGCAGGAAATTTCAAGCTGGGTCGTGCATTGACTCCTGCTGAATACGCGCGTTGTACACTTATGGTAAAGAAAGTTGCGTGAACAGGGGTTAAACAATATGCATAGTTCGAACGATATTCCCAAGCGTCTGACTGTTCAGGAAGTCGGTAGGTTAGGAGGTCTGAAGACTCTCCAATTGCATAACCTGCCCCCCAGTACTGGCCAGTACCACCACTACCATATTAAGTAGCTTAGTGCCCCGCCAGTAGTCGTCTCACTGCGGAAGGAGAGGACCATGTATATTATGTTCCAGTTGTCAATCAGCGTAGGCACGTCTATCTGTGCCGAAGTATCCCCAGGCTGCAACAGGTCGCTCGCCCAGGTGATGTCAAACGTATCGATGTCTACACCATCGGCGGTAAGGCCCGGAGACCGTCCGTTCCAGACATTATCCGCCGGACTCTGGGCATTGGATAGGGCAACGTTATTGAACTCTAAAGAGTCGCCGCTGTAGTACTGGTCTCCCTCTCCAACGAAGACGGTGAGCTTGGCCGCATTTGTTTCTCCTGCAATCTGGTTGGGAACAACGAAACCGCTGATGTGGCCTCCAGGCTGCCCGTTATTGTCGAAGTCAATGTTCGTGTCACCGGAAGCATAGATAAACTTGTCAAAGAGGTATAGCTGATGGCCAAGCGTCGACTCGCTGGCGTAGATGATTATCAATGACCAGCCAGCATAAGATAGCTCGGTGCCCGTGTTCCCGGCCACATCGCCGACAGTATAGGTGGCGTTGCCCGGATGATTTATGGCCGGGTCAGGCGCCTTGGCGCTGAATGTCTCGACTAATTGCGTCACATCCCTGTAAGCGGAGTACGAGAAGCCGTTAATGCCCGAGGCATTAGGCAAGACCTGGAAGCGAGAAGCGGTTAGCGGCTGAGCGCCCTGCCGGGGCGTTCCGTCTACGTCAAGGTAGACCTGTTGCCCGTCTATCTCAAAAACAACTGAAGTATCTGGGGGCATTACCTGGACAGCAATGTTATCAATATAGGCGTACCCGTCATCCGAGTTACTAAAGCTGTTAAGGTAGAACCTTATCTTGAAGTTGATAGTCAAATACTGGGCGGGGATGACGTAGGTGTACCTTGTCGGAGAGCCGCCAATATTATCACGAAACGCTTGGATATTGCTGCTCCAGTTGAAACCGCCGTCGGCAGACAAGGCAAAATCAAGACCGTCATCAGGTTCAAGAGAACCGCTTTCAGACTGGTCCCAAGAAACAATAACGGTGCTAGGCGCATAAGGAGTCAGGTCCACGCTGTTTTTCAGAGTAAGATAGCGCGCAGGTTCCCCTCCGCTGTTGTAGCGGCTTCTAAAGCTCCCTGAGCTAGTGGACCAACTGCTGCCGTAATTCCAGTTGTTAAGATTTGAGCAACTGTCCGAAAACACTGTTTGTTTGGCACTGTCGGACCTCCAGGCTGACCAATAAAGGAAAGCAGCCGCCACATCGGCGTCAGCCGGAATACTGCTGACTGTGGAATCACTGCTTGTCAGCAACTGGTCACGGATACCATGTGAGTCATGATTGGTATCTATCATCAGGGAATTCCCCAGAGCATGATAGTCCCCGGCTATAGACGAACGCATCCTGCGAATCTCCTCTTTGGCGACATAGGCTCCGACCTTGGTACTACCGGCTTGAGAGATGATTTTGAAGACTCTATTATCGGCATCCCAGGAGAAGGGGATGTCAGCCACTTCGCTTGTCGTTATCCAGGCTACCGCAGTAGGTTTGCTTCCGGGCAACGCCGGGGCAAACTGAAAAGTAATTTCTGATGTTTGAGGGGAGCCTGCCGGATTCACGCCTGGTAAGCTGGTGAACAGAATTGAATCGAATGTCCAGAGCACCGCTTGGTTGCCAGCGTGCGGCACTGTTACTGGTACGGTGTAATACTCATCAGATAGAGAGGCTTCTAAGTTGCTGCTGCCTGTTACATAGCTGAAGCCTCGCGGTAGCCATACGCCCAAGGTTTCCACTCTTAAGTCCTCACCCGCCTGCGGACTGTAGCCTATTTTGATAGTGAACGAATTCCCGCTCGCGCTACCAGCCACAAGCAATTTCTCACTTCCGATGATGGCGCCTGCCACCTCTTCATCCGGAGCTGACACGTTTTGGGGAATCCAGACATTTTCTATGCGGACCCGGGTATCTTTGGAGTTTACCTGCCTAGGCAATTCGTATTCCCAGCCTGTGCTGAAGTCAAAAGCGCTATAACCCGGGAACAGGGCTTCAAGGTGGTCGTATTTTATCCGCCAAGTCGCATCCTGCATGCCGGCGTCAGCAGCGTATAGCTCGCCAGTCTTATTCTCATAGACCAAACCAGTCTTAAGCCCGCCAGCGGTAAAACTCAGTAGGGGGCCAATCATGAGACTGCCCAAGACGAGCAGAATCAGCACGAGAATCAATACGTGTCCTCTTTCGCCGGCTGTCTCTCTATTTGGTACGGTCTTTAACTTCCTGACCATTGTCGCGCCTTTCTCCTATGGAGCAGAGCGGGGTATCACCTGAGCCGTTCTGGTTTCGCTTGCTGACCTGAACCCGCTGATTGAGGTGGTCACCTTGAAGGTAAAGACGCCGCTGGCGAACTGGCAATTAATCTTCTCTGGATTGGTGTTCATATGTTCCGCCACTGTAATCCAACTCGGCTCTCCACCGTTGACGGAATGGCTGCGTCTTAGTTTGTCATTCTCTAGGGCATAAGTGACCTGATGCCTTGTGTCATCCCACTCAACCCAAGACAAATTTAGCGGAAAGCCTGAACCGCCAGCCGGCTGCACGATTTGCGCCATCTGGGCATCACGGCTGAGCCAGTAGACAGCTTTCTCAACCTGCTTGACGGCGTTTACATGATTGGTGCTCAGAGCGTTAACAGTGAACATTTGGGAGATTGCCGCCATAATACCGACACCAATGAAACTGCTGACGGCAATAGCCACCAGCATCTCAATCAGCGTCAACCCCTTCTGGTTCTTATTTATCGCACCTAACGCTCTGCGCATCAATACCGCACCCTATAGGTTTCCAGCTTCATTGCCGCTTTACCTTGCTGCTCAATTATCACCGTTATCTTCTGAATATTGCTATCCTGTAGTGACTCGACATCTATCGTTGCAGTGTAGCCGTCATATTGACCCAGAATTGGAGACTGGTCATACGAAGTAGCATACGGCTGACCTTTGATATATTCTATCTGTGTTTCGGCCAGATTCTTGGCCGTCTCGCGGTTATCAACGGAAAAGGTAATCCCAGATACCGTCCCTAGGCCGCCAAGAAAGCAAACACCAATAATGCTCAGCAGCACCAAGGCTACAAGAACCTCAATCAGAGAAAAGCCCTTTTCACTTTTCATCGCCTGGCTCCAGTGAAGCGTAAATTCGCTTTCCGTGCAGACAAATCATATATGATTCATCCAACCGCATAGAATGACCCATTAGTACCGATTTGCGTGGTAATTTGGTAATAACCGCTGAGAATTCTATTCGGTTTGCCTCTACTTGTTACCAGAAGACACTGCGAGTGGCATCAACTCACATTGTAATCCGATTACTCAAGGATTGATTCGTTCCGCTCCAAAGAACAACAGAAACACAATGCAATAGAAGGAGGTAACCTTGACATAGGGCATACGGTCTTCTATGCCACAATCACAGAAATGTCTATTCAAAAGGTGTTCAAGTCACTTCGCGGACAGCGGGGTTTTACTCTCCTTGAGGTCCTGATTGCCCTGTTTATCCTGGGGGCTTTGGGCGCGGCTTTGCTGACGGCGCTCCAAACCAATGCCCAGGCCACCCGCACCCTTGACGAAAAGGTGCAGGGCGCCAACCTGGCGGCGGCCTACCTGGAAGAAATTAGAGATACGCCATACGCCCACAGCTATCCAAACGTCGGTATTAGTATACCAAAGCCGCCGCAGTACACCGTGACCGTGGATGTCCAGTGCTCCGTTGACGGCACCACTTTCCGTGAGTGCCAGCTGACGGAGGATGAGACTTTCCAGAAAATCAATGTCATCGTGTCGCACGGCGGTAGAACGGTGCTGTCACTATGCACCTACCGGTCAAAGAGATGAACCAGCCGTACCGTCATGCTGAGCACTTCGTTCCTCAGTGTAAACTCAGCGAAGCATCTCAAGCTATGCCTGATACCATCCTTTTTGCTCAGAGTGACAAAAGAGGAATAACCAGGACCAAACGGGACCACCAGAAGGGTTTTACCCTGATGGAAATCCTGGTGGTGATGGCCGTGGGCGGTATGATTATGGCCGCCGGTCTGCTCACCATGTACCAGGTCATCTGGGGCACCGCCCGCACCAACGACCAGGTGCGCGCCCTGACCGATGCCAACGTGGCAACGATGTGGCTGAAATTTGACCTGCAGATGGTGCAGGAGACCCCTGGACTGGTTGAAGGAGTCCCCAGCAACACCCTCAGCATGACGTGGACTAACCAGACAACTAGCTTCGATGGTCAAACTTTGCCGGTTGACCACACCATTAACTACGCCCGGAGCGGCACGAACCTGGTGCGGACTTATGACGGCACTCCTAAAGTCGTGGGCCGGAACATAACTTCGGTGGGGTTCACCCGCAACGGTGATTACATTAATGTTTCTATCAGCGCCACTGGGCCGGGCATCATCGGCCAGACCCGGACGCTGGCTTTTAGCGTGTATGTGAAAGTGAGGACTGAGGCATAATGGCGGGGAAAGGAGGTGACATGATGAGTAAAGGCGAATCCGGACAGGCATTTATTATGCTCCTCATCATCCTGGCCATCGGGACACTGCTGGTCGTCCCGACGATGAATTTGACCGCTACCTCTTTGAAGAGCAGTGAAATCGTCTATGACGAAGTGCGGGCGCTTTATGCGGCGGACGGCGCCCAGGAGTACATCTTGTGGAAACTGCGCTGGACCAACTTCGGGAGCACTATTGAACGGGATGTTTACAATGACTTCCCTGTTGATGTCTGAGGTAAGGAAGTGAGCATGACGGTCGTCATGCGGGCAAGGGCAGGTGAAGGCGGAGTCATCCTCGCCACTAATGACATTATCAGACCGACCAAAACAGTTTTTTCTGCGCCTGATTATCCCACCCCTGATGTAGACGGCGGTATTGCGGTGCTGAACGGGAACAGCCGGACTTATACCTATACCATACGATTGGAGCGGCTTAGCCCGGAGGGGCCAGCCGAGCTTGATGCCGTATACGACATTCTGCCCAAAGGCTTTGCCCCAGCCTCCTCCAACTATGTGGTTGGCAGCAGCAAGCTGAAGGTGGATAATGGCGACTGGGTAGCTTTTCCCGCCCCGCTTCGTGAGGTGGACCAGAACCAGTGGCGATTCCGCTGGCCTGCCTCGGGCGTCTTCGACGCGACAATGCGTACCTTCGAGGTACGTCAGGTGAAAGAAATCCAGTTCCAGATAACCGGTGCTCTGCCGACCGATCAGGTTCACTACAACTGGGTGGTACTCAAGCCTTGGAATACTCTGAGCGGCGCAATCGCCCCAATCACAGTTGGAAGTCCCACCAGTCCAAAGCAGGAAAACGCCATGCTTGAGGTAACCAAGACCTCCGACCCGGACTTTGTCCAGCCCGGCGTGCCGACACCAGTAAGGTATAATATCACCATAAATAACCTGGATGTTAACACACGTAAGGTCCAGCAGATAACAGACTACCTGCCACCCGGGTTCACCTATACTGGACCCACTACTGGGCTTACTGTTGATGACCCGATACCTCTTCTGGAGGAAGTGAGTCCGGGTGTTTTCCGCTGGCGACTGCGCTGGACAAAGGATGAGTTCCCTAATAACAATGCTGTTAGCATCGCGGGCGGCGGAACGGCAACGATGGCTTTCTGGGTGCTGACATCGCAGGAGGTATCCGGTAGCTACTACAATGAGGTCATCGTCATTCCGGATGGCACCTCGCCCAAGATTTTTGAGAACATCGGGGTTCGGGACAGCGCCTTCCTCGCCACCTACAGCTGGAACACCGGCACTGTGCTCGTGCCTTTCTACGATTCCCGGGCGGATGCGGATGAGGTCGTTATTGACGCCAACCTCGGCTTTGTCGAAGGCGGTGGTATTGCCATCAAGTCCTGGCAGGTATACTAAAACAAGCGCATAAAGTAATACACAACTCGTCATTGCTTCGGGGCTTCGCTGCGCCTGCCCTGAGCGCCCCGAGACTCCACTGGAGCTTTGAAGCCTACTCTCCTGCTGAGTCTCGTTGTGGCTATTGGGCTGTTTCTTGTGCTTGATGGCCCCATCAGGCTTATCACGCAGTACCGTATCTTCCATCGTGGCCGTGACGCGCCAGCTTGGATGAACTGCGTCGCAGTTTGGTTTTCCCGGATAGGGGGAGTGGTTCTGTTGATTGCTGCACTCATCACCGGCACCTGGGCCGCAATTAGCTGAGGGAAGCTAACGTAGAAGTAGGTCTGGTGTGTTGGGTCTAACGATTTCTGAGAACCAGAGGCTGAGCAGAATTACGTTAGGGGCGAATCTTACAGGAGACAAAATGGAGGGAGAACAGGGAAGCATGACTTCATACTTGCTTGTTCGAGGCTCAGCCATACTTGCGGGGCTAACACTGCTTGTGGCTGGCACGGGCAAGCTACCTGGACAGGCTGAATTTGTTGATGCTCTGCTAAAATCGTTTTGGACACCCACCATAGCCTATGTTATCGGCCATTGCCTCCCTTGGCTAGAAATAGGTCTGGGTGTGTTTTTGCTTCTTGGTCTATTTCCACGGATTACCGCTGTTCTCTGTCTTCCTGTTATTATCGGTTTCATGGCCAATAATAGCTGGGCACTGATTCATGGTGTAGAAAAGTTTCCTGAATGTGGGCACTGCCTTGGAATATGGGAGAGGTTCTTGGGAGCGCTCTCACCGCTGGGAGCTTTAGTCATTGATATCCTGCTTCTTGGATTGGCTTTGATTGTAATGCTACTGTATCAGGAAGACTTTCTGAAGTTCCAGCCTTGGCTTGCTAAATGGAAAAAGAGGGGAACATCATGAAATTGCCTTTTCGCCAGACAAGATGGCCTCTTGGTTTGACAGCCTTAGCGCTATGTACAACTCTTTGCAGTGGCTGCCTCCAGCCTAATAACTACCCGGTTATCGCCAGCCTTGAGGCTAAGACAAGTTGGGTCAAGCCTTTGAGTAGTTGTGAAGTTAAGTGCGTCGCCTCGGATGCGGACGGTGACGCCTTGACCTATACTTGGTCAGCTACCGGCGGTGGCTTTTTTGGGGCAGGCCCGGACATTACTTGGGTGGCACCTCGTGTACCGGGCACCTATGTAATCGCAGTTGCAGTAACAGATGGCAACAGCGGTGAGGCGAGAAACCAAGTGACTGTAGGCGTGCGGACCAGTAATTTCCCACTCATTAAGAGCTTGACTGCAAACCCTCCCACAGTGGTAAGAGCTAGTACCAGTGTGATCGAGTGTGTTGCTTCTGACCCGGACGGGGATGAATTGATGTACCAGTGGACAGCGACCGGCGGGAACATTTCTGGAAAAGGTGCAACTGCCACCTGGACAGCACCCAACAGAAGTGGTGGCTACATTATTAGGGTCATAGTTACCGACACCATGGGTGGTGGCGCCAGTCGAGAGTTAAAAGTCATAGTAACTTGTGGCTGTGGTGACAGCCAAGAGTGATTTCTAAGAATAGAGGGAAAAAGGTAACACGAGGTTTAGCTCAGCACTAGGAAGAACAAGGCACTCGGTCAGGTAGAAACCAACAAACAATGACCCGCTGGACAAAAATGAACAAGGAAGAAACCACAAGTGAGTATGCACAGGGTAGGCTGCGAAAGTCCCCCCCCGCCAACTTTTACGGGGGTTGCTGCTAGGTTTGGTTCTGGTGCCTACGATACTAGTGTGGGTAGCTGTGGGCACTGCCTTTTTTGGGTATAGAGCGGTCAGTGCCTATGGCACTAGCATGGAACCCTCTTTGCGTAGCGGAGATGCCCTTTGGGAGAAGCAGTTAGATGCCACCGATATTAAGGTCGGCGGCATCTTAACCCTCGTGTCCCCTGGCGAGGGGTCAATAACTCATCGGGTAGTGAAGATTGAACCCCTATCGACGGGTAGCTATCTTCTAGCGACAAAGGGTGATGCGAATCATTTCACTGAGGAGTGGGAAATAAGTGCTGATTGGAAAGCGGCTGTTGTAGTCGCACGTATCCCATGTGGGGGCTACGTGTTGGACTTTTTCGACAGCATCTTCTCCAGGGTCCTAATCATCGGGGTGCTGGTTACCTTGGTTGTCATATGGGCGCGTCAGCGGCGGACAGCCCATGGAGATAAGTAGCTCGCGTCTAAACACCTTATTGGTGGCACTAGCACTTCGTTTTCTAAAGCGACGATCGTCTTTTTCTTTTGGTTCGCCATTTTAGTGTCGACTGGCGTCCTAGGGAGAATTTGCCCCCGGGTCAGTCCTGACCATTTGTCTCAGGAAGTTGACTCTGTGTTCGTAAGGACCGAGTCCAGTGCCTTGAAGACATTGATACGCCTCGTCGTAAATGTTGGCGCTCTTAAGGGTTCCGTGCCGCTTTCAATCGCGGTTCGGACTTCATCGTTGATTCTGCCGTTGCCATTGGCGTCAGCCGCCATGGCGAAGAGCAAGCCGGCCTCCGCCGAGACCAGAGCCGCAGCCATGGAGGTGCCGCTTCGGCGCTCATATTGGTCGCCGGGGAGGGAGGAGTAGATATCAACACCGGGAGCACCAATATCCACCCAATCGCCGTGATTTGCCCATCTTGGCAGAAGGTCATCAGCACCAGTGGCAGTCACTGCTATGGTATTTGCGTAGGCGGCGGGGTAAGTGGGCTTGGTTCCGTAGTCGTTACCGGCGGCGGCTACAACAATGCTACCCCTTTCCCAAGCATAGTTCACGGCTTCTTCCAGCATTAGCGAGGCTCTATCAATGGTTAGACTAACGTTGATTACATTAGCGCCGTGGTCCACTGCCCAGACAATGCCATTAGCTATAGCGGCGGCATCACAAGTGCCGTCATCGTTAGCTACCTTAACATTCAAGAGAGTGCAGTCATATGCCAGCCCAGCAATGCCGTCGAAAAGAGCAGGACTGGCAGCGATAATGCCAGCAATATGGGTACCGTGGCCATGGCGGTCTTCACTTCCCTGGTTATTAGAGAAATTGACTCTGCCGACCACTTTCCCCGCAAGCGCCTCATGCGACTCATCAATGCCGGTGTCCAGAACGGCTACCAGAACCTCCGGTTTCCCGGCCGTAATTTGCCAGGCTTGGTCAGCCTTGACTCGCGACAAATCCCAGCGTTTCTGCTGCCGAATATCCACACCTGAACTGATTGTCCGCCGCAAAGTGCCGTTTTCTTGCTCATGTGAATAGTCCGCAACACGGCCAAAGTTTGAATCACGTTGGACGCCGCCGACGGAGGCAACGGCAACAAAAACCGTAAAGAAGAGAGAGAGTAGACTTAAGCATTTTGGGCATTTCTTGGTCATTGCATTCTCACCTGGTCAAACTATATGGTAAGGATGCTAAACAAACGCTAAAATGTGAAAAGGAAAGAATAAACGTTTCATAAACAAATTGGTTACGAATCTGATGGAATTAAGAATGATGCCCGGAGGCTATTTTGAGGAGGTTCTCCGGCTCAGCAGGATGGAGCATAGAACCGCTGTGGCGGCCGCAAACCAAACGCTGTCACGAGGATGAGGGTTGACCAATCGGTTTTGCCCGTTCCAAATAGTCTTGGGGAAGTGGCTGCCGCAGTCACGGTGGAGGTGCAGTCCACCACATCCTGCGGGCTTGTTTGTCCGGAACGCATTTCGTTCTCATGGAGTGCGATTGACAATCACCCGTAATAATCATATATTGAGTGTTAAAATAGGTGTGATTCTTAATGATGGTATGGTATGACACTGCGTAGCAAAGCGATAATATTCATCATCATCATGGTAATGATTCTGGGGGCAGTTCTCTATTTCGTTTCCCAGAATATAATACTGAGCAGCTTTATCACCCTAGAAAGAAATTATGCCGAGCGGAATATTAAGAGAGCCACCCACGCCCTGGCTGCAGAACTTACCGGTCTGGAAACAACCGCTCTTGACTGGTCAGCATGGGATGATACCTACGCGTTCCTTGAGGATGGCAATTCCCAATATATCAGCGCTAACCTCACGGGCGAAACCTTCCTCCGTGAGGAACTTAACCTGATGGCATTTGTCCATTCTTCTGGAAGAATTGTCTATGCCAAAGCCTTTGATTTGGATAGTGAGCAGGAAAAACCTCTGCCCGCGGATTTCCCCCAGATTATTAGTTTGCTGATCGCCCGGGCCAAAAACGAAAGCAGATTGAGCGGCATTCTCTTGCTGCCTGAAAACCCCATGCTGATTGCCTCCTTTCCCATCCTCACCAGTCAGAATAAGGGGCCAACGAGGGGTACTTTGATTCTGGGACGCTATCTGGATACTGCTAAAACACAACAGTTTACCGAACAGACTCAATGGCCCGTATCTTTTCTTCGACTCGATGACTCTCGACTGCCTTCTGGCTTCGAGACCAATTTCGTTCTTTCTGATGATGGTCTCACCTTTATTCAGCCGCTGAGTAATGATACGATTGCGGGATATGCTCTGCTCAAGGATGTCTTTGGTCGTTATGCTCTGGTCTTGAGGGTGGATATGCCCCGGGATATTTACCTGCAGGGGAGGAATAACGCCATCTATTTTTCCGTCATCATTACCCTATTCACCATAGCCATTCTCATTGCCCTGCTCTTTGTTCTGGACCGTCGGATATTGCTCAGATTGGAGCGTATCGTTGAAAGCATAAACCGTATTGGGAGCAGTGCTGACCTTTCGGTACGCGTGGCTGTTACCGGAAAAGATGAACTGACGCGGCTCTCCATCACGATTAATGCAATGATGGAATCGCTTCAGGAAACACAGAGAGGGCTAAAAGAATCAGAAGAGAACTACCGCGGTCTGGTCAGCAATATTAGTGTCGGTGTGGTGAGGGCCACGCCGGAGCCAGGCGGAGTGTATCTCGAAGTGAACCCCGCCTGGGAAAAGATTGCCGGCTATTCCCGTGAGGAACTGCTGAAGATGAAAGTGGCTGACATGTATGTTGACTCCAAAGAAAGGAAAGCCGCACTGGAGAAAATGGCGGCCAACCCGAACGCGGTTGTTGAAACACAAATGCGGAGAAAAGACGGTACGCTAAGGATAGTATCTATCAAAGGCGCTCCGGTGAAAGATGACGGTGGTCAAATTCTGTACTTTGATGCCATCATTGAAGACATTACCGAGCGCAAACAGGTTGAGGAAGAGCGAGAACGTCTCTACCAGCAGGAAAAGAAACTGCGGCTGGAATTGCAGGAAGAAATCAGGAAAAGAACGGAATTCACCCGTGCTCTGGTGCACGAGCTGAAAACACCCCTCACTCCGATAATGGCTTCAAGTGATATGCTCGTGGAGGAACTGAAAGAAGGGCCCCTGCTGCGGCTGGCGAAGAACGTCTATGAAGGCGCCCAGAACCTCAACCGCCGTATTGATGAACTCCTTGATTTAGCCCGCAGCGAAATCGGCGCGCTCAAACTCAATCTGCAGATGGTTGCTCTTTTGGAAATCATTCAAGAAGTCATTACTCACACTACCCCACTGGCGGCAGAAAACCAGCAGAAGCTTCAGACAGAATTACCCATCTCTCTGCCCACCATCTGTGCTGACGAAGACCGCGTACGTGCGATTCTACTTAACCTGATTAACAATGCCATCAAATACACTCCGGCCGGCGGGAAAATTACGGTGAGGGCAAGACAGGAAGAGACAAAGGTAGTGGTGGAGATACAGGATACGGGGCGGGGAATTGATGAGCAAGAAATAGAGAGACTCTTCCAACCCTACTATCGAATGGAACGAGACAGAGAGCGGTTAAGTGGGTTGGGATTGGGGTTAGCGCTTTCCAAAAGGTTTGTGGAAATGCATAATGGCAGTCTGTGGGTCACCAGCCAAAAGGGGATTGGTAGCACCTTTGCCTTCTCTCTGCCTATTGACCTCACCAAATGTACACCTGCTAACAAAGGTAGGAAGAGAATAGATGAAAATTCTGATTATTGAAGACGATAGGCAAATTGTGGAAGCCATCCAGTTGGCTTTAGAGATACGCTGGCCCGAAGCTAAGGTCATCTTCACACACCTTGGCGAAAAGGGAGTTAAAATGGTAGAAACGGAGAAGCCGGATGTGGTCATTCTTGACCTTGGGCTACCGGATATCAGCGGTTTTAGCGTATTGAAGCAGATACGGCTTTTTTCTAAGGTTCCTGTTCTCATTCTTACTGTCAGGGCAGAGGAGTCCGCAATTGTCCAGGGTTTGGAATGGGGAGCGGATGACTATGCCACCAAGCCTTTCAAACAGCTGGAGTTGCTGGCAAGAATCAAAGCTTTGCTCCGCCGTCGCTCTTACGGTCAGACGGAAACGCCAATTGAATGCGGCGACGTGCACTTTGACCCGGTGACCTATCGGCTGACCCGAGGCAACCAGGAAATTGAACTGACTCGTTCGGAAGGCACTGTCCTCCACTGCCTGCTAAAAAATCCCGGACAGGTAGTCAGTCATTCTCAACTGTCAGAGGCACTCTGGGGTGAAGACTATCCTGAAGCCGCCAATAGCTTAAAGGTTTACGTCCGCCGTTTACGGGAAAAACTGGAAGAAGACCCCAGTCAGCCCAGACTTATCCTCAATAAGCCCGGCATTGGCTACTTCTTCGCCAAGCCGGAATCGGCTAAGACGTCTCCCGCCACATAGAAGTCTTTGGCCGTGGGCCTTTTCACTTGACCCTTAACCCCTTCTCCCCAAAAGAAATAGTAAGGGTAAGGGCAAACACACTCTTTAATATCCCCACAATTCGGTCCCGTGTCTTTTCCCCCAGACTGTAACTGAACTGTAACCACATTGTAACCACATTGTAACCATTTTGTAACTTCAGCCTGACGAATTTAACGTTTTTGTAACCTGAGGGTGTTAATTTATGAGTGAGGTTAAGATGAAAGTAATGATTTTCGGTCGCCAGACTACGGTAAAAAAGATAGCTTCAGCCCTGATTAGCGAGGAAGTTGAAGTGGTTAGCATCGCCCCGGGCGTTAATACGGTTGAAGCTGTTGAGCAGTGTGAAGACGCAAATCTGGCTTTGATTGATACCCAGGCAGAAGATATGAAGCGGGTTTGCCATTATGTGAACCGCACTATGGGCATCCCAATCCTGCTCATCGTGAACCAGAAGCAGGCAGAATGGGAGAGATTTGACTCGCTCCACGCTGAAGGCTATCTGCTGGACACCACTAAGGATGGTGAACTAATGGCGAGATTGACGGCGGCGGCTCGCTCCAACAACGGGGGCAAAGAAGAGGTGCAGAGATGAAGATTTTACTGAGAACGCTGTCAATCGGTCTTTTACTGGTTATTGGCGCCCTGGCTTTCATCTACTTTTCTCCCGGCTACAGTTTGTCCTTCGTCCGGAGTGAGAGCATGAAACCAAACATTAATATGGGCGATGTGGTCATCACCGGACCGATTGGAGGTCCGTTCAGCAGCGAACTGAAACCAGGCACCATCATTACCTACAAAATGAATAAGGGACTGGTAACGCACCGGATAATCGCCAGAAACGATTTTTGGACAGTGCTAACGCAGGGTGACAACGCGGAAGACCCGGACCCTCGCCCGGTAGCGATCACGGATATTGCCGGTATCTATATTCTTAAAATCCCGTACATCGGTTATTTGACCAGCTTTGTCCGCACCAGGGTCGGTTGGTGGCTAGCGATAATCGTGCCCACAATGATGCTTCTCTCCTTTATCATCATAGACATCATCAAAGAAGCCTTGAAAGAAGCCTGAATAGCACGGAGGTGCCGATAAGACAACAACAAGCACTCAGAATGAGAACAGACCAAAAACAAAGAAACACCAAGACAAACAAGGAAAACAAAAAAACCAAGGAGGAAAAATAGAAATGAAAAAGTTATTCGGTTTAACGATTGCCGCCCTGCTCATCATCGGTATGGTGGGGGGTGGCACCTGGGCTTACTTCAGTGACCCTGAGGCCTCAACTGACAACTCCTTAGCTGCCGGTACCTTAGACCTCAACTGGGACGGCGGCAACGATTCCGGTGTTGCCGTATTAAACCTGGACACCAAAGCCCCCGGCGACACCGGCGAGGCGTTCAAGTTACTCAAGAACGTTGGCAGCTTGACCGGCGAACTTGATGTCGCCACCGGCGTCGTGACCAATACCGAATCAATCGGCGCGACTGAGTATGAGGCTGATGATATCGGTGGTGGTGGCGTCGGTGAACTTGGCGGTGTGGCCAAGATAGCCCTCTGGATTGATGTTAACAAAAGCGGAGCATGGGATAACGGAGACATTAACCTCATAAATGATCAGTCGATAGTCACGAAGAGTGGTGCAGAAACGCTCGATTATCAGACCATCAACAGTTATGCTTCAAAGACTTGGAATCCCTCGAACGCTGGTGTCAAGCAGATGGCACCACTCGATGAGCATCGATTCTATATCTCCTACGATATCCCGACTACTGCTGACAACACCATCCAGGGCGACAGCGCGAAAATCAGCTTCACCTTCACTCTGGAACAACCGGCGGCTGACTAAATTCTGAGTGCTTAAGCTGGGGGCTGGAGACTGGTCGACTCCAGCCCCTGGAAAGGCTCAGAGGGAAGTACAAAAAGGGTGCCAGGAATGAAAAAGGTAATCGGACTAACGATAGCCGTTCTGCTCTCCGTCAGTATGCTGAGTACTGGCGCCTGGGCATTTTGGGCTGATACCGAGTCCAGCGCCAACAACCAGCTGACGGCAGGCACTCTTGATATGGTCCCGACGACCAGCGGGACAGGCCCCGCCGGAAAATATACCGTGACGGCGGGCGGCAACGAAGTGAACGGTAAGGTGGTCTTTCAGAAGCTGCTCCCCGGAGAGTCAGGCAGCATCACCTGGACGCTGGTGAATAACGGGAGTCTGCCCGGCACCCTGGTCATCAGCTCAACCGTTACTTTCCTCGAAAACGGCTCGAATGAACCTGAGAGCGCCGTTCCTGGCGGCAATAACCGCGGCGGCAATGGGGATATTGACGAGTTTGTGGGGGTTAGAGCCAAACGTAACGGGACTTATTTTCTAGGAGATGCCTCAAATTATGTGCCATTCTCAGGTCTACAGACGGCACTTAATCTAGAAAGCCAAGCCCTAGCAGCTAGCGGCACTCTGACCTATGTGCTTGAGTGGGCAATCGCCAGTGACATCAAAGGCGCTGGTGACGATGGCAAGTTCGGCACGGGCGACGATGTTGATGTCAATGAAAACATCATTCAGAGTGACACTGCTGAGATTGATATCACATTCACTCTGAACCAGTAATCACAGGAAGAAGATTATGACAATTTTCAAAGGGGCACCGGGGGGAAGCCGGATGAAGCACTCCAGATGGTTTTCCAAGTGGTCTATTCTGCCGGCGGTGGCGGTAACGATGGTTGCCGCACTGGTGGTCGGCGGGAGTGCCGCTTTGTTTACGGATACGGAGACTTCCAATGACAGCACCTTCACCTCCTGGACTTCGACACAGTGGACGCAGACCTCTCAGGCGGACTTCAACGCCGGCGTCTTGAGTGGCACGAATACCTCTCTGAGCCTTAACAATGTCATCCTGAGCGCGGGTGCGGGTTCCGGAGCCAATATGATACTACTCTGGGATGGAGTTTCGGCTCCCTCAGGCTGGACCTTTTTGTCCGACGCGGGGGGGGCTTTTAACAACCGCTTTCCGCGTGGCGCGGCTACCTACGGCGGCACCGGCGGCGTCGCTACCCACACCCATACAGTAGGCCTCGTCTCCCTTGGCGCGCCTGCCACTACTGCTGTTAGCGGGAGTGGCACCAACCGGTCGGCCGTTGGCCATACACACGCCCTTGCTTCCGGTTCTACTGTCGCGGCATCGAACCTGCCCAGCTACCGCAACCTGAGGGTCATCACATCTACCGGAGTACCGACAACTATCCCGGCAGGAGCCATCGCCATCTTTGATACCACGCCTCCCTCAGGCTGGACGCGCTATTCCACCCAGGACAACTACTTCGTCAGGGGCGCCGCTACCGCCGGCGGCACCGGCGGTGCAAACACCCACACTCACTCCACTTCCATTAGTTTGGCGGCTGCCTCAGGTAACCAGGCGGTCAGCACCACAAACCCAAGAACAGCGGTAGCCACGAACACCCATACTCATGCAACGAGTAGCGGGACAACTGATGGACCTGACAGCCGTCCTCCTTTCATAACCGTCATTCTGGCTAAAGCGGATAGTGCTACCGCCATTCCGGCGGGCATGATTGCCATGTTTAACGCCAGTCCCTCCGGAGACTGGAGCATTGTCAGCGGCAGTGGCGGGGACTTTAACGGCAGGTTTATCGTGGGCAGTTCCAGCTATGGCACCACCGGCGGCGCTGGTACGCACAGCCACGCCAACCTGCCTATTGCCTCCGCCGTACCGACAGGCACCGGCAACGCCAGCACAACGTCCCCGACCGCATCCGTAGCTTCCAGCACGCATACTCACAGCGTTACGGTCTCTTTCGGTGCTCCGAGCACAACTTCGCTGCCGCCTTATGTGGATGTGATATTTGCCAAAGCCCTGTATGCCGCTTCGGGAACTATCGCGTCTCAGGTGCTGGACACCACCGTCACCGGGTCAAGATGGGATGCGCTGTTCTGGGATGAGTCATTAGCAACTGGTACCGATATCACTTTTGAAGTCAGGGCATCAGATGAGTCATTCGCTAAGGATGCTTCCGATGTTTCCTATCCGTGGACTTCAGCGGGGGGAACTTCGCCGGTTCTGGCGGGACTTACTTCGGGAAGATACAAGCAGTGGCGGGCAACTCTGACTTCAGACGGGAGCCAGACCAACACGCCGACATTGCAGGAGGTTAGAGTCTTCTACTATGGCGGCTAAAAAGTCTGGCGTGGATAGGTCCTTATACATCGTTAGCCTGGCGTTATTTCTGATATTACTCTCCGGGGTAGTGCTTTATGCGGCACCGCATTCTGGCTGGCAGATTGACGGTGTTCGTTCGGGCAGTATGGCGCCGGCGATTGAGCGGGGCACGTTGGTCGTTGGCAAATCGGTAAAGCCGGAAGCAATCGCCGTCAACGATATTATTATCTTCCGCCCGGTGGGAGTGGGGGAACAGTTGCTCTGTCACCGCGTTATCAGCATAGAAATGAAATCCCCACGCCTGTTCCAGACGAAGGGAGATGCTGAGACCAAACCTGACCCGTACCCGGTCCCGGCACAAAACGTGATGGCAAAAGTCTTATTCTCCTTGCCTTTGCTGGGTTATCTGGCAATGTTCCTGAAGACGCCGTATGGCTTCGTTATGTCAGTGGTGGTGCCCGGGTTAGTGATTATCGCGGTTTGTGTCTATGGCATCCGTCGTGAGATAGCCAGAATGAGAAGGGGACCAGACAGATGAGAAAATGGCGGGAAATAAGCGTTTCTGCCAACCCGGGACCAGCAGTTAGCAGTATTGAGGCGGAAGAGTAAGGATGAATGGATACGCAAGGGCATGATGAGAAGCGTGATAAAACAATTAAGCCTGACCGTCCTTTTTCTCATCACCGTCATGCTGGTGCTGCCGGCGCCGGCTCAGGCGCAACCCCCGGTTGACCTGCAGCTAAACGGCGAGGGCGCTGCCCCCTGGGATATAAGCAATCTTCAGCCCGGAGACACCGGCACGAAGGTACTGACCCTGCGTAATGCCGGCTCCCGCCCCGGTTTCATTACTATCTGGTTAAGCGGTATTGTGAACAGTGAAGGCGATAACCCGGAACCAGAGACTGGTAACACGGATGAACCGGGCGAGTTGGGTGATGTTTTACTCCTCACTCTGTATTCCAGCCGATTAAGTACCAATGTAAGTTTACCCCTGAATGTAAACAGCTTCCCTCAAAGTAACACCGACCCAGGATACATAAGAATCAGTCCGGTCGGTGCCGGCATGACCATTGACCTGACCTGGGAGTGGCAGCTGCCGGCAACCGCGGATAACGGTGTCCAGGGAGACAGCGTTACCTTTACCATCAATTACCTGCTTGAGGAATATCCTTTGGAGAACGGTGGCGGTGGCAGTGCTGTTTCTCCTGCGGCTAGCTTACCCGCTACTTTATTAATCATTACCCCGGAGCAACAGATCAGAGTTGCCATCCAGAGTGATGGAACCATCATGGAACCATTTTCCGTCACGGCGATATCCGGACAGTTGGTCCTCAGCCTTGAAAGAGGCACCCGCATTATCACAAGCGATGGTAGCCTACCGGAAAGACTTGAAATGACAGTATCAGAAGAGGTGCCACCGCCTCCCCAGGGCATGGCCATCGTCAGTCCGGCGTACAGATTCCTTTTTTACACGGGAAAGGGCGCAAAACCCGTTTCCTTCAGTCAGCCAGTCCGACTAGTTTTACATTATGACGCGGCAAGACTACCCCCTAATACCACAGGTTTAAGCGTTGCTTACTACAGTGAGGAGGATGGCTGGGTAGGTCTTGAGCCAGTGAGCGGTTTTATCGCTGGTGAGGGACAGGTCGCGGCTGTGGTGAACCATTTCACTATTTTTGCCGTCCTGGCGCAGCTAGCACCGGCAGAACCAG